>ERZ1035014.288-NODE-288-length-25323-cov-22.647024_pt1 | contig 25323 bp, 23 predicted proteins | sample MGYA00520620_ERZ1035014 | MGnify/ENA primary metagenome ERZ1035014 (study PRJEB33766, sample SAMN09781744) | gut metagenome | biome: gut microbiome | host: Homo sapiens | place: Madagascar | study: EMG produced TPA metagenomics assembly of the PRJNA485056 data...
GTATAAGGACAGATTATAATATCACATTCAAACGCATTGATAACGGAAGAATATTTTCGTGCGAAGATGTAGATTATGAAGATTATGTTCAATATAAATTAAATAGAAAATATACGATAGAAGAGGACAAAATGAAAAGTTTGTCAGGTGTTTTTAATGAAAATTTCTATAGATAAATATTGATATAGAAAATTGCAGCAAAAGAATATAACAGAATGGTAAAGCCTTGGGCGGCTTAATGAACCCAAATATTAAATAATGAGTAGAGGAAAACATTTTAGTGCAGAAGAGATTGAGTTCATCAAGGTTAACGCTTTGGTGATGACGACAACGGAGATCGCAAAACAGCTCAATCGTAATTATTGGGCCATCCATCGAAAGATGAAGGAAATGGGTATCAGCAAGAGCCACGTGTTTACTGCTGACGAGGATTTCATCATTCGCAGAATGTATGGCAAGTACCCGGTAAAAGCCATTGCAACCAAGATTGGAGTGGACGAAAACGCTATTTACAACCGTTGCAAGAAGCTTAAGCTAACGAAAGGAGGTGCACAATGATTGTCATAGTTACCGCTATGGATAAGGAATACGACCTTATCAGTGAATGGATTGCAAAGAATTGGATTGACTACAAAAATGTTCAAAACATAGCTTTAATCAAGTCTGGTATTGGCAAGGTTAATGCGGCATCTTGCTTGACAGAATTTCTTTCATCGAATACGTCCAGCAAAGTTACAAGAGTTATCTCGGTAGGATGCGCCGGTGCTGCTGTTGCAGGATTGAAACCTGGTAATGTCGTGATTGGCAATTCGTACTGCTACCACGATGTATATTGCGGAGAGCCGAATGCCAACGGGCAAGTTCAAGGTATGCCGGCAGTCTTTCCTTCCGATTTCTCCTGGATTGATATGGATGAAAAATTCAGATTAGGAACGATAGCAACTGGAGATAAGTTTGTCACTACGAGAGAGCAGGTATTGGCGATTAAGGATTTCCTCCCTAATTCGTATAACGTATGCGCCATCGATATGGAGTCTGCCGCCCTTGCACAGGTATGCTACAAGAAAGGGATAGGATTTACGTCTATTCGAGTTATTAGCGATAATCCTCTGGAACCGAATCAAACCGAGCAGTATGCAGATTTTTGGGATAGCCTTGCCGAAAAGGCATTTAATGTTGTTTGTAAATTATTAGAGAATGATACCGAGTTTTAAAGTTGATCATACGAAACTGAAGCCGGGTCTTTATGTTTCGAGAGTAGATAAATGGGGATTGGAGACTGCTACAACATTCGATATTCGTGTGTGCGAGCCAAATAAGGATATGATGTCACCAGCTGTTGCGCACACAATAGAGCATCTGATGGCAGACTACTTACGCAATGATAGCCCTCTTAACAATTCGGTTCTGTATTTTGGTCCGATGGGATGTCTTACAGGTTTTTACCTTATCCTTAAAGGTACATGGACTTCAAAGCTAATAAAGGAAATGATAGTTGATGCCTTCAAGACCTGTTCTCTATCAAAGACAATTCCAGGTGCATCTGAAGTGGAATGCGGTAATTATAGGCTCAACGACTTAAAAGGAGCAAAAGAGCTATGTGATATGTTCTCCGTATATCTATCCACAGCTGGACCGGATAAGCTCAATTATCCGGATTAATATTTATATGTAACCATAAAGTATTTAATCATTAAATGTATTTCCTTGTAATATATTTGGTGTTTAAATACTTTTTTTATAATTTTGCAGCATTACTTATTGCTATTGCTTCGTACTGGGATATTTCTTGAATTTATTGTTCAATTAAATATTTAGTTAGAATGAAAAAAAGAACGAAGCAAGTTTTAGTTATTCTGAAACCCAAATCAAAGGCGTTGGGGTTCAGTAGAGAGGAGTTAGAGGGTATTGCTGCCGATGTTGCCAATAACTTAGAACTCGATGAAGAAGCCTCAGACGAGGATGTAAACGCAGAGATTGAAAAGCAGGTCAATGCGGTTCTTCCTTATCTTAAGATTGCGCAAAAGACCGCGCAGCGTACTATCCAGAGCTTTAAGGATAGTCAAGACTTGGATGACGACGAGGTCGATGACTACGATGACGACCCTGCCGGCAGCAAGAAACCAATCCACAAACAGAAGAAAGAGAAAGATGAGCAGATTCCAGCATGGGGACAGGCAATTATTACTCAGAACAAAGCCTTGCTGACCGAAATCATCGGTTTGAAGTCAGAGCGTGAGAATGATGGCCGCCGTTCTAAGCTGAAGGCACTCCTTAAGGACAAAGGTACGTTCGGAAAGACTGTCTTGAAGAATTTCGACAAGATGAAGTTCGAGAACGAATCTGAGTTCGATGATTTTTTCGATGGTGTTGTGGAGGACTTGGCAGCTATCGATCAAGAGCGTGCTAACGAAGGTCTCGGAAAACTTGGAGCTCCTGCGGCTCAGAGAAAGCCTAAGAAGGATGAGGTTGAGGTTATCAAGGACGATGAGATAGATGAGCTTGCCAAAACAATGTAATCTTTAAATTTTAAAAGTTATGTATGGCGTAAGCAAGACAAAAACGTTTGATTCAGGCAAGGAGTCTGTAATCATCAGAAATTACGTGAATGGCATCATGGGTGGTGTCATTCTTGACATGACAGGTTTCTCTGGAGAGTTCATCCAGTGTGGACACATTATCATTCGTGATACCAAGTCTGGCGAATACAAGCCAATGCCGGTAACAGGTGATGCCTATGCGGCTCTTCCTGAAAACCACGAGTATGTAGGTGTCTGCATGACAACTGCTCCTGTAGATACCCCTCATGTAGGTGTTATGACGGCAGGTGAGGCTAATGATAAGGCTGTCCCTTATCCTGTTGATACGATCAAGGCAGCTTTGAAAACAGACGTTCCTACTCTTCAGTGGGGACACGATGCAATCGGTTAAGGAGGTGATTTATGCAACAGAGTTCTTTATTTCTTAAGTATATCATGAGTTTCTTCCCAGTCTTGAAGACCTTGATTGAGAAGATTAACGGTAAGCGCAAGAACGAGATGACGTATCTCCACAAAGATACATCCATTCTCCGCCGCGTTTATTCTACCGACAACAAATGGGAAGCCGACACAGTTGATACCTCTTACGTAGCTGCTGACTACGTGGCAGTTGATTCTCCGGTTCCTTTGAAGTCTCGTGACAAGCTTTCTACCGCCAATGGTAAACTGCCGAAGGTCGGTATGAAGAAGTTCTTGAAGGAGTCAGATATTCTTTCTCTCCGACTTATGGAGGCACAGGGCGGTCAGACTGCAGAGATTCGCCGTAAATTGGCACAGGACCCGGTAGCTTGTAATGTCGGTGTTGATGAACGTAATGAGTACGCTCTTCTGTATGGTCTCTCTAATGGTTACGTAGCTGTCCGTGACGACGATAATCCGAAGGAGTTACTCCGTATCAAGTATCAGTACTTGTCGAAAAATCAGCTCGGCATCAACAACGTCGATGATGGCATTACCGTTGCTGACTTGAAGGATTGTATTGAACGAGCATCAAATGACGGTAATACCATTTTGTACTTCTGGATTAGCAAGACAAAGTTTGATGCCTTAAAGAAAGCACAGGACGCTCGCGAGCTTGTTGCCAACTACAAGGGGCAGACTTATGACTCAAACACAAAGCTGCCGGTTCCTAATGCCAGCGTATTCCAGGAGGCATTCTTGGACGAGACCGGTGTATCATTCATAATCATTAATCGTACTGTCCGTTTGGAGCATGATGGTGTGAAGAAGAGCGTCAAGCCTTGGAACAACGATATGATTATCGGTGTCTGCTCACGGATGATTGGAGCCCTCGTTTACGGTCAGGTAGCAGAGGCAACCAACAGAGTGACAGGTGTAACCTATCAGCAGATTGATTACAAGCTTATCTCTCAGTATTCAACAACTGATCCATTGCGTGAGACTACCGCGGTGCAGGCATATTGCTTGCCTGTCATCGAGGACGTTGACACAATCTATCAGATTAATACTAAGCTGGCAGACCCAACCGTTTCTGTCGACACAGAGAAGGAGGCTGCAGATACAGAGGATGTCAAGGTTACAATCTCTGATGTGACCTACAAGAAGCCGGAGGCTATCACAACCCTTAATGCTCTTGGTGCCACCCTTGCTAGTGATGCCAGTGACAAGGAGATTATTGATGCCTACAATGAGCTTCCTCCTACAAAGAAGAAGGAGTTCAAGGATAACGCAGCTAAAGCTGAGTAATCATGAAGACGGTCGGACAAGCTTTGGTGGATGAGGTACACATCCCTATCCCCTATGGTTTCGTGGAAAACGCCTGCATAAAGCGTGACCTCGATATCGAATCAGAGTTCACTGGTGACGTTGCCAGAAGTGACGCCTACAAAGGAACGCTTGCCGACTGTCTGCTTTCTCTCATACAAGCCGTTAGCTTCTCCGAAGCGGACAAATCAATAGGTTCCCTCTCGGAAGACCAGCGAAAGGCTATATTAGTTCAAGTCAATCGTTTATATAATTCTATCGGCGAGGAGGAGGTTTCACTAACTCCGAAGCCGACAGTTTACATTAATTGCTGATGAGTCTATTGAGTTTTCATGCCTCAAAGCTATACCGGCAGCAGAAGGTAGCTGGCTATACAGATGATGATGGAAATTATCACCAGGGCAAGACCGAGTGGAAGTTCTGCTGCACTTGTGATGTAGTTCCTGCTGGCGAGGCTAACAAGTTAGTTACATCTGACGGCTCTATTGATTACTACTCCTACGAAGTTCATAACTTACCCGTAGGAATTGAAAAGTTCTCTTATGGAGATTTTATCAAGTTAGATATTTTAGGGGCTGAGGAGGTAATTATCAAGGTCAAGGGATTTCATCGTTATCAACTCCAGTGTAAGATATGGGCATAAGAATGACAACCAGCGCTTCCGCTCTTGATGCCTTCCTACATAGAGCCGCAAGGAAGATACAGGAGAATGTGCTTAAGGCATTGAGCAAGCTAGGAGACGAATCTGTGGTTAGAATCCGTAACAGGTCTGCCAAGGAAAGTTGGATAGACCATACGGGCAACCTAAGAAGTTCTATAGGCTTCGCCGTGTACGAGCAGGGAAGTAAATATATGGAATCAGCCTTTTCACAGGTTCTCAGTGGCACAGACGGCTCTGCAAAGGGCAAGAAGATGATCAATGACCTTGCTAAGGAATATTCCAGAGTTTATGCTTTGGTTGTCGTTGCTGGAATGGAATACGCAGGAGAGGTGGAAGCCTTGGAAAGCAAGGATGTCCTCGCATCAACGAAGATATGGGCCACATCCATTGTAGAGCAGCGTGTGAAGACAGCAATAGACTCAGCAGTTAATGAAATAAACAAGTGGAAGATATGAAATCAGACGGAGCAATTAAGACAGATGTTTACCGGTACATCAACGAAAGCGGTTTCATGAACAACGTCAATGGCAAGCTGTCAAAGACGATGAGACCGCATAATTCTCATAATGAAGATGTCGTTATCTCCATCTTGGCTAATGAGGGAACGCAGCTTCAAACGGCAATTATAAATGTAAATATATATACACAAGACCAGGACGTAGATGGGCAGTTCGAGGAGAACACTATCAGAGTTGACGAAATCTGCAAACTGGCTTGGAATCTCTTGGAAACGTTCAGAACGAGCGAGTATGCAGCCCACGCTATTGAGCAGAGGGTATATGCAACAAGCACGGGAGAACATGTAATAAATAATCAAGTTGAATATAAACTCATAAATGATTAAATTATGTCAGTAACATCATGGGGCAAATGTTCTATCTACGTTCAAGAAGTAGGTAGCAAAAAGAACGAGTGGACTAAGCTCCCAACTCCAAAGGATGGCACAACGCAGGTAACACCTACGAAAGGTGACACAATGACCCAGGTCGAGGAAGGTGGCGGAATTGTTGATCGCAAGACAAAGAAGTCCACATACGAGTCATCATATCAGCTCTTCATTAAGAAGAATCAGTCGCAGCCATTCAAGACTATTGATGGTACCGTAGAGGGTAACTACCGTTATGCTGTCCAGCCGGAAGACGCAGAGCTTCCTGGCGTATATATGGGTAACACAACAGTTGGTGCAGAGGAGGCCTATACAACTCAGGACGGTGCTCTTATCACGTACACCCACTCAGCTCTCATTCCAGAGGGCGACGTGGTAGCTAAGACTGTCAACTCGAAGGGTGAGGATGTCTATTGTGCTTATCGCTGGCGTATTATTACTGCCACAAAGACAACAGGTGGAAAGTACGCCTTGACTTTCAAGAAACCGCAGGATGGTGAAACCGCTCCTACTGAAATCACGGAAACCTACGCAGAGACATAGACACATCCTAATATCCCCTTCCGCCGACTGAGGGTTATCAGCCGGCAACCTACCCAAGTAGCTCAGGGGAAGAGCGAGACCAAATAGTCCGTCGCATGAAAATCCAGGGTCTTCAAAAGCTGGTTGAAAGTCGCAGGTTCGAGTCCTGCCTTGGGTGCCAACAATTTAAATTCGAGTGATATGGAAGAGTTAGGAATCATTATATCGAATACGCTCACAGATATGCCGATAGGCTTTGATACTGAGCACGCTCATGTTAGCATCTACCCTACTACACTGGGCATGATGTACCTAACGTCGCAGTTAGTAGATAGCTTGGAGCTAGACAAAGAGTTACTTCAAGCTGATCCATTCTTGGAAGCATTGCGAGTTGCAAACACCAAAAGGGAGACATGCTGCAGATTGATTGCATATCACTCACTCAATACAAAGAACGAAATATTAGATTCCAGATGTGTAAGCAAGCAGACGGAGCTAATCTTCAAAGAATGTTCCAATGAGGATATAGCCACTCTTCTCATCATCATCCTTAAGGCTAACTCATACCAGACAATAGCCAAAGAGACAGGAATGGAAGAAGAAGCGAAGCGTATGGCTAAGGTCAACGCAGCAAAGAAGTCGGAGAATAGCTTTATCTTCGGAGGCAAGACAATATGGGGAACTCTCATAGACGCTGCTTGCGAAAGATACGGATGGACTTTCGATTACGTGGTATGGGGAATATCGTATAACAACCTGACTCTCATGCTCAAAGACAAGATTACTTCAATCTATCTGTCTGATGAGGAAAGAAAGAAAGCCCATATACCTGCAGCAGGGGAAGAGGTCATAGATGGTAACAACAAGGAGGCAGTCATGAAGGCGGTGATAGAGTCCGAGACCGAGATTTAACCGAAGTCTTCCTGCGCACGCACGTAAAGTTCCCATATCGAACACTCACATTTGGTGTTTCCCCGGCGATTCTTTATAACAGAGTATAAATTCAAGGAAAAATAGAACATTATGCCAAGCATTAAATTTGATACAATAGTCGAGACAGCTAAGGTCGTTTCCGGTTTTCGAGACATTCAGAACGCAGTTCATCAGACTGCCGAGAGGGTTGAGAAGGACGGAAATTCTATTGACGATGTAATCTCGAATATACAGAAAAGTATGAACATTGCCATTGGCGGTTGGAGCATTGGCAAGTTCGTCAATCAGATGATGCAGGTCCGCGGTCAGTTCCAGCAGACAGAAATGGCATTCAAGACGATGTTGCAGTCTGAGGAGAAAGCTGATGCTCTCATGAAGCAGATGATCCATACGGCGGCCATCACTCCTTTCGGGGTTGAGGATGTTACAGAGGGAGCCAAGCAGCTCCTTGCGTTCAACGTAGCAGCCGAGGATGTCAACAAGACGCTTATCGGATTGGGAGACGTGGCGGCAGGTATGGGTCTGAACCTTAAAGACCTCGTGATGCTTTACGGTACCACCATTGCCAAGGGTAAGATGGACACGATGGACTTGTACCAGTTCCTCAACCGAGGTATTCCTATCGCAGATGAGATAGCCAAGGTTATGGGTCTTGACGTTACCAACGCCATCAAGGAGGTACAGAAGCAAATCAAGGCAGGCAAGGTTACCAGCGACATCTTCATCCAGGCAATGCAGAGTATGACCGCCGAGGGTAGTAAGTTCGGTGGATTGATGGAAGCTCAGTCCAAGACTATTACAGGTCAGATAAGCAACATAGAAGATGCCATCGAGCAGATGTTCAACGAGCTGGGCAAATCACAGGAGGGTGTTATCAATACCGGATTGGGAGTCGTTTCCACCCTCGTTGAGAATTGGGAGACGGTAGGCAAGGCTGTAATGGTCGCTGTTACAGCATACGGAGCCTACAAGGCTGTCGTGATAACTCTTGCTGCTATAGAAAAGGCTCGCATTGCGCTTAATACAGCAGTTAGGTTCATTGAGCTTGCTAAAGCAGTAAGCAATGCAACACAAGCAATGAGAGTGTTCAATTTAGCTTGTAAGACAAATATTTTAGGGTTTGTCGTAGGAACAGTATTATCCGCCATTGTCGCATTCAAGCTGTTTGGCAATAGTGCAGAAGATGCAACAACAAAGACCTCTAAGTTTACTGAGAGTGCAAATGAAGCATCAAGCAAGGTCGAGTCGCTAATCTCCATTCTGAAGACTGCAAAGGAAGGCTCCAAGGTTTACAAGGACACAATCAAGGAGCTGTCAAACATCTATGACAACTACGGGATTGCTATTGACAGGATCAAGGAAGACGAGAGCAACCTTGTGGATGTTAAGCAGCAGGAGATAGACAAGTCCAAGGAACTCGTCGAGCAAATCAAGCTGGAGGCTACAGAGCGCAACAGAGCCAATGCAATCTCCAAAGCTAATGAAGACTACAACAACCGTGTTGATAGCGCTCAGCAAGCCCTTTTGGGTAAGTTGAAGGATTATGGAACCTCTAGCAGCGGTATAGCCGTCGGCATACAGAACATCGTATCTGACTCGGTTATCAAGCAGTTTGATGAGCTAGCACAGAAGATGGCTGGCTTGAATGAGCACTCAAAGGAGTATCAGAAATATCTGAAACAATACAATCAGTTAGAGGCTTCTTTGATATCCGAATCTGAAAATCTTGCTAATGCTTTCGGTTTTACAGGAGACAAGACAAGCGATGCCAGGAAGGCATTGATTGGTTATCTCTATGAACTTCGAGCTGCAAAGAAACTGCATAGTGAAGAGGCAGATAATATCAACCGGGCGGCAGATGCTACTGAGGATTTCGGAAACAAGGCCACCTCTACCAAGGATAGGATAAATGCTTTGCAGAAGCAGCTCCAGGGCGCCGGTGAGGATGTACACGTTCTCTACAACCGTGTCAAGGAGTTCATGCAAAACTATTCCGAGAACAACATCAACTTCCACGTCAACTTCGATGCCAAGATACCATCGTGGATGCAGAATATGAATATTCCGGAACTAGGACGCTTAGGTAAGTACTTTTCCGCTTTGGCACGCGACCTTGCAAACAACAAGAAGTCTGGTGCGCTAGTCAATGGCAAATGGATGTCAACCAACGATATCGCCCAGCGAGGATGGGATTACACCAATGCAGCGAACACCAAGCAGACCAAAGCAGATGACGAAGCTAAGAAGAAGCGGCGTGAGAAGGAAGAGGCAGAAACCAATGCCAAGAAGAACGCTACCAAAGCCAAGAAAGCAGCCGCTGATGCCAAGAAGCAGGCAGAAGACCGCAAGAAGGCCCAGGAGGAACTGAACGAGGACTTGAAGCAGCTGCAGCAGGAAAACATCGACACCGATATATCTCAGATGCAGGAAGGCACGGAGAAGAAGATTGCTGAAATCAAGAACGACTACGCAAAGCGCAAAGCCGAGATTGACAAGCAGGAAGCAGAGTTCAAGAAGAAGAACAAGGAAGCTGGCAAGAAGGCATCCCTTACCTCTGCTCAGTCCGATGCCCTCTCCAAGGCTAGAGACCTCGCTACACAGGAATATAACAAGAAACTTGATGAGGTCAACAGGGAAGCCCTCACCTCTATGCGCGACTACCTGAAGGAGTATGGTTCACTCTATCAGCAGAAGCAAGCCATTGCCGAGGAGTACGAGGAGAAGATTGCCAAGGCTCAGACGGAAGGCGAAAAGAAGACGCTCCAGCAGGAGAAGAAAAAGGCTCTCGCCAACTTCGACTACGAAAGCATCTCTATGGGCATTGATTGGAAGGGTCTGATGAGCGGTGTGGGCAATATGGGCAAGGAAATGCTCAAACCTATGCTCGAAAAGTTAGACGCTTATACCAACACGGACAAATTCCAGCAAGCCGATACTCAGACACAGCAGAAGGTTGTTGACCTCATGCAGGAGATTCGTACTTATCTCGGAACTGATCAGAATGCAACATGGCAATCGCTTGCAACGTCAATCCAGAACTTCAATATGGCAGTTGCCGACTATCAGCAGTCTGCGGAAATGGAGCAGCTTATACGAAAAGAGTATGAGCAATCAAAGATTGACTTGAAGCAAGGAAAGATTTCGAAAGAAGCTTTTGATAATTTCAAGCAGACTGCGGATGATGCTAGCATGGCAACAGCCAAAGCAAAAGAGAAAATGGAAGCTTTAGGCATTACCGTAAACTCTGCTACAGATGCAGTCAAAAACTACACATCTGGTCTAACTGCTACACTCAATAAGCTGATAACTTGGAAAGGTAATGAAGGTTTCTCTGAGCTTCAAGGTGCGTTCGGAAACGTTGATGTCCTGAAAGGTGCTCTCGATACCACTCTTTCATCTATGTCAGATGGGGCAGCGAAGACTATTGGTACAGGCTTATCAAAAACTATTGGAGATACGCTTGGCTCGATTGGTAATGGTGTTGAAGGTATGCTTTCCAAAGGGCTCGGTTCCGTTATAGGAATTGTTGCGCAGATACCAAAGCTGATACTAAATATTGCTGACTCTATCAAGAATTTTGTAACCGGAATACTCAATTCGTTTACGGATTTACTGAAGTTTGAATGGCTGTCAGACTTAGTTGTCAGTATCACGAATGCCGTAGGGAATCTGATAGATGCCATCTTTGACCTACCAGAAAACTTATATAAGGCTCTTGAAGGGATTGTTGTTGAAGGTGTCGGAGGAATGCTTGACACTTTAGTAGGAAGATTAGGGAATGTGTTATCATTCGGCGCTTTGTCTTCTAAAGGCCCATCAGATTGGTTCACCAACTCGAATGCCGAAAAGGTTCAGAAGACTATTGACAGACTGACGGACAGAAATGAACTCCTGCAGCAATCAATCGAGGATTTGACTGACGCAATGGAAAATTCCTATGGATCCAAGGCAACCTCATACTACGAGCAAGCCTACAAGAATCAGCAGGAGAACAATCAGAACTACCTCGATATCGCAAAAGCGCAGGCAAGTTATCATGGTTCGCACAAATCATGGAACAAATATTGGGGTGGCTTCGGTAGTGACGAGATGGATTGGATCAAGAAGAACGTCAAATCAGATTTCAATGGCGACCTCTTCTCCCTCAGCCCAGAAGAGATGAAGCTCCTCCGTGGCAACGTTGCCATCTGGGAGCATATAGAGAACACTGGCAAGGGTAACTATGGTGGGCGTCTGACAGAGAAGCTGAATGACTACATAGACCAAGCAGGCAAGCTGGATGAGTTATCAGACAAGCTGAAGGAAAGCCTTACACAGATTTCCTTTGACAGCATGAAGGATAGTTTCATATCAGAACTCATGGATATGAGCAAGTCAGCGCAGGACTTTGCAGACGATTTCGCTGAAATGATGCAAAAGGCTCTTCTCTCCTACTCTATGGAAGACCTCATCAACGGCGACTTGAAGAAGCTCTATGATGATTGGGCGAAGGCTATCAAGGACAACGATGGCAAGCTTACCGAAACAGACATAGAAGCATTCAACAAGCGTTACGATGATATAGTCCAGGAAGGATTGAAGAGACGTGGCGAGTGGGCAAAGGTGACAGGCTACACTGGTTCCTCATCCTCATCACAGACCGCTACAAGCGGAGGATGGGCATCTATGGGGCAAGATACCGCAGATGAGCTGAATGGTCGCTTCACCGCCCTGCAGATTGCAGGAGAGTCTATCGCTAAGAACATGACTACCACCATATCACAGATGGAGAGCATCGTTACACTCGGAATCTCAACCAATGGCGCAGTATTGGAGATTAGAAACATGATGATTATGACAAACAGCTACCTCGAAGACATCGTGAAGTATGCAAAGCTTACCTACAATGACTTCGGAACCAAGCTGGATGACATGAACAGAAGATTAAAGGATATTTGACCTCTATAGGCTTTTCGCTTATCAGCCCTTACAACTATACTCAATAATAGCAAAAGCGGCTCACAGCGAAGCCTACGGGGTTATTTAATGATTAAATAGTTATGCTTAATGGACAACTTTACATCAATGGCAAGGATGCCTACCTTACGTGGGGCATCTTCCTAGACGAAACTGCCCTCAGTACGCTCATGACCCCTGCTCCAAACAAGGAGTTCATCAGCAACAAGTATCGCTCAAAGGACGGAAAGTCAGTTATCAAGCACAATCCAAGATTGGATGAAAGGGAGATAACGCTGCCATTCAACATGACCGCCAAGGACTCAGACACGTTCATGATGAACTATGCTAAGTTCTGCGAGGAGGTTCTTGCCAAGGGAGAGTTGGTTATCCGCACCCGATTCCAGCCTAATGTGTGGTATCGGTGCATCTATCTCTCCTGCACACAGTTCAGTCAGTTCATTCGGGAAATGGCAAAGTTCAGTCTAAAGCTCAACGAGCCAGACCCTAGTGACAGAGGTGAAACAAGTAAATACGCAAGCTTATGATTCAGATTAAGAGAAATAACAAGGTATTCTTCACATTAGAGGACTTCGGTGAGGGTTCTAAGCTGTCATATCAGCTTATGGATCACCACTACATCATATTGAAGTTCACTACGGCTACACCTGTCTATTTCGAGATTGGTGATTCTGTAGAGATACCCGACTTCGGCTATTTCGAGCTGACATCAGCATACTTCCCTAAGCACAATGATAGTGATGGCTACGACTACGAAATGCAGATGGATGCCTACTATATGTCTTGGAAGAATAAGATTTGCAAGTATCGCCCTCAGCACGGAGCCAATGAGACCTCCTTCAAGCTCACCACAACGGTAGGCGTACACATGAACGTTATACTCGGCAACCTAAAGGCACTAGGTCTTATGTACAATGGCAAGGATTTCTCCGTTGACTACACTACGTACAACAACAAGGCTTTTGATGTTCAGAAGAGATTCTTGATCGAGTACGGTTCTATCAGCATTCTCGATGCTCTCAACGCCATCTGTTCTGAAGACGCACTCAACTGCGAGTGGTGGATAGATGGCTCTATTATATACCTTGGATATTGTGAAATGGAAGGGCAGACAACATTCGAACTGGATGTTAATGTTCTGTCTATGTCCTATTCGGAATCTAAGTCAACTTATATTACGAGACTGTACGCATTCGGCTCAGATAGGAATATTCCGAAAGGATATTTCACTGGTGCCGATGCGGACGTCACCACCGATGGTGTTGCTACCGATTACCTCATGCTCCCTAACAAGGAGGTAGATAGTGATGGTTTCTACGCCAAGGATGGCTACCTGGAAAACGTGAATGTCGTGAAGAATGACAAGCAGGCTATCGAAGGTGTCGTTATGTTCGATGAAGAATATCCGAAGGTTGAATGCATGGTCAGCAGTATCAAGACCTATGATAGCACCGTTGATAACGAAGACGGAACGAAGACTACACAGACGTTTTGGCAGGTCACTTCTACAGACTCTTTCACTAATAGCTTCAAGGAGAGTTGGATAAAGAGTAACCTCACTTTAGGTATCAAGTTCACTAGTGGTGCTCTCATGGGTATGGAGTTCGATGTCAGCTTCAAGGTTATCGACAAGGTTAACTACTTCGAGATTGTGGCTAATGACACTTACGGAAGAACACTCCCCGATGGTGTCATGTGTCCGAAGGTTGGTGATAAGTACTTTCTGTTCAACTGGGACGCAACCAAAATTACAGATACGAACCTCATCCCTACCGCTCAGTTGTCTCTGTTCGATAGAGCGAAGCAGTACTATCTGAAGACCATGATCAGCAACTCAAACTTCACCTGCACGATGGATGGCGATAAGTTCTACAATGATGGGACATATAATTACCATCCTCTCGGTGAACAGGTAAAGCTGATTAATGATATGTTTGCGCAGGTGGATGCGGATGGCAAGCACTACCGAAACTCTCGTATCATCGGAATGGAGATACCTTTGGATATTCCTTACGACCACCCTCAGTACACAGTAGGCGAAAAGGCTGCAACAAGCCGGTTGGGTAAGTTGGAAGACAAGGTTGATTCCATCAAGGTGAATGGAATGCAGATAAATGGCGGCAATGGTGGTGGTGGCGTCTATGTAATAGGCATGAACGACTCAACACCACCTACAGATAGTAATGTTCTATCAGCAAGAAAGTCAATTAATTCTTTCGTTTCCAAGCTGTTTGATGATGTAGTAAAAGGATTGATTACTTTTGAACAGGGTATTAAGTTGGGTGCCGGAACTCTGTGGAAGATTACTTTGGATGGAGTAGCTGAGCTTAGGAAACTGATAATATACGAAGATGTAGAAGTTAAAGGAGACACGAAACTTGGAGAGAATGGAACGAATACCGAGTTCGGAGTTTACAATACAGACTCGACGGGTGCAAGGATTCAAGTAAAGGAAGATGGAACTTCAATAGCTGAGTTTGATTATATCACTATCCGCCGTGCTGCTCAATTCCGAGATATTACTATCCGTGAGCTTCGACATATAGGTGGCGAGTTGGCGATAACTCCTGCTGCAATGGTATGTTCAAAGGTCGAAAGACTTAACTCTAAAGGAGAAGTAATAGCAAAAGGAGATAATACAGAACCATCCTCATTTAAATGCTATTTTGAAACCAAAGATAGCGATAAAGGAAGCGAAAAGGTGTTTAATTATTTTCGTCCACTCGACCAAGCAAGATGTCAGCAGTTTGATATAGTAGCAGACGGAAGCAAGAAGACGAGATATTATTGGCGACTTGTCATGTCTGTTGGTAAGGATTATATTGTACTTTCTAATTTAGCTAATGGAGGTATGGATTCCCTAACTACCTCTGAACCTTTAGTTGGAGATAATATCGTTCAGCTCGGTTATCAAGGTAGCGATGACCCAAACAGACAGTCTGCTATTATACTCTCATCTATATCAGATGATGCGCCAAGTCAGAAGATGTATCAGGGAATATCATCATTCTCCCTTGATGGTTGTCTGGTTAAAGATGAGGGGTATGATGCGGCAACTGGTGTATTTCATTGTAACATTTATGGCGACAGTTATACCGGAGATAAAGATGGTAAGAGTTTTTTCCAATACGACTCTAATAAGAAAGAGGCTACCTTTAAGGGTAAGATGATTTTCAATTCAGACTCTAAGTTGCCTGATGGTTCATCAGTAAACGATATAGCCAAGAAGGACGATTTGAAGGATTTGAATATTAAAAGCGGTAATCTCTTGCGCAATACGTCATTCTGCGGTGACTATGAGAGTATTGATATATCCGAAGATACCGAGATCTCTGAGGATAAGGAAACGTTCTCTGAGAAACTGAAATATTGGACGATGGAGAATACTCGTGTAGTTGATACCGAAGATTCTACCAGCGGAAAGGCAGTACGGATAGGCGGAACATTATCTCAGCAACTTGCCCAGCCATTATTACCAGGCAAGGCATACGTGCTTTCCTTCAAAGGCAAGGGTACGACTGTTAGGGTAAGTGTCGGTGGTGAAACACATGATGTAGATATGACTTCATCCTTTGACAGGTACGAGCTGCATATTACTTGTTCTGACGCAGAAAACGGTGTATTTTCTATGGTTAGTACGAATTGCGTTGTCTGCGAAATCATGCTTTCGTATGGCAAGCTTGCCCCTGCTTGGTCTCCGTCTTACTCTGATAACGATAAGTCGATGGCAGAATTTCAGAACATGAAGTTCCTGACTGATGCTATTACGCAAGGTTCTACAACCATTGACGGTGGCTTGGTCATGTCTCAGCAGTTTAAGGTGGGCAACTTCCGTGATAAGAAGATGATCAAGGAAACTGGTGGTATGAGCGGCTACTACAACGACGATGATTCTCCTTTTTTGTGGGGCGGTGGAACACTCGAACAGGCAATCTACACTATCCAAAAATATAAGGATAACCCGAACTACGAGCCTACTGCTGATGAACTCAACAATCTCGCTAAGTTCGTGGTCACACATGGCGGTAGAGCCATCCTTACCGATATCATCCTGAGAGGCATCATCTATGCTGAGGGGGGTGTAATGAAGTCTATCAAGTCGCCGAATGGCAATTTTGAGATTGACGAAGAAGGAAATCTGAAAGCGAAAGATGTGACTTCTGTTGGAGGTTTCTTTAAAAATGTATCTATCAGCGGAAATTTCTACACTCCTTACACCATCATTAATAATGATAATGCAAATCAATACGGACATTACGAGATGGGCAACAATTTGACTATTATTTTTAAAATAGATTTGTCATTAAGCGGCTTTAATCTACAGTTTGATATAGTTTATGCAGAATCTATTGCTCTTAAAAAGGAGGTTATTGTAATACTTCCTGAAGAAGATAAATATCTTGGTGCAGAAGTGAACATATTCTGTGCGTTAAGTTCCGTAAGCTTGGATAATGTGAGTTATGTAAAAAGTTACGAGGAAAAGAGAGAGATAACGTTTGAAGCGAAAAGAGTTCGAGTATTTCAAGGGCAGCTTGTGAAATTAAAGTGCGTAAAAATAGATGATACTATAAAATGGTTACTTGCGAATTGCAATGATACAATTTATGAGTTATCTTCTTATCCAAAACTTACATATATGGTGCAATACCAATATGACGCTTCGACAGGTGTGTACAATTATTATCCGAATAGTGGAGCGGAAAATTACATCGATACTGGTGTTGTTGTTGGTAGTCCTACTCACTATTTTACGGGTACTCATATCTTTTCGTATGAAGGAGATATTGGAATCGTCGAGCCTTTTGCTTTTGGTGGACTTATTGATTATACTATTGATACTGCGTCAAAGAAAATTAAAATAAGCACATTCACCACTGATGCGAAGCGAAGTGACAATATTCCTTTCGGGTTCAAGATTTACTCTGTCAACAGGATTGGTTAATATTAAAACAGAAAATTAAGTAAGAATATGGAACAGTTAAACAAAACGCCTACTACGGGCAAGTTTGGTGACGTAGCAAAAACGATCGACACCAATTTCGGCTTAATTGTCACGAAGCTCATGGAACTGAGTGAGGCAAGCAAGGCGAAGGAGATGAACTGCGGTTTCTATTCATCGGAAACAGAATTAAAAACCGCTTATCCTAACCCAGACAAGGGTATGATGGCTTATGTAGGCAGCGGCACTGACTATACCGTCTATCGTTGCAAGGTAGATGGTACGTGGACTGCTACCAGCGAGACCTTTAAGGTGAATATCTCGGTGGATTTATCCACTTATGCTACTAAGGAAGCTTTGGCGCAAGTCAAGGGTTCGGTAGATAATCTGCTGCTGGGTGCGGTGTACGGCGGTATCGCTGCAAGAACCACCAATCCTGGCACTCCGAAAACTAAGGTATTCTATCTGCCTACCGAGGTAGGTGAATATCCTAATTTTGGAAAACTTTCTGTAGCAGAGAACGAAATCGCCTTCCTTTATTTCGATGGCACGAACTGGGCAAAGCATTCCGTCGATTTCTCATCCACTATTACCGAAATCAAGGAGAAAGCAACCACTGCTGCGACTGATGCAAGCAATGCGTTGACCAAGGCAGAGACGGCAAACAAAACGGCAGAGGAAAACAAAAAGGCTTTGGCTACCGCTACATCTGATATTTCTACATTGAAGAAAAAAGTAGAGGCCATTCCTGCTACTATCACGAAGTTCGTGAACATGACGGAAGCAGCTTACGAGGCTTTGGAAACCAAGGAGCCAGACACCTATTATATGCTTACGGAGGAATAATAGATATGGCTTATGATTATCATAAACGGAAAAGAGATAACTGCTATCAATCTTGGCAAGAAAGCCGTGAATGCAGTTTATAAAGGGTCAGTCTTGATTTGGCAAGCAATACGTTCTTGTTTCGGCTTAGGATATTGGGATGATGATAAACCTTGGCTCGATGAGGATGCTTGGCAGGACTAAACTTTTAAAGGTAAAAAAGTAAAAAGATAAAAAGAGCATTCTTGCTCTTGAGTAAAAATATAAAAGATAAATTTATGGCAAAGAATGTTATTGATCAAGTACTGGAGAATATTTTTGATCCTTGGCAAAACTATAAAGGTAGCCGAGTGAGGGAAGCTATCCAGAAGGCTCTCAAGGATGACGACCTGCTTATCAAGCAATTACAGAGCGGGAAGGGTTCTTATATGGTGTATCTTGGTACAGATGCAGCTACAAATATCGCTACGGTGGCGCTATTTGCTTCTGCTGAAACTTATGGTATCTATAAGGCTGACCCTGACAGTCATGCTGACCTTATACTCTCAAGTGTAGAGATACCTTTGGGTACAGGCGGCGGTTCGGCTGAAGCATCTACCATCGTAAAACTCACCAATATGGGTGCAAAGTCTATCACGGCTACCAAGGACTCAGACCTTGTGGCAAAGATACGCTTTACTTCCCAGCTTTACGACCCATCCGTTCCTGGAGGTAGTGTATCTGATACAAATGAGGAAGGTACGCTCTTGATAGAAACCAGAATGCAGAATGCTTCGGAATGGAAGGTAGCGGCTAATATCGCTATCAACTCTCAGGAGGCAGCTAACACAAGTGCGTACACAGAGATAAATCTTGCTCCTTATTGTGTGGATGGTACTCAGTCAGTTCGTATGATTGCGACGGGTACAAGCTCGCATAAGAGTACGCCTTATGTCATCATTACGGTTACAAAAACCAATATCCAGATAAAATTTCAGACTAAATGGCAGAATCCTTTCGAGTACAGAGCCGTTGCTCCGACTATCTCCGTTCCATTGTCAATTACGGGTACAATCAGTAAGGTACTGCATCTGAAAGTTTCTTCTTCTGACGGAAAGTATTCTCGTACATACGACTATAGTATTGGTACGGCTACATATACCGAAACTCCATATATTGCATACATCGACCATCCGAAAGCGCATGGAATCTATAATATCGAGGCATGGATTACATCAGGCGATAACGTCAAAACTGAATCCGTATCACAGAACATTATGTGTACGCTATCGGGCAATACTACTCCACTTCTTGTACTCAACAATATCGGTACATTCCAGAACTGGAGTAGTGTACAGGCATTCGATTATGCGGTATTCAATCCGAAGGCTGACAATACGGATATTGCTTTCGTACTTACCAATTTGGAGTCTAACAGTGTAATATATAGCGAGAGTGTACAGAACGTCCCTGCTGGAGTTATCAAGTCCCTGATTTTCGACCTTGAAGTAGAAACAGAGGATAATGTTAATTTCCCTGCATCTATGTCGTTCACTTCCGGGCAGGTTGTTTTGCGAGACCCATTGCGTGTAGTAGTTGATAATAGCGAGAATTTTGCGCCTACATCGGGAGCTGATTTCTTCCTCAATCCTAAGAAACGCAACAATAGTGAGAGCGAGCCTAATACCATCGTTAATGCTGTTAATAATCAGCAGGTGAAATCCACCTTCGAGGGTTTTTCTTTTATCAGTGATGGTTGGATTGTCGATGCTAATACGAATGCTCGTTGCTTGCGAGTCTTGGATGGTTCTAAGGTCAACATCAACTACGATGCTTATTCTGACGATACGCCTCTACAGGGATTGACTATCGAAATAGACTTTGCGACACGCAATGTAACCGATGAGAATGGTATTTTGTTCCAAATGGGAACACCTTCTACCGTTGACAGTCATCTGGTTGGCTTCTGGCTGAAGGCGCAGGAGAGCTGCATGATGACAATGGAAAAGCGTGTGGAGGGTTCGCAAAACTGGATTTACTCTAAGGAGACTCGTACTCATGTGGCTATCAATATCGTTCCTAACCTCTATAGTCAGGGTGTTAACTATGTGCGTGTGTTCATTAACGGTATTATCAGCCGAGAGTTTGTCTATTCCGATAACGATGCGTTTTGGCAGTCAATAGGCGGAATCAAGAAAACGGGTGGTATCGTGATTGCACCTCAAGGTTCGGATATTGATATTTACGGTTTGCGTATCTACAAGAAATCTCTTTCCGCTACGGATATTCGTCAGAATAGACTTTCTTCCTTTGCCACTATCGGCGAAAAGAAGGCTTTCAAGGAGAAGAATGACATCTTAGGTGAAAGCGGCTTGATTTCTTACTCTAAGGCATACACCAAATACAACACCCTGCTATATAAATGTGCAGTGCCATCACTCAAGTCACCTACGGCTGTTGTGGGCGACATCGTTATTCATAAGATCAATGACAAGGCGCATAGTGGTACGCTCTATAATATGAACCTGAAAGGACAGGGTTCTACATCTAAAAAATACTGGGCTTGGAATATCCAAAGCGATTTCAAGCGTGAGGATTCCAAGTGGATAGATGAAAATCTTGTGGACCACGGACAATGCTATCAGAACGCCGACGGACTGCCTCTTGCCAAGAAACTGGTAGATAAGCGCAACTGGGCTTCATCGCCACAGTCGCATAAGATGGGTGCTACCAAGCTCTACAACGACCTCTACAAGGAGGTGGTAGGCAAGAATGAGATTACCAGCATCGAGGGTATGGAGAATTGCCGTGTAGCGGTATATGAAGACCCATTCCTTGTGTTCCAGCAGACTGAGAATGATAGTGAACCTGTATTCATCGGTTTAGGTACGTTCGGTTCTGGTAAGGCAGATAAGCCTACCTTTGGCTACGACAAGACTAAGACTCCAGATATGCTGATGATAGAGGGTTCTGATAACAACCCTCGTCTTACCAAGCATCAGGTGCCTTGGATTCAAGGCGACGTGAACTACAGTGAGGAAGAGGAAGGTTATGTCTATGCTGGCACTACCTCATGGGATTATGATTTGGGTAATCGAAATTCTATCTCCCGCTTCATCGAGGCATTCAACTTTGTGTATTCTCATACCAACAGATTGAAACCGTTTAATGGAACATTCACCCAACTGAAGGAGGCGAAAGGCTTGGATATTAGCTATTGCTACTGGGTAACTAAGGCAGAAACGGGTTCTGAGCGATATGATATGTATCGCTATGATGAAATAAACAAGACTTGGGTGGCTGGTGGAACTACGAAGTCTGATGCTGGTGTGTATGCTACGCTGAACGTAAAGACGCAGACTGCCAACTACATCAGCGACGATTTCACCAATCATGAGACCTACCTTGAGTGGGAAAAAGTGAATGAGGACTTTATCGCTGCCCGTAGAAAGGAGTTCGCAGAGAAGATTACAACTTACTTGCACAAGAAGGATATTCTGTTCTTCATTTGTATGATGAAGTTGCTTGCAGCTTGCGACAATAGAGCAAAGAATACATATTTATGGGTGTTCAGCTCCACATCACTTATCCGTGCCTTTCAGGATGACCTTGACTCCATCCTTCCTTTCGATAATCAAGGTAAATTGACGAAGCCGTATTGGGTGGAGGAACATGATTTTGACACTTCGTTAGGCAAGAACTACTGGAACGGAGAGGATAATGCGCTTTATAACCTGTTGGAGGAATGTTTTCCTACCGACCTTCGTTCTACCATGAAGGAGATACTGAGCGCAATGGCTCGTCTGGGTGATGGTACGGTACAGGGCTGCTGGGAGAAGTACTTCATGTCCACCTGTCAGTATTTTCCTGCCGTGGCTTATAATGAGTTCGCACGTATCGGTTATGAATATGCCCACTATCAGATGGTGAACGGTAACTACAACAATGATACCGACCCTATCACCCAGTCACTTGGCTCGCAGGAAGAGGGCGAACGCCAGTGGTGTAAAGATAGAACCATCTACATGAGCAGCTATGCAAAATACGGAGAGTTCGACCCAGACAGTCCTTTGGGTGGAAATATCAACTATCGTTCCACCGAACAGATGGAGGTGAAGTTTAACCTCACGGCAGCTATGTGGATATACCCTGTCGTCACCATCGGTCAGAGTACCATCCTTGACGGCAAGAGAGTGAAGGCTGGAGAGTCGGTAACGGCTACTGGTGTCACCGACAGCAACACGCAGAACATCGTTTGCGGCGTGAACTATATGAGTGACATCGGTACATGGTACGACAAGCCTGCCAACGAGACCTTTGCCTTCAATGGTAGCCGTGTGCGTAAGCTGATAGCCGGTACGGACAACAAGAGTGAAATCCATCTGAAGGCTACCTCATTGCTGGTAGGTTCCATGAAATCGCTCCGCACACTGGATATTCACAATCTGAGTACGGTTTCGGGCAGCATGGACGTGTCTGCCAACGTGCGTTTGGAGTCGGTTGACGCAAGAGGCACCTCCTTAACGGGTATCACCCTGCCGCAGCAGGAGTTCCTTACCACCGTGAAGTTGCCATCCACACTCACTACCCTGCATCTTGACGGACAGCGCGGACTGAGTGTTCTCTCCCTTGAGGGCTACGAAAAGCTACAGAAGGTGTATGTCAGTCAGGACACCTGTCCTAAGATTGCGGCACTCGACATCGTGACCAACCTGAAAGCGCAGAGCAAGAACCTTTCCTCGCTTACGATATTGGGTATCGACTGGACAGATGTATCTGCTGAAACCCTTTCCTTCTTGCTGGATAAGAAGGCAAAACTGACGGGTAGAGTTACGCTATCAGAAAGCGTATCGGTAGATGCTACCTTGAAGATGCGCATGGTAGGTATGTGGGGTAATATCGACGACGAGAAGAATGCGCTCTACGTATCATATAATAAGGTGGAAATCAAGAGTGCATCGCTGAAAAGTAACAGATACTTTGCGAAAGAAGGCGATTATACTCTGAAACTCTTTACCATGCCTGTGGCTGGTAATGACATCGTGTATGTGTCATGGAAGATGACGAAAACCTCTCTTGCCACTATCGACCCGAAGACGGGCATAATCACCGTAACCGAGGCGGGTAGCCGTGAAAATGACGACAAGGCGACAGTGACGGTTACCTTGCAGCTATCGAGTGGCAAGACCTTGGAGGCGACAACCGATGTGTATTTCTATGCATATCAGGCAAAACTTGGAGATTACGTATTCTCTGATGGAACTTACGGCAGCGACCTGAGCTTTTCTGATGCTACCCCTATTGCTGTCATTTTCTACATCGAACCGAAGGAGCGTAAATGGGCGATTGCGGTAGCCTTAAAGGATTATGGGTCGAGAGTTTGGGGACTTTATAACAGTACTAATGCGAATGAAGGTTTGAATGGTATCAAATTAGGTAGTAATTCTAACTATAATGTATATAATCTGCCATTGTTAAACGAGTACGCTAACGGAGTGGATGTGTCTGACTCCACGATGCGTGATGAAAGTAACACTGCCAACGACGGGTTTAAGGAATATACAGCCTTGAATACTATCAGCGATATTGGCTTTGAGGAAATCACGCAGAGTATGTATAATACCAATGTAGGTCATACTATTTTGGGTGAGTATTTTGACAGTGCAGGTTTGAATGTTGGCGACATGATTGCTCGTGGTCAACTTAATACCATCAAGATTATTGCTCACAGAGATTACATCTTGCAAGATACTAACGTAAATCTGCCTATCCCGAAGTCAACATCCACGCAAACACTTGCAGAGAGTATCGAACAGTGTATCAAGAGCATACAAGCATCGCATAACAATATGCAGACGTATCAGCAGTATTACTACCCTGCTGCCAGCTATTGCAATGCCTATGTGCCTGCGCTTGATAATGATACGAAAACGTTAGCAGAGCCATTTACTGAGGGGCATTGGTTTCTGATGTCGTCGGGCGAGATGGCACGTTGCTCTTGGTATGCAATGAAGGGATATGATGTCGGTGTCGCAAATAATATATTTGCGCAAGCGAAGGCAGATTCCCGCTTCGATGCATTCTCAAACGCCTGGCATTGGCTATCTTCAGAGAGATCTGAACTCTATTCTTGGATTATGAATCCTGTTAGCGGGCAGTTCAGCGGCTTCATCACCAGCAAGTACCGTGCTTATCAGGTGAGGGCTGCGGTCGCATTCAAGCTGTAGGCTTGAATCCTTACTGATTTGAATCAATAAGATTTTAAAAATGTATTAAATATCAATTAATCAAAATAGAAATTTATGGATAACGAGTTTATGAATGAGTCACAGATTGTGATAGGCAATGACTGTGGAAGATTTGTGGTTAGCGTAAAGGTAGGCATGGGAAGCGAGGATATGGTCACGCTGCCAGTAGCCGTATGGAATTATGGTGCCATCGTATCAGCCCTCATCAGACATAAGTATTCTGAGAATGAGGTAGAGGCAATAGTCAGCAACTCTCTTATGCTTATGCAGAATCCTTCAAGCGTAAGTGAGGAGGAATCCAATGAGAAGATGAATGAGTTCAATGAGTTTCAGGTGTACAGAGAGAAGTGCAAGGCAAGAGCCAAAGAACTTCTTTCCATTGGGGATGAAATGGGGATAAAGGAAATATAGTCCTGAGTATGATGAGAAATATATTAAAAGTAAACAAGCGAGACTGGATAGGTCTTGCTTGTTGGCTGCTTATCAGCATATTGATAGGTCTGCTTGCTTTGCCTATAATGGTAGGTAGAGAGATTTACCAATACAAACATTATCATTTGGCAAAGTTTGAGTGGGAAGATATTGTGAGATATTCCGTAGTGATTGTACTCGGTAGTATTATTAATTACTTAATTTTAGATTCATTATTATGAGACAGATAAAAAGAATTTTCGTTCATTGTACCGCTTCTTCTCAGAAGTGGGGAGTTAAGGAACTTCTTGCTGAATTTAAGGCAAAGGGTTGGAGAAATCCAGGCTATCACAAGGTGGTAACGGAAGATGGTGTTATACATCAGTTGTTAGACATCAGCAAGGTTAGTAACGGCGTGCAGGGCTACAACTCTACTGCTATCAATATTGCATACGTGGGCGGTATTGATAGCAAAGGTAAGCCTATCGACAACAGAACGGAGGCTCAGAAGGTAGCCCTGAGAAACCTCTTGAAAGAGTTGCGCACGCAATTCCCGCAGGCGATAATAATGGGACATCGTGATATCTGGGGGAGTGATTCAAGAAAATGGAAGAAATGGTGTCCTTGTTTCGATGCAAAATCGGAATTATCACAAGATTTTTATAATCACAAGTAACAAGATTAGTTAATAGAAAGTG
>ERZ1035014.291-NODE-291-length-25122-cov-22.352735_pt1 | contig 25122 bp, 14 predicted proteins | sample MGYA00520620_ERZ1035014 | MGnify/ENA primary metagenome ERZ1035014 (study PRJEB33766, sample SAMN09781744) | gut metagenome | biome: gut microbiome | host: Homo sapiens | place: Madagascar | study: EMG produced TPA metagenomics assembly of the PRJNA485056 data...
AATCCATTTTTTGTATAAAATTAAAAATTGTTTGTCGTTCCAACGCAACATGGACGGGCAACACTTCTGCCCAGACAACAGCGGTTACGCCGAAAAGCGGGTGCAAAGTTACGACTTTTTCTCGTATCTCGCAAATTTTCAGTGGGTTTCTTCTCTTTTTCCCCTTCTTTTTTTGTTTTCTTTACTAAAGAAACGTTTTTTTCTCGCCTTTTTCGTCTTTTTCGCCGATTTATTTTGTATCTTTGCATCCCGAAATTAGAATATTGTAAAAGGTATGAAGAAAAAGAATAGTATGCAGATGATGCTTGCCTCCATGGCTCTGATGCTGATGGCAAGTCCGGCCTTTGCCCAGAAATTCAAGGTGGCAAAGGTGGAGAGAACCCGTATTTTGATAGACCGGAAATGGGATGCCCAGCCGGATGCTGAGGCTGCGAAGTTCATCGCCCCTTATCAGCACAAGGTGGATAGCATCATGGGACCTGTAGTGGGATCCGTGGCTCATGATATGACCCGTCATCGCCCTGAGAGCGAGTTGAGTAATCTGCTTTCTGACATCCTGGTATGGGGTGGCAGACAGTTTAATGAGCAGCCTGTCTTCTCGGTGTATAACATGGGTGGCATCCGTGCTGACTTTGCCAAGGGCGATATCAACGTAGGCGATGTGAGCGAGGTGGCTCCTTTCGAGAACAAAATCTGTTTCCTCACGCTTACCGGCGAGAAGGTGCTTGAACTCTTCCAGCAGATAGCCCACCGTGGCGGCGAGGGAGTGAGCCATGCCGTAAGAATGGTTATCACCCGCGACGGAAAGCTGAAGGGCGTAACCCTGAACGGCGAATCTGTCGATCCAGCTAAGAGCTATCGCATAGCCACCCTCGATTATCTTGCCGAGGGCAACGACCAGCTTGTTGCCTTCAAGAGCGGTACCGATGTGGTGGCTCCTAAGTCGAAGGAGAACAATGTGCGCTACATCATCATGGACTATTTCCGTGAGATGAAGGCTCAGGGCAAGGTAGTGGAGTCAAGAGTAGAAGGCCGCTGCGTAGTAGAATAGGGGGAACGAAGCTTTCCGTGGATTTGTAACCCCCGGAAAGCAGATAGACTAACTAAATAAGTACAGAAATGAAACATACATTATTATATATAGCGCTGGCGCTGGCATCATTCACGCTGCAGCCGGCAACAGTACAGGCTAAAGTCCTGAAGGATTCAAAGGTCAAGAAGGAGGCAAAGGCGCAGAAGACTCCAAAGGTAGTGAAGCAGCTCGTGGTGCTCCATACCAACGATACCCACTCCTGCGTGATGCCTTACAATCCGAATCTCGCAGATACAGCTATGGCAAACCGTGGAGGCTACCTCCGCCGTGTGGCAATGATCAAGCAGGAACGCAGTCTGAATCCTGATCTTCTGCTCTTCGACAGTGGCGACTTCTCTCAGGGATCTCCTTACTATTCGCTCTTCAAGGGGGATGTAGAAGTGGGATTGATGAACGAGATGAAGTATGATGCAGCCACCATCGGAAACCATGAGTTCGATTACGGCATGGACAATATGGTGCGTCTCTTCAGGATGGCAAAGTTCCCGATCGTTTGTGCCAACTACGATTTCACCGGCACCGAGCTGGCGGATATTGTGAAGCCATACGTGATATTGCATCGCAAGGGACTCAAGATAGGTGTCTTCGGACTGGCTCCGCAGCTTGCCGGCTTGGTGAGTGAGAAGAATTACGGTTGTATCCAGTACCTGGATCCTATCCAGAAGGCGAACGAGATGACAGAGATCCTGAAGAAGAAGGAGAAGTGTGATGTCATCATCTGCATCTCTCATCTGGGCTGGAATATAGACGGCACGGATGATACCGAGGTGATTGCTGCATCCCGCCACATCGACCTGGTATTGGGAGGTCACAGCCACAGCCTCTTCCAGACGCTGAAGTACAGAACAGATCTTGATGGCAAGCAGGTGCCTGTAGATCAGAATGGCAAGGGTGCCATCTGGGTCGGTAAAATGACATTGGATATCGTAAAGAATAAATAGTACAGAAAAGTTTCTTGAAAAAAGATATAAACAGAAAAAGGCTCCTCATTGCGGGGAGCCTTTTTCTGTTTTATACCTTCCTTTGAGGGGGCTTTTTCTGTATTGATATTTGAAAGTTCTTATTTCTTGTTGGAAGAAGCATAGAGTCCGATGCAGGCACCGATGAAACCACCGCTCTTCTGGGTGCTCAGGTTGCTGGCATCAACACCTTTGGCGAGCAGCTGCCAGCTGCCGCCTTCCTCGGCATAATAGAAATCATAATATCTGTCGTGACCTTCTACCTTCAGCTTCAGCTTGCCTGCCTTGATAGGGGCTGAGGCGATGGTGACGTTGTTCTTCTCGGCACGGGTCAGGGTAATCATCAGCTTGCCCTTCTTCATGGTCTTACCCAATACGAAGTTGTGGTCTTCCTTCTGGAGAAGTGCCAAGCCTGCGATATCCTTGTCGTTGCGAGGAGTAAAGTTGATTTCTGTCTCAGCTGTGAAGGTGCCGTGCTGCTGACGTGCCCAGATGGCAGACATCGGTTCACGCTTGTAGATATTGCCTGGCAGCAGATTCAGGTTCAGCTTGCCGTTTTCTACCTTATAGCAATCTGTAAAGTCGCGGAGGAACATCCACCGAGGATTCAGATCCTTCAAGCCTGCTCTATTGTCTGCTGCATCAAAATTATCCACGTAAGAGAAGTTTCCTGAGAACTCATTCTTTTCAGCTGGTTTCAGACCAGCCTTCTCTCCAACGGTAGAGATAGGAGTATTCTTGGCAAGAATCTCTGGCCAGCCATTCTTCCATGTTACCGGCAGAAGATAGGTGTCGCGACCTGTATTATACATATCTTCTTCGTATGGACGGCAAGCCAGGAATACAGCCCACCAGTTACCCTTTCCATCTTCTACTATGTCTGCATGACCTGCGCTGGATACTGGGTCCTTGCGGTTTGGATCGAGTCCTGTACGCTGGGTAAGGATAGGGTTGTTTGGGCATTCTTCCCAAGGACCCATCGGATTTTTGGCACGCAGAATCACCTCGCTATGCCAGCCGCCTGTACCGCCTTCAGCACACATCAGATAATAGAACTTGCCCTTCTTGAAGAGGTGAGGACCCTCAATCCAGATAGGACGAGCCTCTACATGGGTTCCGCCACGGAGAATCTCCTTGAAGTCGCCCTTGATACTATCGCCCTTTACGTCGAATTCGAAGCAGCGGATAGCACGCTGTCCCTCGTAATCGGCACCGCCAACTACCGGACCGTTATGAACGATATATCCCTTGCCGTTGTCATCGAAGAAGAAGCTAGGGTCGATGCCATCAATCTTCTTCAGATAGATAGGTTCGCTCCAGCCCTTGGATGGGTCCTTGGACTTGACGAAGAAGTTGCCGGCACCCACATTAGTGGTAATCATATAGAAGGTCTTGTTCTTCTTGTTATAGCTGATGGCTGGTGCGAAGATACCGCCTGATACATGCTGACCCTTCAGAGGCACCTGCGATTGGCGGGTGAGCACATGCCCGGCTGGAGTCCAGTTTACCAAATCCTTGCTGGTAGAGAGTGGCACACCAGGAAAGAAGGTGAAGGATGAATTCACCAGATAATAGGTGTCACCCGCACGACAGAGGGATGGGTCGGGATAGAATCCTGCCAATACAGGGTTGTAATACTGATGACTCTTGTCGATTGGCACATTGAATCGTGCATCGTTGCCGGCATACTTGAAGTAGTCGAACTGGGCATTCTGAGCCTGTGCTCCGGCAGCAAGCATCATCGAAAGCGATAAGATTGCTAATTTCTTCATTATATTCGTTGATTTTAAAGATTATACAATAAGATAAAAATGCAGCGGAAAACCTGGGAGGAGAATCCATACAGGTTTTTCCGCTGCAAAGTTACGGCTTTATTTGCAATCTTTCATTGTGAAATGTAACCAAGACTTTTTTCAAAGTTTCATAAAGCTTTGTTTTTGTTACATATTCTTTTTTCTATTGTGTATCATCTTTATTTCTTCATGGCATTCTGCATGTATTCTCTAGGAGAACAGCCATAGAGGTTCTTGAACATGGTGCTGAAACTTGCGGAATTGGAGAAGCCGCATGCGTACATCACTTCAGTGATGCTTTGCTTGCCATCCTTGAGCAATTTGGCTGCCTGCTGCAGTCGGATGTTGCGGATGAAGCTGTGTGGCGTCTGATTGGTCAGTTCCTTCATCTTGCGGTGCAGGTGTACACGACTGATGCCCACCTTCTGTGCTATCATGTCCACACTCAGGTCGGAATCGTTGATGTTTTCGTTGATAACCTCCATTATCCGTTGCATCAGGGAATTGTCAGGTGTCTGCATTTCTATCTGTTCTACCTGGTGATTCTGGCTTTCATTGCCCGTAAACTTATTGCGCAAAGTGCGGCGCACGGTGAGCAGGTTGATGATGTTGCGGTGCAGAATTTCCATGTTGAACGGCTTCAGAATGTAGGCATCGGCACCGGTCTGCAATCCTTCCAGCTGGTCTTCCTCACGGCTCTTGGCTGTGAGCAGGATGATAGGCACATCGTTGGTGTTGATGTTTGATTTCAGCTTGGCGCAGAGGGTGGTTCCGTCCATTTCCGGCATCATGATGTCGCTGATGACAAGGTCTGGCTTATTCTTCAGAATCTCGTTCAGTGCCACCTTTCCGTTAGGATATGTGCGAATCTTGAAGTCGCTGGAGAGCTGTGCTTTCAGGTATTCCTGAATATCCTCTTCGTCTTCCACAATCACGATTTCTGCCTTGGCTCCCTTGGCAGAGGTTGGGGTAGTATCGGAATTGTTCAAGGTTTCGGCTGGTTGGTCATTGTTTTCTGCCAGCTGTTCTTCCTGTTCTGCTTCAGCAAGTTCATTATTCTGATCTTTCTTCATCTCTTCTTCCTCGATGATCTCTTCTGGTTTGAGATGATCCTTGCCCAATGGAATGCGGATGATGAACTCGCTTCCGTGTTCAAACTTGCTTCCCTTCTCGCCCTCGTTGTTGCGGGCTGAGATGGTTCCGTAGTGCAGTTCCACGAGCGAGCGGGTGAGATCGAGACCGATGCCCGTACCGACGTTGCGGTCGTTAGGGTCGTCAGGGGTCTGGTAGAAGCGCTGGAAGATAGTTTCCAACTTATCCTTCGGGATGCCTATGCCGCTGTCCTTGATGCTGATGTAGGCATGGTGGTCGGTGTGGGTGAGCGAGAGGAGGATGTGGCCTGCCGTAGGGGTAAACTTGAAGGCATTCGAGAGGGTGTTCATAATCACCTTGTCGAAGTTGTTGCGGTCTATCCATATAGGTAGCTTGTCTGAATCGTGCTGGTATACGAAATCGATGTTCTTGGTCAGTGCCTGCTGCTTGAATAGTTCATATTCTTCATTGATGAATGAAACCAGGTCGGTTTCGCACATGCGCATCACCATCTGTCCCTTGTCTATCTTTCTCAGGTCCATCATCTGGTTGATGAGATGGAGGATTCGTTCCGAGTTCTTTCGGATAATCTCGTAGATACCCTGTCGGTGCGGTTCCTTGTCTTCCTTAATCAGAGAGAGCAGTGGAGTGATAATGAGCGTCAAAGGTGTACGGATTTCATGACTGATGTTCATGAAGAACTTGATCTTCGCCTCGCCCATCTCTTCGGCGTGGATGTGCTGCTGCAGGATGAGCTGGTCTTCCATCTGGCGCTTGCGGTGGCGCAGGTAGAACATGATGGCTGCTATGAGGAGCAGCAGATAGAAGAGTTTTGCCAAGATGCTGGCATACCAGGCTGGGTGAACGATGATGGTGAACTCCTTCACCGGTGTTTCGTAGCCGTTGCAGATGGCCTTGATGCGGTATTTGTAGCTGCCGGGAGCCATGTGCGAGAAGGCAAGTTCGTTCTGTCCGGCTGGCACGGTGCGCCAGGCATCGCCGTTGATGCTGTAGGCGTATCTTATCTGCTCCACATTATTATAGGTGAGGGTAGAGAGCTGCAGGGAGAAGGTGTTGTCATCGTGCGAGAGATTGAACTCCCGTGCCACCGTTACCCAGCTGTCTGTGATGGTATAGCTGCCCGACTCCATGCCTGGGGTCACTGCCTTGTTGTTGACCACGAAGCCCGAGATAACCACCTTTGCCTGCCATGGGTGCTGCTTTACCCGGTCGGCCTGGAACCAGTTGATTCCGCCAGAGCCACCCATCAGAATCACCTTCTTATCCTGGGTGGTGCATACGGAAGCATCGCTGAACTCGTTGCTTTGCAGTCCGCTTTCGGTATAAAACCTGATGATGCTGGCATCCTTGGGGTTCAGCATGTTGAGTCCGCTGTTTGTACCCAGCCATATTTTGCCCTTGTTGTCTTCTGTGATACTCGCCACACCGTTGTCGGTGAGTCCTTGGGTCGTGGAATAATGTTTAGGCTCTATTCCTTTTCTGAAGTCGAAGCAGAAGGCTCCATCCTCGGTGCCATACCATACGTGGTCTTTGCTATCTACAAACACGCAGTGCGAAAAACTGTTCTTGTTCAGGCAGTTGATGCCCTTGAAGGTGGAAACCCAGCTGTTTCGCTTGCGGTCGAGGCACGCCAGTCCCACAGAGGTGGCTATATACACGTGGTTGCCATCCTTTGATAAGGCCATCTTGATGAGGTAATCGTTGGGCAGGCTGTTGACCTTGAGGTTGTTATCTGCACCATATTTAGCCTTGTAGTTCCTTCGGCTTCCGTCTTTCTGCAGGCAGAAGAGACCTTCGCCCATGGTGGCTATCCAGATGTTGCCTTGTGGGTCTTGCTTGATATCGAAGATGCCCACCGACTTGCTGATGCCCAAATCAACAGGGTGGAAGCTTCCGGCTGCATCCATATAGCCCAGACCGTCGGTATAGGTTCCCACCCAGGTTCTGCCCTGCTCGTCCTTACAGAGGGTGAGCACGGTGTGCTGGTTCAGGAAATGCCCCTCTACGCTGCGGGTTGCTATATTAAATAGGTATAGGCCATCCTTGTCGGTACCCACCCACACCTGGTTGCCCTGGTTGATGCTGAGGCTGGTAACGCAGTTTTCGCCAATCACGTTGCGGCTGCCCAGGCGGAAGCCCATGTAGTTGAAGTCGTTTTGTATGTTGCTCTGCATGAACACGCCTTTTTGCAGCATGCTCACCCAGATGTTTCCCTGATTGTCTTCTATGATGCTGGTTACCTTGCTCTTGGCCAGGTTCACCAGTCGGCTGAAGAGAGGGTTATCCTGCAGGAATCCGGTCTGAGGGTCATATACATAGATGCCCAGTCCGTCGCAGCCGATATAGAGCTTGTTATTGCGGCTGATATAGATGTTTTCGATAGGCAGGTTTCCGATGCTGCTGATTCGGGTAAAGACGTTGCTTCCTGCCCTGAGCAGATGTACGCCCTGGTTCTTGCTGGCGAGATAGAGGTTGCCCAGGACGTCCTGCTGGATATCCTGTGCGTCCACGCCTTCGGTACCGACAAAGTGGGAGGTGACTCTACCGTTTGTTTCCTTGCGGTAGAGTTTTCCGTCTTCGGTGATGATCCAGAGTCTGCCCCGTTTATCTTCCAGGAGTTTGTGGATATATTTCAGTTTTTCCACCTCTCCCTTCATGGCATGGCATTCCTGGGCATCTTTCTTCTTAATCATGATGCCATAACCGGATGTAGCCACGGCTACGTCTTTATTCTTTAGGGGATATACCTGCTTTACGTAGGTGGCGAGTTCTTCGCCTTTGGAGTCGAGCATGGGAATTTTGTGGAATTCGCTTCCTGTAAATTCCAATAAAGAATTATTGGTTCCCAATAAGATATGTCCCTTATCGTCTTGTGCTATGCTATTGATATAGTTGCTTTTAAGACCTAAAAAATTGGACATATCTTTCTTCATTACGGTGATATGGTAACCATCGTAAGTATTCAAGCCATTACGGGTGGCTATCCAGATGAATCCGCTCTTGTCTTGAAAAACCTGCGTGGCGAGATTGCTTGAGAGCTGATTATCTGTATTAAACAGTTTACCACTTTGTGCCCATGCCTGGATGGAGAAGAGGAAAACCATCAGCGTGATGATTAATTGGTTTAAAGATTTCATGCTTTGCTTATGTTATATTTTTGTTTTCTGTTTGCAAATATACGCTTTTTTGTTGGAATATCAGAATAAAACTGTGTTTTTTTAGGGTGTAAGTAACAAGAAAAACACTCTTTTTATCCTCATATTCAGATGATGTAACATGGCGCAAAGTATATGTTACATACGTAAACTCTTCATAAAGTATCGGTTACGTAGGATAAAACTTGTTTTTGGATTTATTTATACCTTTGCGCCATCAATAGTGAGAAATTGTTTTTGCCAACGCAGATTTTTCAGCAAAGCATATTCAGGGATGGAGTACCAACTGGAATGGTCCGGGCTATTATCGTTGCCAACGATGCCTATATAGTCGGCCTACCAAGGACATCTACATTCATGGTGGAAAGAAAAACGTGATTAAATAAAATAGAAGGTATGAACAAATTATCATTCGTAGCATCAATGCTGATGATGTGCCTCTCGATGACGATGATGGCACAGAAAAATGGAGCCAAGGCGCTGGATAAGCCTGACCCAAATTTTCAAATTTATCTCTGCTTCGGACAGTCGAACATGGAGGGCAATGCCGCCATTGAAGACATCGACCGAACAGGAGTGAATCCAAGATTCATGGCAATGTATGCCGTGGATGATGTAAAAGCAGGATGGAAGAAGGGGCTGTGGCATACGGCTGTTCCACCTCAGGCACGACCAAGCACAGGCTTGACTCCGGTGGATTACTTTGGCAGAAAAATGGTAGATAACCTGCCTGATAGCATCAAGGTGGGAACCATCACCGTGGCGGTGGGTGGCGCTAGCATTGACCTCTTCGATAAGCGTACCTGTAAGGCTTACCTGAAGAAGCAGCCAGACTGGATGAAGAATTTCGCATCCCAGTATCATGGTAATCCTTATGCCCGACTCATCGAGCTGGGCAAGATTGCCAAGAAGCAGGGTGTTATCAAGGGCATCCTCCTGCATCAGGGTGAAACCAACAATGGCGATGCCAACTGGCCTAACCGTGTAAAGACCGTATATAATGATATTCTGAAAGATTTGAATCTGAAGGCAGAAGATGTTCCTTTGCTCGTGGGTGAGACCGTTCAGAAAGATCAGGGCGGCAGTTGCTGGCAGCATATCGCTGTCGTTGATGATATCGCCAAGACCATTCCTACAGCTCATGTCATTTCTTCTAAAGGGTGTCCGCAGCGTGGTGATGGTTTGCATTTCATTGCAGAAAGCTATCGCACCATGGGTAAGCGTTATGCCAACATGATGCTTTCTCTGCTCGGTATCATCCCAGATGCCAACTATCCTCGTGTAGATAAAGAACGCCGTGCCTACGTCAAGCTTCATGCACCAGAGGCCAAGCAGGTAATCTTTGATATCTGTGGCAAGAAGTATCCGATGAAGAAGGATTTAGATGGCGACTGGTATGGCGTATCTGACCCTCTGGTAGTGGGTTTCCACTATTATTTCCTGAATGTAGATGGCGTACAGGTAGTAGATCCTGCCAGCGAGACCTACTTCGGTTGCTGCAGAGAGGCGAGCGGCTTGGAGGTTCCTGAGGGAACAGAAGGCAATTACTATCGTCCTCAGCAGGGAGTGGCACAAGGTCAGGTTCGCTCTGTATCCTATTATGCCGCCTCTCAGGGAAAGTTCCGCAGAGCTATGGTTTATACGCCTGCAGAATATGAAACCAATCTGAGCAAGCGCTATCCTGTGCTCTATCTGCAGCACGGCATGGGCGAGGATGAGACGGGCTGGAGCCATCAGGGCTATATGCAGCACATCATGGACAATCTCATTGCCGAAGGCAAGGCAGAGCCAATGATTGTGGTGATGGAGAGCGGCGATGTGAAGCTGCCTTTCGTGCCACGTCCTGGCAAGGATGTGGATGAGGAGCGCAAACTGTATGGTGCTTCTTTCTACGATGTCATCATCAAGGATCTGATTCCGATGGTAGATAAGAAGTTCCGCACCTATACCGACAGAGAGCATCGTGCGATGGCTGGTTTGTCGTGGGGTGGTTGCCAGACTTTCAATACTGTATTGAACAATATGGATAAGTTCTCTGCGTTTGGAACTTTCAGTGGAGCGATTTTCGGAGTGGATATCAAGACTTGCTTCAATGGTGTGTTTGCCGATGCCAATAAGTTCAACAGCCAGATTAACTATATGTTTATGGGCTGCGGTACCGAGGAGAACTTCGGCACCGGTAAGATGGTGCAGCAGTTGAAGGATTTGGGCATCAAGCTTGATTTCTATCAGTCTCAGGGTACAGCTCATGAGTGGCTTACCTGGCGCAGATGTTTCAAGGAATTTGTTCCACATCTGTTTAGAAATAAGTAATAGATTCCTCTTTCTAATTTATTATTCCCGAAACTATCTGATGGTTTCGGGATTTTTTTATATATACGCTCAGGAATGTCCCCCAACTTTTTTTTGCATGAAACATGAGTGGCAACAAAAAAAATGACTAAGAGAAAAACTAGTCAACAAAAAGTATGACTAAGTTTTAGCTAGTCAACTGGTTTTATAAATAAGTATTAACCGAGTCAACTCGTCTTATAAATAAGATAAAAAGTGGTCAACCAAAATCGTTAAACCACAACGAAAATGTTTCTAGAGTTAGTAGAAAGTAATTCCTTTAAGGGAAGAGTTATTTCGAACTGTATGGTTAAAAACGGGCTGAAAGCCCAAAAAGGGTGTGCCATAAGTCCATAACGCACTCTTTTTTAGTTTTTCAAGAACACAAGTCCGCCAGGCATCCCGCCGGATTTCAAGTCCGCCAGGATGCCTGGCGGGCTTACGCTCTTGGAGACACATGGTACTTTGGGGCTTTTAGCCCGTCCTCGACTGCCATTATCTGAACTTATGACACGCCCTCTCAGCCCTTTCAGGGCGTATTGGGTAATTTCAACCGTTATTTTCTGTTTCAATTTGTTTCTTTTTAGACAAATATTATATGTCGAAAAGTATTTGATACATAAAATAAACTCGTATATAAAAAAAAACATTAATTTTGCAGCGACTTAGTTAATAAATGCTGCATTAGCAAAAAGTCAGTATGAAGATAGAAAACAATTAATAAATATAAATTTTAACCTATTTTCTTATGAGGAACTTAAGAAAGATTCAAAAGCCGTTAGCTTTACTATCCTTTCTCTGTTTATTCCCAGCGGGAATGTCGGCTCAGAGTATTGTAAAAGGAGTAGTAACCGATCCAAGTGGCGAACCTGTTATTGGTGCAACCGTAAAGGTAAATGGTAGCAAAATGGGTGCAGTAACCGATATGGATGGTAAGTTTAGCATTGATGCTGCGCCAAACGCAACATTAACCATTACTTATATAGGAATGGAACCAAAGACCGTGAAGGTAGAGGCGGGCAAAACCCTTACTATCTCATTAAAGGATGATGCCAAGGTAATTGATGACGTTGTGGTTATCGGTTATGGTGTTCAGAAAAAGAGCGACTTGACTGGCGCCGTTGCATCTATCAAGAGTGATGACATCAAGGGCTTGTCTACAACAGATGCTGGTGCTGCCCTCCAGGGCAAGGCTGCCGGTGTACAAATCATCAACTCGGGTGGTCCAGGTGAGGCTGCAGATATCCGTGTGCGTGGTTATTCTTCTAACAGTGGAAATATCAGTCCATTGCTCATTGTTGATGGTTTGAAGGTGGACAATATCCAGTATCTTGATCCATCTATGATTCAGAGCATGGAGGTATTGAAGGATGCCGCTTCTGCTGCCATCTATGGCGCGCAGGCTGGTAATGGTGTCATCATCATCACTACCAAGAGTGGTGCTGCCAATGGCGGTAAGGCTGAGATTTCTTATAGCAGCAAGTTTACCATCCAGTCTATTGGTAGAAAGGCTAAGCTCTTCGACGCTCCAGAGTATATTTCATACCATAAGTACTTGGGCGACTTGACGGATGATAAGTTGAAGGCAGAGGGATATAATGGAGAGAACACCGACTGGTATGATGAGGCTTTTGAAAATAGTTTGGCTCATCAGCACAGCCTTACCATCCAGGCTAGCAATGGTAAGGGTCGTTTCCTTGCCAACTTGAATATCCTCAATAACAATGGTATCGTCAAGGGAGACAAGGATATTTACAAGCGTTTTACAGGTCAGATTAATGCAGACTACGATGTATATAAGTGGTTGAACATCTCGACAAACACCTCTTTCGAGAAGTGGAAGACCAAGGGTGTGAACAAAGGTTATGGTTCTGTGTTGAACTCTGTTGTTTCTGTAGATCCATTGACACCTTGCTACGTAAGCGACCCTGCTAAGTTGCCAACCAATATTTATAACGCTTATCAGAATGGCGCCCCTGTGATGAGAGATGCTGACCATAATAATGATTTCTATGGTACATCTCACTATGTAGAGGATGCTACTGGTAACCCATTGGCACAGCGCGACCGCGTGGGCTCCTACAACCAGGGTATCAATGTACGTGGTACCGTTGCTGCCAACATCAAGCCATTCAAGGGCTTCACCTATACATCTCGTTTGGGTTACCGCATCACGCAGAGCAACTACCACAACTATGAGCAGCCATATTACATCAATACACTCTCCAACTCCACACTGTACAAGATTGAGGCTCGTACCAACAATGGTCTTTACTATCAGTGGGAGAACTTTGCAAACTATTTGAATACATTTGGCAAGCATACTGTAGGCGCCATGGTGGGTATGTCGTTCACCAAGAATCATTGGGACAACGCTTCCATAGGATCTGAGGGTAAGGATATTCTTTCAAACTATGCTCCTAACTATCGTTACATCGACTATTTGCTCGCTGATGCTACAAAGAGCGTAGGCAATGCTCCTGGCGATGCAACAGAACTTTCATATTTCGGACGTGTATCTTATAGCTACGATAATCGTTATTTCTTGCAGTTCAACTTCCGTAGTGATGCATTCGATTCATCTAAGCTTTCAAAGGATGCACGTTGGGGTAACTTCCCATCTGTATCTGCTGGTTGGACTATCAGCAATGAGAAGTTCTTCAAGGACAACATCAGTCGTGATGCCATCTCTTTCTTGAAGCTTCGTGGATCTTGGGGTAAGAATGGTAACGTCAATGTATTGAGCGGTTACAAGTATGCTTCTCCTATTGCTATCAACCAGAGCTTCTATCAGTACAATCCATCTATTGGTGACGGTAAGTTGTCTTATGGTTCTAAGCCAACAGGTTTGGCAAATCCAGATTTGACTTGGGAGACTTCGGAGCAGGTGGACTTGGGTCTTGATGCACGTTTCTTGAACGACCGCTTGACATTCTCTCTCGACTGGTATCGCAAGAACACCAAGGATCTCTTGGTAGAGATAAATCCTCTTCCAGAAATTGGTGTAAGCAAGTCTATCATCAACTCTGGTAAGGTGCTTAACACAGGTTTCGACTTCGAGTTGGGTTGGAGAGATCATATCCGTGATTTCAAGTACTCTGTTTCTGTCAATGGTTCTACCTTGAAGAATGAGGTAAAGGATCTTTCTTCATTCATCAGTCGTATCGAGGGTATAGGTATCGATGGCTTCAACAGCCGTTTGAAGCCAACATTCGAGGTGGGGCACTCTATCTGGTACTTCCGTGGTTACAAGTATGCAGGTGTAGCTGAGGATGGCAGTGCTTTGTATTATGACAAGGATGGCAAAACCACCAATGCGCCTACAGATAATGATAAGCAGGATTTGGGTGTGGGTATTCCTAAGTTTACTTACGGTATCACCCTCAATGCAGAGTACAAGGGCTTCGACTTGACCATCTTCGGTACAGGAGCAGCAGGCAATAAGATTTACAACTTGATGGTATCAGCCGACCGACCACTCTTGAATGGTATTGATGAATATTGGAAGAATTCTTGGTCTGAGAGTAATACCAACGCCAAGTATCCTGATATGAAGAAGGTGGCAACTGACTGGACATTCTTCAGTTCTAGCGCAGCTGTCTTCAGCGGTTCTTACTTCAAGATTAAGCAGATTCAGTTGGGTTACACATTGCCACGTCTCATTACGAGCAAGATTGGCCTGAATGGTGTGCGTGTTTACTGCTCTTTGGATGACTTCTTCACTATCACCAAGTATCCAGGAGCCGATCCAGAGACTGCTTCTATGAACAGTGCTCAGTCTCGTGGTTTTGATAATGGTACTTATCCTACTTCTAAGAAGATGGTATTTGGTATCAATGTAACATTCTAATTATTAAATGATACAGCAATGAAAAAGTATTTATTATATTCTAGTATATTAGCCCTTGCGTTGACAGGATCAGTATCTTTTACTTCCTGTGAGAGTCAGCTCGATATTGAGCAGAAGGGTGCTACTTCGGAGGAACAGTTCTATAAGACTGATGCCGATGCAGAGGCTGCTTTGGTGGCAGCATACGAAGGTTTTATGTGTAATGTAGTAGGACGTCAGCCGGACTTCCAGGGAAGTATGGGTATCTATACTCCTCACAAGTTGATTTTGAACATGTGTGGTGATGATGTTTACTATGCCAGTGGTAACTATGGAGACCATGAGGACGCTGGTTGCCTCAATGAGTTCCGCTATGATACTGATGCCTTGGTTCCAAAGTTGATGTACTCAGGCCTCTATTCTTCTGTATATACTTGCAACTTGGTCATTAACAAGTTTGCTAATCCAGATACACCAGTCAAGAAGCGTTGTGTGGCTGAGGCTCGTGTGCTTCGTGCTTACGACTACTTCTTGTTGGCAAACTTCTGGGGCACTCCACCATTTGTATTGCATTCTTTGTCAGCTCAAGATCTTCCGTTCAATAGCGACAAGGACCCAGAGAATCCTATGACCCATGAACAGTTGATAGACTGGGTGGCTTCTGAGTGTGAGGCAGCTGCGGCTGATCTTGATGAGCGTAAGAGCAAGGATGACAAGGATGGTGCTGTAAAGGTAACCAAGGGCTTTGCTAATGCATTGGCTGGTAAGGCTTACCTCTTCGCTGGCAAGTATGAACAGGCTAAGACTGCCCTCAAGAAGGTTATCGACTCAGGCAAGTATGCCCTTGTACCAGGCGACAAGTACATGGACAACTTCCATATTGAGGGTGATGGCGACGAGGAGAAGGTCTTCGAAATCAACTTCGAGTACAATGCTGGTAAGGGTGCATGGGGCGGTATGATTCAGCGTTCTAGCTGGATGGAGGCTAATGCAATGAACTGGCGTGCTGGTAACTTTGTAGTTTCTCCTCAGTCTGTATATAGTGGCATCGATGGTTGGGGTGGCTTAGGTGTACCTCAGTGGTTTGGTGATGAGTTCCATGAGAACGATGGTGATTCTTATCGTTTCAAGGCTACCTTGAAGCACATTGATGATGCCGTTTATAATATGGAATATGCTAAGGATTCGCTAAACAATCTGACGGTTGAGCAGAAGAAGGTAAGCAAGGCTGTTGGTATCAAGGATCAGGTTCAGGGACTCTATGGTAACTCTACATGGTTGGCATTTAAGACTGTAATGCGTGCAGCAGATTCTCAAGGCAAGAAATATGGTGCCAACATCCGCTTGAACAACTATCTCGTGATGCGTTATGCCGAGGTTCTTTTGAACTATGCTGAGGCTTGTCTCCAGACTGGCGATCAGGGTGAGGCCAAGAAGTATATTAATGCCATTCAGGAGCGTGCAGGTTCCAAGACCATCAGTAGCACAGTAGATATGGATGTTCTCAAGAAGGAGAAATCATACGAGTTGTGGATGGAAGGTTGCCGTTGGTTCGACATCAAGAGATGGAAGGATGCTACTGCCATCAATCGCATCAAGAATGCGGGTTCTGATGTACCTCACCTCTTTGACAAGTTGTTCCGCGCACCTCAGGCTTCTGACGAGAAGGTGCACTGGGAGCATGGCACAGAGGCAAATAGCCGCTTCTATACAGTTTCTTCTCATGCAGCAAAGGATGCAGGTTTCACAGTTGGTTACCAAGAGGGAAAACATGATTACTTCCCTTATCCACAAACAGTGAAGAACATGAACCCTAACCTGGTTCAGAATCCTGGTTGGTAATCATGAAGTTGTTTTGTAAATAAAACGTTTTAAGTTTAAAGAACTATAGATTAGTTTGATAATTAGGGGGTGTTTTGAAAAGAAGCACTCCCTTTTTTCTTCTTTAAAGGAATTTGCGTATGAAAACATGGATGTGTGCAATGTTGATGACAATGGCGGTAGGAGCATCAGCCCAAAACCCGATTATCAGCGGACAGTATTCTGCTGATCCAACGGCTCGCGTATTCAACGGGAAGATGTATCTTTATCCTTCTCATGACATTCAGAGTCCTATCGAGAAACTGAAGGAATGGTTCTGCATGGCAGATTATCACGTTTTCTCTTCCACCAATCTTACGGAGTGGCAGGATCATGGAGTCATCGTTTCGCAGGACAAAGTACCTTGGGTACAGGACGGCAGTTATACGATGTGGGCTCCTGACTGTGTAGAGAAAGATGGAAAATATTACTTCTATTTCCCTGCCGCTCCGAAAGGGGAGGAGAAGGGATTCGGAATAGGTGTGGCTGTTGCCGACCATCCGGAAGGACCATTTATGCCGATGTGGAAACCCATAGAGGGGGTTCATGGTATAGACCCTTGCGTGTTGATAGATAAAGACGGACAGGCTTATCTCTACTGGGCTGGAGCTGGTTTGCACATGGCTAAGCTGAAACCAAACATGACGGAACTTGCCTCGGAACCAAAACTGGTAGAGGGGTTGCCTGAGGGATTCAAGGAAGGTCCGTTTGCCTTCGAGCGTAACGGCAAGTATTATTTCACCTTCCCTTGGGTTCGTGAAAAGGATGGAACCGAAACGCTGGCTTATGCCATGGCTGACCATCCGATGGGACCTTTCACATTCAAGGGCATCATCATGGATGAGTCGCCTACGAAGTGCTGGACCAATCATCATAGCATCGTGGAATATCAGGGACAGTGGTATCTCTTCTATCATCATAATGATTATTCGCCTAAGTTTGACAAGAACCGCTCGGTGCGAATCGACTCTCTGAACTTCAATCCTGACGGAACGATACAGAAGGTGATACCTACACTAAGAGGTGTGGGATTGACGAAGGCACGTTCGCATATTCAGATTGACCGTTATTCTGCGCTGCAAGGCAAGGGGATCGGTATTGAATATCTGGATAAAAACAATTGTTTTGCCGGATGGAAGACTCTCTTCTCTAAATCGAATACTGCTCTTATATATAATAAGGTGGATTTCGGTAACGAGAAGGTGGAAGAAATCACCGTTCGTGCCAAGTCTTCAAAGGGCGGTGTGCTCGTAGTCAGAGCCGATGGCAAGAAGGGTAATATCATTGCTAAAGTGAAGATTCCGAAGTCGGCAGCCTGGAAGAATGTCCGTGCTCAGGTGCTCCATGCTCCTCAGGGCGTTCATGCTCTCCATGTATCCTTGCAGAGTGGAGCCGATGTTGAGGTAGACTGGCTGGGCTTTGATGCGTTGCCTTGGGAAAAGGGAGCTTTCGAAACTCATCAGTATCGCAATCTCTTTGCCGAAATGGGCTATAAGCAGGCTGATATTGACAGGAAGGTAAACGAAGTATTCAATGATGTATTCTATGGTAAGAATAAGGTTTATTTCGAAGTGGGCGATTCCATGGGATATGTCAGCGATGTGAAGAACAATGATGTGAGAACCGAGGGCATGTCGTATGGAATGATGGCTGCCGTGCAGTTTGACAAGAAGGACATCTTCGACCGCCTCTGGCGATGGAGCAAGAAATACATGCAGCATCAGGAAGGACCTTATAAGGGCTATTTCGCATGGAGTTGCAAGACTGATGGAACGAGAAATGCGCAGGGAGCCGCATCGGATGGTGAACTCTATTTCGTAACTTCGCTCATCTTTGCATCCAACCGATGGGGCAATGATACGGGCATCAACTATCTGAAGGAAGCGCAGAATATTCTGGATTGCAGCATGCAGAAGGTGGGAATGGACCGTACGGCTCCGCTCATCAATCTCGAACATCAGCTCATCACCTTTACGCCCGATCATTGGGGTGGGAAGTTTACCGATCCTTCTTACCATCTCCCTGCCTTTTACGAGGTTTGGGCTAAATGGGCTAACGACGGACGGTCCCAGTTCTGGAAGGAGTGTGCTGAGAAAAGCCGTGAGTTCCTGCATAAGTGCATCAATGAGAAGACGGGCTTGAACCCGGACTATTGCAACTATGATGGCAGTCTGATGAAGACCGGTCAGTTGTTGGGTGATACTTTCCGTTATGACTCATGGCGAGTGCCAATGAATATAGCGCTCGATTATTCCTGGGCTTGTAAGGATAAGGAGTGGCAGCAGAAATATGCCAATACGCTGCAGAACTTCCTGTATAGTCAGGGCATTGATTCTTTCCTGGACCAGTATAATGTAGATGGAACGATGGTAGAAGATATTCTGCCGGCAGGTACTGCTCCTAAGGTACTCCGCCATTCCATCGGTTTTGTTGCCACTTCGGCTGCGGCTTCATTGGTCAGCAATCATGTGAAGGGCAGGGAATTCGTCAGTCATTTCTGGAATGCCAAGCATGAGCCAGATAAAGAAGGCTTCTTCGATGGCTACTACGACGGACTGTTGCGTCTCTTCGCCTACATGCATCTGAGTGGCCGTTATCAGATTATCGAACCTCAAAAATAAAAAGAATAGTCTATGAACAACTTTTTCAATAAAATAGTTAGATTGTTTTGTTTATGTGTATTCCTTTTTGGGCATTCCTCTGCGGATGCCCAAAATAAGGAATTACCTGCAGACATCAATCCTTATTTCGGACCAGTCGGCAAGCTGGCTGTCATGCCTAATGCGGCTGGCTTTATTCAGAGATGGTTGCTCTTGGAGCCAATCTCTGTGCCGGTCAAGAGCAATGTCGTTTTTACTGATTCTTATCTGAAGGAGATATTCCATACGCAGTATTTCCCTAAACAGATGGAAACAGTTCCTAAGGATGGAGCCGTCGTGAAGGTGGGCAAGGAAAAACTGAAATGGCATGCGCTGGACAGTAAACTGTTTAATGTGAAGCTCTTCCGTTTCGCTACTTCGTTTAAGAAACCCAAGTATGGTGTCTTGTTCTGGGCGGTTACCATTATCGATTGCCCTGAGGAGATGAAAGACGTCCGCTTGTCTGTTGGCTCGAATGGTGCTTCCATGTGGTGGCTCAATGGTGAGGAGGCGGTGATGCTCGAAGGCGACCGAAGAATGGTTCGCGATGATGTGGTTTCTAAGAAGCTTACCTTGAAGAAAGGTAGAAATATCCTTCGTGGTGCAGTCATCAATGGCCCTGGCATGAGTGACTTCTGTGTCCGATTCATCGACGGACAGGGCAAGCCTGCCAGAAACCTGTCTATTCACGTGAAGTAGTGCAATCAATAAAGAAAGTTATGAAACAGAACAATATATTTTTCAGATATTTTAGCCCGGTTGCTGCTCAGCAGAAACTTTATGTCGCTGCTTTGGTTGCCTTGTTGTCTTCTTCTGCTTACGAGGCAGAAGCCCAGGTTGGCGAACCTTTCATTCATGATCCTTCTACCATTGCCCTGTGTGATGGAAAGTATTATACCTTTGGAACGGGTGAAGGTGGAATCTGGTCGGAGGATGGCTGGACCTGGCAGGGTGGTGCTGTTCGTCCCGGCAGAGGAGCGGCTCCTGATGTGTTGAAGATTGGCGACCGTTATCTTGTAGCCTACAGTGCTACGGGTGGTGGATTGGGAGGCAGTCATCGCGGTGATGTCCTGACGATGTGGAACAAAACGCTCGATCCGAAATCGCCTGATTTCAAATATACCGAACCGGTGGTGGTAGCTTCTTCATTGGATGATGAAGACTGTGATGCCATTGATGCGGGCTTGTTGCTCGACCCTACTACCGGCAGACTCTGGCTCAGCTATGGTACCTATTTCGGATTTATCCGTCTGGTAGAACTCGACCCGAAGACGGGTAAGCGGATGGAAGGCAACGAACCCGTCAATATCGCCATCGACTGCGAAGCTACTGATTTGATTTACCGCAACGGCTGGTATTATCTTCTCGGCACTCATGGCACCTGTTGCGATGGTCCTAATTCTACCTACAATATCGTGGTGGGACGTTCGCGAAAGATAACCGGTCCATACGTAGATAATGTGGGCAGAGAGATGTTGCAGGGCGGAGGAAAGATGGTGATTGCTGCCAACAATCTGAAGACGGGTCCCGGTCACTTCGGACGCTATATTGAGGAAGAAGGTGTAGAAAAGATGTCGTTCCACTATGAGTCTGATTTCAGACAGGGAGGACGAAGTGTGTTGGCCATCCGTCCTTTGTTGTGGAAGAACGACTGGCCTGTGGCTGGTGATGAATTTCATGCCGGAACCTACGAGATAGAATCGGAACGAAGAGGCTATGCCCTGGAGATTGCCGTAGATTTCGTGAGAATGCAGCGGGATATCGAACCTTTCTGGATTAAGCCGACCAAGCCTCTGAAGAATATCGAACCTCAGACCTTGAAGGAGGTAGAGGCAGAATGGCCTAAGGGAGAAGTAAAGGTGAGAATGAACGATTACATGTTCCGTCCTCATCAGAAGTGGAGTATCATGCCTGCCGGAAAGGGTGGTTATCTGGGTGGTCCTTATTATAAGTTCTGCATAGAAGGCACTACTCGCTATCTTACCGCAACCGCTCAGCATGATGTCATTGCCAAACCTGAGTTTACGGGTGAAGATGCCCAGCTTTGGCGCATCGAGCAACTTACCGATGGCACCTATCGCATCATGCCAAAGGCTGTGCCAGGCACAGAAGAGAAACTGGCATTGGTTTCGCTCGGCGACTGTACTCCAGGCTTGGCTCCCTTCGATTTCAAAAGCGACAATTCTAAATGGAATTTCAGACAACAATAAATTCATGATGAATCCCAATTTAATATACTAATAGCTTAATAGTAATTACAATGAACAAGAAAGTTATATACGCAGCTTTGATGTTTGTGCTGACTATGTCCTCCAGCAAAGCCTCAGCGCAGCAGTTGCCTTATCAGAATCCAGCCCTCTCGGCTCATGAGAGAGCGGTAGATTTATGTGGTCGTCTCACTTTGGAAGAGAAAGCTTCTCTGATGCTGGATGATTCGCCGGCTATCCCACGATTGGGAATCAAGAGATTCCAGTGGTGGAGCGAGGCACTGCATGGTGTGGCGAACATGGGAGATGTAACCGTCTTTCCGGAACCTATCGGAATGGCAGCTTCGTTTAACGACGGAATGGTGTATAGAGTCTTTGATGCAACATCTGATGAGATGCGTGCCAAATGGAATGAACTGCAGCAGAAGGGAGGAGATGTAACCCGTTTCCATGCCCTCTCGGTCTGGACTCCAAACGTGAATATCTTCCGTGATCCTCGCTGGGGACGTGGACAGGAAACCTATGGTGAGGATCCTTATCTTACCAGTAGGATGGGATGTGCCGTGGTGCGCGGATTGCAGGGACCTGAAGATACGAAATACCGCAAACTCTGGGCTTGTGCCAAGCACTATGCAATTCATAGCGGACCAGAATGGGCTCGCCATACAGACAATATTACCGATGTTACACCGCGCGACCTTTGGGAAACTTATATGCCAGCCTTCAAATCACTGGTGCAGGATGCAAAGGTGCGTGAGGTGATGTGTGCCTATCAGCGTTGGGATGATGAACCATGCTGCGGCAACACCCGCCTTTTGCAGCAGATTCTCAGGGATGAGTGGGGATTCAAGTACCTGGTAGTTTCCGACTGTGGCGCTGTTACTGATTTCTGGTCCAGCCATAAAGTTTCTAGTAATGCCAGAAATGCGGCTGCCAAGGGCGTTCTGGCTGGTACAGATGTGGAGTGTGGATATAATTATGCATATAAGTCTGTGCCTGAGGCTGTGAAGTATGGTGCCTTGACTGAAGATGAAGTTGATAAGCATGTGATTCGTCTGCTCGAAGGTCGTTTCGATTTGGGCGAGATGGATGACAACAAGATCGTATCATGGTCGAAGATTCCAGTATCGGTGCTTTGCAGTAAGGCGCATCGCCAGCTCTCGCTCGATATGGCTCTGCAGACCATGACGCTGCTCCAAAACAATAATGAGGTTTTGCCTCTCAATAAAAAAGTAAAGAAGATTGCTTTCATCGGACCGAATGTGGATAACGAACCGATGATGTGGGGAAACTATAATGGTACTCCACGACAGACAATTACCATCCTGGATGGTATCAGGAGTCGTTTGAAGAAAAACCAGGTTGTCACCTTTAATGGATGCGACTTGGTGAACGACCAAGTTTTGAATTCTTACTTCGACCAGTGTAGCATGGATGGCAAGATGGGCTTTAAGGGCACTTTCTGGAACAATCGCAAGATGGAAGGCAAGCCTGTTGTCATCACCCAGGAGAAGAATCCTGTGCAGGTAACGACCTATGGTCAGCACTCCTTCGCTCCTAATGTGAAGCTGGTGGGCTTCTCTGCAAAATATGAAACCGTGTTCCGTCCTAAGCAGACAGACAAGGTGTTGCTCGACGTGGCTGGTTGCGGTCACTACGAGGTTTATCTGAATGGGGAGAAGAAGGCAGAGCATTCTATCTGGCGCACTACCGAGAGTCGTATCGAGTTCCAAGCCGAGAAGGGCAAGGAGTATAAGATAGAGATTCGCTATCACGAGATGCCTAACTATAATGCGGACATGAAGTTCAATATCGGGCATGAGAATCCTATCGACTATCAGGCTTCGCTCAAGCAGTTGAAGGATTGCGAGACAGTAGTCTCCGTAGGTGGCATCTCTCCACAGTTGGAAGGTGAGGAAATGCCTATCGAGATTTCTGGCTTCAAGGGTGGTGACCGCACCAACATCGAATTGCCTAAGGTTCAGCGCAATTTCCTGAAGGCTTTGAAGGAGGCGGGCAAAAAGGTTGTCTTTGTCAACTGTTCGGGTTCGGCTATCGCCTTGACTCCAGAGACAGAGAGTTGCGATGCCATTCTCCAGGCCTGGTATCCTGGTCAGGAAGGTGGTGAGGCAGTGGCTCGTGTACTCTTCGGGGAGTATAATCCTGCCGGCAAGTTGCCTATTACGTTCTATAAGAATTCAGAGCAGTTGCCTGATTTCAAGGATTACAGCATGAAGGGCAGAACCTATCGTTATATGAACGATGCGCTCTTCCCATTCGGTTATGGCAAGAGCTACACCTCTTTTAATATAGGAGAGGCTCAGTTGTCAAGCAATACCTTGAAGAAGGGAGAGCAAATCAAGTTGACCATCCCTGTGAGCAATGTGGGCAAGAAGGATGGTACCGAGGTGGTGCAGGTGTATGTGAAAGATCCTACAGACACCGATGGCCCATTGAAGACCCTGAAGGCATATCAGCGCATAGAGGTAAAAGCCGGTGCAACAGCTCAAGCCGTCATCACCCTGGATAGCAGAAACTTCGAACTCTTCGATGCTGCCACTAATACCGTCCGTGCCAAGGCAGGTAACTATGAAGTGTATTATGGCAATAGCTCGGCAGATAAGGACTTGAAGAAGATAATGGTAAATTATGAATATTAGTTAAAATACAGACTTGGAAGGCAGACTTACAAGTGTAGGAGACCATTTAGGTGTTTTGCACAGATATTCATATAATTTTAGACGATAATGAGTATGGAAAGAACTTTAAGTATGATGTTGTTTCTTTGTGCCTTGACCATTTCAGTCAAGGCACAAAGTCCTGCTCAAAACTATGTGATGAGTAAGGACGTGCTTGACGTCGATGGAACTCACGCCATAACGACTGTTACGTATTATGATGGCTTGGGGTATCCTGTGGAGACAGCAACCAATGGTCTTGGTGGTATGGGAAAAAACAATGGGACGTTTGGTCTCATAGACGACTTAACGTACTCATACAACGGCAACCAAATAAAGGCAATCAGCGATAAGGCTGGTAGCTTACTCTATAATGGTTCCTTTGATTTCAAGGATGGAGCAAATGCGGACGTGGAGTATTTCTATGATGCCAATGGCGCATTGGTCAAGGACTTGAACAAGGGCATCAGCAATATAGAGTATGATATTCTTGGTAACTTGAAGTGCATCACTTTCTCTAATGGCTTCAAGACGAAATATATCTATGATGCAGCAGGCAATAAACTGCGAACCACTCATGAGTCAGTCGTGGCAAACACGACTGATTACATTGGCAACTTCGTGCTCGAAGATGGAAAGCTATCTAAGTATCTCTTCGATGGTGGCTATTGCTCCTTCGATAACAATCAGAATCCAACTTTCCATTATTACGAGAAAGACCATCTAGGCAGTATAAGAATGGTTGTGAATGAGAATGGCACGATAGAGCAAGTGAATCATTACTATCCATTTGGTGGAGTATATGGCGATTTGTCATACAATGCCGAGTTGCAAAGAAACAAGTATGTAGGTAAAGAGTTCGACCACATACATGGATTGGATTGGTATGATCATGGGGCAAGAATGTATGATGCTGCCAAGGTGGCTTGGGATAGAGTGGATAAACTTGGTGAAAAGTATACTCAACTTAGTCCGTATCTATATTGTGGAAATAATTCTCTCGTAAATGTTGATGAAGATGGCAAAAGAGTAAAAACTATTTATTTCAAAGATAAAGAGGATCCTCAATGGTATAGAAGTTCAAAGTCTTTTTATTTGGCGATGATGCAGTTTGCGTAAACTGATTTTGGAAAACAAATATTGTCAGATTTTACTCCAAAAGGTTCATATTTCTTTGGGGTGAAAGGTAATGGAAAATATTCAAAATATGATTTAGAACTGCAAGAAATTGACATTACTGAACCTCAAAAGAAAACTGCATATTGGAGAGACATAAATGCTCAAACACAATTGTTAGAAACTGATCAGGGAAAGCCAAGATTTGTTGTTATCTTTGATGTTGATCGCCCTACAAATGAATTGATAAAAACAATAGCTCACGAATTGGCTGGTCATCTTTATAATTATGAAAGTGTTTTGAAACTTTATGAAGATACAAAAGATTTTCAAAAAGCTCATTTTGAAT
>ERZ1035014.296-NODE-296-length-24745-cov-4.023370_pt1 | contig 24745 bp, 19 predicted proteins | sample MGYA00520620_ERZ1035014 | MGnify/ENA primary metagenome ERZ1035014 (study PRJEB33766, sample SAMN09781744) | gut metagenome | biome: gut microbiome | host: Homo sapiens | place: Madagascar | study: EMG produced TPA metagenomics assembly of the PRJNA485056 data set...
GTCTATAGTCTTTCCCTTTAATGTGCAAGATACATTTACGGTTCGCTTCTACAATGAGTTTAGTAAATCCAAATTGGTTTCCTGTCTCTTCGTCGATGTGATTATAATCATAGTCGCACAGGGTTGTTATTTTGAATCCATCAATCTTCTGTGGCGTTATACTACCAATGTTGCGTTTACTATTATTAGGGTCGGTTATATTTCCGAACCCACAATAACTGAATGAGTAATCTATGTTACCATTAAGACCACTGTCTGAATAATATTCTGCCGTCACGATAAAGGCTTTTTCTTTCTCGACTGCTCCACTAGCACTAAATGTCATATTGCTATTGATCCTCCCCCCCGCATTGACATTTAATGTCCCTGCGGTATAGCCATCAGCAGGGATAACTTCTGCCTCATAGGTCGTACCCTTGGGGATAGTGAAGGAGGACGTATGATCTGTGCCGCCACTCTTTTTGGGGGTGTATACGTGAATTGTCTGATTAGCACTTTGTGTAATTGTTACATTGACATAGGTCACGGCTTCTTTCCATGCAGCATAGATCACACCGTCTTTTTCTACTCTTAAATGGGTCGCATTGGCATCTGTAGTACTTCCTAGCTTTACATACCCTTTTGCTCCGTCAACCTCAAGAGCGAGGTAAGGACTGCCGCCTACTTCTTCGGCTGTTGTATAAATATTACAGGTCTCTTCCGTTCCGCCTGTTTTGAGAATGTGAAGTTTTTTTGTAAGTGTCCCCATCGTGTCCTCCTAGTCCACCCATATTTTTTTACCGTCAATATCCAACACTGTATCACGATTAACGGCTTTCAGCTTGTCTAATTCTGCATTTACCTCTGCTAACTCCTGCTCGTTCGCCTTCAGATCTGCATACAGACGGTCGCGCTGAAGTTCGACGGTGTGCTTTTCTTCAGCAGTACATCCGCCTAACCAATGTATGATGGCGTTTTTTATTCTATCCATACTTTACCTCCGGGGATGGTTAAGGATGTGGATACCGTAACATTAGCGGCCGTTACTGTCCCTGTAAAGGTGGGGGATTCTTTCGGCGCATAAGTTTTTGAATCCTCATTTTTATCGATCACGCTTTTAGCCCCCGCTTCAATAGCGGCAGCAAGTCCTACCACCTGGGAAACTTCCGTCTCTGGATGCGATGTTTCGTATTGCTTTGTCGTCTCGTTGTAAGACTGCCACGTTTCTTTTAATGTCATTGTTATACTCCTTTCGTCCACACGTCGGCGCCCTCCGGTTTGTCCTTGGAGGAAACAATGGACCAAACTGGTTTGTTTGTCCCATCTGCTTTCTTGATAATAAACTTCGGTCTTGTTTTAATTGATTTGATTTCTTCGGCCATGTCCGCAACTTTAATCGTTGCTGTTTTCCCAGTTTTCTCGCGAATTGCGTTCCCTATGGCTTTAAGATTGGTATCTGATACTAACCCTTTCATGTTTCACCTAGAATTCTTTCTCATCGAAACTTTCGTAATCAGCAGCCGTGCCTGTCCCTGTAGCGAAAGTCCCGTCGGCTTGATAGAATGTCTTGCCTGCTTTGACGTCCGCTACTGTGGCGCTGGTATCTGAAATCTCGACGTACCTTGCTATACCTCCCGTTGTTGTTGGAATAATCACGGAAGGTACACCAGAATATGCAGCTCCGGCTATCTTCACGTCTTGTTTCATAGCGTCTCCTATTTGATGGTGAGTGCTTTAGTGATTGCGTCCTGCGTGACGGAAATCAAAGTGAGTGTGCCAGTCAGCTTTGAACCATTAGCAAATGCTGTCTTCCCTTTGATGATTTCTCCTGCAGTCGCTGTCCCATCTTTGGTCTCTACGACGCTGCTAGATCCGCTCACTCCCAATACAGTGACCCCTGCCTTGATATTCCCGGAAATTAGCTTGTCCTGCTCGACTGCGTCGATGATGACTGTGCCAGCGCCGTTGTGATAACCCGCCGGAACGATGTACTTCCCACCCTTAGCACTGATGGTTCCTGTTACGGCTCCATTATTCGGCATGGAACCGGTGACTGGGCCCGTGGCGGAATGTGCCGTCTTCCCTGTCAGGATGTGGGCGGCGTCCGCTGTGTCTGATGACGTGTCGTAGAAATCTGCATTCCCTTCGCCCTTGGCTAATGGAATGGATACTTTCGGTACGTTTTCGTAGGTCGCGCCGTTGATTTTTACATTTTTACTCATACTCTTTCTCCTTATTCGACAATTAGTGCTTCTCCGTTGTAAGAAATTTTCCCGTAGTTCTGAGGGATTTTTCTGACAATCACTTTAGAAAGGCAGCCTCTCACTCCTTCGGGCGTGATGATCTGATCCTTGGCTGAAGGAATGACTTCTCTTTCCTGGTATGACATTTCTTCTCTGGAACCAAACGAGAGAAACTCTCCTTGAATCTGAGGTTCTGCAGTGAAGATCCCTTTAAGCGGTCCCATCAGAACGTCACCTCTTCGCAGATCTTCAGAATATGCGGAGGGATAATGGTTCTTACTGTCCCGTATTGCTTCGTAAGCTGCACGTCATAGCAGTATCTTCCGTATGGAAGGGCCTTCGTGTCTTCAGGCATAAGAAACAGCATCCCGTTGGTAATTTCTTTTTGAAAAAGTGCTTCGCCGTCTGTTGTCTTTTTCTTGACGGTAAAAAGGACTTTGTCTCCCTATTCGAAGTTGTACTCTGTATCATCCATGTACGTGACTTTTAAAGGGAATACGGCAGTGTCTCCCCTTGTCAGGTACAGGTTGTTCTGTATGACTTTGTACATAGCTACCTCCTAGAATGATTTGTCATCAAATTCAAGGATCATGGAAATGGCGTCCTGAATTTTCTGTGAGGTTTCGTCTTTGGTGTAGTAGCGCTCAGGATCGAATCCAGCCGCTTCTTTAGCGATTTCCGAATAATGTTTTGCACTCTCTACCAATGCAAGAAGTTCCTCCTTGATATTCGTTCCGTAGGTATCAAGACTTTCCAGTAGTTTTCTGGTATAGTCCTTAAGATCCGTTTCGGATCCGTCTTCAAGTTCCATGACGAAGTCTTGCAACTCTTTCTTCTTAACTTCGAAAATTTTCAAAGTTTCCTTGGCATTGATCTCGCTGGCTTCTGCACGATCGGCGCTCTGCGCTGCTGCATTTGCAGATTTCTTTGCCTGATCTATGTACTGCCCTATGGCATTCTGGTAGTCTTCGTTGACGAGCTTCCCGCCTCTCCAAACGATGACATTCCCCTCTTTGGGATAAGGGAAATTCGTACGGTAAGCATCCGGATCAGCCGATTCCGGGATCTGAATGGAGCGTTTCTGCTTCTCATTCAAGTCCTGGATGATCATGGTGATTTTGTCCAGTGCATCTTCGATGACGTCGAACGGCCATACATTTCCCAATGAAGACTCTTGGTTAATCGTGATGCTGCGATAAATCAGAAGGCGCTCGCCATTCTGAAGGATTTGTGGTCTTTCTTCTTCTGGCTTTTCTTCCCCCGGAGGATAGCCAGGGAAATGAACCGTCTTTGATGTGTCGTCGATGAAGTAGTCTTCCTTGAGCTCTGTGGTTTCATTATCTTTGCTTACCCGCGCTACCGTAATATCTTTTTTATCCAGGAAAGGGAACGATATGGGAAATGCGGTATTCGTCCCATCCCCTTTGTACAGTACGCGGTTGACGCTTGTATTGATCATGTAATCCCTCCTTTCTAAATGAATCGCTGACTCACTTCTACGGATGGCAACCAATCAGCCGATAATAAAATCGTTCGATCATTTTTTCTTCTCCTTGAGTGTTTTGTCCCAAAGTGATTTTCTAAACCAATCCCACATGGTGAACTCGGTATCGGCAGAGACCATTCGCATGAAGTTCCAGAAGGCGTCGGTGATGGTATCCGGGACGGGAATGGATGTCCTTGTGATGGCTTTGGTGGCTCCTCGCCCCATCTCTATGAGATCACCTTTCTTGGTGGCTCTTAGGAAGTTTTCCATGTGCTTTAGGGTATCAAAGAATGGAGCGTCTGGCGCTGCGGATCCGAAGGATTTTCCAACAAAGAAATCTACGGTCCACGGGACGGCTTCTCTTGCAAGAGGGACGCCGCCAATGGGGCCGCCGGAGGCGATGACATGAAGGAATTTCTTCTTCCATTTATCTTCATCATCAGAGTCGTCCCCGATTTCTCGTAAGGTTGTTTCGACTAAGGCTCCTAGGAGCCACCAATACCACGTGGCTGCGAGGAGCGGCTTCACGTCTCCCTTGTCGTATAAGATATACCCTGCGCGGATAAACTGGTTCGTGACAAGGTTCGTGTAGCTATAGAAGGTGGTCATCTGTGCAAGAATTCCGTTCTTCCTGATAAAGCTGGTCTGGTCTTTTGTCTCATTGGATCCGAAAGTCTCTCTCACAGCTTTGTCGGCAAGTCTCACGGCTTCTGCGTCCATCTCGTCTCTATTGAGCTTGCCTTCGATTTCCATAGCGACCATGGCTCTCTTGTAAGTGAATAACCATTCTGGCAAGGAAAACATTTCATCTGTCGCCTGGATGAGCCAGTAGGCCTTGGAATTTAAAGTGTCGACGCCATACTTGCCGTGCTCGATCTTGGAGCGGAGCTCGGACTCGTTCTTCCCTACCGGCAATCTGTCCTGCATGTACATATCCCTATCGATGGTGGCCCCTCGGTCTCTCATCATAGTGGACTTGGTTTGAATAAATCGCCGCTGCTCTACGATGTTCCCATGAAAATAGAAATCACCTATCGCCTTCAAAGCGTTCATTGTGCCCATTCGATCCATCATTCCGGTGATGTTCCCGATGTTCAGCAAAGCGGTAGAAAATCTAAATCCCATCGTGGCGAAATTGAAACGTCGTCTGGCCCTTCCCAGGGTAGAATCCCATTCGCTCATGTCTTTGATGGAAGAGTGCCAACAATCCTTGGCCCATCCCTGCAGCAGAGAAAGGGTTTCCGGGCCTGCGGTGTTTTCGATAGCTGCCACGACTTCTTTCCGATTGAGGAGCTTGTAGACGTCTACGGTGGCTTCTCGCATGGCGATGTGCTGCATGGCTTCATTGACAGCCTCTACATATACGTCGAGGTCGAGGCGGAGCTTCTGCCCGCCGGAAGCTCCTGCACGCTGCTTGGTGCTCCCCATACCTAAGGAGAAGGAGGAAATATTCTGCATGTCCATCTTGGCGATGTCTGTTGTGGAGAAGTTGCTTGTCTTTGTGCTGCTTAATGGATCGTACTTGATTCTATAGTACGCGCCATGGATGATACGTCCCGACTTCAGCGTAAAATCTTCGCCCTGAACTTTTCCTAGGGGCGTGCCGTAGAGATCATTCTGGACTTTGTTTCTCTCGCCCCAGTAGGAATTGAGGTGATCCCATACTTTCTCTACGAAGTCCCAGTCCTTATCAGTGAGGTTCTTATCCAGCATATCAAGGATGGTTTTCTCGTCGGTGTTCAAAGTATCGCTCAACCATAAGGTCTCTATGAGGCGTGCCCTGTTGGACTTGGTGCCAAAGTTTAAGGCCATGGCGAGGAGCTGCTCCTTGGTATAGGATACAGGCTTCCCTCTTTCATCAAGGCCGATCGTGTAAAGTTTCTTGCTTCGGATGGCGGTCCATTCTTTTCTGGAGTAGATCGCAAAGTTCTTCCGGAAGGTGACTCGTGCTGCACTCTTTAGCTCTCGCAGATGGGCAGCCGCTTTGTCCATGGGTTTATAGAAATACTCGGTAGCAGACTTTCCCAGTCGTTCGATCAGAATTTCAGGAAGTGTGATGTCCTTGATGAGGCTGTGGATTTTTGTCCCCAGCCTGTCCAGGCTAGTGGCGGTCTGGTTCTTGAGCCCCGGAGTGGCCACGCGGTGCGTCCAGTTATCTATAATCTCATCGTGGATCTTTTGTGCCGCGTCATCGAAAGAGGTGCCTAAGGTATTCCCCTCGTACTCTCTTCGGCCCAATTTGTAGACAGCCTTCATAACCTTAGCCATTTCTCGGAACTGGTCCATGGTAAGGTCTTTCAGCTTCAAAGATGTAGAGCCTTCGAAGGCGCTTCTCATCCATCCTGGAATGATGTCTTCGGCAAAGTAGCTTTCATTATCCATGGCCTGCATCGGATTCATCTCGATGGCCAGCCAGCGCCAGTTGAAAGGTCTCTCCTGCCCGCTCTCGTCAATAGGCAAGATGCCGTCTTTCTTTGTGAGGCCTAAGACGTATGCCATGTGCTGCACGAAGTAGCGTGCGTCGTCCTTCATCATGACTGGTTTATCCGTCCGAGAGATCCGGTTCAGGATGCCTAAGATGCCGTAGCGCTCCATGCCGTTTTCATTAAGAAGAGGCGTGGTGACTTTCCCGCCGCCTCCGTGAAGGGTGCGACGGATTTCTTCTTCGTTTGCCCTGGCGAATTTGGCCATGGTGAGGCACTGCGCCTGCTCGCGTTTCCAATAAGCAGCGCCTTCCCAATCATTGCCTGCAGCCGCTTTCATGGCGCGGGCTTCTGCAATCTGTGCCTTGTTCTCCCACCATCGCCAACTGGTGGCGTGGGAGAGTTTCTCGCCGCCTAATGTATTCCTGGCGTCCTCTTTGATTTCCTTCATGTCGAAGCGCATGGCGTCTCTGGATTCTTTGAGACCGTCTACCATAGTCCGTAGCTGCACCGCAAGGTCGGCGGCAGTGAGTTCTGCGTCTTTTGTGGTGCTGTCGGCCTTTGCTCTTTGGGCGCGTTCCTTCTCAAGCTCGGCCTCAAGGGCTCGCATGTTTCCTTCAAGGATAGTCTGTGATTCCTTTCTGGACTTGTTCTCGCCCTTGGCTGCTGCAGCTTCTGCTTTCGCTTTTTCAAGCTGCTCTTTTAGCAGCTTCTTCTGCTTCTCCAGCTTTGCGATCTTATCTTCCGACTTGGCAATCACATCTGTCTGCTTGTCGATCTCTGTTGTTTCTTTTTCGGAAACAAGTCCCAATCGCTTGCGAATTTCTCTCGCGGTCTTTTTCTTGTCTTTGGACCGTTTGAGTTCCATCTGCATAGAATTGACGAGATGGATGTAAGCAGAAACTTTCTTTTCAAGCAGCATGGCTTCGATGCGAGACTTCTTGGCCATGCCTTCCGGGGATCGAAGAATTTCTTCGGCCATGCCCGTGATGGCTTCCGGGGTCAAGGCTTCTTCCCGATAGTGCTGCATCATCTCTTCGATGTGTTTGCTCCACCGCTCTTCCGTGGTGCCGCCAGCGGCTGCCAGCTTCTCTTTCAGTTCTTTTTCTGTGAGCCCAGCCATTTTGAGAAAGTCTTCCTGATCTTTCTTCGTGGTGTCGGAATTGTAGATGCTCTCGATCTGGTAGATTTCATTTTCTTCTCCTAAAGCCTGAAGGAATTTCATGTGCTCTTCTTCTGAGGAAATGGAAGCGCGGAATTTTTCGATGGCTTCTTCTCTCACCATATGAAGGTAGTAACTCATGGCTTTCTCCAGAGCTTTGTCCTTGACGCTCTCGGCCCATGCTTTGAGATTGCCTAGTTCGGACTGGTTCACATCGATGGCCTTGTCGATGGCTTCGAGCTTCCTTTGTGCGGCCCATGCGTTGATCTCGGCTTCTGTGGAAATCATACGGTCGAAGATGTCTTTGATCTCGGGTGTGAGTTCTACGTTCCCCAGACTCTTTGCCGTCTTGTAAATGTCGGTCAGCCATTTCTTGAACCGCCGGAAGACGCCCTGCATCTCTTTGGTGGGTGCGCTTCCTTCCATAAGGTATTTCTCAAACCCTCTGGCAAAGCGCTCCTGCATCCAGCGTTCCATGGCGCCAGCCTTCCCTGCTCTGATGTCTTCGGCGTACCTGGTGAACTCTTTTTCCAGAACGGTCCCCTTGTACTCAGCGAGGTGGTCTTCGGAGAAGGCAGCCCACGAACGAATGGTGGAGAGATCGCTCTGCATGCTCTTCCGCGCAGCGCGGGCTTTCCCCACGTCCCCGTTGAAGTATGCGGCGATGTCCCCCTCACTCATCTGACTCATGTTCTCAAGCATAGAAAGGAACATATGAGCGCCTTCATGGATGACTGTGGATTCATTCGCGCCGTCGAATAGTTCGATGACGTTAGTGCTTCTGTCGTAGGAGCCTTGGTATTTGTTTTGGAAATAGACGTTCAGCAGCTGCCCTAATTCTTTCGTTTTGGCACCGCGGTCGCCTTCGACGTCCGGGTCATATTCCGCGACTTCGATTCCCTGTGACTTCAGGAAGTCCACGGTTTCTTTGGGTGTGTCCTTCGGTATAACGGCCCCGGAGAATTCGTCGAACGTCACCTTCCGTGCAGGTTTAGCTTCGAAGTAGTCCGTCGTTACCTTGTCTGCTTCCTTCAGGAAATCTTTGACATGCTGCATAAATTTCTTGTCTTCCGGGAACCCGTGCAGATCTTTATTCCCATCGCGAGTATCCTTCAGGAGCTCTGCCAGATTCATATCCAGATTTACGTCATATCCGCCTTTTAGCTTTGCAGCTTCATCCCGCAGCTCGTTATACATGGACTCGGCCTTCTGGTATTGTGCGAGCTCTTTCTTGTTGGATGCCAGTGAGGGCTCGTGGTTCTTGATATCTCTGACGGATGTGAACTTCTTCGAGAGAAAAGCAAGCAGACTGTTAAAGCCGTAGTTGATACCGCCCGCCTCTTCATTGTTGGTGCCGCGGTATTTCTTCATCAGCTTGACGATATTGTCGATGTTAAACGCGTACTTTTTACCGTTGTCCCAAAGGTATCGTTCTTTGTAGAGATTATCGAATTCGGAACGGACGAAAGAAATGAATTTGTCTATGCCGTCTTCTTCGATTGTTTTCTGCAGGTCTTGGTCGAAAGATGATTTGTCGACAATCTTTTTACTACTTGCCTTCCGTCCTTTTTCATACTCGCCTGCCCATTCTGAAAGCGTGACGGCTGCTTCGGGACTGACGTGTCCGTCCTTCTGCAGCCACGCAAGACGTCGCTTGTTGAGTGCAAGCAGCCCTTTCTTGTTCCTGATTTTTTCTTTCAGGTCTTCAATGTACGGCTGGCATGCCTTATCTAAATCCGAAAAATCTTTTTCCTTTACTTTCGGATCTTTCAACGCTATCAAAATGTCCGGATACTTTTCGAAGAATTCTTTGTGGGGGTAATTGTGCGCAATCGTTCCGTACTTGACGGGTACGTCTTTCTTCAGCACGTTCTTGACGTAATAGTATTTGACCGCCTCGTCATTCTCCATACGGGCGAGAGCTTCTTCGCCGGTGTAGGCAGAGAAATTGATTTTCCGCACTTCTATCCCTTTGCTTTTCAACTCGCTGCTCGCCTTCTGAAATTTCTCATGAAATGCCTTCTGGTCTCTTTCTGCAGGCTCTTCGTAATTTACGACAGGCTTTCTTACCGTGTAGGCATCACGAGAGAAGACTTCGTTCGACCTGGATTTGCGCGGGTCTATCATGTCCTTATCCCCGATCAGCGTGATCTCCCCAAAGTCCCCAAATGGGATATCCCTCTTCGTGATGGCGAGGGAAGGCATCGGGAGGCCACCCAGCTTGATAGCTTCTCTCAATTTGCCAGTAGAAACATTGTGATAGACGACGAGGTCTTTGTCTGCAGCCTTCTGGTAGTAGGTGGGATTTTCGCTTTTCAGCTTGACAAGGTCTTCTTCATTTGCTACATTAGGAGCAGATAAAAGGTTATCAACTTTTTCTTCGGGTATGGGCCAATTAGGGCTTCTCTGGAGAATTTCGTTGATAGCCTTTTTTCTATTGGCATAGAGCAAGTTTCCATTTTCTAATTGTCTGCCAAACCATTCATAGGATGGCGTTCTCGTCCTCTTCCCCGTTTTCCCGTATACGCTTGCTATCCGATTTACGATATACCGTCTTTCTGTATTCGTTGCCTTGAGTTCAAAAGGAACGACGATGGTTGCCCCGTTGTTATCTTTGAGGTCTACCACCACTACTCGGCGTTCCTCTCCGTTCGGCCCTGTATATGACTTAAAGATCATGATTGGATTTGTAAGCGCCCTCGGCAGCTGCTTCATGATCTCCGGTGTCATGTCTCCTGCATGCTTTCCGTTCAGGATTTTCTCAAGATCTGTCTTGGCGATTTCCACAGGAAGGACTTCAGCTCCGGTTAGTTTCAGCACGAGAGGCGTTGTCATCACGCGAACCATGGGCGACTTTTCTTTACCGGCAATGAAACGATCTACGCTATCTGCGAAGGATTTCTCATCTGCGTCCAGCTGCCGCTCGGCCATATCCTTCTTTGTCGACTTGCCCGATAGGACGTTATGGGCATATTCTCCAGCCATTTGGTGATAGGCATCTTTCTTGACGATGCCCAGCGCATTTGGTAAACTGTCTATGGTAATAGCGGAATTGTTCTGACTGGTCGTCCCTGCGTCTTTATACGAAAGGCTGCCAGCAGAATGTTCCGCTATTATTTTATCTATGGATTCTTTTCCCCCGGCCATACCCGTTTTGAACCAAACCACACCATTGCCGTTTGATACCTCAAGTACAACGTAGTAAGATCCTAAGTCTCCATCTATACGGCACAATACCGATTTCCCGTGATACCTTCCACTTAATGCGTCACCTCTGCTCGATAGGGCAGGATTATGCAGCACATCCAAATGGTTTTCGATATCATCCATCTGTTCTTTGGTAAGCACGTGCCCCCTGTGCCGTGTTGTTGCGTGGCTGACCTGTTCTTCCGAATAAGATACACCGAATTTCCCGGTGTATCTTATTTTATTGGGCTTTTCGCCTGCTGTCTTTCCAGCTTTGATTCTATCCATAAATTGGGAAACACTGGAAATTCCGGACCGGCTGACGTCGAAGGCAGCCATACCGTAGGCTCCTTCTCGGATTCCCACGACTTCCCCCGCTTTTACCATGGCCAATTTCAATGGCACGCCATAATTCTTATGGAAGTTCTCTGCGATCTTTGCCAAGACTAAGGCGGAGTCTCGCGCGGCTTTGGTGACGGCGCCGTTTCCCGCTGCCTTGATTTCTTCAAGAAGCGGCTTGTAGGCTTCTTCATAGGTCTCGGGATCCAGTAGCGTCTGCGCGATGAGATCTTCTTTGTTTAAGGATTTCAGTGTCTCACTCACTCTCTCGATGGATTCGACTCTCTTCTTCGCGGTTTCGATCTCTGCAATGGCAGCTTTCGATTCGTCATCACCCTTGTCATTTTCAGCGATGATTTTTTCTTGCGCAATGTCATAGAGCTCGCGCTGTGTCGGTGCTCTTCCGTATGCACCATAAAAATCCTGATACCAATCTGGGTTCTTGGAAACTCTGAGATGTACCCGATCTTTCCCTTCCCCGACGTCGAACATATCGACGCCTTTTTCGTTGGAAAAATTCTCGTCCTGTGTCTTTCTCCGTTCCATGTAGTCCTGGAGTTCTTTGACGCCGGTCAGCTTTCCCCATGCGTCTTTGGCTTCCTGAAGGATGGTCTTGCAGGTGTCTTCGATATGATCCAAGCCGCCGGAAAGAATTTCTCTTGCGGTGTCTCTATCCTCTCTTCCGATATCGGTATCCTCGGAGAAGTGCTCGTTCAAGATTTTCTCTGATGCGGCCGCTTCTCTTTTTTCTTTGGCCATGGTGACAATGTCGATCATGTCTTTCATGCGCTGCCGCTCTTCTCGGATGGCATGGATCGTTTTTTCTCCTTTGTCCATGGTTGTGTAGTCGGAAAGGACTTCATGGCTTTCAGGGGTGGCGGTCTGCATGTATTTTCCTGTCTCTACCTCTAAGGGCTTGCCGGTCTTGATGGCGTCATCTAATTCTTTAGCGGTGATCGTGCCATCTTCTACGAGCTTGTTTAAGGCATCGTGTGTCTTTTCATTTTCGGCCGCTGCGGAGGCGTCAATGTAAAGTGTGCCGGATCCGGTATGATCGAGCTGGTTCTGCAGTGTCTTCCGGTAGGTTTCCGGTGCTTTTTTGTAAAGGGACGATTCGGAGCGGAGATCCATGAGTTTCTGCAGCATGGACCTTTCGTTCTCACGTTTGAATTCGATAACGGCGTCTTTCATTTCGGAGAGGCCAGTGATTCTCTTCATGGCTCTATGGGCCCCCGCGCCTGCTAAAGCAGCACCACCGATCGACATACCAACAACAGAAGGGACGGCTTCGATCATGGCATCCAAGGCATTCCCCATCATCTCTCTTACGGATACGGTTTCTTTCCCGAAGAGGTTGGTATCGATATCTGCAGAAAGAGACTGCAGGCCTTCTTCTGCGATCTCAGGCGCCGCCACTTTGGCGAACTGTTTCGCACCGTATCCGATGGCTTTAGCTCCTACGGCTGCTCTCCCTGCGCCGATCAGTTTCTTCATGGCGGCTTCGTTCTTGATGACGGCTTTGGCTGCGTCGCTCCCCCAGACTCTGCTGATGCCCTTGAGTGCGAGCTCCCATGCACCGGTTTCAATGGCTGCGTTGATCACACCGACTCTTTTTGCGTGGCCAATGGCCTGCTCGCGGGTATAAACAGATTTTCCGTTTTTATCCTTTTTGGTGCGCCAATCCCAATACGCCTGTCCAGCTTCTGCTCTATAAGTTCCTGTGAAGACGGAAGCAGTGCCTAAGGCAATGAGCCCTGTCAGTGCGGCCGCTCCTGTGACAGCTGCTCCTGCCACAGCGCCTGTGGCTCCTACGGCACCCGCTGCAGATGCAGCGCCTAAGGTGGCGATCTGCGGCAGGTTTGTTTTGGTGGCAGCTAAGATAGGCTGCGCCAACGGGGCGATCGGAGCAATGATTTCTGCTGCACCGCGCATGATCATATTCTTCTGCATGGAAAGCTGGGAGATGGTTTCCCCTACAATCTTGGCCACGTAGGAGTCCCCGATTTCTGCGTTATATGCTTTCTGCGCATTCATGAGTCCAGGGATGGCTTTCTCTACTTCTTCATCGGAGATTTCCCCGATGGAAGCTTTGTACATGAGTTCGCTCTGTGCGTCAAGGGCCTGTCCGGCTTCATAGGCGGTGCCCGCAAAATGGGCACCAGTGTCGTAGAGGTAGCCGATGACATTAGAAAGATCGGTGAGCTTGCTTTCCGGCATGGTATAAACCGCCGCGCCCTGCGCTGCTGCTTCTCGGTTCTTCAGGATATTGGTATAGTCCTTCAGGGCAATGGTGGTGGCCACGGGGTCTTCCGTGTCGAGTTCCGGGTAGAGTTCATTCAAGGTCTTAGCAGAAAATGGCTGGTTGTTCAGCGCGGCCGCATTCCTCTGTCTCTCATAGGTGGTGACAGCTGCCTTGTACATATCCGGATCGGAGGCAATCAGCTGTGGGGCAATGCCTAACGCACTTCCTAATTTCTCGGACTGTTCGAGTCGGTTATCATCCGGTGCGCTGTTCCCAAAGAGGTTCTTATATACGTCGGTAGATTTCACAAGATCTTTTGCGGATTCCCACTGGGCTTCTACGGTGTCAGTGAAGCCGCCTAAGGGCAGGATCTCTCCATCCTTGACGGATTCCATATTATCCTTCTTGGCCTGCTGCTCTTCAGTCAGCTGAATGCCGCCAAACTCCGGTGTCGGTCTCACCTGGATAGGTGTGTAGTCCTTGGGCTTGATCCCACGCAGCACGCTTCCTAAAATTTCTTCGTCCATTGTGATTCCTCTCAAATATCGAATACGCTTAATTCTCCATTGGAAATCTGTCTCATCTGTTCGTCAGATACCCACTTGGTCTCAGTCTTTCCGTTTCCGTAGTCCACGTCAATGTAGAAACCATTCGGATTTCCATCTTCGTCTACAGCCTGCGACGTTTCCCTGATGTGATCGTTGTAGGCCTGTGCTTTGCTCATGGTTGGAGCTTCGTAGTCGTCCCCGAAAAGGTTTACGCCGAAGATGTTAATCCCGCCGATTTTCGTTTTACCAGTGCTGTCGAGGCCTTCTTTCCCGATCACATCGTAGTAGATGGTGCGGAGTTCGTCATTATCAGGATCTCTTCCCTGCTCGTTTTTGAAATCCATGATTTCTCTTTTGATGAGCATTTTCGCTGTCGAGGTGACGGCGGAGGTATTGGTATAGCACATGGCCGCAATGGTAGCGTCATCGTCCGGGATCTTGACGGCAAAGGTTCCTACACCGTTGCCGCAGTCGATGACGTCTTTCCGAATCTTGGCATCCTGCTCGGCAGTGAGGTAGACACCCTCTTCCTGCAGGTCTTTGATGGTGTTGTCCAGGTCTTCGATGGAATTGATCTTTGTCCCGATAAATCCTTCTAGTGCGTTGAACTGTTTCTCTTTGAGGCAGCCGCTGGTATCGAGGCCTCTCCCCACATTAGCAGCCCTGTTCTGCGAATTTTCGTAGGTTCTCTTCTGATTCATCAGACGGCCTAAGAGTGTGATACCCGCTGAAGAGTCTTTCAGCAAGGGATCGTTGTTTACGATATCTGCGGCGTACTCATAGGTCTGGCCGGGTGTGGAGCCGTTCTGCTCCATTTCGAGGATACCTTTGGTGATGTTCTGTACTCTGCTCTGGATGTAAGCCACTTGGTTTGAGCGGATCTCAGCGTACTGCTGCTTTAAGGCAGCGTCGCTCTTGTCCTGCAGCTCGGCTCGTTCTTCGTCTGACATGTCGTCCGCCGCTTCGCCCTTGGCCTCGGCTACGGATCCGTAGCCGATCGGTTTCCCGAACCATTCATTCCACTCGTCCATGCTCCCGATGTGGATACCGCCGGAGGAGTTTCTGGCCATGTACTGGCCGTTCCCTAAATAAATGCCGACGTGCGTTTCCCCGTCGATGAAATCCCCAGCCTGCGGCTCGTACCCGTCACCCGCCTTGTGATAGGCGTCTCCGAAGTCGGAACCGTGCGTGATTGTCCCGTCCGGGAAAAGGCCGGTCTTGGCGTAGACATCGGCGGTCCAGGAATCGCACTGGATCGTGGGATCTTTGGTAACGCTTCCCATCCACTGATCGCCTTCGGTGTAGTTGTTTCTGGCAAATTCCGCGATCTGATTTCCCATGACGCTGCCTTTCCCTTGAGGGACCGGCGTCGGGTGATCTTTCCTCCATGCATCCCGGAACTGTTCCCATGTCATGGTAGTGAGGTTCAGTCCGTTTCCTTTGACGTAGTCTTCGGCGCTGCTTTTAATTTCCCGCGTCATTTTCTTCTGAAGGAACTGGTCTTTGTAAGCCTTGAGTGTCGGTTCGTCTATTCCCTGGGATTTCATGTAGGCGATGGCGTTGAGGCCCGCGCTGTAGTCGCCAGTGGTGAGATAGGACTGCATGATCTCTTTGGCTTTATCGTTCTTCAGTGCTTTCATTTTGACGTCAATAGCTGCGCTATCCATTCTGAGGCCTGCCAGAATGGCAGTGGTATTCTTCTCCCAGCTTCCGAAGTTCGTGATGAGGGAGTCGGGGTCTTTGACGGACTGGTTCACCATGTTGCTAGTCATTAAGGAAATCTGATTTCCTGCGTAGTCTTCCATCTGCTTTCGCTGGTACTTGTCGATCATGCGAAGGTTCGAGGTCTGTGACTGTGCTCTCTGTTCCCCGAAAGCTCGGACGGCATAATCAGAAGAGATACCATGATCCTGCAGGACCTGCTGATAAATCTTCTGTTCCTGGTCGGTGTAGTCTTTCTGCAGGTTCTCGGCAGCCTTGCCCTGATGGGTATTGAAAAGGCCGGTGTTCTCATCATCCATAAGTGAATTGATACGCTGCTCATAGTCGTTCTTGGCATCGAAGATTTTATCGTTCTGGTTCTTCAGCCACGCTTTCCCGATGGTTTCGGAAACGGCTCCTAATGCTTTCCCCATCATGTCCGTCCCCGCGGTATTTCCTCCCATGCTTTCGATGGTGGCGGTATTGACGACTTTCCCCTGCAGGATGTTCTTGTTGATATCCCCTGAAAATTGAGAGAGTTTCATGCTTTACCTCCCGATCTTGAAGCCACCGCCTAGCCACGAGTAGGGACTCTTGGTCAAGGAAAGTTTCTGCGGCTTGTACTGATTCATGGCATATACCTGATCTGTCATGGTCTCCGGCATTCCGCTCATAGCCGCCTGGTGGTGAAGTCCGCCGGAGGCTGACTGTTTAGCTGCCGTCGCATTCCCGTATGTCTTGGCCGCGCCGTAGATGGAAGCAGCGGTGGAAAGGAGTGTACCAAACATAGCCTGCTTCCCCTGCTGCCGGGCATTGTAGGCGGCAGCTCTCGCACTGTTTGCCTGATTGATATAGTTCACTTGATTGATGTAGGCACTCTTGGTGTCGTTTCTCTGATTCCCTAAGAGGTTCATGGAGGAGTTTCGCCATTCGTCAATGGTGGCAGCGTCCATGTCTTGGACGGAGCCGGTGCTGGTGAAGCCGCTCGCGCCGGCTTCGGCAGCGTGCTGGCCGATGGTCAATCGCCTTCTGGCGTCAAGCTGCTGCTGCTTCTGCAGGTACTGGTCGGAGATCTGCTCTCTTTGTTTGTCTGCGATTCTCGCGTTCTGCTCGGCAGTGTCTGCCTGGGCATTGTAGTAGGCGCTCTGTGCTTTGGCCTGCTGATGAGCAGAGGCCATGGATGTGATGCCCTGCGCGGCGGTTAAGCCGATCAGGGCGGCGGATACGCTGCACATAGTTACTCCTTTAAGGTGAAGCGGACGAAGGTTTTCCCGCCCGTTTCTACTTCTTCGCCAAAGACGGCTCCCATCTTTTTAATGACGCGGAGGGCTTTGGTGTTATCTTTGGAAATGTAATTGGTAAGGACTTTGTATTTCTTCAGTGCGTCCTTGATGTAGTCTTGCATACATGCGACTAAGGCTTTCTTGTGCTTGTCGCACATGGTGGTTCCCAGCATCCAGATGGAATGGCCTTCCGGGCAGGTGCCGATTCCGAAGGCAGCGAGCGGCATGCGCTCATGAATGGCATAGTAGGCTTCTATGGAAGTTGTCATGCTTTCATAGAGGCCGCCATAAGGCATGCGCCCCTGGGCTTCTAATTCTTCTCTGTCTTCTTTTCGCATGTTTCCCGCGAGGATCTGGGATAAAAGGTCGGCCATGGCAAGGCTGTCGATGGTGCGGATATCCACGCCGTAGTAGCTGTTATTCACTGACGATCACTCCTCTGATCAATGCTGCCAGGTAGAAGGGGTAGGGATCGGAAGAGGTGATGATAACTCGTCCGTTCTTCTCTACGCCCTGGTTGGGTATGGTGATTTCTTTATCTCCTGTGTAGAGGAAGATCTTCTGGTCGGAGAGCTCCTCGTACTTGATGGTGTCATTTCTTCCTACGCCGTTTCCGATACTGCCGCCTAAGGTGTGCAGCAGTCTCAGGGAAACGGTGCGTACATTTTTATATCTCCCCTGCATGGTGCCGTTCTGTGCCTGAATTTCTACGTTAGGCAGCTCAATGGTCATCCGGTAGGGGTATCCGATGATCATGTAGGAAACTTTGGTGGGAAGTGTCACTGTTCCTTCTTTGATTTCTACGTCTTCGAAGAATTTCCCGTCTGCCAATACGGAAACTGTCCCGGTGATCCAGTCGACTGACGCTGCATCGTCAGGCTCATCAAAGGTGAGGACTTTGGAGCAGTCGGTCATGATGTAGTCTTTCGGATCTTGGGAGTCTTTGTCTGTTCCCATCTTCTCGATATAGGTTTTACCGTTTCTTTCGACGGCGGTGTAGACTTCGTCGGTCTCTTCGGCTGCCACGGTGCATACGGAAAGATACTTCCCTTTTGTGATGATATGGGACCATGCATAGACTTTCTGGTCATTGATGTATGCGAGGCAGATGATTTCACCGTCGGAACGGACGAAATACAGTCTGGAGTCGGGATCCTGCATGTAGGCAGCGTCTACGATGGTCTTTCCTCTCAAAAGGTGCTTGGCCAAAAGGGTAAGGTCCATACCGTCGTAGGAATCGGTCTCGAAAGAGTAGGCCATGTCTCGCACGGTCTGGGACCGTTTCTGCACGTAGATCAGACGGCTGCCGATGGAGATAGGTTCGACTTCCGTGCATCCGCGGAAGGTTTGCGCCTTGTTGGTGCATTTGGACGGTGTGACGGTACTTCCGCCGGAAACGATCCATTCATTGGAGTCGGTCAAGACGAAGAGGTCGCTGGCCGGGCAGATGTGCTTGATCTCCGCTTGCTGACGGGAAATAAAGGAAAGGCAGATGGCGCTGTCGTCTGTCACGGTGCCGGAGGCTTTTTCGACGGAGAAATTGTTGTAGTCTCCAGTCTTGCTCATCCATAGGACGTATGGCTGCGTCTTCGTCCCAGCGAATATCAATCTATCTTGGAAGAATCCCACGTTCCTTGGATAGCCGTATTTTTCGTTCCATGCGCCGAAGGAGTAGCTGTCGACTTTCCCCGCCTGGCCAATGACTTTTTTCACAAGGCAGGTGGCGCTGGTTGCTGAATTCACAGTTTCGATCTGAATGATACCGGACTTGGTGTAGGCGGTCGATGTGAGATCGGCTTTACCGGCCGTGGTGACAAGTCTCATTCTGACATTGTCTGCTTCATTGACGGTGCCGGATTCGCTTACGTTGTTGTCGTCATTCGATTTGTAGGTCCTGAAGTCTTTCCATTCGCCGTCGTTCGTGGATTTCTGGATGACCACCTGCCCTGTCCATGTGCCATGGGTGATGATCTTCCATCCGTTTCCTACCGGTATGGGATCTGTGGTCATGGCCCCGCTGGCGGTGACGGACTTGGAAGCGATGTCCTGAGAAATCTTCATCCACATGCCTTTCATGTCTGCAGAGAAGAAGGGTTTATCCGAGGAGAGCGTGACTTCACCTGCGGTGCCGGAGACAGTCAGTGTGGGCTCATCCATGGATTTGACGGCCACCCATCCTGGATTCCCTTTGTTATAACTTCCCTGTCCGCCATTGCCGTAGGAGATGCCTGCTTCACCCGCATGCCCCGTATATACGGTGTAGTGTCTGTGCGGTCTAGCTTTACCGGTGAATGTACCCAGTTGTCCCCCGCCGCCCCCCTGCGCGGTGAGTCCGAAGGCTGTGGAATTTCCACCGGAATTTCCCAGTGATCCTTTTTCGCCGCCGTCCCCTACGGTGATGGTGTAAGTGGTATTTTCTTTGCAGTAGACAGTCTGTGATACAGCAGCGCCATTCCCGCCGATACCGCCAGCAGCTTCTACCGTACTTCCGTCCTCTTTGTATCTGCTGTCTCTGTAGTGGCTCACGGTATCGGCTCCGCCGCCACCGCCGCCCGCTACGGTCACAGTATAGTTCCCTGTCTTGTGACATTCCCATGCGTATGTTCCGGCTTTATTCCATGTCTCGTCTACCACATTGTTACTAACGGTTAAGGACTCATCGAAGTACTGACTATTCATCACCATTTCTTCGAAGCGCCAGTCGGTGTCAGAATAGTGTTTGAGCTGCATGACGGGATGGGTGCCGGAGGCGATGTACATGATGTCGGCGCTCTGACAGGTGCGGAGCTTAGGAAGCTCGGATTCCTGGTAAGGCGTCACGATTTCCTGATTGGTAAATTTTCCGTCCTTCCAGATGCGGATATACCCTTCTCCTACTTCAAGGAGAAAGGCATGGTTCACAGTAGACTTGAATTCAATCAGACGAACTTTATTCTTCTTGGCCATGCCGCAATAGATCGATCCGGGCCTTTTGTATACAGCGCCATAAGGCCTGATATAGCAGTTCTCGGCCTGCAGTAAAGCGGCCTGGTATTTCTCCATATCTATGCGGCTGGCGACTTCAGGGGAAACTTCGCCGGTCGCGAAGGATGACTGCATGAGATAGATGGTTTCTTTCATGGTTATCTCCTTGCGTCAAAGTACTTGGTGGGATAAGAAGGCTTGTGGTGGTTCTGGATCGCAGAGGTGTACATGGCCTGCTGGATGGCAATCTGGTAGAGCTGGTACTGTGACTGTGCCATGTTCTGGCTGCCGCTTAATGGCATGGCAATGTGACTTGCTAATTTGTGGGCCAGGGCTTCGGCAAAGGAGGAGTCGAAAAGTTCAGCGTTTGTGATATCTGCGGTGTAGTCCATCCATGCATCTTCGATGTCTGCCATGATGATCCTCTGACTCTCGTTCATGAGGGCGATCTGAAACTCGTGATAGGTATCATCTTTGGCAGATTCATCCGTTTCAATAATGTCGCCGTTCTTGTTGTAGAGCTGGCGGACGACTAAGCATTTCTTTGGCAGTGCATAGACAAATTCCCATTTCGGAACGGTGGTGTCTACTAGTGCAAGTTTTTCCGATCTTTCTGCGAAGCCCCAGCGGAAGGAAGAAAGAAGGTTTTTTCTTGTCAGTTCATAGTAGAGTTTGCACTGACGCGCTGCCTCGCTGTCTTCGTCAATGGAGTCGATCTGCCCCTGTCCGATCGAGGAGAGGGCGATGTTGCAGATATCTGTGCTGTACATGATTTCTCCTAATGTTTCTTGATGAGATCGATGAGCTGTTTCTTGGTCTTGATATCCCCTTTGATCTCTATGCCCTCTTTCCAGCAGAGGGCACGGAGTTCATTGGGTGAAAGGTCTTCGAGCTTTCCTTTTCCGATCTCGTTAATATGTATCTCTTTCATTCAAGCTCGCTGTCCAGTGTGAGGGCGATGGTGCACTTGCCGCTGGTGGGGCCGGTGACGGAGATGCCGTAGAATTTCTTTGCACCGTAGGGGACTTTGATAAATCCCTTCTGTGCGCCTACCGGGATGGTCAGTGTGCAGAGGGTGGCCGCGCTATCCAAAGCGGCGCTGTCTGCCGTCTTCAGCGTGATCACGGCGGCCGCCGTAAGTGGAGAGGCGAATTTTGCAGCGAGAAAGAGTTCATCGCCTGCGTTTCCTCCCATGCCGTTTGCGATGACGTCCGGTGTGGTGGATACGTCTTTATCAAAAATGAATGCGCTTTCTTTGTCGTAGATCATGGTGTCCTCCTTATGCTTCGGTAATGAGGGATTCGGTATCCTTCAGAGCGTCTTCCTTGTATACCGGGATACCGAAAAGGGCGAGTACAGAGGTGCCGTTTGCGAAGTCCTGACGGGTAACATGAACGTGGTTCTTGTCCATGAGGTAGGATTCGAAGAAGTCGTAAACTTTCTCGGATACGTAAATGCCCAGCTTCATGTTTTCGCCCTGGATTCTTCTTAAGGAGTTCTTCGCATAGATGAGCTGGTCCATGAAGTTCTTCTTCTGCGTGTCGGTGGCTTTGAGCAGAGCAGCGGTATCAATGTTACGGACGGCTGCTACCATGCGCGGATCTGCCACCATGAGGCCCGGCTTCCAGGTGAAGAGAGATTCAAGTGCCTGATAGGAGCCGCCTTCTGCGTCTTCTACGGTGCGTTCGCCAAGGTCTCTCATCTTAAGGCCTGCGTAACCGTACTTCGGGTAAATGCCGGAGACGCTGTTGCTCCATCCGATAAGCCAGATGGAGGAAAGGGCGCCGTCGGTCTTGCCGCCTGCGTCTCTGACCTGATAAGAGTACTCGCCTTTGTTTCCGCCGAAGTGATTGTAGCGTTTAGCGAAGCCGTTGAATTCGTCGAGGTTTACGTCGGAGTCGCCGTAGAAGATCATGCTGGCGACTTTTTCGGAGAAGCCTTCGATATGTGCATCGTCTTCGGAGCGACGGAATGCCTGCGGATCGGGTTCGAGCTGTAGGAGTTCGATGTCCACGCGGGAGCGGGCTTCCAAGATGCAGCAGGTGTCTCGGACCTGTTTGGTGCTGGACTTGGTCGGCTGCACGCCTTTATTGATGGCACGGAGGGACGGTGTCGGGATGGAGGTGCGCTGCGTGGTCTGGTTGCCGGTCGGCAGATTGCCCTGTTTCCACTTGATGTCGTCCATGATGGGGTTGGACTGTTTTAATACTTCGATGATGTGATCAATGGTGCCATCCGGTGCCTGACGCTTTCGGAGGTCATTGAAATTGAGTGCAAGGTTTCCAATGGTTGCCATGGTTTATCTCCTTATCTTTTTAATGATTCCCAATCGGTATTGGGGTATGGATTGTCTTCTTTTGTGGCGGCTGCTGTATTGGTCTTGATTCCGCCGTCTTCGGAAATCAGATCGCCAAGGAGGGCGAAGGCTTTCAGCATGGGAAGGGATGAGAATACAGCGGATCCTGCGAAGGAGTCTCGGATGCCGGGGATCTGCCTTTCAAGGTAGTTCATGAGGACGCCGGCTCTTGCGACTGTGGGTTCAAAGTCTTTACCCAGTTCTTTCATGGCTGCAGCGGCGTTAGCATCTGCCTCTTCCTGCTGCGCCTTCTGGTAGGCTTCCCCGACTTTGCCCGCCCAGTCATACCCAAATTTGGCCAGTTCGTTTGCCTGGTCATTGGTGAGGTTCATGCCTCGTGCGAGTTCGCCGAAGGAGTCGGCGGTGTCCTGGTCGAGTTCCATCCCATCCGGAAGGGATGCAGTGAAGTCATAGGTGTCCGGAGCGCCTGTGGCTTTCCCTGCTCCTGATAACAGGGTGCCGCCGGATGGATTGCTTTCCCTCTGCGGTGTCTGCTGGTTCTGGTTTCCCTGGGCTCCTGTGCCCTGTGGGTTCTGCTGATTGTCTGTCGGTGTGTTCTGTGGTGTCTGCTGATCGGTTCCAGTGTTCATGTCATTGTTCTGGGTATCCACGTTCAGTCCTCCTTGTTGAATATCCGGTTCTGCCGGATTTTGAAGTCTATGAAATCTTTGTCGATCGCCTGCAGCGACTTATGTCCTTCTTCAAGACCTAGGGTGTCAAGGATCAGGTTGGTGATTTCTATGCCGACTTCTCTTCTTCCTTCGCGGAAATAGGTCTCGGCATTTCCTGTGTAGGAGCTGGTGTTGAGTCCGCTCATGTTGAGGATCCGGGAAAGGATCCATCTTCCTTCTTCGGTCTTGACGACTTTCTGGATGGCGTCTTTATCTTTGTCTTTCTGACACTGCTGAAAGTATTTCTGCCAGCGGGCGTCTCTGGAATTTGGATCTACGATGGCGTGTTTCATAATACGGATGGTCCTCCTGGCCCGTTGACACCCAATAGGTTCTGAAGAGCGGGGTTCCCGTTCTGCGCGGCGTCAGATAGGTTCTTGGCTGCCTGTGCGACAGGGGCCAGTGCCTGCGCCTGTGCGAGCTGTTTCTGCTCTTCTTCCTGCTGTATCATGGCCTGCTGTTCCTGCTGGATCAGCTGCTGGGCTTCTTCTGTGCTTCTCTGCATGGCCGCCGGAGCGCCTAAGAGGTCGAAGTATTTCTTGACGGTGCCTAATGGATCTACCATCTTCAGGGACTCTGGATAGAGCTGCGCCATTTGACCTACGAAGGCGAGGGCTTGTTCAATGTTCACAAGGCCACTCATCTTCTGTGCCTGGGCGAGCGGAGAAATGTATTCAATCTTCACGTCGGCTTCGGAGAGTTCGGCTGCGAGCTCATCCGGAATGGGTGGGAAGATGTTGTTTCTCTCAAGGATGTTGTAAACCCGTTCGATGATGGGGGTTAAGAATTCGTCCTGGAGTCTTTCAACAACTGGACCCAGCTGCTGCAACTTTTCCTGCTGGCGTTCCATGACTTCTCTCGCGGTCATCTGCGGGGTGTCGATGGATTCGAGCATGAGAAAGAGGTCGGCGCTATAGGTCCTCTTGATGGTGTCTTCAAGTCTCTGGATTTCCTGCGCCATCCACTGCAAATTGGTCGGCGCCTGGAACAGGGGAACGACGCCCTGCCCTCCCATCTGGGTATTGGTGACGGTGACGCCGCCCGGATAGCAGTTGACGCCGCTCTGATAGGTGCTGGCATCCGTGGTCAAAGGCGGCTTGACGGTAAGTTCAATCGCGGTCAGGAAGTCTTTCTTCATGATCTGCAGGGACTTGGCATCGCCTTCGGCGTACCATCCGGGGCCTTTCCCGTAGGAATCGTTTCCCGTGACCTGGTATCTGGCCACCAATACGGGGCATTCTTCAAAGCCACCGGTGTAGAGGAAGCCGCCGTTTTCATTGGGATCCTGCCCGTCTACCCAGTAGAGGGAGACAAATGGCATGTCCTTATTCGATGGGCCGTTCCTTTTGCTGTCATTAGGCATGACGAGCCACCACACGTCGAAGGCCATATCATAGCGCCTTGATGGGGTATTGAACGCGTCTTGTACGTTCCTTGGCAAATGGTCTTTCCCAAACTGCTGCACGATCTGGTCGGCGTTCATTTTGATTTTCCGGGCAAAGGTGTTGATGCGGTTCCCTGCTGATGTATCGATGTAGTAGGAGCCGATGGTGAATGCCTGGAAGCGGACGCCGCTTTCCGGTGATGGGAATACAGCGATGGGCGCCTGCCCGAAGGGAAGCTCTGTGTAGCAGGCGTGGATGGTGTTGTAGAAGTTGGATCTGTGCAGCACGGCTTCTACGATGGCCTGCCGTTCATCAAGAAGTCTCTCAGCTTCTATGTTTTCCTGATCCGAGGAGAAACCGAACTTGAACCACTGCCGGGAAGGCGGGGTAAGCCCTGACATGATACCGGCTGCGAAGGCCTGGTTAGCGAGCCATGCGACGCCGTTGCTGATGGCGAGGTCGCGTCTTCTGCCTTTATCTGTTTCGTCGTCAGTATCATCGAATTCTCCTAAGAAGGGGAGTTCGTAGTCTCTGATGGCTTTCCATCGTTCGATATAGGGGTTTCTTTTGTTCTTCAGGAGCTTGATCCGTGACAGGGCGGCGTGCTTGTCCGGTGCTCTGATGTTCTGTCCATCCGCCGGAAGGGCTTCCGGTGGCATGGCGCTGGCTAAGATGGTATTCATCCTAAGGTGTCCTTGCTTCCTGCATTACTCAGCAGCGTCGCAAGACGTGTGGCTGCGAAGCCCTGTTTCTTCTTTTTCTTGTTGGCTTCTGTGT
>ERZ1035014.300-NODE-300-length-24291-cov-9.129188_pt1 | contig 24291 bp, 24 predicted proteins | sample MGYA00520620_ERZ1035014 | MGnify/ENA primary metagenome ERZ1035014 (study PRJEB33766, sample SAMN09781744) | gut metagenome | biome: gut microbiome | host: Homo sapiens | place: Madagascar | study: EMG produced TPA metagenomics assembly of the PRJNA485056 data set...
AAGAACGTTGTACCAACAATTTTTGAAGATATTATGTCATCATGACATAATATCTCAGTAGATACCTAGTGGACTATCTTCCAGAAAGAAACATTTCAATGACAAACTTCAATGATTTTCTGAAGGAGCAGAGGAAAGACCCTAATTTTAAGGCAGAATGGGAAGCACTTGACTCGGAATTTTCTGCTATCGAGGCAAATTTGAAAGCCCAAAAAACGGAAAGTGCAACCGCTGTAAAATAAGAAAATGTAAAGAAGTGAATCCCACTTGGCGATTGAACCAAGTGGGATTCACTTCTTTACAACAGAAAAAAGATATTTGTTTCTTGATGGAAAGCTGCCCATTCTGTAACGATAGTAAAGCACATTCGCTATATAAAATCAATAGCGAATACGCTATAGTTTCCTTTTCCGCTGCAACTTGGTAGTATGACACGATGACATAATATCTTTTTGCCGCCTTGCTTTTGTATCGCCTTAGTGATATACTTATACCAGGGAGGGCGGCAATATGGAAAAGAAAATTACCCTGTTTCACGGCTCGGAAAAAGTTATAGAGAATCCCGTGTTTGGCGAGGGAAAAAAGCATAATGATTTCGGGCTTGGCTTTTACTGCACGGAAAGCGAGGCACTCGCAAAGGAATGGGCGGTTTCCTCCTTGCGGGACGGCTTTGCCAACCGCTATACCTTGGATACGGAATATCTGCGCATCTTACATTTGAACAGCCCGGACTATACCATTCTCAACTGGATCGCCGTGCTGGTCGAGCATCGTCTTTTTTCCATAAAAACGCCGGTGGCAAGGCGGGCCAAGCAATATCTGATCGACAATTTCAGCGTGAACGTAAATGCCTATGATTTGATTACAGGCTACCGCGCCGATGATTCCTATTTCGATTATGCGGAATCTTTTCTGAACAATGCCATCTCGGTAGAGCAGCTCTCGCAGGCGATGCGGCTTGGCAAATTGGGGGAGCAGGTGGTGATCAAGTCGCAGTTTGCCTTTTCCAATCTGAAATTTGAGGGCTTTTCCATCGCAGAAAAAGACAAATACTATGTGCAGCGCAAAGCAAGAAACGATGAAGCAAACCAAACCTATCTGAAAATGCTGGACGATGAGACAGACGGCATCTATATGCAGGACATTATGAGAGGAGGCATCCGCAGCGATGACCCACGCATACCAAGAAATCTATCTGAGTAATGCGCAGGCGGCTTTGGGGGATGCGTTCGACTATGCGATTCGTGTCTGCGGTGTACCGGGAGAGAATTTTATAAAGCTGTTCACCGTAAGTTCGGTAAGCAAGCGTATGGAAAACGGAGAACCCGCGTATCTGGCAGGGAAGAGCGGCATTGAACTGGCTGCGCAGATCCTTGCGGAGACGACGGGGACGACAAACCTGCCGGAACCGCCGGAACGGTATGCGCGCTCCTGCGAATATTGGATCGGGTGGGCGGCTGCGTATTATCAGTGGTACTCCGGGCGAAAGTACAGCGAGATTTTTGAGGTGCTTTCCTTTGCGGAACTGGAAAAAATGTATTATACCCTGCACGAAGCGGACGTCAGCAAATTTGCCGAGATTGCGGATGCCCGCATCCGGGAACACTTTGCGGAAACAAACCTGAAACGTATCCGCACGGCCTACGGCTGTTCGCAAGCCGAGTTGGCGAAAAAAACCGGCGTCGGCCTGCGCTCCATCCAGCTGTACGAACAGCGGCAAAAGGACATCAACAAGGCAAGCGCGGAGAGTTTGTATAAGATTTCCAAAGTGCTTGGCTGCGCGATGGAGGACTTGCTGGAAAAATAGAACAGCAGGAACTGTCCGGACAGTTCCTGCTGTTTTTATAGGGTCGGCCTGTGGGGTTGGTCGTCCCAAAGCCCCTTGGGCGGTTCCGTCAATACCGCAGATCCATCGGGTTGGAGGTACAGGACCCAGACAGATTATTGGTAGAGGATCTCGCCGGTGGGCGTGAAGAAGTCATTGGTAGGTTCGGCGCTGTGGTTGTAGATGTATCCATAAACGCACTGGGCGCTGTCCATGGCAAAGCGGCCATCGTCGGTGCGGGTGTAGGTGATCTGGTAGCCCACATCCTCCTGCGCGACGGCAAAGAAGGAGGGGAGACCGTCCTCGTTGAATTCAATATAAACAGCGCAGTCGGTGCAGGCGCTCAGAGCATCGGGGGTTCCGTCATCTTTGAGAGTCAGGTCGGTGACCTCCAGCACATAGGGCGAGCCTTCCATAGCGGCAGCCTGCGCGGCGTCAAAGCTCGCGGAAGCCTTTCCGTCTGTATAGTCAAAATTGATATCGTAATCCTGGGAAAAGTCGTCGTAGATACCAAGCGTGATGTGGCTCAGACGGCCATCCTCATCGTAGAGAAAATCGCCGTTGGCGCCGCCAAGGCCGGTGGTAAAGCGGAATTCCCGCAGGCTCTCGGTATTTTCTTCGGTGGTATCGCTCTGCGGGGCCGGCGTTTCTTCGGGGGTGGCTTCCGGCGTGGTCTCCGGGGCGGTCTTTTCGACAACGGGGACAACGGGCGCACTCTCGGCGGGGGTGGTGTCTTCCACCGGGGCCGCGCCGCAGCCGACAAGCAGGGTGAAGGAAGCGAGGGCGGAAAGAATCATGGCGGACAGTTTACGGAAGTTTTTCATGGTATATTCTCCTCTTGCTAAGTTGTGTTTTGTTTTTCCTTACATCTACCCTATAGGGTCGGCGGGCGGAGAAGTTAAAGAAACGGGAAAAAAATAAAAGAAAAAAAGAGGGCTGCTGCCCACTGCGGCAGCAGCCCTCTTTGGGAATATGCGGTTACTTGGCGATAGCGGCCAGATAGGCAGCTTCGTTCGCGGCGATCTGCTTCTGGAACGCAGCAACAGCGGCGGCGTAGGCGGCTTCGCGGGCATCTGCGGCGGCCTGGGCCTGCTTTGCGTTGGCGTAGCGGGTCTCGGGGGCGGCAGCCTTGTTGGCGACGGGCGCGATAGCACCACTGCCGACGTAGCCCTTGACGCCCTTGGCGCTCACAACGGTGGTCGTCTCATTGCCGCAGGTATCGCAGACATAGACGTTGCCCTTGCGGGTCCAGTTGTGGTAGCCGCACTTCTGGCAGGTGGTGTACTCGATGCCCCAGGTGCCGTTGGCCTTGGCCTCGTCGATCTCCCTTTGCTGGGCCGTGCGGGTGTCAACGGGGGCGGTGCTCACCGCAGCGGCGGCAGACGGTGCGCCGGTTGCGGCGGGCGTTTCGGCTGCCTTGTTGTCGGTGCTCGGCGTATCGACGCTGGGCGTGTCGGGCGCGGCGCTGCCGTCGGTGACGGTGACAGTCGCCTCGGCGATCTTGGCAAAGCTGCGGTCCGTCAGGGTCACGGTGCAGGTGCCAGGCATCATGGCCTCATAGGTGATCGTGCTAACGCCATTCGCGGTCTCGTAGCCGACCTGCTTGAGCACGCCCTCCTTGTCGGCCATGCTGGGGCCGTAGGCAATGTACTCGCTGCTCAGGTTCCAGTCGTACATGCCGCCGGAAGGGACCGACATCGTCCAGGTCTCGCCCACGCTGATGGCGGCGGAATCCAGCTTGTAGTCCACGGCGGGCTCGGCGGCAAAAGCGCCGACAGCCATCACACAGGTCATGGCCAGGGTGGCGGCCATAGCGGTCAGTTTTTTCAGAAACGAAGTCTTTTTCATAACACATTCTCCTTTTGTAACAGATAGATTTTTTCTTTGCAGGGAAACATCCGATCGGTTTGCTGCCTCCTTACACCATGACTATAGGGAGGCGGGCTTGTAAAGTTAAAATAAAAGTGCAGATTTTTTTCGCAAAGGCGGTTGCCTACTTTATATATACGCTTGACCGGATTCTGCAAAGTCTGCTATACTCTCTATTGCTGCCCTTCCCCAAATCTGGCAACAGAAAGGGGGTGGCCTTAGTGGACATAACCATAACCGGTTTCCTTGTGTCTGTCGCAGCAAGTGTAGTTGCCTACTACGTTTGCAAGTGGCTTGACAGTCACGGTAAGGGCAAGTAAGCACAAAAAGACCCCCAGTAGAGAGCCTACCTCTACTGGGGGTCACTTTTTTGCGTGGTCTTAGCGGCAATTCCATAACCGGTTTCCTTGCCTACCTATAGTATATGCCGATACAAGGAAAAAGTCAACGCCGCATATTCATGATTTTTTGCTTTCCCTTTAACTTCCCCGCCTGCCGACCCTATAGCCTTTGTGTAAGAAAACAAAACCCAAACACAAAGGAGAAAAAACATGAAAAAGATCACTGTAAATAAAACTCGTATCCTCACTGCGGCGGCTGCGCTGGTGGCTGTGTTCAGCCTGGCGGGGTGCGGCAGCAATGCCGTGCAGGAGATTCCCCGGTCTGCCGAGACCTCCCGCAGCGAGGAAGCTACCCCCGAGACCGCCGCACCGGAAGTCACGGCCACCCCGGCCCCCACGCCGGAGCCGGCGCCCGCTGTGGTCGTGCCCACCAGCGTGACGCTGGAGCAGGAGGGCGGCATCCTGAACAACGGCATGACCTGGACGCTGCATGCGACGGTCCTGCCGGAGGACGCCGCCGATAAGACCATCACATGGACCTCCGCCGATGAGAGCGTCGCCACCATCGACGACAGCGGCGTCATTACGACCCATGCGCCCGGGCAGACCACCATCACGGCGGCCAGCACGGCGGGCGGCGTGTCCACCACCTACAACCTCGTTGTGCAGGAGGTCGTCAAGTGCAGCTACTGCGGCGGCACGGGGCATACGGCCGATACCTGCGCCGTAAAGAAAACAGCGGAGCAGCAGGCGGCCGCCGTGGCCGCCCAGCAGCAGGCCGCGGCCCAGGCTGCCGCTGCGCAGGCGGCTGAACAGCCCGCCGCCGAAGCCGCCCAGCCCGCGGACCCCGGCTATGCTGTGACCGCTAAGGGAGACCGCATCTACCCCGAGGGTTCGTCCGACATTACCGAAGGCGGTGTTGTCCAGCGCCCGGACGGCACGCTCTACGTAAAAGGTCCGCGCAACGTGATCTTCGGCTACGAGGAAGGGGAACCGGACCCCAATATGCCCCCATGGACCGGTGACTGTGTGTTCTGCGGTGACTTCGGCCACGACGTCTACCACTGCCCCATTCTGGACGAGCAGGAAAACCCCGATGCGTTCCTGATTGACAATTAAAAGGAACCTGCAGAATTTTTCTGAAAAATTTTCAGATTCTCTTTAACTTTCCCGCACACCGTCCCTATAGGGTAGATGTAAGGACAAACAAACAAAAACTAAGGAGGAAAATCCTATGATCACCATCAACAATAAATCCCGTTACTTCTCCGCTTCCGAGGATATGTTCCCCACGATGGAGCGCAACTTCGCATGGCTGTTCGGTATGCAGACCCCCGAGCAGGGCTGGAAGGCCGCCATGGCCAAGGCCATCTACCGCAGCGCACGCGCCAGTTCAGCGGAGGAATGGCAGTACGGCTTCCCCATCGGGGATGACGGCGAGCCGATGCTCATCGAGGATGACTTCCTGGCCGACCTGATGGCGGCTTACCTGGAAAAGCTCCCCGACGTGGCCCCGCAGGCCCACCCCTTCGAGGAGCGCCGGGCCATGATGAAGCGGCTTTTCCCCCTCAAACACACCAAGGAGTACTACGAGATCCGCCTCGACAGCGTGATGAACGAGAACCCCGGTGAGTTCACCCTGGAGGATTACCTCCGCGGCGTAGGCCGCTGCGCACGGGAGGAACTCATGGACAAATTCGGTCCCCACGACAGCGGGCTGGACTGTTACTTCCAGATCGTGTTCCGCAAGATCAACCGCATCGGTGCGGAGCGGTTCAGCCGCGAGGCCGAGCTGCTGGCCGATCTTGCCGCGAACGACATCACGGCGGAGGCCCGCAGCCTCTACAACCCCTGGTCCTACTACTGCCAGACCGCCTTCCGCGACCTGGCCTGGGCCTGAACAAACCTCTACTTCTGAAAGGAGAAACCACCATGGAATTTCAAGAACTTCTCTACCGCGACCTCCTCATCTCCGACAACATGGAAAAGAACACTCTAAAAGAATTTCCCTCTGAGGAGCGCAAGACGCTCATGCAGCTCCTTTTCCCCCTCAAAGACAGAGAGAGGTTTTTCTACCTCTACCAGGACATGACCCTGGAACAGTACACCGCCAAGGTCGTCACAAAAGCACGGGATCTTCTGGATTCCGACATATTCCCCTATGGCAGCGAGATCTGGCTGCGGCTGGAGGATCTCGCCGAGATCGACAATATCTCCGCCGAGGCGGCGGAGCTCTACGGAGAGTGGAGAGACACCGAGGCCCGGCGCAAGGAGTCAAAAGAGGGGAAGGGTTGGTTTTGAAAAATACATTTGTTCCGCTGGACAAGCAGTCAAAAAAGGCGCAGCGCGCCGCCGTGCGGGCCAACCGCGCACTGTGGCAGGGCGTCAAGCTCTGCCCGCGCATCATGCGCAAAAAGACCGATTACCGCCGCAAGGGGCGGCGGGTGGATGCCCTGGACACTTAAAAAAGTTGTGCAGCATCCGTATTTTAGTGTATAATGAAGTAAACTGCCCCGCGCAGGGGGCTTGCTTACAGGGAGATGATCCTATCAACGCTAAAGTTTCAGCCGCCTACGCCTGTGGGCGTCACCATACCTTGACAGGGACACCCTGCCAGGACCGCACAGCCGGCTTTGTGCGCGGTGCCCTGGCGGGGGTCGTGCTATGCGACGGCGCGGGCAGCTGTGCCCACAGTGAGAGGGCTGCGCAGCGTTTGATGGAGTGGATTCCCGATTACCTGCAGATCACGTTTGATACGCTCTGCGCCCTGCCGCCGGAGGAAGCCGCCGCCACGGTGGCCGCAGCGGGTCAGGCGGCGCTGGAGGTGCTGGGCATGCCGCCGGAGGAATGCTACTGCACGCTGCTGTTTTATGCCGCCCATGCGGACGGACGCTGGCTTTGCGGGCATATCGGCGATGGCTACATCTTCCGTATCCGGCAGGACACTGCCGTAGTGTTCTCGGCACCGGAGAACGGCCATGCCAGCAACGAAACGTATTTCCTGTCCGAACCGGGCGCCGCGCAGCATCTGCGCATCCGCAGCGGGGAGCTGCACGAGCCCTACGCCGTGCTGCTGACAAGCGACGGCGGCGGCGATACCCTGTTTGACAGACAGCAGCAGCAGCCCGCCCCCGCCGTGGAGCGCCTGTGTGACTGGCTGACAGAGAACGATGAAAAGACCGTTACGGAAGCCTTGGCGCATGTTATAAAGGAAAAAATGATCCCGGCCACAGAGGATGACGTCAGTGTAGCGATCCTGTATTGCGGCGAGGATGAATAACAAACGAGCAGCAAAGCGTTTTTTCGCTTTGCTGCTCGTTTTACTTCTGCATCGGAAAAGCCTCTTACATGGCAAATTGGCAGGGGCGAGCAGTGTTCGCCCCTACAGGATTACTTCTGCAGCTGCTTTGAGATTTCCTGCAATATTTTTGCGTACCGGCGGCGCTGGTAGCTCACGGCTGCCGCGGTCACATGCTGGTAAGCGGCCACGCTGCTGTCCTGCAGCGGGTGGGTCGGCGCTATATCCAGCAGTGCCCGCAGACGTTCCGGTTTGTTCGGCTCAAACAGGTAATGTATGTAGCCTTTTACAAGGATCTGCTCCCACAGCAGCTCCTCCTGCTTTTCCAGCAGGGCGCAGTACCGCTCCGGCGGCAGCTCCGGCTTGTCGGTGCACAGGGGGCCGAGCACATCGGTGGTAAAGAAAAGCCGCGGGTATTCCTTTACATCCTTGCTGGCAAACATGGCAATAGCGCGCAACGCCTCGGTTGTGCGCTCCAGATGCTCCTGCATATTCTCCTGGTTCGGGTCGGCCATATCAAAGCCCGAGCCGTCGTCTCTGTCGTTGCCCGGGTCATTCAGGGAGACCGTGCGCCGCGCGGCGGTAGCGTTGCGTCCGATAGATTTCAAGGCGTCCGCATCCACATCCAGAATATCGGCAGCGCGATCATAGAAGGCGTCCGACAGCTCAGATGGGTCAATGCCCTGCTTATCGCACAGCTCGCACAGGCGCTTCCAAAGGCGTGCCTCCCCGCGGTTCAGGCGGATGTCGCCCTGCTCGCGCATGGACTGCCTGTTCATGGCTTCGTGCATGGCATTGGCATAGATCGTATCAAAATAGGCCATAAACTCCTTGCCGGAGCTTGCGTCGTACCGGGCGACTGCCTTGCGCATCGCTTCGGTAAAGGTCAGCGTGTCCAGCTTGTTGCGCAGCTTGCTGCGGCGGGTATAGCGCGCATCCAGCATGGCATCTTCGTCCTGCTTCAAAAGCCCGGTATCATACTCGGCGTTGTTCAGTCGATTTTCCAGCTTCTGCAGGAACTCCTTAAACTCAAACACGAGCAGATACAGGCTCTGCCACTCTCGGTTATGCTGCAGACGCTCCTCCGGCGGGTACTGCCAGATCGGGTGCTTCTCGATCTGACGGCGCAGAGCGGCCTGTTTCTCGCTGTCTTTTGCGTAATCCGCCATGGCTTACACCTCCCGGTCGGGGTGGAGCATCAGCTTGATAAAGGCCTTCTTGTCGGTCAGCTCTGCATCGGCAGCCATATCAACGATGCCGTCCAGCGTGAACAGTGTGCTGATGTCATACTGGCGCGCATTCTTGACCTGACCGCTTTCCCGCGTCAGCTCGCGGTAGTAGATGCCGCAGACCTCGGTGTCGTCCAGGATCTTCTCGGCATAATGCAGGGCCGAGGACAATACCAGCGGATACGTCTTGGTGCCGAACGTCGCATCGGCGTAATAGCAGGCGTCGCTCTCCATCGCGTCGGTCAGCGCCTCAAACAGGGTCAGCAGGCCGTCGCGCTGCTGGTTTTCCGGCGTTGTCAGGTCTACGAGGGTGTAGGGCTTGCCCAGGCTGTCCAGCTCGCGGCGGAAAACCTCCAGGTTCTCGCTGTGAGGGCTGTTGACCTGGCGCACAGCGATGACCTTGATCTCATCCCCGTCGTGAGCCGTATCGGCCAGGATCGGGGTAATGGGGTAGCAGGTGGGCTGTGTGGTGGTCTGGGTGTAGTTGACCGGCTCGGCTGCGTAGGGGGTGATGGCAAAGTTGCTGTCCAGCGGGATCGCTGTAATATAGATACGTTTCATCGGAGGTAGGTTCCTTTCCTGCCGCGGCGGGCGGCATTTCTTGTTTATAGTATAGCAAATTCAGGCAGGGGATTCAACGAAAAAACATGCCGGGCATTGCCCGGCATGTTTCAGAGGTTGCCCGCGTTCCGCTAGGCCTTTTTGCGGGCTGCAATGGCCATGGCGATCAGGATAAAGCCGACCGCGATGAGCACAAAGATCGCGATGGTGCCTACCGCGTTGACGACACGGCAGAAAGCGGTCTGCCCCAGGGGTTTCTGGGGCCAGACGAGCACCATGATGCAGGCGCCGGCCACGGAAAAGAGTGCCGTATGCACTCGGAGGATCTTGGAGGTCAGCGGATGCTCCTGCAGCATCCGCTTCTCGCTGCGGTCAGGGGTCCCGTCGGCGCTGTTGTACGCCTTTTGCAGGATCTTCCGCGTGATGGGGGAAGGTAATGGTCAGGGTCGCCGCGAAGAAGAACGCGGACGCGACGGCATCCAGGAGGAAGCCGATTACCGTGCAGGGAATGCCGAGGATGGTGGTGATTTTTTAGGGGGACTTTTCAGTCCCCGCAGAAGGCATCGGGGTCCTGCTCGGCCGCGAGGATCGGGCAGTGGTAGACATCATGCCCGTAGTCGCCGCAGAAAACGCAGTCCCCGGTAAACGGCGTATTGCCGGGTTGGCTGAGGTCGGTGTCCTCCGGGCAGGAATCATACCCGAAGATGACGTTCAGGGGTCCCTTGATGTACCGGGAGCCATCGGGGCGCTGGACGACGCCGCCCTCGGGGATATCGGCGTCGCCCTGGGAGTAGATGCGGCGGCCTGCCCAGTCCACCGCGTAGCCGGGGTCAGCGGCAGCCTGCTCGGCAGGCTGAGCCGCTTCGGGTTGCTGGGGTGCAGCCTCGGCAGGGGCCGCCGGTTCCGCCGCCTGCTGGGCCACAGCAGCTGCCTGGGTCTGCTCAGCGGCGGCCTTGCTGGGGCAGGCGCTGGCCGTGTGGCCTGCGCCGCCGCAGTAGCTGCAGGTGGTGACCTCCTGCACAAGGAGGGTGTAGGTGGTGGAGACGCCGCCAGCCTCGCAGGCCGCCGTGATGGTGGTCTGGCCGGGGTGGAGCGCCGTGATGACGCCCGCGTCATCAATGGTGGCGACGCTCTCGTCGGAGGAGGTCCAGCGGACGGTCTTGTCCGCGGCGTCCTCCGGCAGGACGGTGGCGCGCAGGGTCCAGGTCATCCCGCGGTTCAGGATGCCGCCCTCCTGGTCCAGCGTCACGCTGGTGGGGACGATGGCCGCGGGCGTCGGCTCCGGGGTAGCCGTCGGCGCGGGGGTGGAGGTGGGCGCCGGGATCGCCGTTTCCGGCGTGGCCTCCGCACTGCGGGAGGTCTCGGCGGGCTGGGGAACGGCCTGGGCGGCTGTGCTGCAGCCAGCCAGGCAGAAGATGGCGGCCAGCAGAGCGGCCGCAAAGAGGATTCGGACATTACGGAAAGTGAACATATCAGTATCTCCTTTGCAGGTAGGTTGTTTTGCTTACACCATACCAATAGGGCCTGCAGTTGGAAGAGTTAAAGAAAATCCGTAAGTTTTTGTATTTTATGCCGGCACGGACGCGGATCTGGTGCGAGCCCCTAAAATTTCGGCCTAAAATCAGTGAAAAAAAGAGGGCTTCGCACCGACCAACAGCGAAAAATCAAAGCAAAATTAACGGTGTTTTGGGCAGAATGTAGACAAGTACAGGCATCTGTGCTATACTATAAAAGACAAGAAAAGCATTTTGCACAGGTGTACCAGATCCGGAAGCCTTATTCTTCGCTGTTTTTGCCGATGTATCTTACCCGCACTGCGGGAATTGAAACGGATTGAGAATGCAAGCCGGGGCGACGGAATTACCGGATGTATCTTACCCGCCCCTGCGGGAATCGAAACAACACAAAGACAACCCACAGGGCATTTGCCTGTGGGTTGTCTTTTTTTATTTTTACGGAAGGAACCGCTATGAACAGCCTGATTCTTACTTTGGATGCCGGGGCGGGGTGCTGCCTGCCCATCGCTTACCAGCAGCTGACGCAGGGGGCACTGTACGCCGCCTGGCGCGGCAGCTATCCCCAGCTGCACGACGAGGGCTTTGCCGGGGACGGGCAGACCTTCCGCCTGTTCACTTTTGGTCCGCTGGAGGGGCGCTACCGCGTGCAGGGCAATGAAATCACCTTTACGGGCCTTGTGCAGTTGGAGGTGCGCAGCCCGGTGGAGGACCTGCTGTATGCCCTTGGCAAAAGCCTGACAGGGGCCGGCGCGCTGCGGCTGGGGCGGTGCGTGCTGCCCCTGCGGGACCTGCGCAGCGAGGATCACTATTGGTTTGCCGCGCCGCTGCCGGTGCGGATGGTCAGCCCGTTGACGCTGCACAAATCCCTGCCCGGTGGCAAGACGCTTTTTCTCCGCCCCGACGATGACGCCTTTGCCGCCCAGCTGATTGCCAACACGGCCCACAAGCTGGCCGCCTGCCGCAGCACGGCGGACCCGTCCGTCACGCTGTGCCCGATGGGGACCCGCCTGCCGCGCAAGCGGGTGACGCAGTTCAAGGGCATCTACCTGACCGGCTGGGACGGGGATTTTCTGCTGGACGGAAACCCGGAGACGCTCTGCCTTTTGTACCAGACCGGCTTGGGGGACCGCAACAGCCAGGGCTTTGGCATGTTCCGGCTGCTTTTGTAGGGAAGGCCGCCGTCTTTGGGGCAGAATATAGACAAGCATGGGTATGTGTGCTATACTGTAAAAAACAAAGGCGGCGCTTGCACAAGGGCACGATGCGCGGCGACTGTGTTTGGCGGGATGTATCTTACCTGTGTTGAGGGAATTGAAACCGGTTGGAAACGAAACCACAGTAAACATTGATAGAATGTATCTTACCCGCGCCTCGGGAATTGAAACCTTCCTGTTTGATGGTTAAGGCGGTAATGGCCAGTCCTCGATGTACCTTACCCGCTCCTTACCTGCGGGAATCCAACAAAAATACCCCTGCCGGGATGTGAACAGCACCCCATTTGTTAGACAGTATGATATACTATCTAACAAGTGGGGTGCTGTTCATGTTCTCCCGGTAGGGGTATTTTTTCTTTATTCGGTTTTATGCCTGTTTGATGGAAAGCGAAATCTTCTCTTTTCCGCCCTCCTGTTTGATGTCCAGCACTCTGACGCGCACGGTCTGGCCGATTTGCAGCTCGTCGTCAACGGATTGGACAAAGTGGTTTGCGATTTCACGGATGTGTACCAGTCCGCTGCGGCGGCTTCCCAAATCGACAAACGCGCCGTAAGGCTTGATGCCCGTCACTCTGCCGGTGTACACCCTGCCGACGCACAAGGGCGCGTCCTCGTGCTGGGGCGTGGAGGTGTAACTCTCCCGGCGCGGCGGTGCGGCAAAGCCCTCCCGCCGTGGTGCGGGGTCAGGGCCGCGCTTCGGCTCCAGCGTAATGTTGTTGTCCAGCGGGTGCGGCAGCGTAACAAGGCTCTTTGCGTGCTTGCGGTTCTGGGAGAACCAGTTGAAAATCTTGTCGTTGCCGTTTTTGTCTTTGGCACTCGGATATTCTACGGTCTTGCTCTGGGTGCTGCGCTTGTCCGCAATTTTCAAAAGGCTCTTTACGGACGTGCTGTCTGTGTCGATGCGCCCATGGGCGGCCAACAGGGAATCTAAGGGGAGCGGCTCGGTGGTGTAGCAGAGCGTGCCGTCCTGCTGCGCTAGGGTGCGCAGCTCGCCGCCGGTCAGGGTGATTTTGCAGCTGCCGTAGCCCACCGGCTTGCCGTGGCCGATTTTGTGCAGGCGGGGGCTGGCGGGCGTGTTCTCGCCCAGCGTCAGCACAAAGGCCAGTTCCTCCAGCTGTGCGCGGGTGATGCGGTCAAAGTAGACGCTGCCCTTGAATGTGCCCTTCATGGCCTCAAGCGTGGCGTTCTGGTTGGAACGCTCGTTCTCCGTGCGGGGCGCGCTGTGCCAGTAGAACTTTCTGCCGCGCGGCTGTGGGGTGTACACGCGGAATTTTTTTATCGTTTGTTTGGTTCCGTCCGGAGAGTATTTGGTTTCTTCCAGAGAGCAGAAATCGTAATTCCAGAACCCAATGCTCGTTTCATAGGTTGATTTCGGCTTTTCAAGATAAAATTCATACGCACTCGGCTTGGGGCTGCTCAAAATCGGCAGCGTTTTATTGCCAAGGCTCTCGTACTGCGACGTCTCGGCGTCGGTAAACCGCACGCGCCCGGACGTACCCTTGCCCTTGACCGTGCCAAACAGAGCACAGCCGGGGCACAGGGCGTCGGTGTCCGCACAGGGGGCGTAATTGCCCATGATCTCGGCCCAGCTGCGGCCCTGCATGACGCGGCCAATGGACGCACCGCTCAGGTAGCAGCGCGGCGTGCCGTTGTCGTCGGCCAGCAGATACCAGACCGGCACAAGCCCACCCTGCGCGGGGTCGCCGTTATGTACCCTTTCCAGCGCCGCCAGCAGGTCGCCGTGCGCAGCGCTCCGGGGGTCGTTGTCGGCGGACTTTTTCAGGACATTGCTCAAAGCGCGGTAGGGTGTGTCGTCCTGCCAGCGGAAGATGACCGGGCGGCCCGCCTTGGGTGCCAGCAGCCGCACATGGTAGTTTTTTTTGTACAGCGTGATGGGCCGGTTGAATTGCAGCCAGCCGGAGGGCCCGTCCGGGCGCAGCCGGGTGTGCTGGCCGCTGTGGTATTCATGACCGTACCAGTTCAGCCAGCCGTTGCGCATGAGGGAGCCGTCGCGGCCCTCGGACAGTTTGAGGTAGTCCACCACATCCGCCGCATACAGCACCCACTCTCCCGTCTCCGGGTCGATGCCCAGCAGGCCGTGGTCCTTGAAGCCGTTCGTCGAGGGCAGACGCTGGCTGAACGGTTCCTCCGTGCTGTCCAGCAGCACGGACAGGCAGCTGTTGGTCACAGCCTCGTACACGCCGCGCATCGCGCCGCGCAGCTCACTGCCCGGGATGGTCGGGGTGCCGTCCGGCAGGCGGAAAAACGGGTATCGCTTATGGTCCTCGACCTGCTCGTCCTGCACGGTCTTGGCTGTGTCGGGGATGAGCAGCGGCGTGTCGGTGGTCAGGGTGTAGTCCAGCCGCCCGGTCAGCAGCGGGCCGGTATAGCAGGCGTCCAGCGAGGTGCGGACGGGCGCGGTGCCCAGCGGCACAAAGCTGTAGGGGTTTACGACGTTTGCCATTTATTGTTCCCCCTTTGCAAAGCCCATCCAACGGGTGTCGGCCACAAAGGCCATCCCGTTTTCGGGGTCGTAGTCAAGATATTCGTGCAGAAGCAGCGCGTCGTCCTTGTCCGCAGGCAGGGTATAATGCCCGCCGCCGGTGGACGTTATGCTGTCGCCATCCTGCTCGGCAATGTCCAGCAGTTGGGTTTCGGTCAGATAGTCGCCCGCGTCCACAGCCAACCGCCAGCGGAACGCCTGCCCCACGCGGCTGCGGCAGAGCCAGAGTTCGCCCGCCTCGCCGAACACGCGCAGTTCCAGCAGGTTTTCCGGCGTAGACAATGGGACACCGTCGGCAGTGCGGCCCGCCGCAAAGCGGTCCGTGTAAAACGCCTCCCAGCAGCCATCTATAGGGTATTTTTGTACCAGCGCTGCCAGCTCGGATTCCGTCGCATGGCCGCTATCCTTCACCCATGGTTTGTTATCGCTCATTTTTCCACCTCCGTCAAAGCGTGGAGCAGATCTTCTTTTTGCAACGGGTATCCGTTCAGCGTCAGGGCTGTGATTGTGGCACGCCCGCGGCCCACGCTGTTCTCACCGCCGACTGTCAGATAGCCGCGGTCAAGGTCCAGCAGTGCTGCGCCGAGCAGCTGCCGCTGGAATACATCCAGTGCGCCCCTGCGCAGCCGGATCGTCAGCGTTCCCTGCCCGCCTTGCTGCACGCAGGATGTATACAGCGCCTTGCTGGCCGTGCCCGCGGTAAAGCGGTCCAACGCGTTGCGGGTTAGGGTGTACGCCTGCCCGCCGGAAATTTCGGTCTCGTCAAATGCCAGGGCCGAGCGCTTTTTAAGTACACCGTCATCGGAATAGCCGAACAGCGCGTTCACGTCAGCTTTCTGCTGCGCAGTGCCGCCCATCTCATCCAGCATGGCCCGCATGTGGTGGCGGAACGCGCCTGCCCAGCCAGTGCCAGGCAGCACCGGGCGGCCATTGCCATTTTCCAGTGCGCAGTAATCCGGCCCGCTTTTGTCCTCATCAACAGCCACATCGGAAGTGTACCGCCGCACGATGAAGCTGCCTGTCATACGCAGTTCAGCGCACAAGACATTTTCCTGCGGGACTGTCTCGCGCCCGGCTACGGCGTCCGCGTCGGCAAAAGCGTCCGCGGTGTCGGGGTCAAAGGCCAGCCAGGCGTCCAGATCAGCCGGGAAGTGAAACACCTTTTTATGAATCTCCGCCGCCATGCGGCCATACCCGCGGGTCGTGCGCCCGCCGAAGGCAAGTCCATCGGCAGCGGCCCCGGCCAGCAGGTCGTCCAGTAGCGGCAGCGCGGGATCATCCGACCAGCCGCTCCACTCGATTACAGCGGTGTAAGGCGCGCTGCACTCCGCCGTCTCAAAGTCATATTTTGCCTTGGGGACGGCGACCTTGTGCTCGTCCAGACCGACGCCGTCGCGGTGGGTGAACCGCACCTTCGCGTCGGCGGGCAGGGCGACATCCCCCACCAGCACGGCGCTCTCAGTCATGGCATCGCCCACGGTGTCCCTGCCGAACAGCAAATTGGCTTCCTCACGGGTCAGTCTGCCGCGCAGCACACCGGCCAGCGCGCTGCCCGGGATCATGGGCAGACCGCGGCTGTCCAGCATCAGGTCGTTGTCGGTGCGGTCATTCTTGCCGCCGGAAAGGCGCAGGGGCGAAAGCTGGGTGAACCGGCAGCGATAATATAGCTTGAGCTTCTCACGCATTTTCCGTTTCCTCCTTCTCGCGGCGGTAGTACAGCAGGTGGATTGTGCTTTCCAGCGGCAGTTTCCAGCAGTCTGCAATGCTTTGCTGCAGCTGCGGGAAGGACTGCGCCATCTCGCCCGCAAATTCCGGGTCTGCCGCCAGCATGGCAGGCAGTGCGGGCGTGGTGTCCGTGCCGTACAGGCTTTTCAGCAGTGTGTCGGCGCCTTCCCGTTTGTTCTTGGTCTTGATGCTCTTGACTCGGTTGCGCAGGTCCTGCAGGTTTTCGGCTTCGGAAAGCATCAGGCGCAGGCGGCCAAGCGCGCCGGTGTCCAGGCGGCAGGTTTTACCGTTTGCCAGGTTCCATGCCGTTGTCTGCATGACCTCTTTTGCCTGCTGCAGCATGAGCGAACGGCGCAGCGGCTCGCAATCGCCATCCGCCGTGGGATCGAATGTATCCACCGCCGCTTTGCGTTCCACGGTCAGCGCGGCCATCTCCGATTGATTCAGCACACGGCAGCAGCCGAAACCTTCCTGTACTTGTTCCGCGGTGTCCGGGGTGAAGTGCGCCGGCAGTGCGGCGTCCTCATCGGCGGTAAAGCTGTAGACACTGCCGCCGCAGACTGCGGTACGGCGCGGCTTTTGCATCTGCCACATCGCGTTATAGCCGCCAATCGTGTAATACAGTAAGTAATCTTTGCCGGTGCGGTGGGCGGCCACGCCAAGGCTGCCCAGCAGCGCAGCGGCAGCCGTTTCCGGCGTAGGGGCATCCGTGTCAAGAATCAGGTCTGTTTCAAGCAGGACGAAGAATGGCTCGCCTTTACGGACCGTTACCTGCGCCTCCTGCACGGGCGCGGCGGTGATGCGGCCCAGCAGCTCACACACGGCGTACTGGGCAGTTTTGCTGCGGCCAAACCGCAGCGGGGCGGTGCTCAGCAGCGCAGCGGCCCGCCCGGCCAGCACCGTCGGAAGCGTCACCGTGCCGCCGTAGACCAACCCGGCCTGTATGGCCTGCTGCATGTAGAGCGTCGGCTCGGAGTTCGCGTCGCGGTGCTTGTGGTGGTAGGTCGTCGTCGTCGGGACGGATGCCGCCAGCAAACCGTTTTTGCCAGGCGCAGTGTAGACGCCAGACAAGGTCTTTTGCTTGCCGGTCGGGGGCTCAGCGCAACGGTTAGCATATACACCATCGTTTTTCAGGTAGACCAGCGCCAGCGGAGCCGGGTAGGAAACTTTCCCGCCGATCACCGGCGTCAGCGGGCTCCAGCGGGCCGTGCCATCCAAAAACAGCTGGCGGAAAGCGGCATCCGCCGCCGTTCCCTGCCGCAGATACGCCCCGGCCAGGCAGCCAATGACGCTGCGCGCCGGGATGGCAGTCAGCTGCTCGCCGCAGCCGGGCAGCGTCAGCGGTGTTTTCAGCTGTACATGGTATGTCAGCATGACCATGCCCGCATCGGGCAGGGCCGGTTTTTGCGGTGCGGCAGCCTTGTCCGCACCGGGGATGTACGCAAGCCGCACATTGCCCAGGCCGCGGTTGCGGTGGGTGCCCATGTGACGGGTCGCGGCGCAGCAGTGCTCCAGCAGGCGCACGGCCTCGGGCGAGGCATTTTCCAGCCGCACCGGCGCTTCAAACACAAGCGCTTTGGTTTTGTCCAGCGGGTCATACTGGCCTAAAACGCGGGTAAACCGCAGACTTCCGTCATCGGCTACACCATCCTTCAGGCGTGTCTGGCCGCGGACGTCTGTATACAGCTGTTCCACGCGGCTGTGGTCAGCCCACGCAGGATTCTGTTTCAACCAGGCAGTGAACGCAGCCTCCTGCGGCAGGGCGGCATCCCCCACCCACAGGCAGCCTTGACGGCCCACTTTATCGCCGAACAGCTCCGCCGTGTACGCGGCGGCTTCATCGCCAAGGGCGGCCAGCTCCCCGGCAGCAGCGCGCAGGCAGCCCTTAAGCCGCCGTGCGGGGATGCGCGGCAGACCGGCGGCGGTCAGCACAATGTCGGTATCCACCGCGTTGCCGCGGCTTTCCCCATTTCCGGCGCACAGGTCGGAGTGCAGCGTGATTCGGATCACATCCATCGGTCATTTCCCCCTTCCGGCGATCCAGAGATCGTAAATTTCTGTAATGTCATACAGCGCTTTCAGCTGGTCATCCTCGTTAGGGCTGAATGTACGCAGCGCACCGGCAAAGTCCGGGTTGCGGTATAGCACCCGCGCAAGTTCCATTTTGGCAGCACCACGGCTTTCTTCCAGCGCGGCGGCGATTTTTTTCAGATTGCTGCGGTTCGTACCTTGATCCTTGTGTTTAAGGATATACTCTACCAGCTTTTCAGCTTTTTCCAGCGTGAACACCGTATTGCCATCCTCCACCAGCCAGGGGCGGGCCATCAGGGCGTCGGTTTTCTGCCAGCTGCGGATGTTGTCCAGATCGCCGTCAATGCCGCTGTGCAGGTAATGGAAGTCCAGCCAGCACTCCTCGGCATGTGTCTCGTGCACCGGCTTTTTGGCATTGTCGCAGGCCTGCTCCGCCAGTGTGTAGGCGCGGGCCACCGGGTAACCGCTGTGGAAGATACAGATACCCGCGCAGGAGCTGTAGTCCTTCTTCTGATGCACGGCTTTAAGATAGTTGCACGTGTACTCCAACGCAAAGCGGGCATTGCAGATAAAGGTAAAGTCATCGCCGTCGGCCACCACAATGCGGTAGTGGTAGGCGGTCTCCCGCAGACCGTGGTATTCTTTCTGTAGGTACGCCATCGTATCCCGCAGCGAGGTCTCGCCTGTGCGGGTGAAGGCGTCGGCGATCTCGGCGGTGAAGGCGCGCATCGTGCTGACGCAGAAATCATAGTCGATGCTGCCGTTCAGCTTTTGCTGAATCTTCACGCCCATGTTGTTGCCGTCCGCGTGGATGACCGCCAGCAGGCTTTCCTCCTGCCATTCGGTGGTCATCTCATCCAGCAGGCGGTTTCCGTCGTTCCGCTTGTCGGAGCGTTGGCCCTTCTCCCACTTTTTGCGGCTCTCGGCGGTCAGCTCCCGCTGGCCGCCCGCAAAGGGCACGCGGCAGACGATGGGCTGGTTCGTTGTGCGGTCCCGCAGGGCAAAGGGCGCGGCGTAGTCGGCGCGGCCCGGCAGCATCCGGTTTTTCTCGGCGTCCACCGCGGCCATCAGGGCGCTGTAGTCGGCGCTGTAGTTCTGGCCGTTCGCCTCACAGCAGGCGGCCATGGGGACCATGCCGGGGGCGTTTTCCAGCACAAGGCGGCTGAACCGGCGGTTGACGCGCAGATAGGTGTCCCGGTCACGGTAAAGCACCGTCAGGTTGCCGCCGCCCCGGAACAACTCCGCCATGCCAAGCGTCCCGGCAGCAAAGGCATCCTGCACCGCCTGCAGCTTGAACGGCACATCCGCAGGCTGGCATGTGACGCCCTCCTGCTCTGCTGCGGCAAACACCCAGTCGAACGCATCGCGGATCATCTCGGTGCCGCCCACAATGTCCAGCAGCCGGTTGGAACGGAAGATGTATTCCTGCTTGGAACGAATCGTATATTGTGCAAGTATCACAGATTCTTCCTCCTTTTCCTGTGTTTTTACGAACATTATACCAACTGTTTTGTCACTTTTCCAGTATATATACAAAAAAGTGACCGTTCTATTAAAAAAGCCTCCCTTTGCAGAGGGAGGCAGGCTGGCCGGCCAAGGGGCGTCACTCGCGGACGTCCTTCACGGCCTCGGCCACGCCGACGCCGCCCATGGCGGTGCCAACGGTAGCGGCGGCGGTCTCCACCGCACCGACGGCGGTGACGCTGGCCGTGACCACGGCGGCGGAGCTGGCGCCCAGGCCAACGCCCACGGTGCCGATGGCGGCGCAGACGGGGATGGCTGCCGCGGCAGCCACGGGGGCGGCGGCCACGAGGGCAGCGCCGCACAGGATCTTCCCCAGCGGGGAAAGGTCATCGAAGAAAGACATGGTAAGCCTCCTTAGGTATGGGGTGGATGGACGGAAGAACAGGGGGAGGAGTGTCAGTCCTCCTTGCGGCTATCGTTGTAGCCGTCGTGGATCTGCTCGCACAGATCCGTAAAGACTTCCCAGAAGTCAGGCATGGCGTTTCACCTCCTGCAAAGTGGATTTTAACGGGTCAGGGATATTCCCGGAATTGGACGAAGCGGAACTCCGTCTGGCGGTGGGTGCAGCCGTCGGCGTCGGTGCGGCTGGCGGCGCAGCGGGCACTGCAGGCGGCCACCACGGGCACGCCGCGGCTTTGCAGCAGCCGCACCACCCGGGTCGTCAGGGTCATCTCGCCCTGGCAGAGCACGCAGGCCGGGCGCAGGACCAGGATGCGCGCCGCCCACTCGTCGGCCAGGGCGGCCACCGCAGCGGCGGAAAGCGTGGGCGGCACATCGGGAAACGGCAGGTCGAGGATCTCGCCGTAGACCTGCGCCGCCCGGCGCTGTGCCGCGCTCCAGCTGCCGCTGGGATGGTTGGTAAAGTTGACGAACACCGCGGTGTACCTCCTTCGGTTGGGGTTTGCTTTCTGCTTACACCCCTGCTATAGGGCCGGTGCCGGGGAAAGTTAAAAAGAAAATAAAAAAATATCGTTTTTTTCCTCTCGGCCCCCTCTGGGAGGGGGCTCCGCCCGCAGGCGGTGGGGGAGAGAGCCTGACGGGAGGAGTAAGGGCTTCGGGCTGCTGCAAAACGCTTTTCGAGAGCATACGGCCTGCCCCTTTGCGCGTACCTCGGTTTTTCGGCCCGGTTTTTGCCTGCAAAAGAAGGGGGTACGCGCAGGCCCCCGGCAGAAAAATGAAGTGCCGCCCAGCAGATTTTGTGCAGAACGTAGACAAAAAACGACGTGCGTGCTATAATAAAGGAGCAAAACAGGCGGCTTGCACAAGGACAGGTGCATTGACACCGTGTGTTTCCGTTGTTTTTGCAGATGTATCTTACCCGCGCCGCGGGAATTGAAACCTTCTTAAAAGTTTTCTTTTTCATATTCATATTGATGTATCTTACCCGCGCCGCGGGAATTGAAACGAAAAGAATTCCTTTTTGATAAGAATGAGTATTATGATGTATCTTACCCGCGCCGCGGGAATTGAAACCAGAAGATCGATATGATCGCTGATAATGTTGACGGATGTATCTTACCCGCGCCGCGGGAATTGAAACTCATACTCAGTCATTGGTTGCCTCCTTAGAATCTGATGTATCTTACCCGCGCCGCGGGAATTGAAACCTTCAGCATTTCGTTAGTGGCGGCAATGACATTAGGATGTATCTTACCCGCGCCGCGGGAATTGAAACTTGTTTCTTTATACATTTTGTATAACCTCTTTGATGTATCTTACCCGCGCCGCGGGAATTGAAACCGATTTTGAATATTTGTTTGCTTTTTATTTTTGGAAGATGTATCTTACCCGCGTTGCGGGAATTGAAACATGATATCTATCGTACATTTATTATTCTATGCCATGATGTATCTTACCCGCATTGCGGGAATGTCGCTGCGGTTACCTTGCAAGGCTGTGCGCAACCGCAAAACCTTACGGCAGTTTGTAGGGGCGGGGCATGCCCCGCCCGCAACCTACCGTAAAACACAACCTGACGGGCAACCCATCGGGCGAGCAATGCTCGCCCCTACAACGCTTGGGAAACGGTTGTTGTATATCTTACCCGCGCCGCGGGAATTGAAACTGCATCGTTTTACAATGGTATATCTGTATGCATGATGTATCTTACCCGCGCCATTGCGGGAATTTTCCCACCCTCCTTTAACTTTCCCTTTCCTCCGCCCTATAGAAAAAGCACGCCCTTCGGCGGCTGAAACCGGCCCGGCGGGCGTGCTTTTTTCGTTATTCTACCCTTTTATCGTCAGGAGAAGATCATGAGCAATATCCTTTTGTTCTTTATGAGTGCCTATAAGCCAGACATCAAAAACGGTGCCTACAGCCGCGCGCAAACCAACGAGACGGTCCTGTATGAGCTGCAAAAGCAGAAGGAGCGCCGCCCCGATACGGTCCTGGCCCTCTGCAGCGCCAGCGTCCGCAATGCCGCCAGCGTGCCCGCGCCGGACGGCGGCGCGTCTGTCACGACCCTGGACTACTTCCGGCAGCAGGTCCTGCCCGCAGCCGGGATCCCGGCGGACAGCTTTGTCTCCATCCCCGTGCCCGACAGCATGAACGAGGGCGCCCAGGCCAAGGCCATCCAGGATATTGTGCAGAAGGTTCAACCCGGTGACACGCTCTACATCGACCTGTCCGGCGGTATGCGTGACACCGCCATGCTGCTGGTGGCCGTGGCCCGCTACCTGCGCGACATCCGCGACGTCACCGCCCATGTGCTGTACACCGAGTTGGTGGAAGGCAAACCCTTACTTGTCCGCGACAGTGACAAGCTGTACGACCTGTTTGACCTGATCTCCGCCACGGATGAGTTCTTTGCCACGGGCCGCACGGGGCGGCTGTCCGGCTACCTGCGCGTTTCCGCCGTCAACTCCCCCAAGACGGCTACCCTGCTGAACAGCATCGAGAAATTCTCGGAGGATCTGCTGCTCTGCAATGCGGCCCGCCTGCTGGACGACATCTCAGCCCTGAAAGCTGCCCTGACCGATGTGCTGAAGGACACCAACGTCACCCGCAACAAGTTGGATACCCTGCTTTACGACCTGCTGAACGAGGGCTTTAAAAAGGAGTTCCGCAACCTGGATAAAAAGAAGGCCCGCGCCCTGCCCACGCTGGTGCGCTGGTGCCTGAACCACGATATGTTCCAGCAGGCGTTCACCCTGCTCAGCGAGCAGATGCCCGCCTTTGTGTGCAGCCACATCTTTGTGCAGCCCACCCAGAAGGGCGTTGACTTCCTGGCGTCCCAGCTGCAGAACAAGGGCAAAAACTGGTCGTATCCTCTGTTCCACTTCCACTTCTGCCGCACCGCCCTGATGGCAGCGGAGATCAAGAAGAACAACAAGCCGGGCCTGATTTTTGATTCGGACCTGCGGCTGGACCGCACGGCCTCCAACGCCGACGACACCACGTTCTTCCGCATTGCCACTGACGACGAGCTGAACCGGTATCTGGACCGCTCCGTTCAGGAGGGGCTGCTGCTGTTGGATGAGTCACAGCGTGGCAGGCTGATCGAGACGATCCTCGGCTACCAGAAGGTACAGCAGTACCGCAACCAGATCAACCACGCCAGCGATACCGTCGGCCTGTTGCCTTTGACGGTGCGCGATGTACGCGCCACGCTGGAGGAGATCTGCACCGCGCTGGATGCCATCACCGATCTGAAACCCAACAGCAACGGTGTGCACCGCCTTTCTCTGACAGAAAGACTCAGCTACGTTCCGGCTCAATAACATCAGCATCTTTATTTACAAAAAAGCAGACCTTGCCGGGTCTGCTTTTTTCTATACCTAATAACAGATACAATCACAGCATGGAACCCCATTTAAAGCTCCATGATTTCAGAGATATTATGTCATCACGGCATAATATCATATTTATTTCGACTGTATTTCGCCTGGTTTTTTGCGCAGGCTGTACCAAAAGTAAGGTCACCTCGTAAAGTATCAAAACTAATTGACAAAGCTCTGTGTTCCGCTGTATAATGTTATATCAAATCAAAGGAACGTCAGGAGTGATACCACCATGCCCGTGTACGGCTACTGCCGCATTTCCACACCGCAGCAGAATATCGAACGCCAGGTGCGCAACATTGCCGCCGCCTACCCTGCAGCGCCTATTGTGCGGGAGGTCTACACCGGCACAGCCTGCCGGGGACGGCAGGAGCTGGACAAGCTGCTGCACGTTGTACAGCCCGGGGATACCATTGTGTTTGACAGTGTTTCCCGCATGAGCCGCAGCGCCGAGGAGGGCTGCGCCCTGTACGAAGCACTGTATAACCGCGGTGTGACGCTCTGCTTTTTGAAGGAGCCGCACATCAACACAGACACCTACAAGCAGGCCTTGCAACGGCAGGTCAGCTCCTCGCCGGAGACCGGCAGCGCCGCAACGGACCGTTTTGTTTCCGGCATTATGGACGCATTGAACCGCTACACCGCCGACCTTGCCAAGGAGCAGATTCGTCTTGCCTTTTCCCAGGCACAGAAAGAGGTGGACGACCTGCACCAGCGTACCCGCGAGGGCATCCTGACGGCGCGCCTGAACGGCAAGCAGATTGGCCAGACGCCGGGGCGAAAGCTTACCATAAAAAAATCTGCCCCCTGTAAGGAACAGATCAAAAAATACAGCCGTGATTTCGATGGAACTCTCACTGATGCCGACTGCA
>ERZ1035014.311-NODE-311-length-23614-cov-16.432616_pt1 | contig 23614 bp, 29 predicted proteins | sample MGYA00520620_ERZ1035014 | MGnify/ENA primary metagenome ERZ1035014 (study PRJEB33766, sample SAMN09781744) | gut metagenome | biome: gut microbiome | host: Homo sapiens | place: Madagascar | study: EMG produced TPA metagenomics assembly of the PRJNA485056 data...
GTGATTAGCAAATTCTTATTATCGACGTTTGGTATCTTACCCTCGACAGCAGACACAGCACTCGTGATTTGCCCCGGAACTGCTTCGATTTTCGTTTTTAAACTACTAATGTTACCATTCGCTGTTTGTAGATTGCTTTGCAAGTTAGCTACTGCTTTATCATTGCTGGCTTGATAGTTAGCTAAATTTTGTTTTGTCGTGTTGGCAGTTGTTGTAGTTGTGATTAAATCAGCTTTAACACCATTCAAGCCAGTTTCAAGCGTTGCTGTTTTCTTGCTCGTATTATCTGCAGTTGTTTTAACTTGTGATAGCGTTGTTTTAGTGCTTGTCAAGTCATCTTCAACCGTTTTAGTTCGTGCAGTAACGCCATCGACTGTTTTGCTCAATTCGCTAACAGCCATCTTCGTACCGTTTGCAGTTTCTTCAACTGTTGAGACGCGTTTAGTCAATTCAGATTGTGCGCCAACTTGTGCTTTCAATTGTTCTGCTTGGCTTGTCAAGTCTTGTTTAGCTTTATCTAAACCGCTTGACACGTCGATAATTTGTCGTTTTGCCGCGGCAACAGCTTGATTCGTCTCGTTTATTTTGTTGTTAATCTCGGTCGTGTCTGCGTCAGCACCTTGCGGACCTTGCGGTCCGGTCTCACCTTTATCGCCCTTGGGACCTGCTTCGCCCATTTTTGAAACTGAGTAACCCGTTTTTATATTGCCGTCAGTGTACGTCCAGACTGTTTTAATCCAAAGAAAGTTACCGTCTGGCACAGCTGGAACAGTGCTAGTCCATCCAGTTTCTGGTTCTTCCGTCCCAGAAGTTGAGCTTGCATAAGTTATAGTCGTTGACTCGATGCCTACGCCATCTTCTCCGGCTGGTCCGCCAGCCCCGTCATTGACATTAGTTAGCGTTAACTCAGATGTAGCAACTTCGTTACCGCCAACAATTGCAACTGCCACAACGTTTAGCGTACCGTTAACTTGACTAGCATTGATTTTAACGCTTGAAGTCTCGCTGACAACGCTGTTATTGATAAGCCATTTCCATTTCGCATTAACAATCTTGCTATACTTCTCAAGTTTAGCTGTGATTGTGCTTGTACCTTGACCGTTTTTAAAATTGTAGCCATTATCGGTTGTTAAACGGACGATGTAAGGCGCTGCGTCCTCCGCTAGTGCTTCAACCTGTTTTAGTAAGATGTCAGCAATCTGACTGTATTTACGTTCAAAGTTGATAAACGTTGAATTTGTCACTTTGCCTGTCAAGATGTCATCTTCAAGTTCAGAAACCCGAGCCTGCACATATAATGTTGGTTCAAAGTGAATATCATCAATCAATGTTTGCGTGTCGCCGATACCAGCATCTATAGCTCCTTCAACTTCGTAGGTGATTTCTGGCACAGATATTTTTTGGATTTCTCCATACATATAGCCCCAAAGAGCTTCTTTGGTCTCATATTGTGTTTCACCTAAATCTTTAACAATCCAGTTGTCATTTGAGCCTTTTCCAACAGACGGAAAGCGGTCACGAGATTGTGGCGCATAGACTGTCATTCCGCTTGAATAATAAAGCAATTGCTTATTACTGTCATAGATTTTCTTGTTTAAGCCGTCAATTGTTAAACCATCTTTACCAGTTGCTCGAACTGATGTTGCTAGCTCTTTGATATTATCGCTGTAGTTGATGACTTTAAGCTCTTTTCCGACTCGTACAGGTTGGCTGACCTTATTTGTGCCAAGATTGCCTTTTTTGTAAATATTCAGCACTTGACGTTTAAGTGAGTAATCGTCATTGAGTTCAACGTTGAAATCAAGTTCAGCGTCAAAGCTGTTCGCAACAGAAAAAAGACGCGCCAGAATCGTGTCTGTGCCCGTCCATTCAAGTTTGATACGTTTGTCTGCTACTTCGTTAACACCGAGCTCTAAGGCGTGTTCTGGGTCATAGTAAGTCAAATACTCAGCAAAACTCATAGCATTCGCAGGCTTATGTTCCCCTCGTTTTTCATTGTTGAGTTCAAGGCCAAGCGAATAAGCGGTCAATTCGACTTCAAAACCTTTCTTCTCGAAGCTCATGACATTAAGCCAGTAATCACGATTTTTATAACGAAAAGCAAGCTTACAGCCAGAACGAATACTGTCAATGTCTTTTGAATTGTATTTAAGCGTTAAAATACTTGCCGAGCCTGCTAAGAAGCGTTGCAAATTGGCACTCTTATATTTGATTCCTGCTTGATTATCAAAAAAAGCCACATTGTGGCTATCTGTTGAATCACGAACCGCAATACGTACATTATTTCTTGTCAAATGTAAACCTCCTGTATCGTTGCTGTGGCAGAAGTAATTTCCGCAAAGCTAGAAAGCATTAACTGCACCTTTGTTTTTCCTGGCGGCACTTTAAAGTACGCTGTTCCTAAAATTTCATCTTTTTTTCTGATTTGATTGTTGACTTTAAGCTCGCCTTTCTCACCGTCAATATTAATGACTGAACCGTTTGGATAACGATTAGGAACGTCTTTCCAGTAAGGTACGTGCAATTGATAAAAACTAAAATCATTTAAATAGTGATGTGTGATAAATTGCTGCGTCGAGCTGTTTGAGCCTGCGTAGTTTCCGACGTAAAACTGAATACGTTTCGCTTTCTTGCCATTTAATTGACTGGCCGAAAACGAAAAATAACTTCCGTACCAGAAAAATTGAACGCGGTCTTTCTCTTTGACAAGATCAAACATGTTCGAATTGCGGTCAATGGCTTGGGCGCCGTACGGATTAGGTGGAATCCAATAGGATGGTGTGAACTTGATGTCTTTTTTAACCACACTTCCACCGTTACCGTCACCGACCAAGAAACGCACGTAAGCTTCGTTACGTATGCGGTCATTCTTTTCAAGGGCCATACCTGCCAAAAGATGGTTGTTTTCGTCAATTACAGCAAGGCACCATTCGCCGTTTTGGCTTATTAGACCAGTTTCGAACCACGCTCTCGCCCAGATGTACCATTGCTCAACGGGTGTGTCTAGCACGTACTCTTTACAAGCGCCGTAACTAAATGCTCCAGCTGTTCCACTTGTTGGAAAATTCGATGGCATAACGCCTAAACGTCCGCCAAACGCCGCGTCTGACGACATTTGAGTTGTTACGATTTTGTTTTGGTTTTCGTAAAAAACGCTGCTGTCTGTCCAGTTGGCAAAATCACCTCTTTGATTGCTAGTTATCACGACGTTCTTACGGTCGATGTAACCATCGGCTTCGTCAACTTTCCCGAATTGTATAGCGCCATACTCGCTAACAATGCCAATGAAACCAGATTCTTTTTTGAGCTTGATTTCATAGCTAACAGCGACCTCTTTGCTTCCTTCGTTGACGATCTCAGCTTCAAGCACCCCGTCAGAATTCTTAGCGAACTTGAATTCTCGTGTTGATTTAGAATGCGCTAGACCGTCTGGAATAATAAAGTCAATCGTACCTTTTCCGTTTCGGCGAGTCAACTTATCGTAATCAATATTGCCACTTGGAATAGCTTGAAACGTCACGTTTGGCAGACTGCTGAAACGCAGTTCTTTAGGCTTGTCAACATTAAGAATAGCCATTAACTGACTGTATTCCTGAAACGTTCCGGTCGTGTTAAAAAACGGAACTGAAATAGTTTTCTTCCCAAACCGCGTTGATACAAATTCTGAACCACTCAAAAGGTCATAATCCGAAAACTGCGGGTCGAAATCAGCGCCTTGCCACAAATGGAAATCAGATGTGACAGTGATAAACTCTGTCAATTCTTTTCCGTCAAAAAATACTTTTTCTATTTTTACCACCCCTTCCCATAGATTGCATTTTTAATGGAATCTTGGCGTTCTTGTTCGCTAGTTACTGATTTAGCAACCGAACGCCCAACGCGTTCAGTATCCATATAATTTTCAATAATTATTTGCCTTGCAGCTAGCTTATCTAAACTGTCTGTATTTTCCGCTACAAGTTCGATAAGCTTATTGATCGCTCGGATGACATTGCTGTCATCACTACTTGCAACGACAACGTCCCTTTGCGATTGCAAATTGCCAATTCTTCGTGCAACATCTGCAACACGAGTATTTTCAAATCCAATTCCGTTCGCATATCGAGGGAACAGTTGTTTTGTTTTGTTGGCAGGTAGGACTTTTGAACCTCGAGGCAACGGCAACATAACGTTACGGTCTTTCGGAATGAAACTAGTTCCGTCAGGCAAAGTAACCAACTCTCGATAAGTCCCACCTTTTTGGTCATTGACGAGCGCTAATCCACCGGGGTGGAAGTTAGTACCTTTTTCGTTTTTAGTATGACGCGTTGTCACATTAATGACTTTATCATGCAGAGAATCTATCCAGCCTTTGATTCCTGAAATAATGCCAGATGCGCGGTCTACAGCACTGATGTGTACTGTTTTACCATGAACGCTATCGATCTTTCCTTTTGCGCTCGATGTTGGTCCGCCTGTTAAGTCGGACGCTAAGATACCAGGTACTGATTTCTGATTAACGTTATTGATTTTACTTTGGGCAGAACCAGTGGCGCCACCAGTCAAATCAGATGCTAAGATTCCAGGAATAGATTTCTGATTAACGTTATTGATTTTACCTTGCGCAGACGCTGTACTGCCGCCTGTGTTATCAGTGGCTGTCAAGTTAGTGTTTTTGGCATCAGGAACACTATAAATCATGCTGATAGCTGCGCTGACGTCTCCAGCAGTTTTGTTATGCGCTATCAAATCTTTCTGGTCTGGCGTAGCACTATTCCATTTGTTGAGCATCTCTTTAGCTCTCTCTGCGTTTGACGTGAAGTTTTTGTCTTCACAAAGAAGCTCTTTGACGTTTGTCGGCATACCGTTCCAAATATTGAGCTGGTCTTTAGATTGATAAATAGCTAACAAACCTTTGTCGTTTTGGAACAATAATTCTTTTTGTTCAGCCTTCGTTTTATCCCATTCGCCCAATTTTTGCAAAGCGTCTGCAACTTCGACACGAGCATTGGAATTAACGTTGGCATTCTTGAGAATGAATTCCATATTATTCCAGCCATTTTCGGCGGTCAAGGCTTTTGTGACTTCCTGAACAGCGTTCGTCTTAAGCTCGCCAGTTAGCGGGTCGAGTGTCAAAGCATTCCACTGGTCTGTAGCGTTTCGTGCGTCAGCTGACATTTCAGACGTGTATGTACCAATCATGCCAGTGTGTTGCCCGATTTTGTTTGCAGAGTCGAGTGCGTGTTGAGAAAGCTCTTCGAAGCTCATATCGTAGTCTGCTAGAACACGTCGAATTTTCTCGGCGTACACACCAAATTGGCCACTTTGCGCATCTTGCTCTTGCGCTATTTTAACTAGCGCTTGACCAAACTCAGACATCGTTGCTTTGTGCTGTTCTTTGAGCGCAGCCATTCGAGTGTTATATTCTTGCTGGTCGATGATACCTTGCTCAAGCGACTCTTTCAAACCACTGCGTTGGTCTTTGTACGCTTTCTGCTCTTCTTTCATTGCTGCTTTCAAAGCTTTTGAGCTGTCTTTGAGCTGTGCCATCGTCATCTTGCCGATTTCGCCATTGAACGTCTGAAGGACAGCTTTCTCTTTGCTCTTGCTAAGATTCAACTCTTTCACGCGAGCTTCACAGAGCTGTTTCATGTTGCTTTCGACAATTGTCTTTTCAGTAGTTGTTAATTTGCTAACGTCGCCATTATGACGCTCGTAAATCGCTGTAATCTGGTCTGTCATCGCTTGTGCATTCGAAACAATTTGGTCTTGCTTAGCTTTCGCTGCCGCAACTTGCTCTGGAGTGAAACCGAATTTTTGAGCAAGCTCGTCTATTCGAGCCTTAGAATCTTCTGCACCTTGCGTGATTTGTTTCATCATATCTGCCACTGCCGTCTTGACATTATCAGCGGACTGCGTTGCGCCGGTTTCAAAGTTAGTCATAGCAATCTGAGCGTTAGTCACTGCAGTTCCGAACTGGTCAAGCGCATCTTTGGTTTCGCCAGAAAGCGTTGTTCCGTATTTTTGAGCCTGTTCAGTAGCGTGTTGTTTAGCATTAGCTAATACGACCAAACCGCCAGCGAGTGCTGCTGTACCTCCTACAACAAGCCCCAGTGGATTTGATAACAGTCCGACGGCACCACCGAAGTTAGATGCGGCACCTGCCGCACCACCTGCTGCGCCTTCAACACCGCCGAAACCTGAGACAGCCGGCATTAACTTCCCAACAAGGCCTCCGATTTTAGTGTTGACTGCGCCTAAAGCCTTAAACACACTGCTAAGGCGGGTTGTGATTTTCCCGAAGGTTGAAATGGCGGGACCTGCAGCTGCTACAATAGCTAGCCACTTCATAATATGCTGTTGTTGAACTGGGCTTAGTTCGTTGAATTTTTTAGCCATGTCAGACAACGTCTGAATGAGTGGTTTAGATTCCTCGAGACCGTCTCTCAATGCGTCAACGAATGGGCCACCGAAGTCGATAGCCATATCGACCACTTGGTTTTTTAACATTTTAAGCTTTGATTCAGTCGTTTCATAACGTGTGCTTGCTTCATTAGTTAACGCTGTGTTTTCATTCCACGCTCTGTTTGACAGGTCAACTGCACCTGTCATCGTGTCGGCTGCTAGTGCTAATGATTTAAGCATGTTAGACTGACGAACACCAGAAAGTTGCATGTCGTCCAACACCATAGTGGCACTCTCACCTTTTTCGTCAAGTTTCCCAAGACCTCGAATAAAATCTTGGATAGCTTCGATTGGATGATTTTTCCATTTATCAGCGAATTCTTGTGCAGATTCGCCAGCGACTGTAGCAAATTTTTGTAGGTCTTCCCCGCCCGCAGCTACCGCAGATTCGATAGCTGATAGGGTTTGGGTCATTGCAGTTCCCATTATGTTATCGCTAAGCTCTTTATCTTAGCTTCTTATAATTTCTTATAAGTTCAGACTATATCTTCACCTTCAGCATTACCTGTTAAGGGTTAAGCGCTCGTGGATATTTCGTCATGCAAAAAAGGCAATCTGTATCAGATTACCTTTTTGTTTAGATTACTTTATCTAGTCGTTGCACCTTCCTAGCGTTTCCGTCTAGGCTTGGCTCATGATTGCCATAGTATTTAATTTTTCTTGTATATTATCGCAATAATCAATTATTAAGAGAGGAATATTTTTCTTTTTGCAATAGTTCTTTTTTATTTTGTCGTTCCTAATCCGCCTCTGAAAGCCTTTCTCTCCGCCAAAATAATCAACCGCTTTATAATGTTGTTCGCCTTGATATTCTACAAGTTGAACAACTTTACCATCTTTTATGATGGCAAAATCAAAAGGTAAAGGTTTTTGATTTTTGCAATCATTGAAGCGATATTGCACTTTATATTTTATTTTATTGCTTTTTAAAATCCGTTCAATTTCTTTTTCGCCGTGGCTTTGATTACAATTAGGGCATCGTTTGCCTGATTTAAAATTATCTGGTCTGATTTTCCATTTTGTACCACATATATTATGCAACATTTCGATATGCGTTTTATTGTTTTTGTATTCTCCAATAACACTATACTCACCGTTTGTCATAGTTGCAACTTCTTTATTGAAGTTATAATCTTTAACACGAACTCCGCCTTGACAATACGGGCAACGTCTTCCAGTTGTCAAAAAATGACCCGGTGTAACTTGATATTCTTTGTTGCAAACATTGTGTAATAATGTCACTTTTTTATGATTAGAAATATATTCAGATTTTAGGGTGTATTCATCACCAACCAATTCATAAATTTTACCTTTAAAATCTTCGGTTGTCCTTTTAATGTTATTAGCGCATTTTGGACATCTCGTTCCATACAAAAAGGCGCTTGCTCTGACATAATAAACATAGCCACATTTATTATGTTTAAATTCTATTTTATCGTGAGCTTTTTTGTAAGTTCCTAAAACAGAATATTCATTACCGACAAGTTCCTTGACTTCTTTTATGAATTGTTCGTGAGTCTTGCTAACTCCCATATTGTTTTACCTCCCACAGTAAAAACCCTATAAAAATAGTGGCAAGCAAGCGGGTACTTGCGTTTCGGGAGCTACCCTAGCCACATTACAAGTATATCATAAATACCTTAGGTTTTCCATGAATTCACTTAATTTTAAGCTACTAATTTCTTAGTAGTCGGGCAGAATAGTTTACCCGCCTCTGCTTCAATACCGACAGAAGACATCGCGGTTGCAAGACCTAGAATTTCTTGGTTAGTCAAACCTGCCAATGTTCCAGAAGCCGCTAAACGGTTAGCCATGCTGACAATGTCTGATTCAGTTGTTGCAAAATTGTTACCCAAAGCTACTACCGAACTACCAAACCGCTGATATTCATCTGATGTTAAACCAGTGATATTTGCGATTTTGGCAATTGCTGATGCTGCGTCTTCGGCTGACAAGTTAGTTGACTCGCCCATATCAATCATGGTTTTGGTAAAGCTAACAACGTCTTGTGACTTGATCCCTAACTGACCAGCTGCTTCAGCAACTCCTGCAATTTCTTCGTGACTAGCTGGCAGTTGTGCTGCCAAACCACGGAGCCCATTTTCGAGGTCTGCATACGAATAAACCACATTACCGTTCGAATCAACAACTTCGTCGTTGGTCTTTTTAACACCAGCAAAAGCACTTTCCCAAGACATGGCAGATTTAACGACGGCCCCAACTCCTGCTACAATTGGCGCTGTCACACCAACCGTCATCATATTCCCTAAGCCAGTCATTTTACCACCGACCGATTGCAAGGTATTGCCGAAGTTGGTCATCGCAGAGCCCATGCGCGTGAAGACATTCGTCTCAGTGGCTAATCTTCGCAACCGCCCTTGAAGTTCACTGACTTTCGCTGCAGTGTCCATCATGGCGGTGTGTGCGCCAATCAGAGCATCCTTTTGAGCTGCTGTTGCTGTCGAGAAATCTCCAATTTCAGCTTTTAACGAATTGTATTTCTGAGATTGCTGTACTAGTAATGACTGATAGCCTTTGAGAGCTTGTCCTGTTTCATTATAGACGGCACGTAAACCTTTGATTTTACTCCCTTGACCGCTAATAGATTTTTCAACGGCTTTCAAAGAGCTGTCGATGCCACGCATGTAAGTTTTCAATTGTTTTGTGTTGGTTTGAAACGGCGCTATGTCAAGCGTCGCAGTGGCTACCAATTTACCTATATTTCCCATTTATCCTCCTTTCTAACCGAACAAGAAAGGAAAAGCTTTATCTAACGTTGTCTCAGTTTCTTCTGCTACTGTTTCTTGTTCTAATGCTTCTACCATTAATTCAAAATCTGACAGTTGCATCTTCTTAATGTCAAGAATTGTATAGCCGTTATTCAAAAGCGATTGAATCATTTTTAACAAGTTAGACTTAGCTTGCTCTGGTGTTATTCCTTTTTTTCGGCGTTTTCCTCTTCGTTGTTTTCACCACGGCCCAAAGCATCAACATAAAGCTTGTCAAGAACGTCCAATGTCTCAACGTCTGCAGTTTTCAAATCAGCAACAGTGAACTGTTTACCATACATATCAACAAACATTTGAAGATAAGCTTCGTTAAGTTTGCGTGTTTGTTTTGAATCAAACGCTGCTTTATCATTTGAAATGAACGCATTTTGACGTGCGTTGTGGTCTACCGCAAGAAGATTGTCTTCAACGTTGATATAGTCTTTTGAATATTCTTTCTCAACGCCACCTTTTTTTAATTTAATTTCGTACATATTTTTTCCCTCACATAAAACAAAAGACCGCAAAAATGCGGTCGGCTAGTTAATTATTTTTAACGTGCAGCGATTGCGTCTGATGGAAATACAAGTTTCTTGAATTCGTTAAAATCAAAGTCTGTTGCGTCTTCACGACCGATCAAAAGGACTGCGCCGTCTCCGTCTCCACGCGCTACGAATGAGCCTTCGATTGAGTCTGCTTTTGGATCTGGCGCACCGTCAACTGTAGACGCTTCTATGCCAGGCAGATTAAATTTACCTTTCAAAAGACCAATCCAGACGGCTTTGCCATCGTCCATTTTAGTACGGAACATGATGGCCACATCGTTTGGTGTCAAATCTTTAGTGTATGTTTCAACACCTTTGGCAACTTTGATGCCGAAGAAGTCTTTTCGCGCATCAGACGTCAAATCGTATGTTTCGATTGTTAATTTAGCTTCTGTGATACCTCCAGAAATAACGACGTATGGTCCGTCATCAGCTGAAAGTGTTTTTAGCTCGTTTGTTAGCTCAAGTTTTGCACTTGTCAAGCCTGGCAATTTTTTGGGTCCACCAGTTTTAATTTTGTTATCGGCGCCCAAAACGCCATATTCGCAAGCACTAAGTCCAAATTTTACTTTACCCATGTATTAATTCCTTCTTTCTTTTAATTACCCCAATCAAAAAAACGATATTTTCTTACGTTCATCAGTAAGTCAATATCGTTATCTTTATATCGAGGAGTTTCATTAGCTGTGTACCATTCAAAACCAGCTTCGGTTAGAATTTCATCAATGCGTTTTACAATTGCTTCCGATTGAGCAGCCGTTTGACACCAAAAATTGATGACAATACGCTGTTCCGTGCCAATATAGCCATCGTCAGCATATGCATTTGGCGCATCGTAAATTGTATTAATTCGCAGAAATGGAGCGAGCTCTTTCTTTTTCATGTTCGTTGGTTTCTCTGGAATGTCATAAGTGAAAATTCCTTGTTTAAAACCGCCCCCAAACTTCCCTCCACGATAACTGTCGAACAGCTCATTCAATTGAACATCGTTACTTAATAGCTTGTACGCCGTCGTTTCGGCAATCATAAATCTAAGCCCTCCTTCACCTTTTCTGCAAAAATTTTCTTAGCAACGGGCGTCATTTGATTGATTGTTTTCTCTTCAAATTCTTGGCCTCGTTGATAAATCGTACCTGAATCAGGATACTTCGCACGCCACCCAGTAGCACTACCATAACCGATTTCTTTCGAGACAATTCCTTCACTAGCGCCTTTAAAGCCACTAATCGCTGTGTCCTCTTGCAAATGTTCGATAGACCTACCTTCTCTAGGTGTGTTTGCTTTCAATTGTTTTTCAAATTCTTCAGCAACTTCAGTTACCGCCGCTCTCGCTGTTTTAGGTGCTTTAACCTGCAATTTAGTAAGATTAGATAAGATTTCATCGAGTCCAGATGTCATTCGACACGCACCCCGCTTATCATAATCATTTCCTTGTTGGCGTAATCAACTTCCATTTTTTCAATCTTATATTCAAGCCCGTTAAAATCAACGAACATTGAATTGTCAAAAGGTGGTTTAGGCATATAGCGAATTAAAAAGACTTTCGTGTCGCTCGTTTTAGTCAACACTGCATTATCTGCTTGTTTGCCTGTCGTATTCTCACGAAAATCTTTAACAGTCGTCTTAGACACTTCAGCCCAACAGCTCATGATGTCTGTTCTGACATTGTCTAAAACTTCGCCATCTTCGTTTTGCCCACCTTCTCTTTTAAAAATGGTGATACGCACATTCATCTTACGTGTCAACATTGCCATCACCTCTCAAACGCAATTGGTGAACGATGTTTAACACACCATTCGCCAGCGGGTAACGATTGCTATCGGCAGTAACACCTCTATGTTCGTAATCTTCTTTGACTTGTTTCTTAACAGCAAGATCGAATTTTTTGTAACCCGCAAAATCTTCTGGTGTTGAACCAGCTTCAATTGCAAAGCAAATCTGTTCTTGCGCAGCTTCAATCATTTCTTCTAAAATGCTATCTTCAAAGTCAAAGTCAATCTTGCAATAGAGTTTGACTGCTTCCAGTAATTCTTGTGAGACTGCCATTTAGCCACCCCCTTTAAGAATTTACTAAGTTCAATAATTCAGTTTTAGTCATACTACTTGTATAGCTAATGCTTTTACTGTTTAAGTAAGCTTTAATTTCTGCTACTGTGTTGGCTTCAGTCGGAACGCTTACAATTTCCGCATCAGCCTTCGCTGGGTGTAAATGTTACGAAGTAACCAGCTTTCGCATCAACTTTCTTAACACCAAAGCGAAGAACAGCTTGCAAGTATTGACCGTAGATTTCGTTATCTGCCCAACGAAGCCCAAGGTCTTTACGGTCTGCGAACAAGACACCACGTTTGAAATCACCAACAAACGCTTTAGCTTCTCCAGATGCACCAAGAATTTCATCGGAGAGAACGAATACTGGTTTGCCAAGCAAGACTTTGCCAGTTACTGCAGTGATTGAATCTTGCAAAAGATAGCGACCATTTCCGTCTTTAAGAGTGTCAAGGATTTGGTAGAAGCTTTGTGAAACCACGAATGCCACGTCATAAGCAGGGTCAAGGTCGACATTGAGAATTTTCTTAATGTCATCAACGTTTGCTACTGTTTTAGCTGTAAATGTTTTAAGTACGTCGGCAATAGCTGAATTAGTTGTGTTAACTTTAATTTGACCGACTGTTTCAGCAACAATACTAATCAAATCAACGTCTGCATCGTCAACAGATTCTTGTGAAACCGGAATAGCTCCACGATATGTTTCAACAGACCAATCAACTTGTTCGAATTCTGGTTTAGCGAGTTTTGGGTTTTTCTCCAATTCAGCAACGCTAACCATTTTTGATGTCGCTTTTTTCAAAATTGGATATTTACCAGAAGCTTTTTTAGCTGGATAAATTGTTGTGAATGGTTTCAAATCAACAGTTGTCTTGATTTCACGGATTGGAGTTGTAACAAGTTCTTCACTAGTAATTTTAGTAGTATCTGTTTTTTTAACACCGTCAGTTGTTGGTGCTACTGGTGTAACTTCGTTCATTGTGATAAGCACTTCGTCTTTACCTTCAAAGCGAAGTCCTTCATTTACAACAGTTCCTTTTGAATGCAAGAATGCATTAACTTTGTCGCGATAGTTCATATCTTCTCCTTTGACTTCGTGACCTTTTTTGTTTTCTGCCCCACCTAAATTTTTAGTAGCTTCAAAAAGCTCAAGATCAGCTTTAGCTGTTTTTAGTTCTTCTTTAGCTGCGTCAATTTCATTTTTGATTGTACGAGCTTTTTCAAGGTCATCAGCTTCAAGAGCGTTTTTAACCTGCGCTGTTTTATCAGCGATAGTAGTTGAAAGCGAGTTGATAGATGCTTTTAATTCTTTGATTTTTTCATCAAACATATAGTTTTTTTCTCCTTTTTTGTGCAAAATAAAAAGGACTTAAAGTCCTTGTAAAATTTCTTCTTTTTCGATTTCACGTTTCATAGCTTCAATTTCCTGTTTTCGCTTGTTGCCATGATTTGCAAAATAGTCGTCAATAACCGCTTGTGGTAACAGTCCATTGCCAATGCTTGCAACTGCCTGCTGTTCGTCAAATGTCATTACTTCGTCAGCAAAACCTTTTTCAACAGCTTCATCAGCGCTCATATACGTTTCGTTTTTCATGAGCTCAAGCAATTCATTTTCATTCAAACCAGTTTTAGCTTTATAAGCGTTGATAATTCCTCGGTCGCTAGCTTTCAAAGCGTTTGCTGCTGATTCAAAGTCGTCACTATTACCAGCTACAGAAGTCAATAGCGCTTTGTGAATCATAATTTGAGCTGTTGGACTGATAACGACTTTGTCAGCGCCCATGATTGCGACGCTACAAGCACTTGCAGCCATTCCAGTCACTTCGACCGTGACGTGCCCAGAATAATTTTTAAGCGTTGTGTAAATATCGCTGCCTACTGTCACCAAACCTCCGTTTGAATTGACTTCGATTACAACGTCTGAACCGTCTTCCGGAAGTGCTTCAGCAATCGATTTAGCGCTGACCGCTTCCATTCCATAATAATCGTAAGCTTCTTGACTATTATTCGGAATCAGCGGCCCCCTCATCTGAATTCGTTTCGGCATTCTCCTCACCTCCTTTCAATGATTGATATTCTTCTTTCTTGTCCAAGAAAACGTAATTAAGGCTTGTTTGATATCTATCCATGTCTGGATTATCAGACGGCTGTTTACCAAGTTCGATAAGCCCTTGATTTGGTGTCAACAATGTATTATTGACAAGTTTAACAATCTCATCGACATTTCGACCAGTGACACTACGTGTATCAAACTCAAGTCGGCATTTCCGCCTATCTCTTGGACTAAAGATTTTTAGCCCCAATTCGCTCGTTATCGCGTCAAAATAAAACGGCAAGTCATTTGTAACGTAATCTTCAGTAAGCTGCGCTACGGACTGATTAGGGCTGTTTACGCCCAATTTATAACTAGGTATACGCAAGGCTTTAGCGATTTGAGCTGTTGAAAAGTTGTTGCTTGTAATCAACTGCAAGACGTTTGTGTCGATTTCGAGCGGCTCGTAAGACATTGTATTATCGAATACTAATGGACTACCGCCCTTTGCTCCTTCTCGCATTTTCTCGAATTCTTCACGAGCCTTCTTGCGAGCTTCACCGCTCAACATAGCGCCTTCCATTTTTAAAATACCGCTTGAAAAACCATCTTTAAAGAATTTTAAGAGCGTGCTTGTTCCGCTGTTTTGCAAACTAATTTCATCACCTAAAGACAGCAACGGGGAACGCCCTAAAATTGTGTCATGGCTAAAGAATTTCCAATGGATGACGTCATCAGCTCCACAAGTGACCTCTTTGCCTGTCAAGCTATCGATGAAAGTGTAGATAAGTTCATGACTATCTAATTCTTCCACACGAGTTTCAGACGGTTTATAAAACTGAAATTGCAATGCTTTACCAGTTCGTGGGTCTCTCAAAATACGAGAATAAGCATTACCTGTCAAAATAGTATTGACTGCCATTGCAAATTTCCACGTTCGAGCCGAAGCATTGCCAGTCGATTTTACATTCAACAGATAATTGATGTCCTCGTCTTGAACGATGTCGCCATTGATGTTTTTCTTGATTAACGGAAATCTGGCAATATCACCAGCTATAATTGATGTTGCTGTCAGTACGTCGCTATTTTTTAATGCAGAAACTCCGACATACTGCGCGCTATCATTACCAGACAATACCGAGGAAACGTAATCGTCATAGGAAAGCTTTGAATCTCCTAACGACTGAAAAAAGCTCATTGTCTCACCTCCTTTCTAGCGCATGGTTTTGTCAATATATAAACCTAAAAATGTACACATCAAACCCAAACACATAAAGCCAGCTGTTAAATCCAATCTAAAAAATGAATAATCAATCAAGCCAAAGCCCGTTAGTAGTAGTAATGTATGAATGTTATTTTTAAAAAAATTCAAAACAGACCTCCACTTTCAAAGATTTTTTCGTCAGTCCAATAACCTGCGCCGTCAAATGCTTCGAGATAACAAGCCGCATAAGCGTCTAGTAAAGCATCGAGCGGGTCAATTTTATTGCTGTTTTTATTCTTATCAATACGCATACCGTTGTTGTCAACTCGTGTATAAGCATTATTAACAGCCATTGTAAGCAACTTATTGCCCGAATGTTTTATTTTCCCAGTTTTGACGTCATCTCTAAACTGCTTCGTCGGCATATTCAGAACCATTGTTGTTTGTGGGATTTGGACTTGTGTCCATTCTGGGTGCCGTTTCTCAATCATGGTTAGCAAAGCGCCGTATTGGTAAGGGTCAAAATAGATTCCTTGCACTTCCCAATCATTTTCAATAACCATTTCTTCGAGCTTCTCCATAACTCGCTCATTATCAATAACACCAGACTCGAGCGTGGTGATTTCACATTCACCTATGCGCTCTAAGTTCGTATAAGAAACGCCGTCTCGTTTTTCTTTCGCTATTAGACCGTACTTAGTAGCAATAAACGAGAAGCTGTCAGCAAACCAATAATCATCCATCATTGTCATTGTGCTGATTGAAAACAAGTCGCTTGAATGTCCAACGTCTACGCCTATCCAGACGCGTCTGCCAGTCGTATCTGGCTTATCAATAAGTGCATCTTCCCACGTTTGTTTATCCATGTAAGAGGCTTCGCTAGATTGACGCCACATGTTGAAATTTTTAACCAAAACTTTGTTAATTTCACCCGTTTCAAGCGAAGTTTTACGCCTTTTTCGCAAATAATCCATGATTTTTTCATACAACGCTGGCACTTCCAAAATAGGATTTGACTTAATCCAATTGCTTTCGTCAGCAATTTCTTTCTCGTCATCTTGTTCGGAAATGAACGCAAAATACGAATCATCAACTGTTTTCTTATCTAAAATCTTAGTAGCGTACTTATATTCAATGGTGTACATTGGTACATTCAAATCTAGACCAGCTGTCGAAATAATTAAAATCAACGGATTATCAAGCTGACCTTGACCAGATTCCAAAAGTTCAATCATTTCATTTGTTTTGCTTGCAGCGTATTCATCTAGCACACCAACATATGGTTCAAAACCATCAACTGCCCCAGTGTCACGACTTAATGCCCTGATATACGATTCATCACGCTTGTTTGTTAACTCATCGCGAACAATCTTAGTAGCTTTGAAAATGTCCTTATCCTTAGCTCTAAGAGCTTCTAACTGCTTCTTAGCCATCGTCCAAGCAATTCTAGCCTGCGTACGGTCATTGGCCGTACAGAAGAGCTGACGGCTTAGCGCTGGGTTCTTACCAAACAAGAATTCATAAAGCAAGATGCCAGCGATTAAAATGGTCTTTCCGTTCTTACGAGCAACTGAGACCATAGCCTTGCGGAAGCGTCTGACAGAGTGGTCTTTCTTCTTCCGCCAACCATACAAGCTGGAGATGATAAATTTTTGAAACCTTGCAAGCGGATAAGTTTTGCCTGTTTTAACATCTGGCAAAATCTCCAAAAAATCGATAGTGTTTTGGGCTTTCTCTGGAAAATAATCAAATTCAAAATCAGAATTACTAATATTTTTCAAATCATCCAAATGTCTTTGGCAAGCTTTGATAACTTTCTGACAAGCTTTAATATTGCCGTCGACCACATCGAGCGCATAATAAAAAGCAGTATCTCTATACCGCTCTGGAATTTCTAAATAATCGTAAGCTATTTTGATTACCTCCTTTCATCCTCATCTACTCAAAAGTTATTTCAACATGTCATATATTTCATCGAGTGTTTCTGTTACCAAGTATTCTTGATGACCTGTATTGTATAAAACAACAACTTGACTTTCCCAACAACTATCAGACTCATAATAATCCGTGCGTTCTGACACTTCAACAATTCTAGATTTTGGAATAATTATCCTTTCCGTTCTTTCAGTCTGTTTTATATAATCTTCAGTAATTACATTAGTAAGTATAAGAAACTCCATATTATCCTCCAAATTTATCAAATATACCGTCTTTCTTTTCTTCTGCCTTCGGCATGTACATTTTCATGCGACTATCAACCGTTAAACCTAGTTGAGCTGCGCATGATTTGATGTTGTTAGTTGCTTTTTCAAGCGTAACAACCAGCGGATTTTGAACCCACATGCCTTTGTTATCGTCGTACACTGAAATACCAATTTCACTAACCTTTTCGCTAGCTTCAATGTAAATGCCATACCAAGTGCAGTAGTTTTCTAAAATCGCTCTGTCCAAATCACGGATGGGCAAACTTTGCAATTCACTAACTACTCGCTTGTATTCTTTCTTAGCAATCTTTCCTAAATGTGCAGGCGGTGTAAGCTGTAATTCAGCTAGACCGTCGCCTGCTTTCTTCTGGACATCTTCACGAACAGCTTTCTCCGCTTTCGTTAGATGCTTTTTATTATTTTCAACTACCTTCAACTTTCGTCCCAAGCTTTACACCTCCTTTACATTAAAATTTTCAGCTTTCAAAAATTCAAAAAGGGAAAATTATGCACAGAAGAGGGCGGCGTTGTTATATCCGAACAATACAGTGCCCCGATAAAAAAACAAGGGGGTATTTCCGAATGTTTATATCCCCTCACACCCGTTATAGGTAGGATAGTTCGCTTTTTCCAAGCTATTTTTTACCATAGTTCTCAAGATTAGCTTTAGCATCGTTGCATGCTTTACAACTCGCTTGAAGATTGTCAAGATCCAATCTTCGATTCCAATCTTTTTTAATTGGAATTATGTGATCGACCATCGTCGCTTCTCCTCCGCACATTTGACAGACATAATCATCACGAAGTAATACTAACTTACTTGTACTTCTCCAAGCAGAACTATTATAGAACCTTGTCAGCTTCTTATCATAGTTCCATCTCGTCTTATTATAGTTCTTGTACTCTTCGCTTCGACTATCAAAGTCTACTTGCTTTCGCTTCCCACCAACGACAGTAAGCTTTTGTGGTTTCATATTCCTTTTTCCTTTTTGCATAACAAAAGGAGCTACCTTTTAGCTCCCCTCGTCATTATTTCATACTACTATATTAGCATGGCAGATTGTATTTGTGAGTATTACTTTGTACTATTTCCGTATGTTTTAGTATTGATTTAGTATAACGTTCAGGCTTCTTACAGCTTTCGCTTTAATTGTGTAATACTTGTTGCGATTAAGTTCGAGTCTGTCAATAGCTTCGTCAAACGTTCGACAATTGAGATAAGTAGTCAGCAGCACATGACGCTGTGCACTGTCGGGTATTTGCATAATGACGCCAATAATTTCTTCACGCCGTTTAACTAAGCGGTCAATCTCTGCTAGCCCGTAATCAGATACGTCAATGATCGAAACATTCTTGTCTGTCTGTGTACGTCTAACACCTCCACTCACTTTCATGTCAGACCATTGCGGCGACGTGAACAGTGAGCTTCTGGTGTTCTCGATGTCTAATTTTAATTGCTTAATCGTTTTAGGAATTAATCTAAGTTCTTCTAAAATATAATCTGCTTTAGTTTTAATTCTGCTCACGTCTTTTCTCCTTCGATATGTTATAATATAAGTAATTGTTTAATATCGATGAAGTCTTGCGTAAGCAGGACTTTTTTGTGTTTCAAGCCTAGCGATAAACCCGTTACACTTTTAAAGAAAATAGTGTTAAGTCCTCATTCCTTTGTTTATTTCGCTATGTTTGCCGGCTGAGCAACCAGATAAACTCAACTGGCGATGTACTAATTTTTGTGATGATTAAAGTTGTAAGAAGGAGTGCTTTAACCACCTCTATTCCATTTTTTATTATTTCTGGTTTAACGACTGCAAATGGATTCGAACCACCTGCAGCCCTTTTGCGAAATACGCTGTTCCCAATAGCGTTCCGCGAAATCTTCTGGAAAATCTAAGGCTTTAGAGAATACCTTAGTAATGAGCCATCTCCCATGGATCTAGAAAAAATTTAAAGTCCTCAGAGCACCGACTAGGGAGCGCTCGTCTTAGGCCTGCTTTCTTTTTTTATTTTTTATTCCTAGCCTTAATACCCACGCAAGAATTCGAATCTTGCTAGATACCATTGTGGGTGATTATTCTTGTATCTCAATTTCGATACAGTGTTCATATACTTGAATACTGATCACATCGTATGGACGATATTCTTCATCAATATCATCAACGCTTTCATACGTGCATGGCTCAACCTCACCACAAAGTTTTACTTTAACTGCTGGGTCATTCCACATAATGTCCATCAAATATTCTAAACTAATCATTATTCAACTCCTCATAAATCTCTACACCATTCTTATCTTTAAGTCCAGTTGATTGCATCATAATGAAAAACAGATTCTTTTTTGTTAATATGTTCCCAGTGCATTTTATAATAAGGTTTCATTCAATTGTCACCTCTCTTGTTATTAAGAAACACATCAATCATGTGATAAAACAACCCGCACGCCACAACTCTCGTTTGCTCATTTTCATCGTACACTACAAACATCGGGAACACCAGCAGTATCCAAATTACTAATATCATTCATTAACCTCTTCATATGTTTTCTCAAAAATATCTTTTCGACACACATAACATTCACCAGTCTGATTTTTAATTAGATAATCAAAATCATTAAAAGCCATATAGCCTTCGAAAGTTTTAATCGTATGAGAAAATCCTATCTCACCGAACAAAATATTTTGATTTTTAGCGAACTCTCTAACCTCACTGTAATTGTATGATTTTACCTGAATCGCTTCGACAGGTGTTGTTTTGATGTATTTTTTAATCATTCTTCTTCCTCTCTATAATTCAGCCACGGTTCAATAGAACTGTGCTTCCCGCATTTTGGACATTCAAGATGATATTTACTGCTAAAACTAAGAAAACTAAACATCCCCTTCGTTTCTTTCTTGACATAATCGTGTCTGCAAAAGAATTGTTTCAAATTCTGCCTAAATTCTTTCTTTTGTTCGTTGAACTTATAAACAAGCATCTTAAGAGTATCGAACATTATTCTTCCACCTCTTTTATTTCAAATGCTGGATTATCCCAGAACTTGAATCTCTTGAGTTCGTCTTCCGTGAACCATGATTTTATCTCGTCATCATTTAAAGGCAATGAGCTTATTCCAAGCTTGTTAAATTTCTTAAAAAATCCAATGTAAATTTTGCCAAAATCTTCGTTTGAGAATTTAACTGTATACAACTTCTCTTTCTCAACCTCGTAACCAAATAACCAAGCTTTTGCGAAAGTTTCGGAATTATCATAAAACCAACATAATACTTCTTTCTCATCGTCCATGTTGTCTATTGCTTCGGAAAGCGTAGAGTACGAACGTTGTTCGCTAGCGATGTAGTCTGCAATAAATTGCGGTACTACAGGTTTTTCTGGCTCATTAAGGAAGCAAGAATTACATAGAGCGTTGCCTTTTGCTTCTTCGAAGCCCGCTTCATAAGCCTCGCTAAGAGTTATAGCAGTAAAGAACTTTGGAGGTTTCATATTTTTTATCGTTTGTTGAAATTCTTGTTTATTCATCTTCCACCTCTTCATTTAACTCTCTCAAAATGTCATCTGCTATAGCATAAACATATCTCCAATCTTCAAGTGCAGGGTCAATTGGATTTGCATGCCCTAAAGCTGTATCCATAATTTCTTGTAATGATTTTTTAATATTCATCTTCTACCTCACAATCCAAGCTCATTGGCTTTTCTCAAGTAATACTGATTAAGTAGACGTTTTGTTTTCGGCTCAGAAATCTTCTCTTCGCCGTTTGGCGCGTCATCGTCGGGTGGCCACATTTGAATACGACCAGAGTTTATACGGTCGTAGAGGGTTGACCAGCTGACATGAAAGTAAGCTCGCGCTTGTTGCTTCGTCCCGTGAAATGTATCACCTGTTTCGATGTTTGTGAAGGTACGCAAGCCTTGCACACCAATTAAAGTTTTTGTGACACGCCCTTTGTTTGCTCTGCAAAGCAATGCTGCTTTGGTTAGACCCCACGCTTCACAACAATCGCCAATACTACCTTCAAAAGTTTCGCCAGTTTTATTATCTTCGAAGCAGTAAACATTGCGTTTCCTTCTTGCTTTCTTTTGCCATTTTAAGTTTTCAACGCAATTGTTCTCTGGATTTCCATCAACATGAATGAGTTTCTCGTCAGCTTGAGGCTTTTCTAAAAATGCATCCGCCACAAGTTTATGAACCAAGAAATTCTTGCGTTTACCATCTTTGCAAAGCGACACTTGTTGAATGCTGTTGGCGCTGATTGCTTTACCTTTGCGGTGCCGCCCGCGAGCGTCTAAACGTTCAACACTTCGTACACGTCCTTTGTTCGACACTTCATAAAAGCCTTCATAGCCTTTAACCGGTTTAAAAATCTCATCTAACATTATTCTTCATCCTCTCTGCTATTGTTTGTTCATGCTTACGAATTCGATTTGATTATCTAAAACACCACTTGTCACATAGATACTTTGGAAGTTAGGATTATCCCTAGCGACCATATTTTCGTCAAAGAAACACATCCGGCCACTCGGAATTAGCAATTCAAATTCGTTATTCTTAAACAATTCAAAGCGTGGCTTGGCGTCAAACAAACCGTTCGAATTCATAATCATCGCGAAAGGCAAACCAAATTTAAATAACTCTTCAAAGATGGCAGTACGCTTGCTAAAAGGCGGATTGCTTACGATGCAGTCAACATCTTCAGGTGGTTGTTCATATTTAAAGAAATCTTGGCCTGTTTCAATATGCCCGAAGACCACATCGAAGCCTTGTTCTTCTAGTATCCTTACAAATTTACTATGCTCTTTATCAAACGGGCACCAAACTCGTTTAAAACCTCTAGCTTTAAGAAACGGCAAGATAATTTCCACAGCATAGGCTGGTGTGTAATATTCATCAGATTTTGATGTTCTGATTTGTTTGCTAAATTCCATAATTCATTACCTCTTTCATTTGTTTGATTGTTTTGTCGTCTGGCAGCTTAGTATGTTTGAGTATAGAATTATACCTAAAGCGGTTTTGAGTTTTGTTTCCGCCCATACAATAGGGCGAAAATTTACTTAAAACGCATTTTGAGTGCTTCTCGTTGTTCGTCGCTAAGTTTTCTTCGTTTTCGAACAAACGGATTGATCGAATAATCATTTAAGTTCGATAACTTAGCACGAACTTGAATTACACGACCGTCTTCCAACTGTTTATCAACAGATTCGAACGCTTCTTCTGTCTTCAGAATCTTAGTAATGTGCTTTCTAACATTGCTTTCTATATACCAGCTATTCTCTAACTCGTCATATCTAACAATCGTCTCTCTTTCTTCTGGTAAATATGCCATATCTTTTTTCTCCTTTTTTTCGCCTATTAATACTGCGTGTTTTTCAACTTCAAAATATCAGCCTTATAATTTATCAAGAAAATATTTCATGTTTCATTTTCTCGATAAAATAGCACGTTACAGACCTTAAAATTGATTCTGTGCCATCAATTTCTTCATACGTTTAATAGTCACATTGTCTGGCAGCTTAGCCATACATAATAATCGATTAGCCTCATTCGGCGTCACACCAAGCATCTTTCCAATTTCGATGTAACTCTTCAGATGTTTAACTTTCGTCCAATTAACGAACTCTTCTAGCACGTCCAACGGTGTTTCCTCGTGATGTTCGTACCAACCAACGCAGTGTTTCGCTGCTAAATTATTCATATACTTACTTCTCATCTCTCACTATCCTCAATGCTTCTTCTGGACTTCTAGCCACTCCCGCTAACGCTCCAAAGCCTTTCATTGTTTCCAAAAATAGTTTCTGTTCAGGTCTCACACGACCTTTTTCATTTTTTACTTCAATGAAAAATATTTGTCCATCCTTTCGAAAACCAAACAAGTCTGAAAAACCTTTTGGCAAACCAGTGTCAAAGAAACGCCCGTCTGCCATTCTGACTTTACCAACATTCGCCCGAAACACTCTGTGTCCCGCTTGCGATAAAGCCACGCGAATTTTACTTTGAATTAATGATTCTGTTGTCATACGATAATCCAGCCCCCGTTTCGAAGGGCGTATTCGACAATATCATATTTCTTAACGCTAAAAACTTTTTCACAAGTTCCGTCTGGATAAACGAATTTTAGCAAAGCTGGTAAGTCACCCCCAAATAATCCACCAGTTGAAGCAACTTCTTTTAAGTAACTGATATTACGTAATCCGTCTTCTGTTTCTATAAACATCTTTCCTCCTAAACTATCTAAGACGGGGTCGGTTAAAACGACCTCATCTTGTTCCCTTTTGTGTTCACCCCCAAGTGAACACTCAAACCCCTTATATATCAACGTTTTTCGGCACTTCTGTTCCCAGTTCGTTCCTTTTTGGCTTCTCTCTATATATATATATA
>ERZ1035014.318-NODE-318-length-23324-cov-5.249517_pt1 | contig 23324 bp, 21 predicted proteins | sample MGYA00520620_ERZ1035014 | MGnify/ENA primary metagenome ERZ1035014 (study PRJEB33766, sample SAMN09781744) | gut metagenome | biome: gut microbiome | host: Homo sapiens | place: Madagascar | study: EMG produced TPA metagenomics assembly of the PRJNA485056 data set...
ATTTTTACCCGGCTCTGAATGGCGATTTTCGCCCGCCGCTAACACTTTTTATGAATAATGAAAAAATGTTGCCAAATCGTTGCCACGAAGGGCCTTAACCTCTCAAAAACCCAGTCATATCAGGCTTTTCCGGGCCTCCGAAATTATTCCCACTCAATGATATCATAGGGATAGCACTCAGCACAGCCATCGTGTGTTTCCATGTAGTCAATCAATTTCTGCGCAAGGGCAGTCCCTTGCTGGCTATGTCGTACCATGGGGTGTCCTTATTAGTCCAAATCGGCAGAACAGTGCGTAAATGTACGAAACGCCCCGTATATCGCCCAGTGCCTTGGGGCGTTCGACTTCAGCACCGATTTCTTCAATATTTCGGAAAGCCAGCACTACAGAACTCCAGGTAAGACTTTTGCTGTTCTCGCGCCGGGTGATCCACAGTTCCTTCGTGAATTTACAGTTGCGTCCCATTTTCATGTCGTAGGTGAATGGCAAGCCGGAAAGCGTTGTAAATGGATAATTGCGAAAAGCAACAATACAGTTCCAAAGAGTTTTCTCGGTGGGATTTTCCCGCAGGCGCTGCACAGCTATATAACGGCGCTGGCGTTCGGCACCGGTGCTTAGGTTGTCTGCAGAGGTTTCGGCAGGGAAGTACAGGCATTTGCTGTAGGGCAGGTAAGAAGCTACTGAGGATGTGGAAAGCTGCATATTCCGTGCAGTGAAGGCGATAGCGTCCTTATGAGGGATGCCTTCCTGTTGATACGCAGAGAATCGCTCATTGACCCGCGTGGCGATTTCAGACCTATATACGCCGGCGGTGATCAATAACTTGCGAACTTTGATGGGGTTCAAAGCCAGCTCATCCGCAATCTTCTGCAGGGAAGGGTGGCTCTCCCCAGAACCATACAGTAGCACAGCCTGCTGCATCTGGCGGCGGAGAAGTTCCTGCGTATTGTGATTCGGTTTTCTTGGATTTGGGGCGTCATCTGAATAATGTTGATTTGATGGCTGGACCTTATTAGCGTCACAAGCTGTTTTCACGAAATCTGGCTCCTTGCTGAAATGGGGTAGGGGAGAGGGGGCTACAATTGAAAGCCGGGAAATGAGTTTTGAGTCAAATACAAGGCGTGCAATTGTATGGCGTCACAATCTATATAGATGCCTCTTAAAACAGCCGTGCAACCCATGCACGGCTGTTGCTGATTATTTCAGCTTATCAATGATTTCATCGGCACTCATGCCCTCGGCCAGAAGCTTCTTCAGCATGGCCTCTGCCTCACCACGCTTTGCAGCCTCAGCAGCCGCAGCCTCAACAGCGGCCTTCTTGGCCACCAATTTAGCCAATTCCTTGTCGAGCTTCTTAGCTGCAGTCTTCTTGCTTTTTAGTTCTGCTTTCAGCTCTTCGATATTTGCAGCAACAGCTGCAATTTCATTAGCCGCAGCATCCTTTTCAGCCTGCTTTTCCGCAATAAGCGCTGCATAATCAACCGTCAAAGACTTCTTGTTTTTGCTACCTTTAGTTCTGGGCATAAGTAGCACCTCTCTATTTGATTTTATATTTCGAGTATAGCATTATAGAGTGGGAATTGCAAGGGTTAGAAAGTAAAATGAAAATGGTGTGAACAAGATGGGGTGCTGCCAACACGTTTCAGTCCACAAGAAACTTAGTCATCTTTAACTTCATTACTTCCGTATCCAAATATGACTCTTCCAATATGCTCGGCAATTCTTAAATCCTCTTCCGTGTTTATGTCAACAGCTTCGAACTTACTAACATAGTGCATATATGGCTTTCTGCCAATTCGGCACCGATACCTTATCAAGCTATCTTTAGAGATGCCATACAACCCTGTAGTTTCTTCAATTACCGGGAGCATATCCTGACTCCTTGGTAAAATACCAGGTCTGTAATTGATTGGCGTGTTGGCGAACCAATAGAAACTATGATTTGCTAATGCCGTAAAGCAAGAATCAAACTCTTCGCTATTAATCAGTGTATTATAGCATTCTTTTATTGTTTCAGGTTGCATATAAGGAGCAGTAGCAAAAAGCTGAAAATAATAATCATACTCTGGAAATTTTTCGCAATGATACACTAGTAAATCATTACCGTTTGCTGTGTTCATTGCAAGTTCTGGTTTTCTTTCGATGACATGAAAGCCCATTTTTACTGCATACTCTGATATTTCTTGACTGTTGGTATCAATATAAACATCATCAAACACATTTGCCGCTTTTACATGTTCACATATGTATTCGTACAGCTTCTTCCCATTCAGTACGCGTAAATTTTTACCCGGAACTCTTTCCGAGTTCGCTTTAATCGGTATGAAGCATGCTGTTTTCATGCTGCCGCCTCCTTTTCGGTTTCAGAAGACTCCACTTGACCCAGATAGAAGTAGTTCATGCATCCTTCTACCATATTTTCCATAATCCGTTCCCTTGCATTGTAGAAATCAATTGGTTCATCAGATGCAATATTCCTAACTGTTGATTTGCACTTTACTTGACTAATTAAAAGTACTATCGTTTCCATGCTCTTCTCCTTTACAATTGTATGATTTCCTTATTCAATACATCACAACAAGTCGATAATTCTTTCGAACTCATGCATATCATGTGGAATCTTGTAATGTAATGTATCCTTATCAAAATAGGCTCTTTTCATGTAACTGTAGAGTTCATGATTTTTACTATCAAAATTCGGATCCAGTTCCCCTAACGAAACAACCGTTTCCTTAGTTCCCATCAGAATATCCGGCATGATAACACTTTGTGAATACATCGTCATCAGAACTTTACCTGTTAAATCCATATTAATCGCAATGATTTCCCATGGTATAGAAGATTCTCTATTCGTTTTAAAGCCAGCACTTTGAAATCGGTTTGAGGTATCCCTTGGATGTGTTCTCACGATTATGTTTTCTTTTCCAATTTTATTTGCAATTTTATTAAGGAGTATGATATCCGATCCCTTTTCCCAATCTTGCATTCCGTCCTCGAAAAAGATAAATCTTTCCGCATAGCTATCTCTACATTCAGAATAACTAAAAATCGTTCCTAGCTCTTCAGCCAAATTCTTATCAATCGGTGTTATTCCTTTTATAGCAGCCTTGGGTTTCCACTCCAGTTTATCCGGTTTGAAAACATAAAAATTATCGATAAATGCTGTAAGATTGTACACGCCAAAACATGCTCTTTTTATTTTACTCTTAAGCATTCTATAGTTTGACGGAAAGTAGCATCTGTCAAAACTATACGCCGAAAGCCCATCTTCAAACCAGTTCAACGTAGCACGCTTATTCATTTTCTTCACATAATTGGCTACTCTATCCGTAAAAGGTTCCGCATTTGCACAAAAAAATGCATCATATTTACTATCTATATTAACCATCGAGAGAATCGTATTACATTCCCGGAGAATTTTATTTTTTTGAATCCGTGTAATACTTTTATCATATTCATACAAATACTTTGTCTCTACATAAAATGCTCTATCGAAAACAAGTTTTGATTCATTGATTTTTTTGCATACGCTTTGGTTAGCCATTGAATGATCCGACAGAATTATATCCGCTTTCGCATCAGGGAACATCTTTCTGATGGAAGATGCTACTATTATTTGATATAATGTGTTACATACAAACAGAAGCCTCATATTTTTTCCTCGTCCGATTATGGAAATCATCAATCGTTAGTTTTTCTAGGCAGCATTTTCATCAGGTCCATAAAAGACTCATTCTTTGTCAAAAGTGAAAGCCCAACATACACTCCTGCACCCAAAACCACTTGTACAATTAAACTCAAAAGTATATTTGAAATCAATGTCCCGACACTGTACACCACAAGAGCCATTATTAATGACATAACCAATGGCGCAATCGCATCAGTCAGATGCATTTTAAAGTCAAAGCCAATATACTTTCTAACCGGGTACACATTAAAGCAAAATGCCAATGTTTCATCTATAACCAATGTCCACGCGATTGCCATTACGCCAAATTTCATGGCAACAATCGCAATCAAAAGGAAAATTGGTTTTTTGATCAATTCCATTTTTAGGGTGATATCACTTCTTCCGATAGCTTTAACTTCTTGAATCAAGGTTGTTCCCAATGTTCCGATTATTGCAGATAAACATGTGATTCTAACATATGGGACCGCAAACATCCATTTTTCGGTCATTAAAACCAAAATCATTTTGTCTGCAACCACAATAAGGCCAAGCATCAGAGGAAACATAACGTATTCTATCATTTTCAGACTTTTCCGCCGAATATGCTTTATTTCTTCCTTATCATTGCTTAACGACATTGCCGGAAATAATACTGCACATAATGTCGATCCGATATTGCTATTAATTAAATCGGGTATCTTCTTACCTTGTGTATAGTAAGCGAGGTCCTCTGATGTATATTCTTTACCGATTATGAGCGCGTTAAGTTGGTTAAAAATAACTCCCAGCAAATCCGTCGCTAAAACCTTCCAGCCGTAGCTCACCAAGGGTTTGGCCCGTTTGAGCGAAAATTTCAGCTGTGGTCGCCAATTCACAATCACAAACAGCGCCATTGTATCAATTGTGGAATTTGTTAAATACTGTGCTACTAAGGCCCATACGCCAAATCCCTTATACGCCATTGCAATTCCAACAATTGCCGAAATTATTGTTCCTATCAATGTAGCGAAAAAGAATTTTTTAAAGTCCATCTTTCTCGACACATAGGCGTTTTGAATCGAATTTATTGCCGATATCGGTAGCCTCAAACTAAACACACGCAATACCGCAGTGAGAGACAAAATGTTATAAAATGATGCAATTAGTGGTGATAGTACAAAGACAATAACGTAAAGACATATTGACAACGCTATATTGCACCAAAACACGGTTGAGAAGTCAGTTTCATCTGCATCCTTTTTTTGAATAAGTGCCGTTCCCAGTCCGCTGGTAACAAATACTTCCGCAATAGATATAAATATATTCACTATAGCGACAATTCCATAGTCGTTAGGAAGTAACAATCGAGCAAGAACAATCGATACCATAAAAGATACCATTTGCGCCGTGACCTTTTCACCAAATCTCCAAAGAACACCGGTTACAATTTTACTGCCTCTGTTCGTCTCGCTCATCGTTTTCCTTCTCAACCTCGTTGTTATAGTTATACTTTTTCCATTGCAAGTTTTAATTTCACAAGGTACTTGTATGCAGAATAATCCGTACTGGTACACTTCATTTCATGCTCATAAAAATACTCTTCGTCATGCGGATTAATCTCAAAGTAGACATCACCTTTGGAACGTTTCATAGCATATTCTTTATAAGATTTCGTGAAGTAATGGTTAATCTGAATTGGAAAATCAGCTACATCTGCAATATTTCTATTTCCAACACATATGTGGTTAAATATATTAACTGGGGGAATATTTTTTCCTTTGTAATTAGCCCAGAATTTATGATGAAGTTGCTTTGCATACTTGGATTCAAAATCAAATCCAAATGCTGTATTATAAAAACACTTTCCTATATCACAGTATTTTGGCCAACAGACGGTAAAATCCTCACACACGAGACCTGATAAGTCTCTGCCCATTCGGCCGGAGGTGCCAAATAACTTCCAATACAGATTAACAGCTCCGGCCTTATTTTCAAATGCCTTTAAAAACTCATAGATGGAATCTGTAGATTTTGGCACAATGAATTCATCAATATCTATAAAACCAAGCCACTTCGTTTCTCCTGAGAAATCTTTAATACAGGTCTGATAGCACTCCATTTGCTTCTGATTCTGCGGCCAATCAATTAAAGTCACCAGACCACTCTTAATATAAGGTTTTAAAACAGCTTCATAATCATCTTCAGAATTATTGTTATACATGTAGAAATGATCAACACCCACGATATTATTAAACTCAATCCATTCCTTCAAATATGGAGCCTCATTTTTGAATATCGCACATATTGAAACATTATACTTTTTTCCTTGAGTCTCTACTGAGATTGCCTTTGAGTATCCCTTATACAAAACGCATTCCACATTCCAAAAAATACTCTTGAAACTGCCAAGCAGTCCTTTTTCTTTTGGTCTGTCATTTATAAAGAACTCCGTTTCCGAAGCAATCATTACTCAACTCCTCCAAAAAACTCTAATGTCTTAGAAATCACTTTATCCTGATCCATCTTGGAAATATTGTAATACATTGGCAGCCTTACTAAACGATCGCTATCAGAAGTTGTATTTTCATCCACGCCATCAAAACGACCGAATTTAAGGCCTGCCGGTGCACTATGTAGAGGAACATAATGAAATACACACAGAATATCGTTTTCTTTCATGAATTTGATATATGCCTGTCTGGTTTCCAAATTCTTGGTCTTTAAGTAAAACATATGTGCATTGTGGACGCACCCCTCTGGAATAATGGGTAGCTGCACTATTCCTTTTTCTTCTAATGGTTTAAAGGCTGTGTAATATGTATTCCATGTCTTAAGTCGATTCTCATTGATTTGATCTGCGACTTCTAACTGTGCCCAAAGGAATGCGGCATTCAAGTCACTTTGAAGGTAGCTATCTCCGAAATCAACCCAGTTATACTTTGCGACTTGCCCACGGAAGAACTGCGATCTATTGGTACCTTTCTCCCGAAGAATTTCCGCTTTTTCAATGTAAGCCGGATTATTGATAACAATCGCACCACCTTCACCCATGGAGTAATTCTTCGTCTCATGGAATGAGTAACAGCCAAAATCGCCAATCGTTCCTAGTGCCCTGCCTTTGTAGCTGCTCATCACGCCCTGTGCAGCATCCTCTACGACCATTAAGTTGTGCCGCTTTGCTATGTCCATGATGGTGTCCATCTCGCACGCAACGCCTGCATAATGTACCGGGCAGATAACTTTTGTCTTTTCGGTAATTGCAGCTTCTATCTTTGTTTCATCAATGTTCATCGTATCAGGTCGAATATCAACAAACACCAACGTTGCGCCTGCAAGTACAAACGAGTTTGCTGTACTGGAGAAAGTAAAGCTCGGGAGAATTACTTCATCTCCCGGTTTCAAGCCGCAAAGAAAAGCTGCCATATCAAGCGCTGTTGATCCGCTTGTGGTAAGCATAACCTTTTTTGCATTAAATCGTTCTTCCAACCACCGATCACACTTTTGTGTAAATGGGCCATCGCCACATATTTTATGATTATTAACGGCCTCATGCATATATTTAAATTCCGTTCCTACAAAAGGTGGCACATTAAAACTAATCATTTCCGAATTCCTTTCACAACTCTATTAGCAGCTTTCTGGAAAAACAAGGTTATTACCCTTGCTATAATTTCTTTTTTTGTGAAGAATATTCCCATTGCGTCGTCAAACCCGGACAGATCATACGAGCAGGGCTTTTTCCGAATCACATATGTCAAAAATAAGTCTGCAACAAACTCTTTGTAATCACTTTTGACTGCCTTAAAAGTTTTCGCTGTAATGTTCCCATCAATAAACAGGTTCAGTGTTATGGTGATTTCTTCTACCGCAAAAGCCCGGAACAAATCGTAAGTCCCCTTTTTGCTGTGATCTGTATCGACCTCACGCGAGAATTCAAAGTTCTCAATCAGATACGAGCTTTTATTTCTTTCCGAAAAAAGTATGCAGGAGTGTGGCGAGATTTTATCAATTTTCACATCTTCCGGAATTTTATCATAATCTTCTTTCCAAATTCCTACGCCTGTTGTCCATGATGCATATCGCCTTAGTGTTCGGACAAAATCATCAAAACTTTGCAATTCATAGCTATCCTCTTCAAATACACCATTTCCAAAATAAATCACAGGCTTTTCTTCCTCATTTATCTGGATGACATCTATCATTTCTTTTAATGCACCCTTTGTAAAGGCTGCTCTGTGATTAACGAATTTCAAATAAGTACCCGATGCGAGCTTTAATGCCTCCAGCTGATTGTAAAACATATAAGCATCGGTTTTTTTATAAATCAAATTGCTATGGTTGCCGGCATAATTCATCATCATTTTATCGAACTCATCGTTATCTCCGTTGTTTGTAACCACAACTTCAAATAATGAATTATCTACATCCTGACTGTAAATGCTGTCAAGCACAGGAAATACCCATTCGATTATTCCATTTGTTGGTAAGCATAGTGATATGATGGGACGCTTCATTATTTTCCCCTTTCTTTATATTCTTTTAGCGATTAAAGAATACTGCGCAGAAGACGCAGTTTACACTTTCAGTTTTCTGTGGCATTCGTTCCAGGTTTATTGTGAACTTTGCAAAAAGTTACACTAAAGTCAATTTAAGGCTCCAAAAACGTCATTATCTCGTCCAGGTTTTTGCCGCTTCTCCGGTAGGCCTCCATCTCTTGCTGCCACTTCTGTTCTTGAAGTACCTTCAAAATCGTTTTACTGCTGAAGAAAAGTCCTAATCCTTGAAACCAGTTCGGCAACCCCTTCATTTTTCATCACATAAACAGCCTTTCCTGTTTTTTCATAAACAAATGCAATAGCTTTTCCAATAAGCGGGAACTTTCGCAAATTGACTGCTTTGTTGTAAATTTCCTGTTCTTTTGAGCTTTTCCATGAGCCTGCAAAATGGTGGATGGTGTATGTATCGCTGGTTGGTGCCTCAATGCCAGTCTCATACGATTTAGCTGTAAAGTATGTCCATGGATAGGCCTTTATCGTCAGATTGTTATCTCGAACCACATCGTCCATCACGCGTGGCAACGGCAGCACATCTAGCGAGTTATCCTTTCGAACAAAATGCCGTCCTTCATAACGATCCAAACATTTTTTTAAAAACGGATTATGTTTTTCTGCACCAAAACACCCAGCCTCGATCCACGTATGATCTGGCCTTTCATAGGCAAACATTGTGGGGTTGTCAAGCAGATCATCAAATCTTTTCAGCACTTCCATATCCATGTCCATATAAATTCCGCCGTAGTTGTATACGGCATAGATTCGGATATAGTCACATGCAAACGCGTACTTTTTATGATCAAATGCTTCTGAAACCCATGCCGAGGATTTTTTATCAAATTTTGAAAAATCCCATTTTATGAATTCGTAATCCGGCAGCTTTTCTTTCCAGCTTTTCATATAAATCTGAAGGTCTTCAGGTACGGGATCACTGCTCAACCAGCAGTAATGTATAATTTTAGGTATCATTTTTATTCTCCATTTTTATATTCTTTAACTATTCTTGCGGGTGCACCTACCGCAACACTGAATGGTGGAATATCTTTTGTAACCACAGAATTTGCGCCAATAACGGCATTGTCGCCAATTTTTACATCGGGCATGATTGCGACATTTTCACCGATCCAAACATTTTTTCCTATTTCAACACTGCCCTTTGATTCCAACTTCCGATTACTTGGAGGAATACGCAAAGACTCTAAACTCGTATTTCCATGATAGTGATCTGTTATAAAAATTTTACTTCCCAATAGTGTTCCATCACCAATCGTGATCTTATTGATACAAGCGATGTGTACGTCATAATTGATGGAAACATTATTTCCAATTTGAATTTCTGGTGAAAAATGCAATCCATTGTGCTGATTGATCGCCGCCATATGCAATCCAGGTTTGATGCGGACACATTCACCAATAGAAATATAGTTTGCGCCTTCTACCATATAAGAAGACTCAATCAAGCTTTTTGAGCCGCAGTGCCGCAGTTTCAGTTTCAGTGTCATAAACAGGATTCTGTTTATTCCGCCACGCAAAACATTCATTCTCCCGTACTCGCTTTCTTTACAGCTTCCAAAAAAGCGTACTGATAGTCCTTATCAGGCTCCAGATATGCACCTTCACCCCATTCATTCCATGCAGTCAGGAAAACAAATTCCTTATTTTGCGCATTGGAAATTTTTAACAGTTCACGCAGATAATTTTCAAACTTTTCCGGACTTTCACCTGTAACAATTTTTCCCTGATTTCCTCTGCGCGGACTGTCATCATAACTTACAAATCCACCGTAGTAAATATCTTTTCCTGTACTGCGTTTTGCGTTGTTCAGAATAGAGTGCCACACTTGATCATAATCATATCGGATGGCTTTGTTTTGCTTTATAAACTGCGTTTTTATCTTGTCAACAACGCGCGTCGCAAGATTCTTATTCTGCCATGCTGAAAACATGGGCTCATACGTGAACAGTGCGTCGAAGGCATCCAAAGAATCATAGGGATTCAAGCGATTAATCAAATACAGTCCCGGATATCCGGCTTCTACCGCCAGTTTTCGCCAGTATGCACACATATCTTTCAGGCGTTCCTTCTCGGTGTAGTTCCAGATGATGAACAGCGGTTTTCCGTTGACCTTGATATAGCGTGGATCCGAAAAAAATTTGTTTAGGTAATCAAAGTGAATTTTCCAGTCTTTTTCGGCTCCGTAATCTAATTTTGCAAGAAAACCGTCATCACCGCTTTTTTCAGAATTTGTATCGGCCTTTGGCGACCAAGCATTTGTATTGTGCTTATATTTGCTCCAAGTTCGCACCCACGAATTGTTATCCCATGCCAGAAAAAAAGGCATATCAATATCTTTATTTTCAAGAAGCAGTTCAGCAGGCTTTGTCAATGTCTGCTTCTGACTGGAAAACCAATAGTGATAGATTCCAAACCCATATACTCCATATTTTTTTGCCAAATCGACCTGCCAACGAATATTACCTACATCGGACAGATCATAGTACCGGTCGCCCAAAGGCTCCCGCGGCTGTCGATGGCCTTCAAAAAGCTTTTCTGAATTTTTTACGCTTATCCAATCTGTAAAACCATTGCCCCACCATTTGTTGTTGTCTTCAGTTTCATGATACTGAGGCAAGTACATTGCTATTATTTTAGTCATACATCTCTCCTGTATCTATTTTTTTCAGCCATTGCACCCTGAAACAACATAAAAGATGCCACACATTGCGGTGTAAATGTGTTATCTTGCATGATTGATACACCAAGCAAAATAAATGGCAAATAGAATGCAATCGATTGGCTCTTATATGCTCTTTTATTTGATATTTTAACTTTTGTGCTAAGGACAGCTAAAACAAATGCCAAACCGCCTTGAATACCAATTTGATATATGTATGAAAGCAACGCGGTTTCACCACCACTACTAAGCCAATCTCCCTCCGTGCTGGACAAAACCTGTGCAGCATTGCCTCCGGTTCCCAACCCATGACCATAAGGCTTCTGCATCACATTCTGCCAAGTGTTCATAACGCCCCAAATATGATTCATAACAGCCAATCCATAATGCGATATATAAAACTTTACAAAAAGAATTGTTCCTATGATTCCAATACCGATAACTGTCTTCCTTATTGCATTAGGTTGTATCAAAAATACACGTAGCACTTTTTCTCCAACAATACAGCATATGCCAAGAAAAGCTATCATCCAACCTCCCTTTCCACCGCTCAAAAAAAGTGCTAGGCCTGTCAGCAAAATTGATAGTATACAGGTTGCTTTTTTCTTCCACGGATTCGCGTATATACTCATCAAGAAGCAAAAGGCAAAATAATAGGCAATGTTTATAGGTTCGTAATACAAAGAGCCCATTCTAATATAACTCTTATTGGAAAAGAAAGAAGTATAAAACCTTCCGTCTAACCCACCCTCATCAAACGGAGCAGCTTTGGCGATATATACCTCATGTATTCCAATGAATTTATAGAGGTCGTATCCCCCGACAAGTAGTAAAATACCAGCCGCTAATAAAAGAAATGATAATTTTAGCGTAAATTTTATATATACGTTTCTGTCATGGCTTGTTGAAATATTATTTTTCCCTATTTCATAAAACATAAAAAAGGAAGTCATATTTCTAATGTTTATAAGTGCTGATTGTATACCACCAAATCCAAAAATACAGGACGCAAAAATGAAAATAAGCAAAACAATAAAAAATTTACGTGGCTTATCAATTGTCATTTTTTTGAAAAGACAATCAGCACTCCATATAATTGCTATCGTCATAAATGGTATTTGTGTTAGCAATTTCAAGGAATCATTTGTGTTTTCGGCGATATGCGCACCAAGACCAATCGCAAAATTTTGCAAGGATAGTATCAGCACAATTGCATTGCAAATGCCTGCACTCCTTTTTCCGCGTCTTATATATAAAACCATTACGGTCCATAAAACGCTGGCCAATAATGCCAAATAAGTCAATGGCCTACCCATAGCACCAAGAAAAATAATGAATAATATACCGATATACAAGTAGCTCTGCTCTGTAAACATCAATTTTCCTCCTACATTGATTGCGTTTATTTATAATTACTACTTGCAAAACAGTTCATTCACAACCCTGTCAAATTCATTGCAAAACGCACGGTTGTTATTATTCATGCTGCAGCTCGAGGCATTAAGGGTATATTTCTCAATCATTTTTGATAATTCGTTCACATTTTCCACAACATCAATAGACCCCATTCTTTTCTCTACTTCTTTGCAAAAATGCACTTGATGGTCATTAACGTGTTCATTGTATTTCGCCTGTCTTGGCACAACGATTGGCCTTTTTCCAAATTGAAGCGGCATAATAAAACTGGACGGCCCACCATGTGTAATAACAATGCGAGCATCTTTTACCATTTTCATCATTTCTTGATAAGGATAAAGATTTTTCCATTCTGCATACTTGGGCGTATATGTAGAAAATCCGGTCTGCATAATAACTTTTTCACTGTGAGTTTCTGCCCAATGATCCATATATTCTACCAATCGGTTGAACGGTTGTTCATGAGTTCCAACAGTTACAAAAATCACCTTATATCCACCTCATCATGGTTTTCGTTCTATTGCCCTATCAGAAAATGCTTCCCAGATTTATTGCTTTGGGATATACTTTCTTCATTTCTTCCCATTCCACAATAAACTTGTCTGCTACAGGGTAACAGAGTTTCCCGCTTATTGTTGGAGCATCGATTCGGTCAAATACTTCAATATAAATTGTTTTGGCACCAAGCAGTTTCCCAATCCAGAAGAAAGGGATTGCCGGAGCAGCACCAGAACTTATGATTAAATCCGGCTTTTCTTTTGGAAGAATTTTTATTGCACGGTATGTATTAATGAATAACGCCTTTAAAGAACGATTGGAAGGATAATAACATGGATACAAACGCTCTCCTTCCAACAGCGAGCGTGCATCTTCCTTATCAAATGTGACCCAGAAACGTTCCTTATCCTGCCAAAAAGGCTTTAACATATATAAATGAGTTAAATGCCCACCAGATGATCCGACCAGACATACTTTCAATTTCTTTTCCAATGTGTAAATCTCCTTTGCTTAGCTTCTCCTCTATTGTTACTTCAGATAGACCTCTGCGCTCTTGCAAATTTCGGATTCAACAGCTTCTGCGGTTTCTTTGTTTGCAGCGCTGACAGAGATATAGGTTTTCAGCTTCGGCTCGGTGCCGGAGGGACGCACCACGAGGGAGCAGTTATCCTCCAGCAAGAACTTGAGCACATCGGACTTAGGCAGACCATCCAGACCGGGTGCATAATCTAGCAGCTTCACGACTTTCTTGCCGCCAAACTCCTTGATATCGCCCCGGAATGCCTGCATGATACTCTGCATCTTGGCAAAGCCGGCGCTGCCGTCAAACTCATAGCTGTGCAGCGTGTTCAGGCAGTAGCCGTAGGTCTTGTACAGCTCGTCCAGCTTGTCCAGCAGGCTGATGCCCTTGGTCGCATAGTAGCTGAACATTTCGCAGATCATATACGCACCGTCCACGCCGTCCTTGTCGCGGACGTAGGAGCCGGTCAGGTAGCCGTAGCTTTCCTCAAAGCCGAACACATAGCTGTCTGCCTTGCCCTGCTTTTCCAGCTTGCCAATCTGCTCACCGATGAACTTGAAGCCGGTCAGCACGTTGATGGTACGCAGGCCGTAATGGGTAGCGATCTGCTCGCCCATGTCCATGGTGACAATCGTCTTGACCATGACAGGGTCGGCGGGCATCTTACCATGCTTCACGCGCTGGCTGCAGATGTAATCCAGCAGCAGCATACCTGTCTGATTGCCCGTCAACAGTTTGTACTTCCCTGCCTTGTTCTTAACGGCGATGCCCACACGGTCGCAGTCCGGGTCGGTCGCCAACAGCAGGTCGGCGTTGCACTTCTTGGCATACGCCATACCCAGTGCCATGGCTTCCTTGATTTCCGGGTTGGGGTACGGGCAGGTCGGGAAGTTGCCGTCCGGCTGCTCCTGCTCCTTGACCACCGTGATGTTGGTGTAGCCCATTTCCTTCAAGGTGCGGGTCACCGGCTTCAGCCCGGTGCCGTTCAGCGGGCTGTATACGATGGCTACATTCTTATTGGCTTCTTCGCCGAACAGGACGGACTGGCTCTTGACCTGCTCCACAAAGGCGGTATATACACCGTCTGGGATGTACCGGATGCTGCCGTTTGCCATACCTGCTTCAAAATCACTGGTTTTGACATCTGCAAAAATATCCAGCTTCTCGATCTCGTCCAGGATCTCAGCAGCGGCTTCAGTGGTAATTTGGCAGCCGTCTGCACCGTAGACTTTATAGCCGTTGTACTTGCTGGGATTGTGGGAAGCCGTCACCATGACACCGGCAGAGGTGTGCAGATAGCGGGTCGCAAAGGACACGGTTGGAACCGGCATCAGGGTCGGCCAAATATTGACCTTGACGCCATTGGCGGCAAACACACCTGCGGCGACTTTTGCAAACACATCGCTCTTGATGCGGCTGTCATAACCGATCGCCACAGAAGGCGTTTCAAAGTTCTTGTTCAAATAGTCCGCCAGACCCTGAGAGGCCTTTGCCACGGTATAGACGTTCATGCGGTTCGTGCCAGCACCAATCACGCCGCGCAGGCCGCCCGTACCAAAGGCAAGGTTACGATAGAACGCATCCTCGATTTTGGCATCGTCCAGCGTTTTCAGTTCTGCCAGCACATCGGCATCGGTGGTGGCATTCGCCAGCCAGCGTTCGTATTCCTTTTTAATATCCATAATATTACCCTCATTTTTTTCAATGCCAAACCAGATCTCACTCCCGTTCAACATATTCTGTTCACTAGTGTTTTGCCCCACAATCAGCGAGCCACACATAGAGAACACATGTGGTTAAATTTGTATCATTCTGCCAATCCCGTCCAAACTTTGCCACAAAGGTTATGTCTATTCGTTATGAACAGAAACAAGCCCACGGCTTATTGCTCAACAGCAACTGACCCGTGGGCTCAAATTGTTCTTCAAGTCATTTTTTCCATTCGTGTTTACAGGGCGCAGTATAGTTTATAAAGCACCGCTGATAACCTTCACGATTCCTCTTTCGGACACTTCAACAAATGAGATACTTGAAGGACAATTCAAGCCTCTAAAAAGTATCATCCATTTTGAGAATGGATGATACCCATTTCCACAGAAGCCCATATATAATATGTATAGATATAATACCACACAATGCGACATTTTTCAACAATACAAGTTATACCAAACTGTACTCGAATACATTTTTGTCACTTTCACTATATTGGGCACACTTTTTCCTATGGGATAGCCGAAACAGATAAAATCAATGCCACATCATTACAATTTTTTTCAAGGAGGAGCATTATGGCAAAGCGCGGAGAAAACATCAGAAAGAGGAAAGATGGTCGTTGGGAGGGTCGCTATATTAAGGGGCGAAAGGCTGATCGGACCGCAATCTGGGGGTACATTTATGGCCATTCTTACAATGAAGTAAAGGAAAAACTCACCATCAAAAAGATGGAGGTGCAACAATTTACGCTAAATGTAGACAATCCGACTTTTTCAGAGCTTTCTCGCACCTGGGAAAGCTCCATTTTTTTAGGTGTCAAATCTTCTACAGCAGCACACTATCACTACACACTCCAACACTACATTTTGCCTGTGCTTGGTCCGTATCGTGTTCAAGCTTTGAGTGAATGCATCCTAGAAAACAGTCTTCTGGAAATTATTGCTCCTGCAGACCAAAACCACAAGACCCTAGGCAACGCAATGGGCAAGGAGTGCCTGACGCTTGTTCGGAGAATTTGCCGCTATGCGGTACATTTACATATTATGCGTCCCATTGAAATTGATCTCAAACTTCCAGCTGTGAATTCATCCAACACTACGGTTCTAAATAATTTGGAACAAAAATCTGTTTGTGCTTATGTTTGCTCTTCGCCAACACCCAGAAGGCTTGGTATGCTGCTGATGATGCAGATGGGGCTGCGTATCGGAGAAGTGTGCGGGCTGCAATGGGGTGATTTCGACCTGCAAAACGGTGTTCTCTCTGTTCGGCGCACTGTTAAGAGAATTTATATGGCACCCGGAAAAACTACCCTGGTAACGCAATCTCCCAAAACGCAAAGCTCCGAGCGCGACATTCCTATCCCAACAGGTATCCTCAGCCTTCTAAAAGAAGAATATGTCGGACAGAGTAATGAAGTCTGGTTTCTATCAGACTCCAACCTTAGACCAGTTGAACCGCGCTGCTATTACAAGAGCTTGCAGGGATACTTAAAGCAGGCTCAAGTTCCTGTTGTCCGCCCACATGCGCTGCGACATACATTTGCAACAACCTGCCTGCAAGCAGGCTGTAATGTGAAAACGCTGAGTGAGTTGATGGGGCACTCAAATCCTGATATCACGCTAAAACGCTATGCACATTCTTGCTGGGAGTGGAAGCAAAATGAAATGAATCGGATTTATGGGTGAGGGGTCAAAAGAGGCGTCAGTTTTATATAAAGTCACATATTATCATCGTTTAGAATCTACAACCTTCCATTCTCAAAATGGATGATATCCCTTAGAGGCTTGAATTGTCCTTCAAGTATCTCATTTGTTGAAGTGTCCGAAAGAGGAATCGTGAAGGTTATCAGCGGTGCTTTATAAACTATACTGTGCCCTGTAAAAGCGACTGAAAAATACTTGAAGAATAATTTGAGCCCACGAGTTGGTTGCTTTTTAGCAATAAGCCGTGGGCTTGTTTCAGTTCACAACGAATAGACATAGCATTTGTGACAAAGTTTGGATGGGATTGGCAGAATGATACAAATTAAGCCACATGTGTACCTCGTGGGTGCTGCAGTGATAATAGGGTCAAACAAGAAAACCTACGATAACTAAAGGGTTTTGACGGCTTGAGTTGTCCTTCAAATGTTTTATTTGTTGAAAAACTGCAAGATGCGGAAAATCCGGGGTTATATGTAGGAGGCTTTTGGGAAAGCTCTGTTTTGACCCACAAAAGGAACAACAAATAAAGATTGAAGGAGAGTTCAAGCCTACGGTGGATTGCCTTTGTGCGACCCGCCGTGGGTTTGTTTATTTTTGTCCATAAGGGAATAGATGTAACATTAGCGATAAAATGTGAGGATGGAATAGAGGAATGAATTTAAGGAAAGAAAGACAGCACATATATCTTGTGGGCGCGAAGTCATTGGGGGCTTACGGAGGTTATGAAACCTTTGTATACAAGCTCACGGAGTATCACCAGAATAAAGAAAACATCAAATATCATGTTGCCTGCAAAGCCAATGGCGATGGCTGCATGGATGAGAGCAAGTTTGAGGGCGTGACAAAGATCAATGACCACGAGTTTGAACTTCACAATGCCCACTGCTTCAAAATAGATGTTCCTCAAATTGGCTCTGCACAGGCAATTTATTATGATGTGGCTGCACTAAAGGCTTGTTGCGAACATATCAAGAAAAACCATATCTCGCATCCGATTGTTTACATCATGGCTTGCCGCATTGGGCCTTTTGCTGGTCATTTTTACAGAGAAATCCATAAACTTGGCGGCACGGTGTATCTGAACCCGGATGGACATGAGTGGATGCGGGCTAAATGGTCAGCACCGATTCGGAAGTACTGGAAGATTTCCGAGCAGATGATGGTCAAATATTGTGACCTTGCTATCTGTGACTCTGTGAACATCGAAAAGTATATCCATGAGTGCTATGACGGCAAGGGTATCAAAGGAAGAAATCCGAAAACGACTTTTATTGCTTACGGTGCGGATCTGACCCTTAGCAAGCTGGCTGACGATGATGAAAAACTGGTGAGCTGGTATAAGGAAAAAGGATTGACGAAGAAGGGCTATTACCTTGTTGTCGGCCGCTTTGTGCCGGAAAATTCTTTTGAAGTCATGATCCGAGAGTTTATGAAGAGCAAGAGCCGGAAGGACTTTGCTATCATTACAAATGTAAACGAGAAATTCTTGAATGAGTTGGAAGAAAAACTGCATTTCAAGAGTGATAAGAGAATCAAATTCGTCGGCACTGTGTATGATCAGGAACTGCTGAAAAAAATTCGGGAAAATGCGTATGCCTACTTCCACGGCCACACGGTTGGCGGCACAAATCCTTCGCTGATCGAGGCTCTTGGCAGTACTGATTTGAACCTACTGGTTGATGTTGGGTTCAACAAAGAAGTAGCAGAGGACTGCGCCTTGTATTGGAGCCGCAATCCGGGTAGCCTTGCAAAATTGATTGATAAGGCAGACCAAATGAGTGCAAATGAAATTGCAGAGATGGGCCGGAGAGCCAAGAAACGCGTGGCGGAAGAGTACACATGGAATAAAATCTGTAAGCAGTATGAAGATGTGTTTGTAAATTGCTGAGTGGAGTTAAGAGATGGGATTAAAAGAGATATTAGAAAAACAAGGCGGAGTGAATCTTCTTCGGCAATATTGGAATGGTGGGGCTTTTTTTACAGCAGTGGGAGAATTTTTGTTGCTGGGGAGGGATAGGAAAGCACTAGAAATTCTTAGGCTGTCAGCACAGTACAAGATAAAGAAGAATCTTGAGAAAAAATATAAAAACGAGATTAACGAGTTTCAAGCTAACTATACGGATAATATGCCACATGACGTATCAAACAAAGTATGGGTTTGCTGGTTTCAGGGATTGGATAATGCTCCGGATATAATAAGAAAATGCTACGAGTCATTAAAAAAGAATTTGACAGATCGTGAAATTGTTTTGATTACAAGTGACAACATGAATGATTACGTAAGGTTTCCGAAGTTTATTCTTGATAAGTGGAAATCTGGGCAAATTACCCATACACACATGACGGATTTGCTTCGATTGGAGCTTTTAATCAAATATGGCGGAATGTGGATTGATGCAACAGTTCTATGTACTAGCAACAGGAAGGATATACCGGATTATTTCTTTGATTCAGATTTGTTTTTATACCAGACATTAAAACCTGGAAGAGATGGGCAGGCGTTGCCTATTTCGAGTTGGCTCATCAGTGCAAAAACGAACAATAAAATCCTAACGGAAACCAGATTTTTATGTTATAAATACTGGGAAAAGAACACAAAACTTGTTGATTATTTTTTGTTCCATGATTTTGTTGTTATAGCATTGGAACATAATGAGCAACAATGGAAAAAAATTATAGCTAGGGATAATGCGGCGCCGCACATGCTACTGTTAAGACTTTTCGATGAGTATGATGAAAATAGTTGGGAAGCGATAAAGCAACAAACGCCGTTTCATAAACTCACATATAAATTTAGCGAAGAACAGGCTAAGATTCAGAACACATTCTTTAGTAAAACCATGGAAATGTAGAATGAATGTTTTAAGTGATGATTTATAACAACTATAATTTGCCGAGGTACAACCGAAAAAAGAAAGGTGAGAGAGTTAAAAAGGGGGAAAATAGAATGATGAAAGTAAAGCCTAAAGTGCTCGTAATATGGAGTATGGTATTTGTGAGCACCTTAGCAATAATCTCATTCGTGCATAGTGACATGTATTTGGTGATATATTGGTCTATACTATTTCTATTCGCATCATGGTGTGTTTTAAATATACGTAATCGAGTTGTTGATACACTTCGGGTTTTTAGTATTTTTTATGTTGTATTGCTTGCTTTTGGGCCGATGATTCTATATGTGGAAGGATTTGACTATTACAAAAAAGTAGGAAATCTAATAATAATATCATATTTGTGCTTTGCAGTAGGGTATCGTTTTTTGGGCAAAGGAAAAATTAAAAATCCTCTACACAAAATATTTCTTCCGGCGAACAAACCCCGAGCGGTTTTTATTATATCGTTCATTGTTTTTTGCGTTGCTATGGGTGCGTATGCCATATATTTTGCCAAAAATTGGCGTTACATTTTTACTTCCGACCTGGAAAGTGGCAGAGTTACGGCAATGAAAGGAAACGGACTTTTTCTTTGGATAGGAAGTTTGGTATGGCTGTCTGTTTATATGATGTATGAACAGGCACTTATAAATGGAAAATATAAAAAAGTTACGTACTTAATGTTTGCAGGAGCAGCTATATTTTCGTTACTTCTCGGTTTTAGAAGTGCACTCGTAAATCCGATAATGGTTATGTTTTTCATGAAAAACAAGAGAAGAGAAATCCCTATACAAAAAATGATCGTGCTTGCCTTAGCGCTCTTTGCATTCGTCGGAATATATGGGGCAATCAGAGGGGGCGAGGGGTCTTCATATGATTCGCTACTCCTTGAATTCAAGGTTAGTTCTGTTAATTTGAATTACGTTATGGATACATTTCCAAGTGAAACGAAATACCAAATGGGTGCCACATATTTAATGGAAATTCAATCTTTAATTTGTGATGATGTGGTTGGCGTAACAATGTGGCTAAAGAACGTTTTGAATTTAAAATTTTCTGGAGGTGGCGTGACCCCAACATTAATTGGAGAGTTTTATCTTAATTGGGGCCTTCTTGGCGTACTCTTTGGAATGACTCTTTCAGGAGCTTTATTTAAAAGAATAGACCGGGCATACAGAAATCCTAACAATTCGTTTTTTTTAAGCTGCTTAATATTGGGGTATATAAGACCAATTATTAGGGGCGGCTTTGCAAATTCCATGATTAATTTACTGGTATATGTTATTGGATATTGTGGCTGTCAATTTGTAGCAAAGAAAATCAAGGCATAGTTTTCATTGGATAATATCAAAGAAAAATCATTGAGGTGATTAAAATGAACAAAATAGTACTTTTTAATCCTGCGGGAGGAACCTTAAACGCAGGAGATTTTATAATAGAAAAATATATAAAAGAGGAGATGGATTTTTTATTTTCTGATAGTATCCTAGCGGAATTTGGAACACATCTACCTATTGCACATATGTATCAGAACATCAAAAAAAATATTACACGGAGAGCATGTGATGAGGCAACGTATAAATTTCTATGCGGGTCTAGTATGATAAAAACATCATTATTACGACTTTCGCCAGACTGGAGTTTGACGTTGAGCAGTTGTCCCTATTATCACGATTCTATAGCCATAGGAATGGGAATGGGAAAGAATTCTGCTTTTGTCGATCCCTATACGAAGCTAATCTACCATAGGATTTTTTCAAAGGAATATATACATTCTACAAGAGATGAAAAAACAAAAGAATTCTTGGAAGGGATGGGATTAAAGGCTATTAATACAGGTTGTCCCACATTATGGGGATTAACAGACGAACTCTGTGCGGAAATTCCACATCAGCGTTCAAACAAAGTTGTTTTTACATTGACATATAATAATCCATCGCCTGAGGATAAAATTCTGATTGATATACTTTTGTCAGAATATGATAAACTGTATTTTTGGGTGCAGGGATATGGTGATCTTGATTACTTGAAAACATTAACCGATGTAAGTAATATTGATATAATCGGGCACTCATTGTCGGCTTACGAACGGTTTTTGGATAATTGCGGTGATTTTGATTATGTTGGCACCCGTCTTCATGCAGGTATATTTGCAATTAGACACAAAGTGAGAACAATCATTGTCTCTATAGATAATAGAGCGGAGGACATGAAGAAAACATATAACTTACCAATCGTATATAGAAAAAACATACAAAATGAGCTGAGAAGCTATATCAATTCAACCTATGAAACGAAAATCAAAATTCCGATTAATGATATCAACCGATGGAAGGCTCAATTTAGACAATGATGAAAAAGGACAATGTAAAATCAAATTTCGTGTTTCAAATGATTTATCAGATTGTAACACTTGTGATTCCATTAGTTATAGCACCATACTTAACTAGAACATTGGGTGATTCTTCTTTAGGAATCTATACCTTTACATATTCAGTAGTGTCTTGTTTTATGACCATCGCAAGGATGGGTATAGATAAGCATGGTCAAAGAGTGATAGCTGCAGCTGCGGACGATGAAAAGAAACTGAGGGTTACATTTTGGAGTTTGTATACTACCCATGTCTTTTTTACGGTAGTTGCTTTAATACTATATTGGGGATTTATTGTTTTTTTCTCAAAGAAATATTATTCAATATATTTAATACAAGGATTGGCTCTATTCGGGGTAATGTTTGATATTACATGGTTCTTTTATGGTACTGAAAATTTTAAATTTATTGTTTTTGAAAATCTATGTGTAAAAGTATCAGAGATGTTGCTTATATTCATTTTTGTCAAAAACAAAAGTAGCCTTGAAGCATATGCGTATATCATGTCTTTGTCCATGTGTCTCGGATATCTAGTAGTTTTACCTTATGTCGTAAAACGTTTGAAGCCAATAAGATTTAGCTGGAATGATGTTAGACAGCACCTGAAGCCGCTTTTTATTCTATTTTTCGCGGCGGTAGCTGTTACCGCATATCAAATGATAGATAAAACATTATTGGGATTGTTATCGACAGAATCTAATGTTGCATATTACGAATATGCAAATAAAATAGTGAATGTTCCAGTGAATTTGGTTTACGTAACAGGCACGGTTCTTATGCCGCGAGCATGTGCATATGCGGCAAAAGGGGATAAGCAGAATCAAATTAAGTACATGGACTATTCTCTGCATTTTGTATGCTTTCTCGGAATCGGAACTGCTTTCGGCCTTTTGTCAGTATCAAATCTATTTTCAATCGTTTACTATGGAAAGGGTTTCGCGGATTGTGGTGGCGTTATGATGGCTCTTTGCCCTGTGATCTTCTTGTTAGGAATAGAGAATATAATGAGAACACAGTATATGATACCTAATCATATGGATAAACAGTTCACCAGCTGCATAGTTATAACAACAATAATTAATTTGATATTATCGGCAGTACTAATACCCATAATAGGAGTGTATGGAGCTGTAATAGGAACAATAGTTGCGGAGCTTGTGTGCACAATAATTCAGATAATATTATGCCAATCGACTTTGTCGATAATGAAAATTATGAAAACAGCTGTCCCATATTTGATTTCCGGATTACTCATGTACTGTGTAATATATGCTATCAAAATAAACTATGATTCTTCCAGCTGGCATTTGTTATTACATGTTATAATTGGTGGATGTTTTTACTGTGTATCCGC
>ERZ1035014.320-NODE-320-length-23202-cov-7.589407_pt1 | contig 23202 bp, 19 predicted proteins | sample MGYA00520620_ERZ1035014 | MGnify/ENA primary metagenome ERZ1035014 (study PRJEB33766, sample SAMN09781744) | gut metagenome | biome: gut microbiome | host: Homo sapiens | place: Madagascar | study: EMG produced TPA metagenomics assembly of the PRJNA485056 data set...
GTGGTTCAATCCCTCCTCCTTGACGGAAGCCCACTGCAAAGTGTCCACGCACTACTTTCTCCCTTCTTCTCCCTCTTCCCTACTTTCGTGTCTATTCGTGTCCATTCGTGGTTCAAATGTTTTCGTGCTTTTCGTGGTTTCTTAATAGTTATTTCGTGGATCAGAACTGCCTACGGCGTTTCCGCGAACGCTTCCGTCACCCATACAAGGAGTTGGTGGAGCGTCTGCTCAAGGAGCCACACGCCATCAATGTCGAGGAGGCATACAATCTCTTCGGGCGATGGGACAAGGAGTTCGGCTTCGACAAGCGCCCCAAGTCGGATTTCGTGACGAGGGCTTTGCTGCGCGAGTTCAAGTGGAAGCCGCCCAAGTGCAAGTGGCTCGGATGGGACATGAAGCCGCTTGACGGCTGGCAGTACAGCCGCGTTCCACTCGAGAGGGTGGTGAAACTGGCGAGGGAGGAGTTTGGGAAAAAGGAGTTTTTTTAAGAACGGTTCACCCTAAAATTACGGCAGTTCGATGAATTTTGTGTAGGCCTTGCGTAGTTTTTCCGGGGTCTTCTTCTCACCGATGCCTACAATCAAAAAGCCCCGCTGACGACATTCCTTGATGACAGGAAGAAAATCGGAATCGGATGTGACCAATACCATGATTACGGAACGCGGCAATTGCTCGGTCGCCTGCTTCATATCCTTCATTATTTTCTTATCGCATTTGTTTTTCTGAGGCGTTCCGCATAATCTTTTCTCTTGAAGTTCTTCGAACTTTAATGCCTGAGTGTGCCAGTTTTTGGTCGGTCCATCCTTTTGGAGGGCGTATGCCGTAACGCGGCCATGCGCCCCGATATTACCAAGAAGCATACGGATTTTTTCATAGTTCTTGGCCGATATGTTTTCTGCATCGATATATACATCCACATCGGGACGCCGTAGGCTGAAAAGATCGATTACAGGCGTGGTTTCAAGGTCGGAAGTCAGGATAATTCTCTTAAACTCCTTAATCATATATTCAAATAACTGTGCCTCGACATAGGGGGCTTCGTCCATCGTGTAGCCATGCGACATGGCAAACTCAAGTTCTTCCCCTTTTAGTCCCCAGAGAAACTCCCATTTGCTCATCGTTATCTATTTCCTCATTTTTGTTTTGTGAGCCCCATGTCAAGAGTGTAGTACATGTATCGCGCCCCGATGGACGCATATGGATGCCACTTGCAGCAGACAGACAGCACCTCGTCCTTTGAGCGGATGTCACGCCCATAGGCCCACGACAGCCCCAGCAGGAACGCTACATCCTCATACGGGACGATATCCTGGCGGTCTAGACAGAAGATAAGGAACATCTTCGCCGACCATGGGCCGATGCCGCGAAGGGCTGTAAGGTTGCGGATGACTTCTTCGTCCGATTGGATGTAAAATGCCTTGAGGTCAAGTTTTCGTGCGTGAACCGCCTCAGCAATGCCGAGGATGGCGCGCGTCTTTGAACGTGCCGTTCCTACGCCCTTTATTTCCTCCTCTGTGTGCTTCAGGAGGGATGCCGGGGTGATTCTGCCAGTACACAGCGTTCGGAGGCAGGCGTAAATCCTATTGCCAGCTTTTGCGGAGAGCATCTGCTCTATGATCTCGTGGACAATGAAGGCAAAACGATCCACATGCCTACGATAGCTAATCTGCCCGACATGCCCTATCGTCCTTGCGATATACTTGTCCGCCTTGCTGAGATGTTGAATGGCAGGGGAATCTGAAGTTAGAACCGGCATGGCAGCTCCTCATTTATATTGTCTGACAGCCGCCACATTCCCACATTGCCCCGGCAGGGAATTGGCTCGTCCAGTAGGCATACGTTGGTCAAGTGCCACCACACGGGGTAGCCCTCATTCCAGATGGGCGGATTCGGCGCGTTGTACGATGCCTCGTAGTCGCAGACGGCGACCAGTTTCCCCCGCCAGTCGGACATCTGATCCCACGATGGAAGCGCGGCACACGCGACGGGCTTGAACGCCCGCTCCGCCCATTCATTTACCACAAGGCACTTGGGTCTTTGCCCGAGTGCCTTTCTTTTTTTCCAGTCAGCGGGGATTTCCCGGCGGATTTCTGTCTTTTCGTGTGTTTCGTGCATTTCGTGGTTCATCCCCTCCCTCCTCCCTACTCCTGCCTCTTGACGGAAGCCCACTGCAAAGTGTCCACGCACTACTTTCTCCTTTCTTCTCCCTCCTCCCTACTTTCGTGTCCATTCGTGTCCATTAGTGGTTCAAATATTTTATTATTTTCGTGCTTTTCGTGGTTTCTTATTCTGGTCTTTCGTGGTTTCTTAAGTTGCTACATTAGCCAGAGGTTTTTGACTCCTGTGACAATCATCTGGAGTGAGATTGCGCTGAGGATTAGCCCTGTGATTTTGCTAAGGACGCTGATATTTGCGTGTCCGAGGAGCTTTTCGATTTTATCCGCGGCGACGAGGAGTCCCCAGATTGATGCGCATGCGAGAACGATTGCGATGCTGGTTATGGCCTTTTCCTGGACTCCGTCGGCTGTATTGCCCATGACCATGAGCGCGCCGAGGCATGCGGGTCCTGCTGTGATGGGGGTTGCCAGGGGGACGACCGCCATGTCCATCAGCACCTCCGGCGCGAATGCCTCCGCCTTCACCTTCTTGTCGAGGACGAGATTGACTGCGGTGAGGAGCAGGAGGACCCCCGAGCCGGCGCGGAATGCGTCTACCGTGATGTCGAAGAGCTGCATCACGTAGGTTCCCGCCAGGTAGATCAGCAGTGTGATGACGGTTGCCCCGAATGCGATCCTGAACGCCAGCTTTGCCCGCAGATTCTGCGGGATTCCGTCCGTTATCGAGATAAACGAGCTAAGGACGAAGAATGGTGTCAGGAGGAAGAAGAGGTTCAGGTATGTTGCGAACCAGGAATGCAGGATGGCGAACATAATTGTGTGAGAGTCGGATTATTGCGTGGGGGAGCGTCTCTAGGCCGTCTCGTGTGTGTTCTGCCTGAATTAGAGGACGTTTCTGGTCTTCCAGAATGATGGCAGCAGGATGACGAATGCAGTGAAGAGTTCGAGTCTTCCTGCGATCATATTGAATGTGAGGAGCAGTTTTGCCGGGGTTGAGACAGCTGCGAAGGTATTTGCCGGGCCGAGGGCTCCGAGTCCTGGACCTGCGTTTCCGAGGGTTGTGACTGCCGCGGAGAGCGAGGTCTCCAGATCCATATTCGAGAGATATGGGAGAAGCAGCGTGGTTGCGCAGAGTGTTCCGATGTATAGGGTCATGAATGCGATAGTCTGCTGGACGACGGCGGGGTCGATGCGGACATTGTTGAGGAAGACATTTGGCATCAGGTGTGGGAAGAACTTTCGCCTGACTTCGTTGATGCAGTGTTTGAATGTGACTATTCCGCGGGAGACCTTCATGCCGCCGCAGGTGGAGCCGCCGCATCCTCCGATGCAAATCAGCATCAGCACCATCATCGGGAGTCCTGGCAGGTTCCAGGAGGTGTAGTCGGAGGTGACGAAGCCCGTGGATGAGAATACGCTGACCACGTGGAATGCGGAGACCCTGATTGCGGACTCCAGGTCGAGTGCAGACAGCCTGCCGTTTGAGAAGAGCAGGGTGTTTTGTCCCGAGAGGAGCAATTGCACCGTGCAAATCATGGTGCATGCCAGGACGATTGCGAAGTAGGTCTTGAACTCCTCGTCGTGGTGGAACTCGAATCTTCCGTGGAAGAGGAGTTTCATCAGCAGCATGAAGTTTGTGGCGCTGAGGAACATTCCGCCCGTCGCGATCCATTGCAGCGCGGGCTTTGTGCTGTAGTATCCGAAATTTGCGGCGTGGGTTGAGAAGCCGCCTGTTGCGACTGTCGCGAATGCGTGGCAGACTGCGTCGTAGAGCGAGTCCATTCCTCCGAATCGATATGCGAGTGTGACTGCGGCAGTCAGGAGGATGTAGAATCCCAGCATCATCCTGGCTGTGGATGCGATTCGCGGCGTTGTCTGGTCGAAGGAGGACTTCATGCCTGTGACCTCCGCGTTGTAGAGTTGCTTGCCGCCGCCGAGTTTCGGCAGCAGCAGGAGGACGAACATGACGAATCCGATGCCTCCGAGCCAGTGCAGCATCTGCCGCCAGAAGAGCAGTGCCTTTGGGAGCGCCTCAAGGCCCCCCTCGAGGGTTTCGCCTCCCAGCAGGGGGATGTTGTTTTCTATGACGGAGGCTCCTGTCGTGCTGAGTCCCGATGCTGTCTCGAAGAGTGCGTCTGAGACGCGCATGCCGACGCCGATGATGAAGGGCAGGGCGCCCAGTAGCATCGCCACGACCCATGAGAGCAATATGATGAGGAATCCGTCCCGCAGTGCGGACTGTCCAGTGGAGGCCTTTTGCCGTGGGCGTTTTCGCCAGAATGCCACGAGTCCTGCAATGCCAAGTGCCAGGCAGATTCCAATGCTCCAGGTGAAACCCTGGAGGTCGGCGGGATTGTCGCCCATGAGGAAGCCGACCAGCATGGAGACGACCATGCAGAATCCTATTACAAGGACGAGTGCCGAGACTGAGAGGAGTATCTTTCGGGAGTTCATCGCCTAGAGATATTGCTTGATCTTCTGGATGTCCTCAGCGTTTGCGACCGCGATGAGCTGGTCGCCTTCCTGGAGGACGGTCTGGCCTGTCGGCGCGAGCACCTCGTCGCCGCGGATAATCAGCGCAATGAGGAAGTTCTGGGGGAGTCCGGCGTCAATGACCTGCTTTCCCACAAAGCGCGACTTTCCCGAGAGGGCAAGCTCGGTGATTCTGGCGTTGAGTGCCCGGAGTTCCGGGTCGACGCGGATCGTGCCGCCGGACATCAGCCTGAAGGCGCAGTTGGCGGAGATCTGGGTGGTGTTGAACCAGCATCCGGCCTGCTCGATTGACGGCAGGATGTCCATGTATTCGGCAGTGCTGGTAAGCGCGATCACCTTCTTTGCGCCAAGCCGTGACGCCAGGAGGCACGAGAGGATGTTGTTTTCATCCCGGTCCGAGAGCGCCGCGAAGGCATCGCATTCCGTGATGTCCGCCTCCGTCAGGATGTCGGAGTTTGTCATTTCCCCTTCGAAGAGCATGACATTCTGGGGCAGGGCGTCCAGCAGCCGCCCGGCCTTCTTCGGGTCACCTTCTATGACCCGCACGTCAATCCCCTCGCCGAGCAGCCGTTTTACGAGGCGTCCTCCGATTTGGCTGACTCCTGCGACAATCACGCGGTGGATTGGGACGCTGCCGTCCTTTGAGAGCCACTCCACGAAAGCCCTCACGTTTTCGGCCCGTCCTGCGACATAGACCTTGTCTCCGGGCATCAGGACAGTGTCTCCGTGGGGGACAATCATGTCGCGTTTGCGGATGATTGCCGCGATGCGGATGGTTTTGAGGAAGTCCTTGCAGGGCAGGTCTTTGATTGGGACTCCGGTGAGTGCGCTGTTCAGGGGGATGTTCACCACGTCCAGAAGCGCGTCCGGGTTCTGGAAGGTGATCTTCTGCTGCAGGATGCGGTTCTGGAGGATTGCGTGTATCTGCTCGACGCTCTCGTCAATCGACGAGAAGAATTCGTCGATGTGGAAGGAGCTGGGCGTGACACCGTCCTCTTCTGAGAAGAGGCTTTTCGAGAAGACCCGGCAGACGGTTTTCTTGACTCCGAGTCGTTTTGCGATGGCGCAGGCCAGGACGTTTGTCGCCTCGTCTCCGGAGAGTGCCAGCAGCAGGTCTGCGGTAGCCGCGCCGGCATTGCGCAGCGTTTCGGCGCTTGCCCCCTCGCCGACAAGCAGGCGGGTATCCAGGTTTTCGCCCGCGTCCTCGAGATTCTCGGGGCGGGTGTCGATCATTACGACGTCGTGGTTGAAGGAACACAGCTTTCCTGCGACAAGCTGCCCAAGTTCACCGGCGCCTACGATGATTATCTTCATAGCGATTTCATCACGTAAGGTGAAGGTTGCCCCCCCATAACGTCAGGGGAGGGCGCATTCCGCTAGTATAATCGCATTTTCGCGTCCTACAGCGAGACAGTAAATGGTTCCAATCCCGCGGGGGCGTTGCAATGGAGTCATAATTGGCTTGCTTTCATACGGTGCTTTGCCGGAGAGACGTTACGGTAAGGCACTTTGCCGAAAACCTGCGCCGAATTGGACCGCCCTTTTTGGTGCAACTATCACTAACTACCTACAGGAGAAGAAGATGGAAATCAAGACCGATGATGCCAAAATGAGCTACGCCCTTGGAATCAACATGGGGGCGCAGGTCTCGCAGCTCCCACTTGACGTGGATGTGGATGCGTTGCTCGAAGGAGTCCGGGACATGATCGAGGGCAACGAAACAAAGCTCCCGCGCGAGGAATGCATCAAGTATCTCGATGAACTCTTCCAGAAACTCCACAAGGAACACTCCTGCAACGGAAGCTGCCACGACTGCGAAGGCGGATGCAGCCACGACAACGGGGCCGAAATCGCCAGGAACCAGAAGGCGGGAGACGAATACCGCGCGGAAAACGCAAAGAAGGCAGGCGTCACCACAACTCCCTCCGGACTCCAAATCGAAATCCATGAACAGGGAGACAGCCGCCGCGCAACCGAATCCAGCGTCGTCAAAGTCCACTACACGGGAAAACTGATTGACGGAAAGGTCTTCGATTCATCAGTACAGCGTGGAGAACCCATCGAATTCTCACTCAACAGAGTGATTCCCGGATGGACCGAGGGAATGCAGCTCATCGGCGTCGGCGGCAAGGCGACCCTTGTCATTCCACCCGAACTGGGATACGGGGAATCCGGAGCCGGCGGAGTCATCCCCCCACAGGCAACCCTCGTCTTCGACGTGGAATTGCTTGACATCAAGTAGTTTCTTCCACGGCATCTCAAAGCCGCCGCAGGATGGATTCCCCCTTTCTGCGGCGGTCTTTCCCCCCTGCGTCCTGGACTCATAACGCGCATTATGCGACACAAACTGGCGGGGCGGAATAATTCCCCTGTGTCATTTCCACCGCATTGGAGTATAGCCTATGTTTAATTGTCCAAATTGTGGCATGTCCTCTGAACCGAAGGAGGAGCTTGTAGGCGGCGACATCTTTGGGAACGGCGGTGCAATGCGTCGTGTCTGCGCCTTTTGCGGATGGGAACTTCCTGACGGCGTTGGTTCTCCAAGCAAAGTCCGCCATGACTCTCCGAAGAGGAGGCATGCATGCCCCGATGCCTTGGATGAGTTGTTCGGCGATGATTCCGGTGTGGACGATGGGCTGGTGCTTTCGGGCGATGTCGAGTCGCGTTTTTGCCGCACCTGCGCCAACTACCTTTCGGGGCCGTTTTTGAGTAGATGCCAGGCCCACCACGAGGATGTGGAGCCCATGCACGTATGCGACGACTATGTCGCGCGTCCAAAATGACGTCTTTTTTACGAAATTGTCATGTTTTTACAGTGCCGATTTTAGTTTTTTCGGCGCTTTTCCTGGCCTCATGCGTATCCAGGGAGTCTTTTTCCGAGGCTTCTGCCCTGCCCCGCTGCGAGGTTTGGGTTAGATATCTCCCTGAGACGGACCGTGATGCGCAGTTCAGGCTTGGTGTCAGGCCAGTTCCGATGGACAATGGGTGGACGGAACTGCGGATGAAGCGCGACATTGAGAGGATCAAGGCGTCATCCATCGATGTGGCGATGGTCGAGGCGACTCCCATGCAGCTTTCCGACGAGTGGTTTCTTTCGCGGTTCGGGCGATTCCAGGAGATTGCGGAGGTCGCCGGCGTGGGCGTCGTCGTCTCCCTTGTCCAGGCGGAAGGAGAGAACGTCCCTCTGGAGAGAGGCAACCTCATCCAGTATGCCGAGCGTATTGAAGCCCTTGGAAAGCGGGGGTATCTTTCAGTCAACGGGCGCCCTGCCCTCCTTGTGGATGCGTCTTTCAATGTGGCAGACTCCGAGGACGCAGCCTCCGAGCAGGTTTCCCTCCTGCGCTTCGGCAAGGAACTGCCGGAAAGGAGGGACACTCCTCTCACGGATATGCTTCCCCTGCCCTCGAAATACAGGTGGATTTACGCGGGTATTGTTGTAAGTTATTCCAAATCAAGTAGTTATGATACTTGGACAATACCCAGGAGGCAGGGTGCGTCACTGAAAAGACAACTCAAGGCTATCAATGACGGCAGTTGCGAAATCGTCCTGCTGGACTCCTGGAACGACTATGCCCGGGGCTCCTTCATTGAACCGAATTCAATGGACGGGATGTCCATGATGAAGTGTCTCATGCGCGGAGCTGAGCCCATTGCCCGCTGAGTCTTCTGACTGTGGCGATGATATGGCTCTTGCGGGGGGCTTTTCTCCTGGATGTACCTTTTGGACGATATTTCTGGAGCATCCGAATGCAGGTGTTGTATCCTGAGGGTATATTAAGGCATTTTTCCTACGGGCGCGTGTGTATGCGTCCAGATTTCACACCCACCACAGATTGGAGACAATTCTAATGAACAAGAAAACGGTCCGCGACGTGGATCTGAAGGGCAAGAGGGTAATCATGCGCGTTGACTTCAACGTTCCGCTGAATGCCGAGCATCAGATTACCGACGACACTCGCATCAAGGCCGCCGAGCCCACAATCAAGTATGTTCTTGAGCAGGGTGCCGCCCTCATTCTGATGAGCCATCTTGGTCGTCCGAAGGGGAAGGGGTACGAGGCGGACTTCAGCCTCAGGCCTGTTTGCGACTACTTGTCGAAGGATCTTGGGATTGCCGTCCAGTTTGCCGAGGACTGCCAGAATGCCGACGCGCAGGCTGCCGCCCTTCAGCCGGGCCAGGTCTTGATGCTTGAGAACACCCGTTTCTACAAGGCCGAGGAAGGCAAGGTCAAGAAGACCGACGACATGAGCGACGAGGAGTACGCCGCGAAGAAGGCGGATATGAAGGCCAAGAAGCAGCAGATGGCCGAGAAACTTTCCACCTACGGCGACGTCTACGTGAACGACGCCTTTGGCACTGCCCACCGCGACCACGCCTCCACCGCGTCCATCGCGAAATACATGAAGGCGAAGGGCTGCCCGAGCGTTGCCGGCTTCCTCCTGGAGAAGGAGATCAACTTCCTGGGCAATGCGGTTGAGAACGCCGTCCATCCCTTCGTCGCCATCATTGGCGGCGCCAAGGTCTCCGGCAAGCTTGAAGTCCTGCAGAACCTGATGAAGAAGGTCGACGCCATCCTCATTGGCGGCGGCATGGCCTATACCTTCCTCAAGGCCCAGGGCCACCAGGTCGGCAAGTCCCTGGTCGAAGAGGAGCTCCTCGACATCGCGAAGCAGACCCTGGCTGACGCCAAGGCCAACAATGTCGATTTCGTGCTGCCCGTCGACAACCTGGCCGCCGACAAGTTCGACAACGACGCCAGCATCACCGTCGTCGGGGACGACATTCCCGCCGACCTCATGGCGCTTGATATCGGCCCGAAGACCATTGAGAAGTACGCTTCCATCATTTCGACTGCCAAGACGATTGTCTGGAATGGCCCCATGGGCTGCTTTGAGATGAGCAACTTCTCCAAGGGCACATTTGGCGTCTGCGAGGCGGTTGCCGAGGCAACGGAGAAGAACGGCGCCATCTCCGTGATTGGCGGCGGCGACTCCGTCAGCGCCGTCAACAAGAGCGGCCTGGCATCCAAGATGAGCCACATTTCCACTGGCGGCGGCGCCTCCCTCGAATTCCTTGAGGGCAAGGTCCTGCCAGGCGTTGCGGCGCTTGACGACAAATAGTCCGTCGTGTCAGCCATCGGGCTCGGGCGCGTCGCGCGTCTGTGGCGTGTCCGAGTCCTTATCCGGGTTTTTCAAGTCTACAAGTCACAGATAAGGAGTTTTTCAAATCATGGAACGCAAGAAGGTAATCGCGGGCAACTGGAAGATGAACATGACTGCCAGCGAGGGCGCCCAGCTCATCGCTGACATCAGGTCGAATTGCGGCGGCGCCTGCGGATGCGCATGCGCCCCCGAGGTCATGGTCTTCTCCCCATTCACCAGCATCGCCGCCGTCCAGGAGGCCGCCAAGGGCACTCCCCTCGTTGTGGGCGCCCAGAATGTCCACTGGGCCGAGAACGGCGCCTTCACTGGCGAGATTTCCGCGAAGATGCTTGTCGAGATGGGCGTGACCCACGTCATCATCGGGCACAGCGAACGCCGCCAGTACTTTGGGGAGACCGACGAGACCGTCAACAAGCGCGTCAAGGCCGCCCTTGCCGCCGGCCTGAAGGTCGTCCTCTGCGTCGGCGAGACGCTTGAGGAGCGTGAGAAGGGCGTCACCGAGGCCATCATCGAGAAGCAGGTCCGCTGGGACCTTGACGGTGTCACGATGGACCAGCTTGACAACGTGATTCTTGCCTACGAGCCCGTGTGGGCGATTGGCACTGGCAAGACTGCCACCAACGAGCAGGCCCAGGAGGTTCATGCCTTCATCCGCGCGCTCATCGGCAAGGCCTTCTGCCCTGTCTGCGCCGGCAAGCTCCGCATTCTCTACGGCGGTTCGATGAAGCCCGCCAATGCCGCAGGTCTCCTTGCCCAGCCCGACATCGACGGTGGACTCATCGGCGGTGCCGCCCTCAAGGCCGCAGACTTCCTGGCACTTGTCAAGGCAGCCTGCTAGTTGTCTGAAGAAAGGAAAATGCACAAGGGCGGCACGCCTCTGCGGAGACAATCATTCCGCAGGGTGGTCGCCCTTTTTTGGCTTCCGCACACGGCGCTGTTCTCCAAGGACAGTATCCTTTTCAGGAAAAGTTTTCACATATTCCAGGGAACCCAAAATCATATAAATGGTCGTAGGAGACGATCAATCCAGAGCCACGGACCGGGAACTCGTGGAACGCTTCCAGCGCACACGGGACCAGGGTGCCTTTGACGAGCTTGTGGCACGCCATTCAGGACGCGCCTACCAGCAGGCGCTGGCATTCCTTGGCAACCGCGAGGATGCGGAGGAGGTCGCCCAGGATGCGTTCATACGCATCTACCGAAGCCTTCCAAAATTCCGGGGCGACGCCGAGTTCAGCACGTGGATGTATCGGATTGTGATGAATCTCTGCAACAACCGCTACCGTTGGAACAAGGTGCGTGGAGCGGGCAGGAACATCAGCGTGGATGCGCCGCTGGAGCCGAAGAACTCCTCCGGAGACGCGCCGCTGAAGATGGAGTTGCCCGACGACAGGATGATGCCCGACCGCGAGGTCGCATTCGTCGAACTGCGTGACCGCACCGAAGCCGCAATGAAGTCGCTTCCAGAGGTCTATCGGCAGGCGGTGCTGTTGCGAAATGTCAAACAACTGGACTACGAGCAAATCGCGCAGATTCTGCACTGCGCCGTGGGGACCGTGAAGTCACGGATCAACCGCGGGCGCGAACTGCTGCGGCAGGCGCTCAATCTCTAGCGCCCCTCCTAAACAACCTCTCCTTTTCCGTAATAAGAAAATGACCGAAAAATCTCTCCAATGTCCGTCCCAGGAAGTTCTTCTGGACTACGCCTACGGGGAGGAGATGCCTCAAGTCACCTCCCACCTCGCAGAGTGTGAGAAGTGCCGTGGCTTCGTCGGCAGGGAGCGTCGCCTTAACCAACTCCTTGACGGATACTGCGAAACGCCGTCAGGTCTTGCGGAGGGGATTTCCCAGGCATGCCGTGACGAGATGGACGAGGAGGAATTCCTGGCGCCCAAGCCCTCCATCGCCGCGCCGCGCCGCGCACTCTTCGAATATGTCCTCAAGGTGGCCGCACTGGTCGCAGTGATTGCCGGCGCATTCTTCCATATTGGCCGCCAGAGTGCATACCTGGGTGGAGACGCGGTCGTCGCTTCCACGGAGACGCCTGTCTCCGTGGACTCCCTTTTCATTGACGAGGTGGCTCCCAGGGCAGTCGCGTCCATCCCCAAGGCGCCGGCACGCGCCTACACATCGCCGCGTCTTGACACCGGAGTTGAGCTTTCAGGCAAGACTGCCGACCCCTCCCAGGGGTTTTCGCTGAGGGACAGCCAGGCTTTCGTGGCCTCGCAGACGCAGAATCCCCGCCAGAATGTCACCATGGCCTCCTCCAATGGCGCCGACTCCCTGCGTGGACAGCATGGCGCGTCACTGGCGAAGGTCCATGACGAAGTGACCCACGTATGGCTTGCAGATGAACTCCCCTCCCCCGAAAGAATCCAGAGTTTCCTCGATAAGAACAATGGCAATGCCTCTGGAAATGCCACCCCCGATGAAAACGGTGTCATCTCAATCACCTTCATGGGGACCGATGCAGGAGTCCAGACAATTGCCGATACACTCTATGGCGAAAAACACTGGAAGCTCCTCTCGCCAGACTATCCGCAGCCCAACCAGGCAGCACGCACCGCACTCCTCGGAGCACCGGTCAAATACAATATCAAAATCGTCAAATAGGGGCGACGTCACTGCGTTGCAGAGGCGGGTCGCATTTGATGTCCGAGGGAATTGCCTGGATGCGGGCGCACCGCCTCCATTCCCTTTCTTTCTTTTATGCATAACTACTTGCACTGCAAGTAGTTAGATGGTTATTTCCTCGTAAGGAGCAGCAGGATGTCCCTGGCGATTGGGCCGGCGATTCTGCCTCCGCCTCCGCCATTCTCGACGGCGACAACCACCAGATACTTCGGTGCGTTCGCGGGTGCCGCCGCCACGACCCATGCGTGGGGCTTCATTCCAGGCGCATTCTCCGCCGTCCCCGTCTTTGCGAGGATAGGCAGCCTGGTTGTCTTGAGTGTCTGTCCCGTCCCCGAGATGACACATCGCCTCATTCCTTCCACTACGATGCGCCGTGCGTATTCCGGGAAATCGTGTGTTGCCCTGACCTTTGGTTCGTCCTTTAGGAAGTATCGTGGCGCCAGCAGCTTGCCTGTCAGCAAGTAGTTTGTCGCGAGTGCCATCTGCATTGGCGTGACGATCCATCCGCCCTGCCCGATTCCTGCGTTTGCGGCGTCGCCGGGATGCCATGTGTTGTCGGCTTTGCGGCTGCGTTTCACCCATGCGGGGGAGAATGGGATTCCAGGAATTTCCTGCTCCCCGAGATCTCCGCCTGTTTTTCTTCCGAAGCCGAAGAAATCGGCGAAGTCGTCTAGTTGTTCGCGTGGGAAGCTCGATGCCAGGGTGCAGAAGTAGGTGTTGCAGGAGAGGGAGATTGCGTTGACGATTGCAAGCCCTCCGTGGACATGCGAGCAACCGATTCGGCGTGACTTTGTCAACTGGTAGAATCCCGGGCATTCCACGATTGGCTTCTCCATTGTGGCGAGTCCCTTTTCGATGGCGTACGCCGCATATAACGGCTTGATGACAGAGCCGGGCGGGTAGTATCCTGCGAGGGCACGGTTGAGCATCCCACCTGGCGCCACACCGGATTCTCCAAGCGGGGTTGCCGGGAGCGACGCCATGACCAGCACCTGCCCTGTGGCCATCTCGATTGCAACCGCCGCCCCCTTGAGACCGCCGTCGCGGAAGCGTGCCTCGGCAAGCCTCTGCGCATCCATGTCCATTGAGAGCCGGCAGTCGTCGCCGCGCACCGCGGGACGCGAGTCTAGGACGCTGCTTCTGTATGAAAGGACGTCTGTCTGAAGCAACTCCGCACCGCCCTGCCCCGCCAGCAGATAGTCCAGCGCCTTCTCCATTCCGGAGGCTCCTGTCAGCTCCATTGAATTTGCATTCCAATAGCGTTCCAGGGAGCTTTTCGGGTGTTCCCTGCGTGTGGTCCCCCGCAGCTGCGGTGCCAGCCCAGGTTCGTCGTAGCATCGTTTCCAGGCGAGGGTGAGTTCTGTGGAGGGGAACTCATTTCGCAGCGCCAGCCAGCGTCCGCGTGTCTCCGCGTCTACTTCCTCCCACAGTGTCAAGGGCATTGCGGGTTCTTTTTCGAGATGCCGCAGGATTGCGTTCCTTCCCGGTCTCGTGGCGTAGTATTCCGGACCGAGGGCGGATGCGACCGATGCGAGGACGCTTTCGAGTTTTGCGAGCGTTGTCATCCGCGTGTCACGGGGATCCCTGACAAGTTCGGGGCGGATGACAATCGAGTAGCTGGGGACTGTGTAGTTTAGGCGCGTCCCGTCCCGGGCGGCGAGGGTTCCCCTGCAAGCGGGGACATAGACAAGGCGGCTCTGCTCACGTATTGACTTTTCGAGAAGCGCCTTTCTTGGGCGGAGCTGGTGCCATGCGACTACGCATAGCAGTGCAAGGAGGAGCACGCTCATCGCACGGAAGAGCGGCCGGGCGAAACCTGCTGGTCTGAACTTCGGTTCCTCTCCCATGTCAAGTGTCCGTCAAGGATTTCCCCCTAGCAGTCAGCCGAGTCGGGCACCCGTCCCGGATCCTTGACAATCCCGGCGGCAAGCCTCTGTCTGACAACCTCGTATAGAAGAATTGCGGTGGCGGTGGCGACATTCAGCGAGTCGGCCTCCCCCAGCATCGGCAGCCGGACAGCCAGGTCCGCCTCGTCAATCCAGGGCTTCGTCAGACCATACTGTTCTGCGCCTACCACGACCGCCACCGGCCCGGTCAAATCCACGTCGGTGTAGAGGGTGTCGACATGCGGTGAGGTGGAAAGGATTCTGACGCCCTTTTTCTTGAGCCAGGGGATGGTCTCAGCGGTTGTCGCCTCGGCAATTGGCAGAGTGAAGAGGTTGCCGGTGCTGGCGCGGACGACATTCGGGTTGTAGAGGTCGGTCTTGGAGTCGCAGAGGATTAGGCCGTCAACCTTCACAGCGTCGGAGGACCTCATGATTGTGCCGAGGTTGCCGGGCTTTTCGATTTGCTCGGCCACCAGGAAGAATGGGTGTTCCGAGAGTTTCAGGTCATCCAGGCCACGGTGGAGCTGTGGCCCGATTCCAAGGAGTCCCTCTGGACGATCCCTGTAGCACATCTTTTCGAAGGCGGCCGGCGCAACGCGAATCAGCCGTGCGCCCCTTTCGGCAAGCTCCTGCAGAAGCTCCTCCTCGTGGTGTTTCTCCGCAGGGAAATACTCCGGGCAGGCAAAAACCTCGCGAATACGATAGCCGCCCGCAAGCGCCCGCACAAGGGCGCGGTAGCCCTCCGCCAAAACAACCTGGCTGCTGTCGCGGTCAGGCCTGTCACGCCACCTGGCGACCTGCTTGACCTTCGGATTCTGCAAACTCGTTATCTCTTCGTGAAAGCGCATTGATACGACCGACTTATATTTCCCTCGATTACTAACCACGCGGGCATAAGATAATGCCTGCCAACCCCTCCGTAATTTGACCAGGAGACATACCCATGCTTTCACAGCGCCTAAAAGTTGCAATCCCCCTCATCCTCGTCGTATTCCTGGTCTTCTTCCTTCCTGGAACCTGGGGGCGCGCCGCCTTTTCGATTCTTGCTGCGGCAATCCTCTTCACGGCAAACCATGAAGGATGCGCACTGGCGGGGTTCAAGCCACTGCACCGGGAGGAAATCCTTCTGCAACTCTATGCCGTGGCGTTGATTGCGAATGCCTGGACGGCGTTCCTCCCAGACCCGGTGCTTCTCCTGGCATTCCTTCTCCTGGCATTTGTCCTCCAGTTCAACCAGAAGGTGACAGCCGCGTCCCTTGCCGCAGTCGCAAAGACCCTCCTCATCGGAGTCACGGTCTGCTGGAGTCTTTCGTTCCTTGCACGTATATTCTATTCGGAGGTTCTCAACGGGCCTCTTTGCCTTGCCTATCTTGTAGTCATCACGAAGGTGGCCGACATTGGCGCGTATTTTGTCGGCACCCTCACTGCAAAGCTGCCCGGTGGCAACCACAAGCTTGCCATCCATGTGAGCCCGAAGAAGAGCTGGGAGGGGCTTTTCGGCGGAATCGCATCATCCATCATCGCATCGGTTCTCTTCTGCATATTCGCAACCTCCCTCAAGCTCACCTTCCCAGTCGCAATCCTCCTTGGATTCCTAGCCGCAACACTGGGACTTGTCGGAGACCTCTGCGAATCACTCCTCAAGCGCGCCGCCTCCGCCAAGGATTCGGGAGTCATTCCGGGACTTGGAGGAGCCCTGGATGTCGTGGATTCACTACTTCCAATGGGAATCATCATCTACTATGCCATGAACTGGCTCAGCCGCTCATCCTGCTGCATTCTCGATATTCTCGAATAGAGGAAGCACACCCCAGGAAAACAGTATGTGTGGTGCCACCAATCTCTTCATTAGGGGGCAGGAGTTCCAGACCGGAGTCAAAGCAAAGGAGTCATAATCAGACATCACATATTGTCATGGGATGGTTGTGGAGCCGAATCCAATAAGCCCCCGGCAGATATTTATTATATCAGTCCCGACTTCCGGTTTTCCCTCTGACACATTTGCGCCTTTTTTGCCAGACGCATCTCCCCCGTGAAAAGGCATGGGAAATATATCGCTTGCGAAAATGCCAATCGCAGATTATCTTTATGTGTAAGGCGTAAGCCATGAATTCAACAACTTACTGTATGAGTGGCAAATACACCTGCTCATGACAGCCCCCCCGGCCAACGGGGCGCCCCGGCTTGAGATACACCGCCAAAGGAGCCGCAGAATGTCAATAATCATTGAAGGACATCTGACACCCTCGCGACTGCAACGACTGGCAATGGCCTCCATGCTCGCATTGGCACTGGCCATCCCGGCAATGGCAGCTGACACGGACAATGACGGACTGGAAGACTCCATCGAAACAGAATATGGTTTGACGGTGGGGGTGACGACATGCGCCGTGTATCTTGATGCCGTGAACGGAGACGACACGAACAGCGGCCTTGCGCCCTCGGACGCAAAGAGGACGTTCGCCGGGGCGCTGGCGGTGCAGAGGAATGCCTCTGCAGAGAATGTGATATTGGTGGCACCAGGAGTCTATTCCGGCACGCAGAACAGAAATCTGGACTTCATGGGTGATGACATCATTGTTCGCTCCACAATGGGGGCGCAGGACACTATCGTGGACCTGGGGGGCGAGGGACGGTTCCTATACCTCCACAATGGCGAAACCGTGGCTAGTCGCATCGACGGACTCACGATACGAAACGGATACGCCGCCTCGCACGGCACGGCAGTGTGCCTGGAAGACGCATCGCTGGACATCCGGAACTGCATATTTGAAAATAACCGATCCGGACGACTCGTGCGATATGAATACTCGGAAGGATGCTTCGAAGAACACTGGCAGGATGCAATGTCGACAGCCGCAGTCTATGCGGAGGGAGGAACAGTACTCGCCGCAGACTGCGTCTTCTACGGAAACGTCTCCGAATCCACGGACTCCTGTTTCTACAATGACGATTACATGAACGCCGGCGCAGTGAAACTGGTGGAGTCGCAGGGAAATGAATTCCGGCGCTGTGTCTTCATCGGCAACCGCGGGGCAAACGCCGGCGCGGTGCTTCTCGCTGGCGCGGAGGCGTACATGGACTCATGCCGCTTCAAAAGATGCGTGGCGCAGAACGGCGGCGCTGCCACCGCCATGCGTCTGAATATCTACGACCAAGAGACACAGACAAGACGCGACATTCCATCTCGGCTGGAGATGTCTGGCTGCCTATTCCTGTACTGCAGGTCGAAAGGAGCCGCTTCCGATGTCCAGGCAGGCACGGGAACAACCCTGGTAGCCGTATGCTGCACTTTCGCCTTCGGAAACTCTTCTGGCGGTAATTCGCTGGCAACCGGCGGCGAGGCATCCATCGGAGGTTGTGCCGCTACAGGCGGCATCCAAGCCAGCCAGGGAGGAGAGCTCGCCGTCACCAATTCCTGCTGCCCCGAACCCCTAGGCGCATACGGCACGGGAAACATCCAGGCTCCCCCGGGGCTGACACCGGCAGGTCTGCTTCTGGCGTCATCCCCCTGCATTGACACCGGCCTTTCATCTGGCTTCCCCCAAAGGGACATTCTCGGCGTCGCCCGGCCGTCCGGAACCGCATCCGACATTGGTTGCCACGAATTCCTGGACACGGACGGAGATGGAATGCCCGATATCCTTGAGCCGGGCGGGGATGCCGCCCCCACCGACGACTCCGACGGCGACGGCATTCCAAACCTGCTGGAGTATCTTGCGGGAACCGAAATGTCATCGACAGACACCGACGGTGACGGGATTGCAGACGGCGAAGAACTCCTGATGGGATTCGACCCGCTTCTGCACACACAAATTGTCCATGCCGACAGCATACACGGAGACGACACGCTTGACGGACTGACCTCGGAAAATGCGGTAAGGACGCTTGCACGGGCCATAGATCTTTTACAGGATCCCTCCTGCGACAACGTCGTCCTTGTCCATCCAGGCATTTATTCCGGCGAAGGCAACCGTGAACTGGACTTCCAGGGTATGGACATCGCCCTCATAGCAGTCTCCGGAACGTCCGATACCATTATCGACCTGGGAGGGGCCGGGGCGTTTCTGCGACTTGACTCCGGCGAAACTGCCTCCAGCCGTATTTCCGGCCTGCACGTGCGCAATGGATACACCACTTCTGGCGGCACCGCCATCGATCTGGAGAACGCCTCCATGTCAATCCTGAACTGCGTATTCGAGGACAACCGATCTGGACATGAGGTCTCATACGGCCCCGGGAATTCAACGTACATGGCGGGCGGAGAATCCACGGCCGCCGTGCACTGCAAGAAGGGAACTGTCATGATTTCCGGATCATCCTTCATCGGAAACATTTCCCGGCAGGGAATGGGGGGTGCGAATGCGGGCGCATTACTTCTTGACGACTCCTTTGGCAATGTGATTGAAGACAGCATATTCCTCGGAAACGTCGGCGTTGGAGCCGGCGCGGTGCTGCTGTGCAATGCTGATGCCGAGTTCCATTCAACGAGGTTCATGCATAATCTCTGCACAGGGAGCGGTGGCGTCCTGTCGGCAGAAGGTGGCTGGAGTACGCAAGGCAGTGGGGGAACGGTCGTTCCCGGCGCAAAGTTCATAAACTGCCTGCTCTTGGACAACCGCGCAACAAATTCCTGTTCGGATCTGGCAATCGGAGGAAACTGCCGGCTTGTGCTCAAGAACTCGACCATCGCCGGAGGTTCGTCGAAGGACGGAGTGTCTGCCAGGCTGGATGGAAACGCGGAACTCAGGAACTCCATCGTCACAGGTGTGGTGTCCCTTCCCGGGCAGAGCGACCGATTCTCCGCAAACTACTGCTGCACGATAGGCGACTGGTCACGGCACGGAATCGGAAATATTATGGCTGATCCAATGCTGACAGGCGCAGGATTGCTTTCTGCAGGAAGCCCATGCATCGATGCGGGAACCACCGACGCCACTCCCACCCCAGACATCCTCGGAAATGCACGCCCTGCAGGAAACGGCGTGGACATCGGTTGCCACGAATTCCTGGACACGGACGGAGACGGTATCCCCGATTGCCTCGAGGGAACAAACGGCATTCTTCCAGATGAAGACGAAGACGGAGACGGTATCCCGAATCTTCAGGAGTACCTACTCGGCACGGACATCTTCCGCGCAGACACGGACGGGGACGGTATGAACGATGGAGAGGAAATCTCACACGGGCGAAACCCCAACGCCGCCGCACGGATGATACACGTCTCACCTGATGGAAACGACGGCGCGGACGGGCTCTCTCCCGAGAGGCCGCTGAAGACTCTTGCCGCTGCAGTGAAGGCGTCTCGGACAGCACAATACGAGAACATTGTCCTTGTAGCACCTGGAGTCTATTCGGGCGAGGGGAACCATGGCCTGGACTTCGGGGGCTTCGACATAGCCCTGGACGCGACGGGGGCGAGGGGGACTGTCGTGGTGAACCTGCCTGGCGAACACTCCTTCCTCTCCCTGAAAAGTGGCGAGACATACGCATCGCGGCTGTCCGGCATCGAATTCGCGGAGAGTTGGGGAGGAGCATCCGCCATCTCCCTGAATCGAGCCTGCCTGACACTGCGCCGCTGCCGCTTCCGCGACTTCGGACCGCAGCCAGAAGACTCCGACCTACACTCCAGTTATGGCTTCTCGGAGGGATGCGTCCTCTATGCCGAATCGTCCGGATGCCGTATGGAAGGGACAGAGATCGTCGAATGTGCGTACCAGGCAAGCAACTGCTCCCTCATAAAGCTCTCGTCCTCCGATTTGAAAATGGAGAGCTGCCGCGTCAGCAGATGCGATTCCGGCGGAGGAGCCGTCTTCGTGGCTTGGAACTCCGGAATCCACATGACGAATACGGCCGTGTATGGAAACAACCTGGCGTCGGCAGGCCAGGTCGCACATATTGACGGGACATCGCTCCTGGACGCCGTCAATTGCACCTTCTCGCGCAACACATCAGGAAGCAACGCCACGATAGTTGGCTATGGCGAAGTGCACATGCTGAATACTGTCTTCCGCGAGAGGATCGACGGATGCAGCGTGTCCATGTCCCACTGCATCGTGTCAAACGAACGCGCGAACGCGGAGACCGGATGCATCGCAACCGACCCAGGGCTTGCCGGAGGACTCTTCCTGACACCCGGCTCACCCTGCATCGATGCCGGTTCCTCCAACGGGGCACCTCCCATGGACTACGCCGGGACACCCCGCCCACAGGGCATTGGAGTGGACATCGGATGCGAGGAGTACAGGGACTCAAACGGCGACGGCATAAGCGACTTCTACGAGGCATGGTGCGGCTTCCAACTGACGGCAGAGGGAGACGAAGACGGCGATGGGCTGTCCAACTTGCAGGAGATGATTCTCGGCACGGACGCCGGACGCATGGACACAGACGGAGACGGAATGCCGGATGGCTGGGAGGTGGCCGGCGGACTGGATCCACTTGTGGATGACGCGGCTCTGGATTCCGATGGCGACGGACTGTCAAACATTCGGGAGTACGCGGCTGGAACCGCGCCTAATTCCCCAGACACGGACGGAGACGGAAGAAGCGATGGCTGGGAAGTGGATGTGGCGTTCAGCAATTCGCTTGCCGCCGACTTCGATGGCGGAATCTCTGCGACCGTCGAAATGGAAGGCAGTCTCTTCACTGATTCCGACGGCGGCTGGGACACTGACAACGGCTCGGCAGTCGCCAGGGGACGCTCCGGATGGCTCGAATATTCAGTCCCGATCACAGAAGACGGAATATATGTGCTGTCCGTGGAGGTTGCAGAAGCCGCCTCGAATGATGACGGAACGCCCTGGCACTGGAATAATGCGCAGCCCAGATCCTTCTCCCTGGACGTCGCCGTGGACGGGGCATCCTGCGGAGCACCCATTATAATCACCCTCGCCGATGGAGCCGGCCGGGGAGAATGCATGATGCCTTTCCTGAGGACAGGGGCGCATACGGTCCGGATTTCCTGGAGCGACGCGGCAGGGAGGTCGTCGTTGCGCGTGGAGTCAATAACGCTCGTCTGCCTCTCCGGGCAGGATTCCGATGCCGACGGAGTGGCAGACTGGATGGAAACGCGCCTGGCGAGCATGGCCCGCGCTGTTCTGCCGGAGAGTAGTCTCGTATCACCCGTGTGCATCGGCGGAGACAAGGCCTTCTGCGTTGAGGGAATGGCCGTGTCAGGATACTACGTGGAACCGGACGGTGAGGATCCCCTCCCTAAAATACGGCGCGTTGCAGGAAACCGCTGGTATGTCGACCTTCCACTGAACCCCGGCGGAACTCCATGCCATGTCGAGGTTTCCTGGCAGGACTCGGCCGTATCGGTCACCGGCGATATCCTCTGGGAAACGGCTGATACTGCCTCCATGGAGACGATTGACATCCGCAAGGACGATGAAATGCGTCTCGGAGCATCACTTCCCGAAGGAGTGGAGTCATGGACGCTATCCGTGAACGGACAAGAGTATGCCATGGAAAGGGACGGCGTCCTCCGATACAAATTCGAGGAGACAGGAGATGTGCGCCTTGTCGCAACTTGGCTGAATGTGGACGGGACGCCTGGTTCGCACGCGTCCTTCGTCCGCGTCAAGTCTGCCTCTTTCGGCGGCGAAGTCGCTTGCCGGGTCGGGTATGGCCGGGACTGGAGGCTTCCCTGCATCGGAGAGGACATATACCTGGAGGTCGATAATTCCATCCACTGGGCAGACAGCGGATGGTACGGCGGCGCAAGGCATCTTTGGCTGAAGTGCCCAGCCGTCGGCGACGCATACGCGACGGCGCGTCTGTACGAGGACGGCCCCGTTCTGGACACGACGCGTGTTCGAGCAACAGGCCTCACAAGCCATTCGGACGAAGGAAAGCACCGCATCACAACGGACTTCGGGGATGGCATTGTCCTCTACGATGGATACATCATGGTCGACGCCGTCGTGCAAGGAGTGACTGTCCATGTCTCGCTCTGGGGGACGAACAGTTTCTTCGCGGACGGGACGCAGGAGAAGACCTTCACCTGGGAGGACTTCGACTCTTCGGGAGAACTGCGGTTCAGCATGATCGGCATGGAGAGGTTCAACACCTGCATGGGTGTCACGATGAGCCAGGACGGGACCACACTGTGGAGTCAGCGATGAGAATTCCGTCCATGCAATTGCTTTTCTCCACGCTTCTGTTATCCGCCCCTTGCGTCCGTGGCGAATGGAACGTGGAGCCGCCCTGCGCGGACTTGGGCTCCTTTCCCGCCAACACACCTCCCGTCGCGCGGTTCATGATTGTGAATCACAGCGAGACTCCCCTGGAGGATGTCGGTGTCCGCACGGACTGCGGATGCCTTTTCGCGAAGACAGATGCCAACTATGTGCCGGCCGGAGGGACGCTTGAGGTCGTGGTCTCAATAATGCAGGAGGGCATCTCAGGCGCCTTCGCCCATAGTATCTTCGTGGAAACGCACGATGGATTCCAACGCGTCGCCGTCTCCGGAGAATCCGTCCCACTTCTGCGTGTCAGACCGTCGGCAGTCATGAACCTGGGGGTCGTCCCTCCAGGGGGGCAACTACACGCAGAATTCATTGTATCCGCGCAACGCCCCGTGGAACTGGGTGTGGTCTCGGAAAGGAACCTTGAGGCAAAGATAACCACCATCGGGGAAACGGAGTTTCTGTTTGTCATCAACGGACGGGCTCCAGACGCGCCAGGACCTTTCCGCATGGAAACGGAGGTTCCTATCGTGTCCCCCGACGGATGGAAACCTCTCGTCATGGCACTTTTCGGCAGGGTCCAATAAATGGGCACCGCAAAACCTCAACTTCAACATTATCCACCGCCAAAAAGGAGTGACAGGAAGATGACAGGTTACAACCCCGCCTCCGCACCGTCCCCGATGTCGCGCGCCCTCGCCGCGGCTCTCCTGTGCCT
>ERZ1035014.322-NODE-322-length-23103-cov-14.358122_pt1 | contig 23103 bp, 26 predicted proteins | sample MGYA00520620_ERZ1035014 | MGnify/ENA primary metagenome ERZ1035014 (study PRJEB33766, sample SAMN09781744) | gut metagenome | biome: gut microbiome | host: Homo sapiens | place: Madagascar | study: EMG produced TPA metagenomics assembly of the PRJNA485056 data...
AGAACTAAATCCTTTCAATAATTTATTGTCCAACTTTTTGGGGTCAGTACATAAAAGCGTCCTTTTTAATGTGCTTAGACATAAGAAAAAAGCTGAGATGAGTCAGCTTTTAATGAGATTTTCTTGCAGGGTTGATTAAGACACGACTTTCTTTTCGTTTACTGAATTGTTTGCGGTATTGACTTGGTGTTAGTTCGTAGTAACGTTTAAATTGTCGGTTGAAATTTGACAAGTTATTAAAACCAACAGCCGTAGCAATTTCAAGAACTGGATTTGAGGTGTTAATCAACATATCGCAAGCTTTGTTCAGGCGAACTTGAATGATGAACTCAGTACAAGAGCTTCCCGTATGTTGTTTAAAGACCGCCATAAAGTGTGTTTTACTATATCCCATGAATTGAGAAAGGTAATCAATAGAGAGATTCTTTTGATAATTGTTATTGATAAAGTCAATCAATTCACGAATCTGTTCATTTTTACGATAAGTATCATCAGTGTGCTTGCGAAGAACGTAACGATAGTAAAAGAGTAAATATAGAAATTCATTAAGTTTTGATTTGAGTAGCAGTTCAAAATGACGTCCTTCGTTTTTTGAAAGCTCAAAAATGGTGAAGAGACATTCTTTGATTTCCTCATAGCCTTCCATTCCTGGTTGAATGCGCGGAACAAATTTATAAAGACTAGTCTGCAAAGGTTGCAAGTAACGAAGACTAACTTGGTCCACAATAGAATAACCAATCATGTCTAAGTGAAAGCGAAAAGTATCAGTGACATGTTTCTGGTTTTCTAACGGGTGAATAGAGTACATCCCATTTGGTCGTATGAGGATAATATCACCTGCTTGACTGTTAAAATAATCGTAATCGATGTGAAAGCGAGCTGAACCTTCATAAATATAATTGATTTCAACTTCTGGATGCCAGTGGAAAAGAACGTCAGGACGTCCGTTTTCAACCACTGTACTGTAATAATCATAAGGTAGAAGGTGCTTGCTTTCATCTATTTTAATTTCGTGAGCTGGATCTGCTTGTTTCATATAATATCCCTTCTAATCATAACATAGTATTAACTACTCTTTTATTATAGCAGAATAACCCGAAAATTGGAAGCGTATTCTAGAAAAGGTTTTCATAAAGATTTTCAAGACTATATCAGATAAAAGTATTATAAATAAGAAGGATAGTGTTAGAATCATTTTTGCTAGCTGATTATAATAGGGATATAAAATCACTTAGCAAGAGCTTTTTTTTTGGTTGTGCTAGCAAGTGGTTTTAGAGTCTATGAGACACAATTGTTTATAAATTCAGAAAAGCTCCGCATGGCAAATTAATCTTCTTTGTTAATCGCGGAGCTTATTTGAGTTGAGAAACTTTCGTGAAAGAACTGTTTCTTTTAGATATTTTATCTCAAAAGTAGTAGAATGAAAGGGTAAACATAATGTTAATTTAGTCATTCAAGGAGGAATTAATCATGGAAGAATTGAAAAAAGTTCTCTTAGCCGGTATTGGTTTGACGTCTATGACTTTGGAAAAAGCTGACGCTTTTGTAAAAGAGTTAGTCAAAAAAGGACGCCTCACTGTTGGCGAAGGAAAAGAATTGCAGTCTGAACTAAAACGTCGAAGTGAAGACGAAGCACAAGCTTTTTTAGATCAATTAAATGCTAAAACAAAACCTGTTCAATATGCTACCAAAGAAGATGTTTCTCGTCTTGAAGACAAAATTGACGCTCTTTTGAAGAAGTCAAATATCTTAAATTAGAAATTATTGGTGGGTTATGTCAGGTAGACGCTTAAGAGAAATCATTGGTGCCTTTAGTTCAGTAGGGTTAACCTCTTTAATCGAAAAAGGAAAAGCAGCAGAAGATAAATCAACGCCTCGTGAGCTTCGCTTAGCGTTTGAAAAATTAGGACCAAGTTTTGTTAAAATTGGTCAGATCCTTTCGACAAGAAGTGATATTTTCCCAGAAGCTTATGTTAGAGAATTGAGCAAGTTACAGAGCAATGTACTTCCACTTCCAACGGAATTGGTCATGGAAGCCATTGAGGCTGAGCTTACTGGTCCTGTTTCTGCGTATTTTTCTGAAATCAGACCTGAGCCACTTGCTAGTGGCTCAGTTGCTCAGACGCATCGAGCTCGTTTGCTAAATGGGAAAGATGTTATTATCAAAATTCAACGCCCAAATCTGCCAGAAATTATCGAAGAAGACTTGACACTTTTGATTCGCCTTTCAAGACGTATCCCAAAAGCATTCCTTCCAATGGTAGACTTACCAGAGGTTTTGCAGCAAATCAAAGAAAGCTTGACACGTGAAATTGATTTTCGCAATGAAGCACAAGCAATGATTACCTTTGCTGAATTGAACCAATCAAGTAAATGTATTGCCAGTCCAGAGGTGTATGGTGAGTTTACGACGCCACGATTGATTGTTGAAGATTACGTCTCAGGGATTCCAATCAATCACTATGATGAGTTAATCAAGGCGGGTTATGACCTTGAAGATATCGGTCGAAAACTCATGCTTAGCTTCATTAAGCAAGTCTTTAAAGATGGATTTTTCCATGGAGACCCTCACCCAGGTAATCTTTTTATCTCAGACGATAAGATTTATTTTATTGATTTTGGGATTATGGGAAAACTTGATAATGGCATGCGCGTGGCCTTAAATGATATTCTTTATAGCTTTACAGCACAAGACATCGAAGGTATGATGAAAGGTATTTTGTCTATCACAAGCTTTGACACGTCCATGAACAAGTCAACGCTTGCCCAAGATGTGGAACGCATGCTGGCCAAATATTCTAGCCTAGATATTGGTGTCTTGTCTATCACAGATTTGATTGAAGATTTGTTAAATGTCTTTGTCAAAAACGGACTCAAAGCGTCACCACAGATTACCATTTTAGAAAAAGCTGCTCTGCAAATTGAAGGCATTTTCCGTGAATTAGCTCCAGAAGTTGACCTCATGACCCTTGCTAAGAATTATTTCCTAGAAAATATGGGACCTGACATGCTTAAGCAAGCTTTGAACAAAGAAACCTTGCTTATCGAGCTATTTTATCAACTAAAAAATGGTAAGAATATCCCGCGTCGTCTCAATCAACTCTTGGAACAAGTCTTAAATGGACGTATTTTAGTTAACCATGATTTATACGATTACACCAACCGTATTAAGTTTTTTAATCGTGTGGTTAACCGCTTTGTTTTGAGTTTGCTCTTTTTTGCCGTATTGATAAGTGCTGTGATTTTGAGTTTTAATCAAAACTTAGAAATCCTATCAAATGGCCTTTTTGTCTTAGCTTTGTTGCTCTTTTTGTGGGACTTAGTCCTCATTCTCAAAAAATGAAAAACTAACTAGATAGAAGGAATTTCCTAATGACTTAGGAAATTTTTTCTATTTTTATTTTTGTAACCGCTTGCTATAATGACAGTGTATTAAACAAGGAGGATATGTAATGGCTAAGTTACCAGATAATTTTTTGTGGGGTGGTGCAGTTGCTGCTCACCAACTTGAAGGTGGATGGAAAGAAGGAGGAAAAGGACTCAGTGTTGCTGACGTGATGACAGCTGGTCGTCATGGTGTTCCTCGTGAAATCACTGACGGTGTGGTTGAAGGTAAATATTATCCAAACCACGAAGCGATTGATTTCTATCACCACTATAAAGAAGATATTGCTTTGTTTGCTGAAATGGGCTTCAAATGCTTCCGTACATCAATTGCATGGACACGTATTTTCCCAAATGGTGATGAATTAGAACCAAATGAAGCAGGTTTGCAATTCTACGATGATTTATTTGACGAATGCTTAAAACACGGTATCGAACCTGTTGTTACTTTGTCTCACTTTGAATTGCCATATCACTTGGTTAAAGAATATGGTGGTTTCACTAACCGTAAATTGGTTGATTTCTTTGTTCGTTTTGCAGAAACATGCTTCCGTCGCTACAAAGATAAAGTTAAATATTGGATGACTTTCAATGAAATCAATAACCAAGCAAACTATCAAGAAGATTTTGCACCATTTACAAACTCTGGTATTGTCTACAAAGAAGGCGATGACCGCGAAGCGATTATGTATCAAGCTGCTCATTATGAATTGGTAGCATCTGCGCGTGCGGTTAAAATTGGTCGTGAAATCAACCCTGATTTTCAAATTGGTTGTATGATTGCCATGTGTCCAATTTACCCTGCAACATGTAATCCAAAAGATATTCTAATGGCACAAAAAGCCATGGAAAAACGTTATTACTTCACTGATGTACACGTTCATGGTTTCTACCCAAATCATATTCTTAAATACTGGGAACGTAAAGGAATCAATGTTGATGTGACTGAAGAAGACTTGGCAGATTTGAAAGAGGGAACTGTTGATTACATCGGATTCTCATACTACATGTCATTTGCAATCGATTCTCACCGCGAAAACAACCCATACTTTGACTACCTTGAAACAGAAGATTTGATTAAAAATAAATACGTCAAAGCGTCTGAATGGGGTTGGCAAATTGACCCAGAAGGTCTTCGTTATAGCCTGAATTGGTTTACTGATATGTACCACTTGCCACTTTTCATCGTGGAAAATGGTTTTGGTGCTATTGACCAAGTAGAAGAAGATGGCATGGTTCACGATGATTATCGTATTGATTACCTTGGTGCTCACATCAAAGAAATGATTAAAGCTGTCGACGAAGACGGTGTTGATTTGATGGGATACACTCCATGGGGTTGTATCGATCTTGTCTCAGCAAGTACAGGTGAAATGCGCAAACGTTATGGTTTCATCTATGTTGATAAAGATGACGAAGGTAACGGTACTTACAAACGTACACCAAAATTGTCATTTGATTGGTATAAGAAAGTCATTGCTTCTAACGGTGAAGAAGTCTAAAGTTATCCATTAAGTTATTATTTTGAAACCTTTGTGGGGGTGTAATCTCTTACCCTACGAAGGTTTTTACATGATTATAAGAAGAGAGTAGGTCTTTATGATTGGGTATATTGCGGCTTGTTTGACAACATTTGGTTTTTTGCCACAAATGATCAAGGTTTTAAAAACCAAAGACGTTGAATCCATTTCACTTGGCATGTATACCATGTCAGTCACTGGGATGGCATTGTGGTTGGCACATGGAATTTCTGTTTCAGATCCAGCTTTAATTGTTGCCAATACCATCTCAGTTGCCTTAGCAGGAATTATCCTTATTTGTAAAATAATTTATAAATAATTTTTAAAAGTCTTTGAAATGTTGTTGTATCAATGTTTTGGAGACTTTTTTGCAAAAGTTTTTCAGTAGATTCTTCCTATTTAATTCCTGAAAAGAAACCTTACAGAAAATAATTGACAGGGCTTTCAAAAAGGATTATAGTAATCGTATAATTTGAGTGTTCCGCTAGGAACAAGGAGGTGAGGGTTATTACGGTGACGATTTTAGCAATTGTTTTTGGAATTTTGTTAATCTTCGCTATTGTTCGTGTTGTTCAAATCAAAATGGGCGTGACCAAACGCTTTGGTTACCATTACACCATTACCATGCATCATGGACTGAAGTTACCAGATTTGATAAAAAATGATAATCTTGGAGGAAAGATTAAGATTATTTCAGCAACAGACGACACTTGCAAGGTACAATCACAGATTAATGATACCGAACTGAAAACAACTTTGATGAAGGATTATCAACTGGATTCAACTCAGGTGTCTGTCGAGATTACTCAGTAAATCGTATGCCAGTTGTGAAGGTTTATTTTTAAGGGATGGCTAAAACTATTTAGAAAAAATACAACTACCAATTTTATGTTAATATTTATGACATTTTTTCTTAAAAATAATTGTTTTTTTGAAGTTTAAAAAAATACTTCAAAAAAACAGGTGAAAGGAGATTAATGACGTTGAAAGTTTTATTGATTGTTTTGCTTATTGCACTTATTGTAGCTGGTGTATACAGCGTTAGAAATCAACTTTGGGTAGCAAAAACATTTGGTTGTGATTATGTGGTCGTCATGAAAGATGGTGCAAAACTACCTGATTTAGCAAGCATTGCCAACCTTAAAGGAAAAGTTAGAGTTGTCGGCTCATCAGATGATACTTGTAGCGTTCAATCACATCTCAACGATGTGGAATTGAAAAAGGTTTTGATGACAGATTATCACTTGTCAGACGAAGAAGTTTATATCCGCCCAACCCAACTATCAGGTGCCCTTGGTATGATGTAGTTTAGGAGATGACGAATAAGAGCATTAAATGGGTTATTATTATCGTATTTTTAGTTCTGATTGTTCTTGTTTACTTTTTGCCTAGCAAATATCGAAAAGTTTATGATAGTCAAGGTCAACGAATGAGTGGTCCAAATATCATCACCTCTTCAAATCCTAATGAGCTTCCTGATATTTTAGCTAATCAAAAGATTGCTGATACGATTCAAGTGCTTCACAAAGATTCAAAAAGCTATCGCGTTTATTCTATAATGAACGATGAAAAATTGAAAAAGCTAATTATTGATGAGTTAGGCTTGCAAGAAAATCAAGTTTCTGTGAATTATACAAAATTATTTATTCCTGAATTCTTTTAAGATAGTCAGACTAGTTTTTCCTAGTCTGGCTCTTTTTTTCTAAAAAAACTGAAGATTTACAGCAAATTTCCGTAGTGATTGTAATTTGATTACGGAAAAAGTTGTATCTAAACGGAAATTTTCCGTAGTGGTCTTATTTTTTTCCTCATCACATAGGAAAAAGAATGCGTTTACATAATGATGGCGCTTTCATATAATATCAGTGTAAACAAAAAACAAAGGAGATTAAACGTTATGGCTAAACAAGCTTTAATTATCTGTGCAGGCGGTATGTCATCATCAATGATTGCTAAAAAAACAATGACATATCTTCAAGAAAAAGGTGAAGATATTGAAATGGATGCTGTTGGGGTTCCAGAAGGACAAAAACGTATCGAAGCTGATAAATACGATTTGTACCTTGTCAGCCCACAAACTAAAATGAACTTTAAACAATTGGCAGATGCAGCTGCTAAAACAAACAAACCAATCGTTCAAATTCCACCACAAGCTTACATTCCAATCCCAATGGGTATTGAAAAAATGGCAGCTTTGGTAAAAGAAAACATCTAATGCCAGTTGTGATATAATAGTTCTAATGGTACTTGGAGGTGTCCTCTTCTGTGTTAAATAAAAAAGAAAAGCAGATTATTCAATATCTTATTAAAGATAAGGATAAATTCGTTACTAGTAAAGAACTAGCAGCGCAATTAGGATGTTCGGATAGAACAATTAGAACTTACTATAAAACACTTATTGAAAAATTAGATTTTTACTCAGGCATTGATTTGATTTCCAAACAAGGTTACGGCTACAAGTTAGACATCGTAGATGATGATGCTTATGCTGATTTTTTAGAGGAAAATCATATCAATGACCATCACAATAACTACCAAAACATTACTGATATCAGTGATCGTTACAATTATCTGCTAAATAAACTTTTGTTTGAACAAAATGAAATTTATTTTGATGATTTAGCTGATGAGTTGTTTGTTAGTCGATCAACATTATCTAGTGATTTTAAAAAGATAAGACAAAAATTTAAACCTTATCATTTGAAAATTGAAAGCAAAGCCAATAAAGGGGTTTACGTCTTAGGACAAGAACGTGATAAACGTCGTTTCATCATGGATTACTTTATTGATTCTGGTTTTATTAATACCATGCATTCATATGTTGACAATGAGCTGCTTAATCAAAAGATTTCTTTTGAAGAATTAACCATCATTGTTCTGGATGAATGTCGGGAAGGTGGTCTTAAATTATCAGACTTTGTGATTCAAAATCTAGTCATCCACATTGCTTTAGCGATTCGTCGCATTACCGAAGGTTTTCGCATTAGCAAGGTGTCAGAAGATGAACTGGTACTGAGAGGTTTGGCAGAACGTCAAATTGCTGAAAATATTTTAAAACGTGTTTCAGTATCTACGCACATTGATTTTCCAGCAGATGAAGTTGATTATATTACTCTCCACTTGGTTTCAAAAGGTCACGGGAGTGCTTGTCACATTTCAGAAGTTTTGCAAGAGCAGATACGTCAGGAATTGATTGACAGTATTGACCAAATTAATCCAACTGTTAAGAATGACTTCCAATTGATTGAGGGCTTACTTGCTCATCTATCAACTATGTTCATTCGCTTGCAAAATAGGGTTGTTATGGAAAACCCTTTGACAGCGGAAATTAAAGCCAATTATCTCGACATGTATCAACTAGCTGAACGTGTTGTAGCTAATATGCCAACTTTCAGTGCTTACACTTTATCACCAAATGAAATCGCCTACATTGCTCTGCATTTTATGGCTGCAAAAGAAAGATACAAAGAACAACGTAAATACAATGTTCTTGTCATCTGTGCTACGGGATACGGCAGTGCTCAAATGCTTAAGAGCCGAATTGAAAACGAGCTCGGGAACTTGGTTTCGATTACGGATGTGATTGGTTATTATGAAATCAACGATGAAAAGTTAAAAGGAATTGATTTTATCGTTTCTTCTATTGCCTTATCAAACTTGATTTTCAATATTCCAGTCTTTACGGTTTCAGTTTTCTTAAATGATGAAGAGTTAAAGGATATTAAACAGGGAATCTCTCATTTGAATAGGTCTTTAGCAAATGTAGAAAATCGTCAATCAGAACTCAGTGTAAGCGATGTGTTTGATGATTACTTCTCAGAAGACTATTTCTTTCTACTATCGGACGCTTCAAAAGAAGAGGTATTGCAAAAACTAGCTCAGAGCATTTCACAAAATGAAAATGAGCAATTTGAGGAACGACTTCTTAATATGACGAAACAGCGGGAATCTATGAGTTCCATTGTGTTCGGGAAAAATATTGCCGTACCTCATCCTTTGAAAGCCGTCGGTAGCAAACATCATTTTGCGGTAGCAATTGTCAAAAATGGTGTGAAATGGGATGAACAATATCTATCAATCAAAATTATCTTTTTAATGTCAATGTCAATTCATGATAATGATGGACTACCAGAGTTGACATCTGCCATTGTTGATTTGGTTGATAATCCAAAACTTCAAGAACAAATGTTAGCTTGCCAATCATTTGATGAATTTAAAAAAATATTTTTAACGATTTAAAAAGGAAGTAGGAGTTATATGAATTCAGAAGAATTGCAAGTTGCAGCATTTGAGATTATCTTAAATTCTGGTAACGCACGTTCAATCGTCCACGAAGCATTCGATGCGATGCGCGAAGGAAACTATGCCCTAGCAGAAGAAAAGTTAAAAGAATCAAATGACGAATTATTAAAAGCCCACCAATCACAAACACACTTGCTCCAAGAGTATGCAGGTGGTAAAGAAGTTAATGTTGAAATCATCATGGTTCATGCTCAAGACCACTTGATGACTACAATGACTCTTCGTGAAGTTGGACTTGAAATGTTAAAATTATACAAAAAAGTTAATTAGTTGAGAGGAGATAAATGATGGCAGGACGTAAAAATCAAAAAAGTAGTACGCAAAAAAGGGATTTAAAGCAGGAAACCACTTGGAAGAATAACTTGTTTGCTCGGTATATACTTTTTAGATATTCTCTTGCCTTGTTATTCTTCGCTAATATTTATTGGATAATGATTTTGTCGTATCAATTGAATGTTATTATTATTTTGCCAATTTTACAGTTACTTTTAATTGTAATCGCTTTCGCTGAACAATTCACTTTGTATGGTAAAATAACAGTTGCTTTGAAATGGACTAAGTTAGCATTTTTAGGACAAATAGCGGTAAGCCTCGTCAGTATTTTATTGGTGATTTTACCATATCAGTTTGAACAAGCTTTTCCAATTTTTAGCAACGGATTAAGTGGCAAAGTATTTGTTATTGTTTTACAACTTTTAGGATTGGGGCTTAGTCAGCTAAATATTAAGCGGATTGAGCAAGTAAAAAATAATACAGACAAATTTTATTATCGTTTTCAACAAACTTTTGGAAAGTAGATTAATAAGCTTGTGATTTAAAAGGAGTTTAATATGGATGAACAAAAAGGATTCTTTGGCTTATTAGATAAATATCTAATGGGACCTATGAGTGTTATCGCACAGTATAAAGTGGTACGTGCCATTACAGCGGCTGGTATGGCAGTAGTACCGTTTACCATTGTTGGGTCAATGTTTTTGGTATTTTCAATCTTACCACAAGCATTTTCATTCTGGCCTATCGTAGCAGATGTTTTCTCTGCATCTTTTGACAAATTTACTGCTCTTTATATGATTGCAAACTACGCAACAATGGGAACTTTATCAATATATTTTGTTCTTTCTCTGGCGTATGAATTAACTAAAATCTATGCAGAAGAAGAGGAATTGAATCTTAGCCCGTTAAACGGTGCTTTACTTGCTCTTTTCGCATTTATTATGACAGTTCCACAAATCGTTTTTGAAGGTGGAGCAATGAGTGCTTTAACAAGTTTGAAAGAAGGTTCAGTCATTGCTGATGGTTGGGCAATGTCAAATGGTGTTACTCGTTTTGGCACAAGTGGTATTTTCACAGCGATTATCATGGCTGTTGTAACAGTATTATTGTATCGTATGTGTGTTAAACATAATTGGGTTATTAAAATGCCAGAATCAGTTCCAGAAGGTGTATCACGTGGTTTTACAGCATTGATTCCTGGATTTGTCGTTGCATTTACTGTTCTTATCGTTAATGGTATCCTTGTTGCATTTGGTACAGATATTTTCCAAATTATTGCAATTCCATTTGCTTTTGTAGGTAATTTAACAAATACTTGGATTGGTCTGGTTATTATTTACTTACTAACTCAAGCACTTTGGATTGTTGGTATTCACGGTGCAAATATTATCTTTGCATTTGTCAATCCGATTGCTTTAGTTAATATGGCAAGTAATACTGCAGACGGAACTCACTACATTGTAGCTGGTGAATTTTCTAATATGTTTGTTATCGCAGGTGGTTCTGGTGCTACTTTAGGACTCTGTATTTGGTGTGCCTTCCGTGCACGTTCTAATCAGTTGAGTGCAATTGGTAAAGCATCTGTTGTTCCTGCGGTATTCAATATCAATGAGCCATTGATTTTTGGTTTGCCAATTATCTATAATCCAGCATTGGCTATTCCATTTATGACAGCACCTATTGTTTCAATGAGTATTTACTATTTTGCAATGAAATTGAATATGATTAATGCGATTATTGCTCAAGTACCATGGCCAACACCTGTTGGTATTGGAGCATTCTTAGGAACAGCAGACGTTAAAGCGATTCCGCTTGCAATTATTTGTGCAGTGGCAGCCTTCTTAGTTTACTGGCCATTTATCCGCCGTTATGACAACCAACTTCTTAAAGAAGAAGGTGTTGAAGCTTAAAATAATGAGAGTGGGTAAGCCCACTCTTTTTTTATAGAAAGAACGTGAAAATATGGAAGAATTAGGAATTCCTATCTATCCATCAAAATCAAAATTGAGATGAAAGATTATATTGCGCAAGCGGCTAAGATAGGTTATCAACGTATTTTTACCTCGATGTTAGAGGTAGCAGGTAATTCAAGTGCAACAATTGGAAGATTTAAAGAAACCATTGACAATGATATAGACTGATAATGTCACGCTCACCATGAGATTTCTATTTTTGAAAATCTTGTGGTGATTTTTCATATCATAGTATTAGTTATTCTGATAATAGACAAGGATATTTTCAAGAAAATAGCGTATAATGGTGAAAAAGGAGAAGCTTATGACAATAAAAGTAATCGCAACAGATATGGACGGAACGTTTTTAACGAATAACAAAACCTATGATAAAGTACTTTTTAACCGTTTATTTGATAAATTTATGGCAGATGATATTAAATTTGTCGTGGCAAGCGGTAATCAATACCGTCAAATTATTCAACAATTTCCTGAACATAAACATCAAATGACGTTTGTGGCTGAAAATGGCGGTCACATTATTGAAAATGGCAGAACTTTGCAAGAAGAATTTGAAACAGTAGAAGCTATCTCAGCTTTGGTTAATTATATCGAGAAACATTATCCTGATACGGTGATTAACTTGGCAGGAAAGGCATCGTCATACTTGCCAAAGTCGACACCGAAAAAAATTAAGGATTTGCTTAGCTATTATTTGCCTGTTTTAAAATACGTTGATAATCTACATCCAATTCCTGATGATGATTATTTTAAAGTCACTTTACTGGTTCGTGATGAATTGACCTTCCAAGTGAGAGATGAAATTAACACTTTATTTGCGGATTATCAACTAACGGCAACCTCTAGTGGTTTTGGTTGTATTGATGTCATTCCATCGCATGTGCATAAAGGAACTGGCCTTGATTTCTTGCTCAATCACTGGGGCTATGGTCCTGAAAATCTGATGGTTTTTGGTGATGGTGGCAATGATATTGAGATGTTAAAACTGGCTAAATACTCTTTTGCTATGGCAAATGCTCCACAGGAAATTAAAAATGTAGCCAGCTATCAAGCTCCATCAAATCAAGAAAACGGTGTCTTACAAGTCTTAGCTAATCATTTTTTGAACGAGGGTGATTCGTGATAGAATAGTCACAAAAGGAGAAACTATGACTGGTTTTCAAGAACTATATCACAAAGCTGATGTGACAGAATTTCGCAACAAAGTTTTAGCTGACCAACAAGTACAGTTGTGGGAAAAATACGATGCTTTGAATAAACTGGTAAAACAGCCAAATATTGTCTTTGCTGGAGATTCTATCACTGAATATTTTCCAATTCACGAAATGCTGATATCTAATTTTCCGCTTTATAACCGTGGTGTTCATGGGATTAACAGTTTGCAGCTCTTAGAACATCTGCATACGCAGGTTTTAGATTTGCGTCCAAGTAAGGTAGTTTTGCTCATTGGGGTTAATGATTTAAAGATCAGACATCCAGAAGAAGTGTGTGAAACAATTGAGACAATCATGGCTACTATTCAACAAAAATTGCCTGTAACTGAGATTATCTTACTTTCTGTCTTTCCAATGAATGAGTCACCAAGATTTGTTCGCACACCAAATCATCGTAATAATGATAGCATCAATCAATTAAATAATTTGCTATCTAATTTGTCAAAAAAAGGTGTAACCTACCTCAATATTAACGATTCCTTGTGTGACGAAAGTGGTCATTTGCGACTAACTTATACAATCGATGGCCTTCACCTTAATATCACTGGTTATCGTGTGGTGTCTGAAATTTTGTCAGTGTATTTGTAGTGGGATGGTATCATTTTCCAAGATAATAATGCAAGATTGCGCTTTCAAATAACGGTATACTATTATTGTACTTAATTGAAAGAGGGAAAAGATATATGACAAAAGTATTTCCAAAAAACTTCCTTTGGGGCGGAGCAATTGCTGCTAACCAAGCCGAAGGTGCTTATGACAAAGATGGTCGAGGACTTGTTGCAACTGATGTGACAACTGGTGGGTCAGTCAATGCGCCACGTTACATGACTTATATCGACAAAGATGGTAACCCTGGTAAAGCGCCAGCTATGGGACATAATGGTAAGATTCCTGAAGGGGCTAAATACGCTGTGCTCGATACAGAGCATTATCCAAACCATGTGGCTGTTGATTTTTATCACCGTTACAAAGAAGACATTAAGCTGTTTGCTGAAATGGGCTACTCTGTTTTTCGTTTGTCAATTTCTTGGGCTCGTATTTTCCCAAATGGTGTTGACAAAGAGCCTAATCAAGCAGGACTTGATTTCTACCGTTCTGTCTTTGAAGAATGCCGTAAATATAACATTGAACCTTTGGTTTCAATTTGGCATTTTGATACGCCATTAGCACTTGAAGAAAATTATGGCGGTTGGAAAAATCGTAAGCTGATTGATTTTTATGTGCGTTATTGTGAGGTTATTTTTAACGAATACAAAGACTTGGTTAAATACTGGTTAACTTTCAATGAAATCAATAACACAACCATGTTCCTTGATATGTTTGGTTCAAAAGCTAGTGATGCAGATTATCAAGAAGGTTATCAAATTCTTCACCATCAATTTGTAGCATCAGCTAAAGCTGTTCAAATTGGTCATGCCATCAATCCTGATTTCATGATTGGAAATATGATTTGTGGTATTACATTTTATCCTGGCACATGTGATCCAGCAGATATCCTTGCTAATGAACACAAATGGCAATCAGGCATTTACTACTGTGGTGATGTGCAAGCAAAAGGAAAATACGGTACTTATGCCAAACGTCTTTGGAAAGAGCATAATGTTGAACTTCATATCACTGAAGAAGATCTTGAAGATTTGAAACGTGGTACGGTTGATATGTATACTTTCTCATATTATATGTCAAACAACGTGACAACTCATACTGGCGGTGAGCAAGTTTCAGGTAACTTCTCAGCAGGTGCTAAAAATCCATACTTGACTTATTCTGATTGGGGTTGGGCGCATGATCCAATGGGACTTCAATATTATCTTGAAAAAATCTATGACCGTTATGAAATTCCATTGATGGTTGTTGAAAATGGTCTTGGAGCCTTTGATACTGTTGAAGAAGATGGCTCAATTCACGATGATTATCGCATTGATTATCACCGTGCACATATTAATGCCATGGCAAATGCTATTGACAACGGTGTTGACCTTATTGGTTACACTACGTGGGGTTGTATCGATATCGTCTCAGCTGGTACAGGTGAAATGCGTAAACGTTATGGTTTCATCTACGTTGATATGGATGATGAAGGCAATGGAACCCTAAATCGCACACCCAAAGACAGTTTCTACTGGTATAAAGAAGTTCTTTCAACAAATGGCCAAAAAGCCATTGATGAAGCAAGTGAAGATTAAAACTGATAAATAAATTCCTCGCTATTTTAGCGGGGATTTTTTGTAATAAACGGAAAATAAGAAAGCGCTTTTTCATAAAAAGTGATAGAATAAACTTAAAGATTAAAAAGTTTATTGGAGATTATTATGAGAGTTAAAGGTCACGGAACTATAAAAACATCTAGGGCATATGGTGCCATAGGGACACTTTTGTTATCAGGTGTTTTGTTTTTAGTCAGAACTAGTGGCGCTTATGCTGACGAAGCGCAAACCAATGCCGCAGTTGACAGTGTTCAGATAGACGGCAATCTCAGTAGGCTTATTCCCGATCTTCAAATAGGTACTAGTTTCACCTCGCTCAGAGGGTGATAAGTGAGAATAACGAGACTTTATGGTAAAGTGCTATGACATAAGCATATATTTTCATAAATGCTTATAAACGTTGATATTATCACGTTTTCAATTTTTTCTATTTTCCATAAATACTTATACAATTTCTTTGTGGGGGAGTAAATTTTATGAGTTCAGCAGGCAAGAAACTAGCACTCAAAAGGTGTTCAAATTGAAGATAAACTCTATTTCTGAGGTTTGTCTTTTTCTGTCTTTTGAAGTTTTTTATGTTGAATAAGCCTCATTTCAGTAATTTTAGGCAAAATAAAAAGGCTATCCTGCCAGCCATTTGGCGATTTTTTTAAGATATAAGCATGCTAAAGTGAGTCCAACTTTTGCCTCCATTTTGGACTTGCCTCTTTCTCTGGTATAACGCAAATTATGATATTCTTTAGCTGTCTCAAATAAGCGTTCAATGGTTTCCTTGTGTTTTCGGTAACGGTCAATCATACCCCGATGATGTCGGATATCTTCACAAATCTCTAAGTCAGCTTTCCAAACATGACGGATAACCACTTTTTGATGGGGTTGACTCGTCGTACACTGGCTTAGTCAAGGACAATTCTGACAATCTTCTGGTTGACTTTGCTACTCACGATAACCTTGATGGTTGGTAGTTCGGTAAGTTAATACCTGATTTTCAGGGCAAAGGTAACAGTCATAATAATCATCATAAATAAAATCCTTAGGACGTAGCTTGCCTTTCTTACCATGAGGACGCGTATAAGGAAAAACAGGAATAACCTTTTGAGAGAGTAAATAATGAGCAATCGTTAGTGTTTTATAACCTGCATCTGCGATTAAGTAGGTTGGTTGAAAGGCTTTGAGTTAAGCAAAAAGAGCTGGAAAAGCTTGACTATCATGGACATTTTTAGCTGTCACGCTATAGGCTAGCGCCCAACCATGCTTATCACAGGCAACTTGGGCATTATAAGCAAAGACTTATTTATGTTCTCCCTTATGAAACCAGCCACTTTCTGGGTCTGTCGTTGAGACTTTTTTAGTTTCGGGCTCTTTTTCTTTGGCGAGCCCTAGCCACTTTTTTGCGTGTTTCTAACGGTCACGATTGATTTCAAGCTCGAGTTGATTCGCCATGAATTTAGCTTGTTGGTTAACTTCTTGATTGATGTATTTGTGGTTATTAGCAGCTGCTTTAATATAAGTGCCATCGATAAAAATCTCACTTGGGTCAATTAAGTCAGCATTGATACAGCAGCCTAAGACATGACTAAAAATGGCTTCAACCACTTGTTTATCTTGAAACCGACAACTGTAGTTTTTGCCATAAGTGGTAATGTTAAGCCTAAAAACCAGCGATAAGCTACATTGACTTCAATCTCCTTAATGGTTTGGCGCATTGAATGAATCCCAAAGAGGCATTGATTAATGGGATTTTGATGACCATCATAGGGTCGAGACTAGGACGACCTGTTTCGTGAGAATAAGTGTCTTCTAGCAAGTCATAAATAAAAGAGAAATCAATCACACGGTCAATCTGGCGTAATAAATGGTCTGTTGGAATCAAGTCATCTAAGGTGTAAAAACCAACTTGCTTACGATTATAATCGGGATTTTCTTTATGGAACATAGGCTCACCTCATAGCTATTATTATCTTTATTATATCGCTAATCCACACAAAAGCCCTTAGAAACTGTTTTTCCCAAGGGCTTTGTCTTCAGTCTGTGTTCTTATTTTTATAAGAACTATATATAACTCTTTATCTTGGCTTACCCTGAATTTCCTATAATTGAAATACTTTGAAATCGACTAGTACCACGAGTTAATGGATATATTTTTGTTGACGAACGTCTATAATAAGCAATATTATTTTCACTTAGAATTTTTTTGTAGATTTCATAAACATTTCACAATTGCCTTTTATAATAGACTTATAGTTAGTTTAGTAGATGTAGAACTTAGGCTCGATTAAGATAATTTAACGTCTAGGTGAGTAGAAAACTAGATGAAGTCATTAATGATGGAGGTATTAGATGAATCCAACCCAAAGAGCTTGGGCTTATGTCAGCAGAAAACGACTGAGAAATTTTATTTTATTTCTGATTTTATTCGTCCTTTTGGCCGGAATTTCAGCCTGTTTGACTCTGATGAAGTCCAACAAAACAGTAGAAAACAATCTTTACAAATCGCTCAATACATCTTTTTCCATTAAGAAGATAGAGAATGGTCAAACTTTCAAGTTGTCAGACCTAGAGGCTGTGAGAAAGATTAAGGGACTTGAAAAAGTTTCACCAGAATTAGAAACAATCGCAAAACTAAAAGACAAGGAAGCAGTGAGTGGTGAGCAGAGCGTAGAACGTAATGATTTGTCAGCTGTGGACAAGAACTTGGTCGGCTTAACTGCGTTAGAGGATTCTTCCAGGGATGTAACCTTTACAAGTTCGGCCTTTAACTTAAAAGAAGGACGCCACCTTCAAAAAGGGGATTCAAAAAAAATCTTGATTCACGAAGAATTAGCCAAGAAAAATGGTCTCTCTCTCAATGACAAGATTCGCTTAGATGCAGGTCAGTCTGAATCAGGAAAAGGACAAACTGTTGAGTTTGAGATTGTCGGAATTTTTTCTGGTAAAAAGCAAGAGAAATTTACGGGCATGTCCTCTGACTTTAGTGAAAATAATGTCTTTATCGACTATGAAAGCAGTCAAAGTCTCTTGGAAAATAGCGAACCTCAAGTTAGCACAGCTCGTTTCTACCTAAAAAATCCCAAGGAAATGGGTGGCCTCTTGGAACAAGTGGAAAACTTGTCTCTGGAAAATCAAGGCTACCAAGTAGAGAAGGAAAACAAGGCGTTTGAGCAAATTAAAGATTCAGTTGCGACCTTCCAAACCTTCCTGACCATCTTCCTCTACGGGATTATGATAGCAGGAGCAGGGGCTTTGATTTTGGTCTTATCTCTCTGGTTGAGAGAGCGGGTTTATGAGGTCGGAATCCTATTGGCACTTGGAAAAGGGAAAAGTTCGATTTTCCTACAGTTCTGTTTAGAGGTGGTTTTGGTATCAGTTGGAGCTCTACTTCCATCCTTTATTGCAGGAAATGCCATTGCGTCCTACCTGCTTCGAACTCTACTCACAAGTGGAGATCAGGCAGCTCTTCAAGACACCCTAGCCAAAGCAAGTGGCTTATCCAGTAGCATCCTATCATTTACAGAATCCTATGTATTTTTGCTACTAATTAGTTGCTTATCTGTCACTCTCTGTTTTATCTTTTTATTTAGAAAAACACCGAAGGAAATTTTATCGTCTATTAGTTAAGAAGGAGAAATCATGACTTTATTAGAATTACAAGATGTTACCTACCGTTATAAGAATACTGCTGAAGCAGTTTTATATCAGATCAAGTATAATTTTGAACCCGGAAAATTTTATAGCATCATTGGGGAGTCTGGAGCAGGGAAATCCACTCTATTGTCCCTTCTTGCTGGCTTAGATAGCCCTGTCGAAGGAACTATCCTTTTCCAAGGAGAGGATATTCGTAACAAGGGATATTCTTACCATCGTATGCATCATATTTCCCTAGTCTTTCAAAATTATAACTTGATAGATTATCTTTCTCCGCTGGAAAATATCCGCTTGGTCAACAAAAAGACAAGCAAGGATATACTTCTTGAGCTTGGTTTGGATGAAAGCCAGATCAATCGGAATGTTCTCCAGTTATCAGGCGGACAACAACAACGTGTAGCCATCGCTCGCAGTCTTGTTTCAGAAGCTCCAGTTATTCTAGCTGATGAGCCAACAGGAAATCTGGGTCCTAAGACTGCTGGAGATATTATCGATCTTCTCAAATCACTTGCCCAAAAAACAGGTAAATGTGTTATCGTCGTAACCCACAGTAAAGAAGTGGCACAAGCGTCAGATATTACACTTGAATTGAAGGATAAAAAGCTTTCTGAAGCTCGCAATACTAGCAAATAATATGAACTTGTTTTGATAGAACTATAAAATCGAATCAAATCTAGAAAGGGAACCTATGTTACACAACGCATTTGCCTATGTCACAAGGAAGTTTTTCAAATCTATTGTTATCTTCCTTATCATTCTCCTCATGGCGAGCTTGAGTCTAGTCGGTTTGTCGATCAAGGGAGCTACGGCTAAGGCTTCTCAGGAGACTTTTAAAAATATCACCAATAGTTTTTCCATGCAAATTAACCGTCGCGTTAATCAAGGAACGCCACGTGGTGCAGGAAATATTAAGGGTGAAGACATCAAAAAAATCACTGAAAACAAGGCTATTGAATCTTATGTGAAGCGAATCAATGCTATCGGGGATTTGACTGGATATGACCTTATTGAAACGCCAGAGACTAAGAAAAATCTAACTGCTGATCGTGCTAAACGTTTTGGAAGTAGTTTGATGCTGACAGGTGTCAACGATTCATCAAAAGAAGATAAGTTCGTCTCAGGTTCTTATAAATTGGTTGAAGGAGAGCACTTAACCAATGATGACAAGGACAAAATCCTTATGCATAAGGATTTAGCAGCAAAACATGGTTGGAAAGTAGGGGATAAGGTCAAACTTGACTCCAATATTTATGATGCTGATAATGAAAAAGGTGCTAAAGAAACGGTTGAAGTAACCATCAAAGGTCTCTTTGATGGTCACAATCAGTCCGCGGTTACCTACTCACAAGAGCTCTACGAAAATACAGCTATTACAGATATCCATACTGCTGCTAAACTATACGGCTACACAGAAGAAACTGCTATTTATGAGGATGCAACTTTCTTTGTAACAGCGGACAAGAACTTGGATGATGTCATGAAGGAGTTGAATGGTATCAGTGGTATCAACTGGAAGAACTATACCCTCGTTAAGAGCTCCTCTAACTACCCAGCTCTTGAGCAGTCTATCTCAGGTATGTACAAGATGGCCAACCTCCTCTTCTGGGGTAGCTTGAGTTTCTCTGTTCTCCTATTAGCCCTTCTTCTTAGTCTCTGGATTAATGCTAGACGCAAAGAAGTGGGAATTCTCCTCTCTATTGGTCTCAAGCAAGCAAGTATCTTGGGTCAATTTATTACCGAATCTATCTTGATTGCAATCCCAGCTCTTGTTTCTGCTTATTTCCTATCCAACTATACAGCTCGTGCTATTGGAAACACGGTTCTTGCCAATGTGACTTCTGGAGTTACCAAACAAGTCAGCAAGGCAGCTCAAGTTTCTAACCTTGGTGGTGGTGCAGAAGTAGATGGATTTAGTAAAACTCTATCAAGCTTAGACATTTCTATTCAGACATCAGACTTTATCATCATCTTTATTCTTGTCTTAGTTTTAGTTGTGTTAGTGATGACACTTGCTTCAATCAATCTCCTCAGAAAACAACCAAAAGAACTCTTGCTCGATATTGAATAAAAAAACTTGCTACCTATTCTCCCCTAAACGGGGTATAAGGGGTATAATATAGGTAGCATTTTTATGTATCTACTCTCCATAACTGCACTTGTCTTTAGAATGGAGATGATTGAAAAGAAATTTAAAGGAATGAGAAATATTTTTGTATGAGGATTTTAATTGTAGAAGATGAAGATATGATTCGTGAGGGGATTAGTGATTATTTGACAGACTGTAGCTATGAAACTATTCAGGCAGCAGATGGTCAGGAGGCCTTGGAAAAATTTTCTAGTTATGAAATTGCTCTGGTATTACTGGATATTCAAATACCTAAGCTCAGTGGCTTAGAAGTCTTAGTTGAGATTCGTAAAATCAGTCAGGTTCCTGTTCTGATGTTGACAGCTTTTCAGGACGAAGAATACAAGATGAGTGCTTTTGCTTCCTTAGCGGATGGTTATCTGGAGAAACCCTTTTCTCTATCTCTTTTGAAAGTGAGAGTGGATGCGATTTTTAAGCGCTATTATGATAAGGGACGAGTCTTTATTTACAAGGATACGCGAGTGGACTTTGAGAGTTACAGTGCAAGTCTAGCAGGAGAAGAAGTGGCTATTAATGCCAAAGAATTAGAAATTCTAGATTATTTGGTCAAAAATGAAGGATGTGTCTTGACACGAACACAGATTATTGATGCAGTGTGGAAGGCAACAGATGAGGTTCCTTTTGAACGAGTGATTGATGTCTACATCAAGGGTTTGCGCAAAAAGTTGCACCTAGATTGTATCCATACCGTTAGAAATGTTGGCTATAAATTGGAAAGAAAATGAAGCGACTCAGTTTATTTAAAAAGATTTTTATCTACACTTTCTCTATTTTTAGTATTCTGGTCATTTGCCTCCACTCGGCCATATATTTTCTCTTTCCCATCACCTATCAAGGTAACAGGCGGGAAGTCATTGTCAAAAAGGCAACTAAGATTGCCCAGTCACTTGATGGACAGGATAAGAGGACGATTGAGCGGGTGCTGGCTGTTTACTCTGAGACCAGTGACATCTTGATTTCAGTCAAGGGGGAGGTGACCGAGGACAGGATAGAGATCGCAGACGATATTCCCTTGGACCCTGACCGTCAGACGACATCTGTGGTCATCGAGGAGCGAGAGGTAACGACTCAGGACGGTCAAAGCATGACTCTCCAGTTTCTAGCTTCTATGGATTTGCAAAAGGAGGCAGAGCAGATTAGTCTTCAGTCTCTTCCGTATACTTTGCTGGCTTCTTTTCTGATTTCACTGCTCATCGCCTACATCTATGCTCGCACCATTGTCGCACCAATTTTAGAAATCAAGCGGGTGACTCGCCGCATGATGGACTTAGATGCCGAGGTTCGTCTGTGTGTGGATTCTAAAGATGAGATTGGTGATTTAAAGGAACAAATCAATAGTCTCTACCAGCATCTCTTGATGGTTATTGCAGATTTGCACGAGAAAAATACGGCTGTTCTCCAGCTTGAACACATGAAGGTGGAGTTTTTGCGTGGGGCCTCACATGAACTAAAAACACCCCTCACCAGCCTGAAAATCCTCATTGAAAATATGCAAGAGAATATAGGACGCTATAAAGACCGAGACCGCTACCTAGCTGTGGCTTCAGAAATAGTTGATGAACTCAGCCATAATGTCTTGCAAATATTAACCCTTTCTTCCGTTCAGGAGCTACGGGACGAAAAAGAAGAGATTTCTTTGCTGGATATAACAAAAGAGCTAATACAGAACTACAGCCTACTTGCCAAAGAGCGGAAGCTTTTGGTGCAAAATCAATTGACGAACCAGCAGGCTTACCTCAACCCCTCTGCTCTCAAACTTATCCTGTCTAATCTTCTCAGCAATGCCATCAAGCATTCTACTCAAGGTGGTTACGTGAGGATCGCTGAGAAGGAGGGCTGGATTTCCATTGAAAACAGCTGTAATCCAGAGGAACAAGAAAAATTTATCCAATCCTTCTTGAATACAAGCAATAAAAGGGCACAGGGCTCTGGTCTAGGCCTCTTTGTAGTTAAAAGCTTATTGGAGCACGAAGGGATTCTTTACCGCTTTGAGAGACAGGAGAAATGCTTACTTTTTTTGATACAATTTCCGAGTAACGAGTAAAATGAATATTACATTAAACTAGACAGAATTTATAGAGTATTCTATATTAAGTAAGAAGAATCTGATGTCTAGAAAATCTCGTTGTTTCAAGGGGAACTTTAAACAACAAAATCGTTGATCTACATTATACAATACTACCCAAAGGTGGCAAGATTCGATTAGAGAATACAGTTTAACCCCCCTAACTTTTGATAAATAGGTAGGATAGACCAAACCTAATGTCATTAAGTTTAGTAAGGGTTATAAGACAACAAGTTCATTGATAGACTGGAACTCGTTAGTTATACTTTTTGGGCTAGCTCAAAAAGAAATATTGCCATTTTATAATAAACAGTAAATACACAGCAGAATCTATTACTTTTTTAATAAATTCTATTTTGTACTCACATTTAAAA
>ERZ1035014.326-NODE-326-length-22974-cov-4.342205_pt1 | contig 22974 bp, 14 predicted proteins | sample MGYA00520620_ERZ1035014 | MGnify/ENA primary metagenome ERZ1035014 (study PRJEB33766, sample SAMN09781744) | gut metagenome | biome: gut microbiome | host: Homo sapiens | place: Madagascar | study: EMG produced TPA metagenomics assembly of the PRJNA485056 data set...
TTTGTATACTAGCCTTACCAACAAAACAAAGGGGGACAAAAATATATGAAGAAAAAATTTGTTGCAATCATGATGGTAGCTGCTATGGCAGCGTCAATGGCCGCTTGTGGATCAGATGGGGGTTCTTCTGATACACAGAAAGGGGGAGGCAGCACATCGACATCTGATGTTGCAAACAAGGACAAACCACTCGTGTGGTTCAACCGTCAGCCATCAAACAGCTCAACAGGAGAGCTTGACACAACAGCACTCAACTACAACAAGGATACCTATTATGTAGGTTTCGATGCTAATCAGGGAGCTGAACTTCAGGGAGAAATGGTAAAAGAGTATATCGAGAAGAACATCGATAAGATCGACAGAAATGGGGATGGCGTTATCGGATATGTACTTGCAATCGGTGATATCGGACACAACGATTCAATTGCAAGAACAAGAGGTGTTCGTAAAGCTCTTGGAACAGGCGTAGACAAGGGCGGCGAGATTGACAGTGCACCGGCAGGAACAAACTCAGACGGAAAAGCAGCTGAGGTTCAGGACGGCAAGATTACTGTAAACGGCAAAGACTATGTAGTAAGAGAGCTTGCTTCACAGGAGATGAAGAACTCAGCAGGAGCTACATGGGATGCAGCTACAGCAGGAAATGCAATCGGAACATGGTCATCATCATTTGGCGAGTCAATCGACGTAGTTGTTTCTAACAACGATGGAATGGGAATGTCAATGTTCAATGCATGGTCAAAGGACAACAAGGTTCCTACATTCGGATACGATGCCAACAGCGATGCAGTAGCAGCTATCGCAGAGGGCTATGGCGGAACAATCAGCCAGCATGCTGACGTTCAGGCTTACCTCACACTTCGTGTACTTAGAAACGCACTCGATGGTGTAGATATTGATACAGGTATCGGCAAAGAGGATGATGCAGGAAACGTATTAAGCGATGATGTATATGTTTACAAGGATGATGAGAGATCTTACTACGCATTAAACGTAGCAGTTACAGCAGATAACTACAAGGATTTCACAGATTCAACAGTTGTATGGGCACCTGTTTCAACACAGCTTGATTCAGCAAAGCACCCTACAAAGAAGGTATGGCTGAATATCTACAATGCTTCAGATAACTTCTTAAGCTCTACATATCAGCCACTCTTACAGAAGTATGATGATCTCTTAAATCTTGATGTTGAGTACATCGGTGGTGATGGACAGACAGAGTCTAATATCACAAACAGACTTGGAAATCCAAGCCAGTACGATGCATTTGCAATCAACATGGTTAAGACAGATAATGCAGCTTCTTATACAGCTCTTTTGAACCAGTAAAAGTATTTAAAACACTTAGTTGGGGAGGGAAAAATCTCTCCCCAAAATAAAGTGTATACAGACGACAGCAAATATAGAGTTAGGAGCAGGAAGTATGGGCGATAAGAATAATGAAAACATCTTATCGATTCGTGGCATGAGCAAGTCATTTGGACGAAACAGGGTTCTTGACCACATCAATCTTGATGTGAAAAAAGGTACTGTAATGGGTCTCATGGGGGAGAACGGAGCCGGTAAGTCGACAATGATGAAATGTCTTTTTGGTACATACCAGAAGGACGAGGGAACTATATATCTGGACGGAAAAGAGGTAAGCTTTTCAGGTCCGAAGGATGCACTGGAAAATGGTATAGCGATGGTGCATCAGGAGTTGAACCAGTGTCTTGAGAGAAATGTTGTAGACAATCTGTTTCTCGGAAGATATCCGGTCAATTCATTTGGTATGATTGATGAGGGACGCATGAAAAAAGAAGCGTCCGAGCTATTTAGAAAGCTGGGAATGACAGTTAATCTCGAGCAGCCGATGAAGAATATGTCAGTATCACAGCGACAGATGTGTGAGATTGCAAAGGCAATATCATACAACTCAAAGGTTATAGTATTGGATGAGCCTACATCATCACTTACGGTACAGGAGGTTGAAAAGCTGTTCCAGATGATGAGGATGCTTCGTGACCAGGGTATTTCACTTATCTATATTTCTCACAAGATGGATGAGATTTTTGAGATTTGTGATGAGATTTCGGTTCTTAGAGATGGAAATCTGGTCATGACAAAGAGCACAAAAGAAACAAATATGAATGAACTGATTGCAGCGATGGTTGGACGAGTACTGGAGAACAGATTCCCTCCGGTAGACAACAAACCAAAGGATGTAATCTTGTCAATACAGCATCTTTCGACAAAGTACGAGCCACATCTGCAGGACATCACATTTGATGTGCATGAGGGGGAGATATTTGGACTATACGGACTTGTCGGAGCAGGTCGTACAGAGCTTCTTGAGACGATTTTTGGAATCAGGACAAGAGCAGCAGGACGAGTATATTTTAAGAATCAGCTTATGAATTTCACCTGTGCCAAGGAGGCTATGGATTATGGCTTCGCACTTATCACAGAGGAAAGAAAAGCAAATGGACTTTTCCTTAAGGGAAACCTCACCTTTAACACGACAATCGCAAATCTCGGTTCCTATAAGAATGGACCGGCACTTTCAGACAGTAAGATGACAAAGGCCACCTCTGATGAGATAAAGATTATGCACACAAAGTGTATGGGACCGGAGGATATGATTTCGGCTCTCTCAGGAGGAAACCAGCAGAAGGTTATCTTTGGTAAATGGCTTGAAAGAGGACCACAGGTATTCATGATGGATGAGCCTACAAGAGGTATCGATGTAGGTGCCAAATATGAGATTTACGAGCTGATAATCAATATGGCAAAGCAGGGTAAGACAGTCATTGTAGTTTCATCTGAGATGCCTGAGATCCTTGGTATAACAAATCGTATCGGAGTCATGTCAAACGGACGGCTCTCAGGAATTGTCAATACAAAGGAAACCAATCAGGAAGAACTGCTGAGACTCAGTGCAAAGTACCTATAATAAAGGGAGAAGACAGATATGGCTAATAGTAAGATTTTAACGGCTGAGCAGGAGCGCACTCTGCGCCAGCCTATCGACGAATATGTTGGTGGAATACAAAAAGAAATTGATGAACTCAGAAAAGACGGAACTACAAAGGTTGTAGAGTGTCAGTCAGCGATAGCAGGCATCAAGAGAGATAAAACTCTTTCAAAGGGTGAGAAAGAGTCGGAAATAGCAGCATGTGAGAAAGAGCTTGCAAAGGCAAAGGCTGTTGAGGCAAAGAACAAGGATGAGATTTCTAAGCTCATCGCCAAGGCTGAAAGCTACTTAAAGGAAAACTTTGACTCAAAGTATTACAATGCTGTTAAAGCAAGCTGTGAGGCAGAAAAGGCAGAGGCACTTGCTGCTCATAATGAGAGAATGGCAGAGCTTGATAAAAAGCATAAGGCTGCTCTGGCAAAGACCTCAGACAGAACTGAGATAAAGGAAGAAAATTACGTACACAAGAATCGTATTTCCAATGAGAAGCTTGAGCTTGAGAAAGAGTATCAGAGAATCAAGGACAGAAAGCATGAGGCATACAGCTACAAGTATCATCTGATTGATATGTTACGTCTTTCAAAGTTCACATTTATGGAGACAAGGGCACAAAAATGGGAGAATTACAAGTATACATTCAATAGGAGAAACTTCCTGTTACAGAATGGTCTCTATATTGCGATTATACTTATATTCATAGCACTTTGTGTCATAACACCGATAAAGAAGGGCACACCTCTTCTGACATACAACAACATACTGAATATTCTTCAGCAGGCTTCACCAAGAATGTTCTTAGCACTTGGTGTTGCAGGACTTATCCTCTTAACAGGAACAGACCTTTCTGTTGGACGAATGGTTGGTATGGGTATGACAACAGCCACAATCATCATGCATCAGGGTATCAATACAGGCTCTGTATTCGGTCATATATTTGACTTTACAGGAGTACCAACAGGTGCAAGAGTGGTTATCGCATTACTTGCATGTATCGTGCTTTGTACATTCTTCACAAGTATTGCAGGATTTTTTACAGCGAAGTTTAAGATGCATCCGTTTATTTCAACCATGGCCAACATGCTTGTTATCTTCGGTATCGTAACATATGCTACAAAGGGAGTTTCATTCGGTGCAATTGAGCCGGTTATCCCTAACATGATTATTCCAAAGGTAAATGGTTTCCCAACCATCATCATCTGGGCAGTAGCAGCAATCGCAATTGTATGGTTTATCTGGAACAAGACAACATTTGGTAAAAACCTCTACGCAGTAGGAGGAAACCCGGAGGCAGCAGCAGTTTCAGGTATCTCAGTATTTGCAGTAACTCTCGGTGCATTCGTTATGGCCGGTATCCTTTATGGATTTGGCTCATGGCTTGAGTGTGCAAGAATGGTTGGTTCAGGCTCAGCAGCTTATGGACAGGGCTGGGACATGGACGCAATCGCAGCCTGTGTAGTTGGTGGTGTATCATTCACAGGTGGTATCGGTAAGATATCAGGTGTTGTAACCGGTGTATGTATCTTCACAGCACTTACATACTCTCTTACAATCCTTGGTATTGATACAAACCTTCAGTTCGTATTCTCAGGAATTATCATTCTGGCAGCTGTAACACTTGACTGTCTGAAATACGTTCAGAAGAAATAATATCGCAAGAAAATTTCTTTTTCATACTTCCAAAATGATCAGCAGAGATGTCAGGGTGGCATCTCTGCTTTTTGCTTTAACAGTTACACTTTTGTTTATGTAAAGCTACAAAAGAATTTATCAGATGTGGTATAATATAGTATAAACAGAGTAACTATTCAGAATAGTTACCCGGTATAGCAGGGAGAAAACATAAAATGTATACATTATTACTGGTTGATGACGAAGAGGATGTAATAGAGGTAATCGAGAGAAAGGTATCATGGGAGCAGATTGGTTTTCATGTGGTAGGACATGCGGGAAATGGCTTCAAGGCGCTTGAGATGATGGAGGACATGCAGCCTGATGTTGTGATGACTGACATACGTATGCCTTACATGGACGGACTTGAGCTGTGCAGTAACATAAGGCAGAGGTTTCCTGCGACGAAGCTTTTGCTATTCACAGGCTTTGACGATTTTGAATATGCAAAGGAGGCTGTACATCTCGAGATAGAAGAGTATATTTTAAAGCCACTCAATCTGGCTGAAATCACGGAGGTATTCAAAAAGCTTAAGACAAAGCTGGATGATGAGCTGAATGAGAAGAAAAACACAGACATATTGAAGCAGTATTATGCAGCATCGCTGCCTGTTTTGCAGTCAAATTTTTACACGACACTTATCGAGGGACGCATACCGGAAAATGAGCTGGGCAGGTACATGCGTGACTATAAGATTGTGATTGAGGGACCATATTACTGCTGTATTATCATACATACCTCCGCAAGTCAGATGCCGCAGGGCATGGATATCAGACTGCTTGCAGTGTCAGTAGAGAGACAGGCACAGGCTGATTTAAAGGAGCGCTGGAATGGCAGAATTTTTAACTATCTCGGTGATACGGTCATGATAGCCCAGCTTGTGCAGCAGGAGGATATCTCTGAGCTGACAGATGAGTGCGACAGATTCTGCAAATATGTAAATCATGTAATGGGGGCAAAGGTCACGGTCGGAATCGGACAGGTGTGCGAAAATGTACAGGAGCTGGTGAACTCTTATCAGAGTGCGAGGGAGGCAGTATCCTACAGAGTGCTTTATGGCAGCAACAGGGCAATAAACATGACAGAGGTTGAGCCACAGCGACGTATATCAAAGGATGGCGATGAGGGAAATGAGCTGTCATATTTATTTAAAATGATTTGTATCGGCAAGATAGAGGATGTGGGACAGGCTGTTGAAGCGTATATGCAGCACAATTTTATGTCGCAGCAGTCGCTTGAGAACTACCATGTGGCAGTAATGGAGCTGATCAGTGAGCTATATCACTTCATGAGCAATAATGAGCTAAATGCGCAGGAAATATCGGGAAGTGTAGGCAGGCTTTATAATGAGCTCTCCAATTTTGAGCCGGTGGTGCTCAAGCAGTGGCTTTTGGATTTTTCAAGCAGGCTGCACGATGATATGGCTGATGCCAGATACAACTCCAAGAAGTCACTCATAGACAGTGCAAAGGATTATGTGCACAGGAATTACAGAAGTGTGGACCTTGGACTTGACGATACATGTAAGGAATTAGGAGTATCTAACTCGTATTTTTCAAGTCTGTTCAAGAAGGAAACCGGCAGCTCGTTTGTGGAGTATCTGACTGATTACAGAATGGACAAGGCTGCCAGAATGCTTGTGGAGACAGACGACAAGAGCTATGTCATAGCCCAGAATGTAGGCTATGCGGATCCGAACTATTTCAGTTATGTTTTTAAGAGAAAGTATGGGGCTTCCCCATCCAGGTACAGGACAGAGTATGAGAAGAATAAGGTATAAATCAGGCAATATACAATCCATAATAATGCTCTCATTCTCACTGCTGTCGTTTGCAATAATGCTTGTCACAGTTGTGGTGATGTATATAAAATTTGCCGATGCATCGCAGGACAGTATCATAGAGAGCAATCATAAGGTGATGGACCAGACAATAGACAGTGTAGAAAGCTATCTGGTCAATATGAGGCAGGTTTCGGATGCGGCGTATTATAATGTAATAAAGGAGAATGACATTTTAAAGCATTCTGACAGCATACACGATGGCATGAGTCTGCTCTATGAGTCAAACAAGGAATATCTGCGCAGTATTGCCTTGTATAATCAGTATGGAAGCCTTATAGCTGCAGAGCCTGTTGTGTCCCAGAAGGAGGACCCGAATGTGACAAAACAGGACTGGTTCATAGAAGCGATGGAGCGCATGGAGAATATACATTTTTCAACACCTCATGTGCAGAATCTGTTTGACGATGGTTCCATGAGATATCATCTGGTCATATCATCAAGCCGTGCCGTGGAGCTGACCTCCGGTTCAGAATCACAGATGGGTGTGCTGCTTGTGGACATGGATTATTCGAGTGTATCAAGGATGCTTGAGAGGATAAATACATCGGGAAAAGGACAGTATTATTATCTGTGTGATGCAAATGGCAATATGATTTACCATCCGCATCAGATACAGTTTGATGGAGATGTTCCGGAAAACAGCGATGTTGCGGCAAAGTCGCAAAACAGTATATATGATGATTATCTGAATGGAGTGCATCGTAAGATTATGGTAGATACAATCAGCTACACAGGCTGGAAGCTTGTATGTGTGATGCCATACTCCATCTTTACCAATAAGATGGCGGATGTGAAGCAGTTTGTTTTTGTTATAATGATTATTATGGCTATGATGTTTGTGTGGATAAACAGAGTGATAGCTATACGTATTTCAAAGCCGATAATGAAGCTGGATGATTCTGTGAAAAGGTATGAGAATGGCAATGAAGCAGATATTTATGTAGGTGGTTCCTCAGAGATACGGCATCTGGGATACTCTATCCGCAATTCATATAAGCAGAACAATGAGCTCATGAAAAAGATCGTATGGGAGCAGAACGAGAGACGAAAGAGCGAGCTTGATGTGCTTCAAAGCCAGATTAATCCGCACTTTTTGTATAATACTCTTGACTCCATCACATGGATGATTGAAGGAGGCAAAAACGAGGAGGCCTCGTTTATGATTACGCAGCTTGCAAAGCTTTTCCGTATCAGTCTGTCGAAGGGACATACCATAATACCTGTACGAGATGAGCTTTTGCACGCAAAAAGCTACATGAATATTCAGAAGGTGCGCTATAAGAACAAATTTGAGGTGAGCTTTGAGGTAGACGAGGAAATAATGGACTACTGTGCGGTGAAGCTGGTGCTTCAGCCGATTTTGGAAAACGCACTAAATTACGGAATCAGAGAGCTGGACGATTTCGGAGAGATAGTAGTCGCAGGCCAAAAAGTGGGAGAGGATATCATCATAACGGTATCAGACAACGGAATGGGCATTCCGGAGAATGAAATTCCGTTTTTGCTGACAAATACGGACAGGGTTCACAAGAAGGGCTCGGGAGTGGGGCTTGTCAATGTAAATAACAGGATAAAGATACTGTTTGGAGAGCGCTATGGCCTGCATATAGAAAGTGAGCTTGATGAGGGAACAGTTGTGACAATCAAAATCCCGGCAATTGTCTATTCAGAGGAAAACAGACTTCAATTTGAGGAGCATCATATAGTATGAAGCAAGTACAATTCCCTTGCTGCATGGGAGGTGTGAGAGTGACAGTGAAAAATAAATGGACAAATATGAGCAAGAATAAGAGAAACTTCATCATAACAGAGCTGCTGCTTGGAGTACTACTTGTGATAGGAATAGGTTTTATCGCATACAATAAGCTCAATGAGAAACCGGAGCGTATTGCAGTTGTGATGGCTGATGTGGATGAAAGCCACAGTGCTGCGTTTAAATATGGCATGAAAATGGCGGCCTCTGAGTATGGTGTGGATGTAGTTATGATAAGTAAGGAAAATCTGAACAACATGTCAGATGAAATTGATGTCATAAAGCAGGAGATAAACAAAAAAGCTGATGCGGTCGTTTTCAAGCCGACAGCAGAAAAAATGACAGAAGAAAAAAGCCTTAATACACTTATCCGGATAAATAAAAAGACACCGATAATGGTTGTCGGAGACCAGGCGGGAAGCGAGAGCTTTAAGTCGTTAAATACAGTGGAGTTTGACCAGTACAGCATGGGTGCCAAACTGGCACAAAAGCTTCTTGCTGACAACAACGGAACACTTTCAGGTAAAAAAATAGGAATCTATTGTGAAAACACTGAATCCGATGCATGTAAAAAACGCATTGATGGCATAAAGGATACTCTCGCGGAGAGCGGCTGTGTTGTGATGTGGATTGTATCAGGTGTTTCGGATACCGGGGAGAAAATAAATCTGCAGTCACAGAGAAAGGTTGACATAGTTCTTGCAATAGATGATGCAAGTGTGGTTGATGCGGCAAAGGAAGCCTCTGATAATAATCTGCAGGGTGCACTGGTATATGGGATAGGAAACTCAACAGAAGCCATATATTATCTCGATTCGGGCTGGGCAGAGGCTCTTATCACACCTGATGAATTTGCTGCCGGATACAAAAGTGTTGTAGGACTGGTCGATATGCTGCGTGGCAGTAGAAAATATTCAGTAGAGGAAAAGCCGGTATCTTACCAGCTTCTTACCAGAAAAAATCTGTTTGATGAAGAAAACAAGAAGCTTTTGTATGCAATCAGCCAGTAGTGGGGGAACAATAAATGAGAAGCAGAATAAGAAATACCATGATAATACTGTGTTTTGCACTGATATTGTCATTTGTCTCGTGCAACAACACAAGAGTTGACGAGAAAAAACAGATATATATAGGTGTGACCTGCTATGACCAGAAGGATACATTTATCGGGGAGCTGATAGAAACTTTCAAAAAGGAGTGCGCAAGTCTTGATACAGACAAATACGATATCAGCATGACAATCATGGATGCTGCAGGCTCACAGCGTGCACAGGATGACCAGGTGCAGGAGATGATAGAGGACGGCTGCAATGTGCTGTGTATTAATCTGGCAGACAGAACAGATTTGTCGCATATTATAAATGCTGCAATGGAGAAGGACATCCCTATTATTTTCTTTAACAGGGAGCCGGTTGATGAGGATTTAAATCGCTGGGATAAGCTGTACTATGTCGGGGCCAGGGCAAAGCAGTCAGGTCAGATGCAGGGGGAACTCATTGCCGATTATATAAAGAATAATCCGGGTGTGGATAAAAACGGTGATGGCAGGATACAGTACGTCATCCTGGAGGGAGAGATGGGACATCAGGATGCCATCGTCAGGACAGAGAGTGTGACAGAGAGCATGAAGAATAACGGTCTTCAGATAGAAAAGCTGAGCTGTCAGATAGCAAACTGGAATCGTGCTCAGGCGCAGAACCGTATGACACAGCTTATAGGTCAGTATAAAAACAGCATAGAGCTGGTTATTGCAAACAACGATGCAATGGCACTCGGAGCGATAGACGCATACGAAAAGCTTGGTGTGACGGAGTCGAATGTACCTGCATTTTTTGGAGTGGACGGCACAGACGATGGGCTTGAAGCAGTGCAGCAGTCGAAGCTTGCGGCAACAGTCTACAATGACAAGGAGGGACAGGCAAGGGCTATGGCTTCGCTTGCCTATCTGGCAGCCACCGGGGGCAGCATGAAAAACATAAAGTTTGAGGATAAAAAGTATGTTTATCTGCCGTATGAGAAGGTGACCCTTGACAATGTAAATGAATTTGTGAAGGATGAACAGTGAGCTTATTTATGCTCGTTCCTCCACTCCCTCGGAGCCACTCCGTAGATATTTTTAAAGGCGCGTGAGAAATGAAGCTGATTTTCGTATCCAACGGCAGAACCAACATCTGCGATGGATAAGGAGGTCAGCTTTAAAAGCTCTGTGGCCTTTATCATACGATAATTCATGAGAAATTCCTGAGGTGAATGTCCAACGGAATTTTTGAAAATTTTGCCCAGATAGCTTCGGTTTATGCCGCAGACTCTGGCAATATCTTCGATTGAGATATCATTCTGAAAATTCTGCTCGATATAATTCATCGCTTCTTTTATATAATAATCACTCATTTTCCCACTTGGAACGAGTTTTGATGATTTGGCTGACTGCATCAGATAATCCAGAAAAAGGTACATATGCCCAATCAGGTGATATGGTGATTCTGAGGGGTGCCTTGTGATGTAGAGCATTTCCTCAACAAGCTTTTCGCGGATATCCTTTGAGTGTGTGTGATATACAGGATTATTTGGGGTAAGCTCTGTTGTGGTGAGAGCCTCCTTGACGCGCAGACCGTCAAACTCAATCCATATGTATTCCCAGGGAAGCTTGTCATCTGCGATATAGGTATTTATCTGGCCGGGAAAAATCAGAAAGCCCTGCCCGCTTTTTATGTTGTAGGTTTGTGTAATGCCCTTTGCATTATCGGCCATCAGAGTGCCGGTGCCGGACAGTACATAGTGGAATAGATAGTGGTTTCTTGTGGCAGGACCAAATGAGTGTCCCGGTTCACACTGCTCGTGGCCGAACTGGTACATACACAAATCTATGAAATTTACATTTGGAAAAATATTGAAGGAAAGCTTGTCCATGTGAGTCACTCCTTATTGATTAATACTATAAATATACCCTTATGCGACATTATATGCAATTATAGCATATTTTATAGCATATTGGTATAAAAAAGCAAAAATAAGGGTATTCATTGTATGCATTAGGGTATGTTATAATTTGTTTATCAGGAAAAAGAGCAAATAAAACAGAAAAGGAGTGGAAAAATATGGCAAAAAGAAAGATTTGTCAGGCTATGGCGGTTGTGCTGGCACTCGGAATGTGCACGACAGGGCTGACCGGATGTGGAAATGAAAAGCGGGCGGACGGAAAAACTGAGATTGAGGTGGTTTCTTATAAGCCGGAGGCTGTTAAGGCATTCGAGAAGATTGAGAAGCGATTTAATGAGACTCACGATGATATTCACCTGACTATCTCATCTCCGAATGAGGCTATGACTATTTTAAAGACACGCTTCATCCGTGAGGATTATCCGGACATCATCGCAATCGGTGGAGATATCAATTATTCAAATTTCCTGGATGCGGATTTGTTTGAGGATATCTCAGATCTGGATGCAGTGGACACTGTAAAAGAGGCATATCTGGAAATGGACAAGGAGCTTGAGTTCATTCCAAAGGACGGCACATATGCACTTCCTTACGCCGCAAATGCAGCAGGAGTACTTTACAACAAGGATATGTTTGCGGAGAATGGCTGGAAGGTGCCTACAACCTGGAGTGAGTTTACAGCACTGTGCGATGAGATAAAGGAAAGCGGAACACTTCCTTTGTATCTGGGCTTTAAGGATACATGGACCTGTCTGGCACCGTGGAATGCCCTTGCAGTAGGTCTTTGTGATTCAGACACCTGTAATCAGGTAAATATGGGAAATACGACATTTGAGGAGGCATATTCTCCGGTTGCCGACAAGATACGCACATTGCTTGATTATGCAGAGGACAATCCATATGCTTACAGCTACAATGACGCATGTACAGCCTTTGCCAGAGGTGAATCTGCCATGTACACGATAGGAAGCTATGCTATTCCTCAGATTAAGTCGGTTAATCCTGATATGAATATCGGTTCATTTACTTTCCCGGCAAATGATAATGAGGCTGACAATGTGTTAAATTCAGGAATAGATTTACAGTTTTCAGTTATGAAGGCCTGCAAAAATAAGGAAGCAGCATACGAGGTGCTTGAATATCTCTACAGCGATGAGACAATTCAGACATATCTGGATGACCAGGGCGGAATTGCCTGCAAGGATGGAGATTTCGCAATACCGGATACACTGGAGGATATGCAGGAGTATATAAAGGACAACCGTATGTCGGATTATCAGGATCACCATTATCCAAGTGAGATGAGCGTGGACGCCATGATTCAGACATATCTGCTTGACACAGGTGACAATGCAAAGGAGAAGTTCTTAAAGAAATTTGATTCAGACTGGGAGCGTTACAACAGAGATCTGATTCGTGAAGTACAGGATTACCAGAAAGAACAGGAGGATGCAAAATGAAAAAGAAAATGTCAAATAGGGACAAGACATTCTGGGCAGTTGTGATACCTGTTGTGGTTTTATTTTTCGCATTCAACACACTGCCGATGATAAAGGGTGTGATTTACAGCTTTACAAACTACAAGGGCTATGGTTCATATGATTATGTCAGACTTAGAAACTATACAGACCTGTTTACCGACGCCAGAGTCGGAAAGAGCTATCTGTTTACCTTTAAATATGCGATTGCAGGAACTGTACTTGTAAATGTATTAAGCCTTGTAATGGCAGTTGCGTTAAACAGCAATATCCGCGGCAAGAGTGCATTAAGAGGTATTTATTTCGTACCGAATATCCTTGGCGGACTGGTTATTGGTTACATTTTCAGTTTTATTTTTACATATATTCTGCCGGCAGTAGGAAATACCTTCAACATCGGTTTCTTACAAAACAGTATTCTGGCGAGTGAAAAATATGCATGGATTGGTGTGCTGATCGTCGGGGTATGGCAGGCGGTTGCCATGAATACCATCATTTACATATCAGGACTTCAGACAGTGCCTGAGGATGTTTACGAAGCCAGCATGCTCGACGGAGCAGGCAAATGGAAGCAGTTCTGGAAGGTTACATTTCCACTCGTTATGCCGTTTGTCACAATCAATCTGGTGCTCAGCACAAAGAACTTCCTCATGGTATTTGACCAGATTATGTCATTGACAAAGGGCGGCCCGGCGCAGAGCACTGAGTCAATCTCATACCTGATTTACAGAAATGGTATGGATGGAGGACAGTTTGGCTTCCAGAGTGCAAACGCAGTAATTTTCTTTGTTGTAATTGTGGCTATTTCACTATTCCAGATGGGCGTTATGAATAAGAAGGAGGAGCAGTTATAATGAAAAAACAAAAATCAAACTGGGTACTTACCATCGTTTTAATATTGGGAACCTTAACCGTATTTTTCCCGCTGTATATGGCTGTTATCATTGCCTTCAAGAAACCGAGTGAGATGACAAATGATGTCGCAGGAGCTCTTTCATTCCCTTCAAAGTGGAGCTTTTCAAACTTCACAGAGGCTATGAAGGTGACTGATTTCTGGCATTCTCTCGGAAACAGCTTGCTTATCACTATTGTGACCATTGTTCTTGCAATCCTTATCCATTCGATTGCAGGATATGTTATAGGACGAGGAATGGCAAGGAAAAAGAGCTTCCGCTTCATATATCTTTACATTGTAAGCGGTATGTTTGTGCCATTCTCAATTCTCATGATGCCTCTTGTAAAGCAGACTGCGCAGATGGGACTTGGAAACAGGGCAGGAGTTATCCTTTTATATCTTGTATTTTACATGCCAATGAATGTTTTATTATATAGTGGATACTTGAAAAATATCCCTATGGCACTTGAGGAGGCTGCAGACATCGATGGCGCAAGCACATGGACAACATACTGGAGAGTTGTATTTCCTATGATGAAGCCTATGCATGCGACAGTAGCCATCCTGACAGCACTCGGTACCTGGAATGATGTCATGACACCGCTTGTCATCATGTCAGGAACAGGACAGAATACACTGCCGCTGGCACAGCTGAATTTCCAGACACAGTTTGGAACCAACTACAATCTGGCATTTGCATCATATATTCTGGCTTTGATACCGATACTTATATTCTATATAATCTGCCAGAAGCAGATATTAAACGGTGTTGCAAACGGTGCAATCAAGGGATAATTTTTAAACACTATTTTAACAACAATATGGGGTGATTTTATGGCAATTATATTTAATCCAAACAAGAAAATTTTTACTTTACAGACAGCTCACACCACATATCAGATGCAGGTGGACAGACTAGGCTATCTGCTGCATCTGTACTACGGAGCAAAAAGCACATGTGATATGGACTATGTGCTGACATATGCTGACAGAGGCTTTTCAGGCAATCCTTACGCAGCAGGCATGAACCGTACATATTCGCTTGATTCGCTGCCACAGGAGTATCCGACTCTTGGCACAGGCGATTTCAGAAATATTGCGCTTGATATCAAAAATGAACAGGGTACTGAGAGTGTTGAGCTTCTTTATAAGAGCCATGAAATCAGAGACGGAAAATACGCTCTAAAGGGACTTCCGGCAGTGTGGGCATCTGATGATGAAGCGCAGACTCTTGAAATAGTTCTTGGCGATGATATCGCAGGCGTTGAGGTGCATCTGCTTTATGGTGTGCTCGAGGCTTGTGATGTCATTACAAGAAGTGTGCTCATTAAAAATACAGGCAGTGGAAATATTACAATTGAAAAGGCTCATGCTGCCTGCCTGGATATGGTTTACGGAGACTATGATGTGCTCAGGTTCTACGGAAAGCATGCCATGGAGCGCAATCTTGAGCGCACACACTTAGGACACGGCACACTTTCATTCGGAAGCCGCAGAGGAACCTCAAGCCACCAGTACAATCCGGCGGTTATTCTCGCACAGCGCGATACTACAGAAAATGCAGGAGACTGCTATGGTATGCTTTTTGTATACAGTGGCAACTTCTCATGTGAGGCAGAAAAGGATCAGATTAACCAGACACGCCTTTTAATGGGGCTTTCCGATGAGCTGTTTTCATATCCGCTTGCGGCAGGAGAGACCTTTACAGTGCCTGAGGTGATTATGTCATACTCGGCAGACGGTTTCTCACAGCTTTCCCATCAGTACCACACCTGTATCAGTGAGCATGTGTGCAAGAGCAGATTTGCACATGAGGTAAGACCGGTGCTCATCAATAGCTGGGAGGCTGCTTACTTTGACTTTACCGGTGATACGATAGTAGACCTTGCAAAGGAGGCCGCATCACTGGGCATAGATATGGTGGTCATGGATGACGGCTGGTTTGGAAAGAGAGATGATGATAATTCATCACTCGGAGACTGGTTTGTGAATGAGAAAAAGCTTGGCGGAACACTTTCTGAGCTCATCGACAGAGTGCATGCACAGGGAGTGAAGTTTGGAATATGGATTGAGCCTGAGATGGTGAATGAGGACAGTAATCTGTACAGAGAGCATCCTGACTGGGCTATCCAGATTCCGGGAAAGCTTCCTGTACGCTCAAGAAACCAGCTTCTTTTAGACTTTTCGAGAAAAGAAGTCAGGGACAATATTTTCAATCAGATCTGCGCAGTGTTTGACCAGGGAAAAATCGACTACGTGAAGTGGGATATGAACAGAAGCATGGCTGATGTGTATGCAGGAAATCTTGCATACGACTATGTGCTTGGAGTGTATGATTTTATGGAGCGTCTGGTGACAAGATATCCGGATATACTTCTTGAGGGCTGCAGCGGTGGCGGTGGACGATTTGATGCAGGCATGCTCTACTACAGTCCGCAGATATGGTGCAGTGACAATACAGATGCCATAAACCGTACAAGAATACAGTATGGCACATCGTTCTTCTATCCGGTATCATCCATGGGAGCGCACGTATCGGCAGTGCCAAATCATCAGACAGGCAGAGTGACAAGCCTTAAAACAAGAGGCATCACAGCTATGGCAGGAACCTTTGGCTATGAGCTGAATCCGGCCCTTCTGTCAGATGAGGAAAAGGAAGAAATCAGAGAGCAGATAAAGACCTTTAAGAAGTATGAGATGCTTATAAATGAGGGCACCTACTGGCGCCTTACAAGCCCATTTGAGGATGAGGTGGCTGCTTGGATGTCTGTCTCAAGGGCAAAGGACAGGGCGCTTGTGAGCGTGGTTCGTCTGTATGCGGAGGCAAACGCTGCTGCTTGCTATGTGAAGCTTAAGGGCTTGGAGTCTGATGCAGTATATATTGAGGAAAATACCGGCAGGCAGTACACAGGTGCAGCACTGATGAATGTCGGAATACCGCTTCCGTTTGCCGTAAAGGAGTATGAGGCATATCAGTTTTCATTTATCAGGCTTGATGAGGCAAAGAAGCTGTATGATGAGATAAAGAAGGTGTGCGGCAATCTAAAATTAAGTGAGGCTGACACTGCAGATAGTTCTTCTGATAAACGTATTGTAATAAGCATCTACGGCGGCTCAGGCTCAGGAAAGACAACGATTGCAGCAGCCCTGCAGCAGTATTTTCTTAACGATAATACAGCCTGCTATGTGCTGACGGGAGATAATTATCCACACCGTATACCGATGAGAAATGACGAGGAACGTCTTAATGTGTATAACGAGTCCGGCGAGGATGGCTTACGTGGATATCTCGGAACACCTAAGGAGATTGACTTTGACAGGATTAACAAGGAGCTTTCAGAGTTTAAGGAAGGAAAAGATATAATTGAGATAAAGCATATGGGCCGCGATGACGGTGATATCTCATATGATGAAACTGATTTTACAGGAATTAAAGTGCTCATCCTTGAGTGGACCCACGGAGGAAGCGAATACCTTAAGGGTGTTGATATACCTGTATTTTTGGAGAGTTCGCCTGAGGAGACTAAGGCGCGCCGCATTAAGAGAGGACGTGACGAAAACGCCGCAAGCCCTTTCATATGCCGTGTGGTAGAATTGGAGCAGGAAAAGCTTGATTTACAGAGTAAAAATGCGAGTATAGTAGTTGGAAAGGATGGCAAAGTCTATGAACAATAAACCTATGCTTAACGCATATCCTGACAGTCTGGGCGGTAAGCTTTCCGATATCGCAGCGCTGCTAAAAAAGAAGGAAATGCAGGACACATTTTCATCATTTTATATTCTGCCAAGCCTGTATCATTCGGATTTGGACCGCGGATTTTCGGTTGTGGACTACAATCTGAATGAGGAGCTTGCGACAATAGAGGATTTATCGCAATTGAAGGAGCTGGGGATTGACTTAAAGCTTGACTTTATTCTAAATCATGCTTCGGCACAGTCACCACAGTTCAAGGATCTTGTGGAAAAGGGCGATGAGTCGGAGTACCGGGATTTTTTCATAGACTGGAACAAATTCTGGGAAGGTCATGGAGTCATGACGGACGAGGGCTACATACAGCCTGATGAGTCATGCTTAAAGCAGATGTTTTTCAGAAAGCCGGGGCTTCCGATTCTCATGGTTGAGTTTCCGGATGGACGAAGGGTGCCATACTGGAACACATTTTACCAGGAGGTGCATGGCAGAGATTATCTGGGACAGATGGATTTAAATATAAAGTCCGAAAAGGTGTGGGATTTCTATCGTGAAACACTTAAAAAAATAGCATCCTACGGTGCGGCTATTGTGCGGCTTGATGCATTTGCCTATGCGCCTAAGGCTCCTGGGAAAAAGAATTTCCTGAATGATCCTGAGACCTGGGAATTTCTACAGCAAATCCATGAGCTTGCAGCTCCGCTCGGGCTGACTCTGCTGCCTGAAATACACGCGGCATATGAGGAGAAAATATACAAAACCCTTGCAGATAAGGGCTATGCCACATATGATTTCTTTTTACCGGGACTGGTAATTGATGCGATTGAGAACAGGAGAGCAGATTACCTTGCAAAATGGGCGCGTGAGGTTGTGGATGATAAAATCTCCACTGTCAATATGCTTGGCTGCCATGACGGCATACCTCTTCTGGATTTAAAGGGGCTGCTTCCGGAGGACGATATTCGCTCGCTTATAGATTTGATTGTATATCGTGGCGGCATGGTCAAAAATCTTCATGGACAGAAGAATATATATTATCAGGTCAATGCCACATATTACAGTGCGCTTGGTGAGTCTGACAGCAAAATGCTTCTGGCCCGTGCCATTCAGATGTTCATGCCGGGCAAGCCACAGGTATGGTATCTGGATCTCTTTGCAGGCAAAAATGACCATGAGGCGGTAAGACGAGCAGGAGAATCAGGACATAAGGAAATCAACAGGACAAACCTCAGTGCCTCCGATATTGGGGAGGCACTAAAAAAGGATGTTATTGCAAAGCAGCTTGAGCTGCTTCGCATGAGAAATACCCATAAGGCATTTGAGAAGGGGGCTGTCATCACAGTAGCAGGAGAAGGACCAAAGCTTTCAATCCGTTATGATAACGGTGAAGCATATGCGCTTCTAACGGTAGATTTTGAAGCCGGAGCGTATGAGATAGAGCTGAGCTGATGAAATCAGATTACTCATACATAATGTGTTTAGCAGATGTGCAAACTCACAATCGAAAAAACGATTGTGAGTTTTTTTATGAGAACAATCACTTAATCGGCTCGTAAAAGTATCGGCTATAAGGTATAATGATTACTATACAAAATCAGGAGAGCATTTAAAAGATGATAAGAGGTGATAAAGGCTAATGGAATACGAGCACATAACCCACTCCTTTGAGCCTGTTTATGACGAAAACAGCCGGATCCTCATCCTCGGCACGCTTCCATCCGTAAAATCCAGGGAAAACAATTTCTATTACGGACACAAGCAAAACCGTTTCTGGAAGCTGCTTGCGTATCTATTGGATGAGCCGGTGCCACAGACGATAGATGAGAAAAAATATATGCTGCTTAAAAATCATATAGCCATATGGGATGTGATACAAAGCTGTGACATCAAGGGTTCAAGCGACAGCAGCATCAAAAACGTCAAACCGACAGATATAAGGAAAATCCTTGAAACATCCCATATAAAACAGGTATATACAAACGGAAATAAAGCAGGGGCGCTTTATAAGAAATATCAGCTTCCTCTGATGGGAATGGAGGCAGTTACATTGCCGTCCACAAGCCCTGCAAATGCGGCATGGTCATTTGAAAGGCTATGCGAAGCATGGACACAGATACTTGTAAACCTTTAGAGATTTATATATAGAGGTAAAATTTACTTATGAAAACAATAGAATTTGATACACATTTTTACAAAAAGCTGTGGACACTCATGGTTCCGATAATGGTGCAGAATCTGATGCTGGCGCTGGTGGCTGTGGCGGATGCTTTCATGCTTGGAGGACTGGACCAGAACTATATGTCGGCAGTCTCGCTTGCCACACAGATACAGTTCATCCAGAACATGTTTCTATCAGCGGCGACAGCGGGCCTTGCAATACTCGGAGCGCAGTATTGGGGCAAGCAGGATATAAAGGCGCTCGATGACATATTCGCTCTTGCAATCAGAATATGCTGTGTAGTATCAGTACTGTTTTTCGTGGCATGTGCATTCTTTCCTCGATATCTGATGCTCATTTTCACAAACGAGCCTGTGCTTATAGATTATGGTGTAAGTTATCTGAAAATAGCCTCTTTTTCGTATCTGTTGACGGGCTTCTCGCAGTGTTATATAGTCATGATGAAGATATCAGAGCATGCAGGGACTGCGGCGGCAGTCAGCTCGATTACAGTGCTAATAAATATCGTGCTGAATGCTGTGTTTATCTATGGTGCATTTGGCATCGAGAGCATGAATGTGAGGGGAGCGGCAATTGCCACGCTCATATCAAGAGTGCTGGAGCTTATGCTTTCAATCACATTTTCTTACAGACCGGGATATATCAGGCTTAAAATCAGGGAGCTTTTGGTGAGAAACAAGGAGCTGTCAGCAGATTTTATGAAGTGCTCCGGACCGATTCTCGGGGCAAGCCTTGTATGGGGCATAGGCTTTACATCGTACTCTGCATTTATGGGACATATGGGAACAGACGCGGCAGCAGCCAACTCCGTCGCAGCGGTTGTGCGTGATATCATATGCTGTCTCAGTGCAGGTATATCAAGTGCAGCAGGCATTATGATAGGAAATGAGCTTGGCTCAGGGAATTTAAAGCGCGGAAAAGCATATGGTATCAGAATGGCAAAGCTGTCATTTTTGTGTGGCGCTGTTATGACAGTGCTTATGGCGGTTTCAGCACCGGTGATTTTACATTTTGTAAAGCTCACACCGCAGGCTGCAGAGTATCTGAAGCAGTTATTCGGTGTACTTGCCTTCTACATGATTGGACGCTCTGTAAATGAAATCATCATAAACGGTGTCTTTGGTTCGGGAGGAGATACGATGTTTGATATGTACTCTCTTGCTGTTACGATGTGGGGCATAGCGATACCGCTTGCAGTTGCAGGCACATATTTCTTGGATTGGCCGGTGGTTGTGGTGTATGCGTGCACCTGTGTGGATGAGATTGGAAAGATACCGTGGACACTCATACATTTTAAGAAGTACAAGTGGGTAAAGGATTTGACCAGATAAGGGAAAAGGATGAGGATAATGCAGACATTAAAGATATTGTTTTCAAAAATTACAGATGATGATCCTATATATGAGAAGAAGGATGTTGTGGAGAATATATTTGTGTTTCGCATGCTTTTGATATGGCACTTGCTATATACATTTGTATTCATACTCAATTGCCTTAATATATTTATTGTCGATAAGCAAATTTTTGCCACAGGATATATATTATCATGTGTTCTTCTGCTGGTGTTTATTGTGCTGCTGACGATAGTTGGACCGGATCATGCCTGTGCAAAGTATCTGTGTATTTCAGATGCCGGTTTTATAGTGCTGATAACGAGCTCATCGCTTACATATCATATGGTAATAGTTGCGATGTTACCAATTGTAATTGCAGGTGTATACTCGTCAAAGTACCTGTCGAGATTTGCATTTGTTTTTTCGATTTTTAATATAGCGCTTAGTACATATGTGGGTTATTATTTTGGAGTGTGCGATGCAAATATGGTATTGCTTACTACAACATCACTTAAGCATCTTCAAAAGGATGGAGTATTTTTACTGAATGAGGTGAATAAAAATCCCGGACTTACGCTTTTTATGTATTATGTCTTTCCACGTTCGCTTATAGCAACAGGATTTTACAGTGTCAGCAATGGAGTAAACAAAATGCTTCGAAGAACAATGGAAAAAGCGCACCGTATCAAGCGAGAGGCAGCAATGGATGATATGACAGGTCTTTACAATAAAAATAAGCTCCTTGATGACCTTGAAAAGCCAAAGGAGCCTGACCGAAAGGTAGCTGTCATATATTGGGATGTAAATGAGCTTAAGTTTGTGAACGATACATACGGACATGAGAAGGGAGACCGTCTAATAGCGAGAATAGCGGGAACCATCAGACTTGTTGCAGCAAATGATAATGATAATGTAAGAACATACCGCTATGGTGGCGATGAGTTTATCATGATCATACCGGATGGGACTGAGGACGATGCACTTAGCTTTATTGACAGATGGAATAAGCTGATGGAACCAATCCAAAAGGACAGTAAAATCCCAATTTCCGCATCAGTAGGCTATGCCTGCGGCAGATACGCCGATATCAATAAGATTATCTGTGAGGCTGATGAGAAAATGTATAAAAACAAGCGTGTACACAGGAAGTAGATAAGGTATTGGCTTAATAAAGCGAGATAACTGATTGCCTGTCAACAATCTCAACATCCATAATCTCACCGAAATTACTGTCTGATTCGTTGTCATGTATTTTCTTTAGGAGAAGCTCGGTTGCAAGCCGGGCTTTTTTTGGTACATTTTGTGATACCGATGTAAGCTTTGGTACGGTGTACTGGCATAGATTCAAATTATCATAGCCTATGACAGATAAATCAATCGGGACACGGTAACCGCCGAGACGCGCTCCCTCCATGATGCCGATAGCACATATGTCGGCAGTTGTTACCACAGCTGTGATTGGTGCCTTGCTGCTTGCAATGGCACGACCGGCTTCGATACCGCCCTCATATGAAGGTGAATAGCTGAAAATATATTCAGGACGGAAAGGAATATGACTGTCCTCCAAAGCTTTTTTGTATCCGTTAAAACGTTTGGTGAGGACGATATTTCCCTCATAATCAGCTACAAATGCAATCTCGGTGTGCCCGTGATTTATCATATATTTGGTTGACAAATATAAGCCCTTTTCATCATCAGATATTACATTTATGAGATTAGGGTGAGAGTAATTGCTGTCAAAGGTAGCAATAGGGCAGTTGGCTGCATCCATCAGCTTTTCAAGATTTTGGGCAGAGGTGGGGAAAACCAGAATCATTCCATCGACATTCCAGTTCTTAACCAAAGATAATATATCTGAGCTTCTGGATACTGATTGAAGCATGGTGAAGTATCCGTTTTTGTGAAGCTCTGTTTCTATTGTACCAATCATTGTACTGACATATGGGTTCTCAAAATAATTGTATCCTGAAGCATATTCTTTATCCTCCAGAAATGTAACAACTCCGATAATGTGTGAGGAATTGTTTGAAAGACTTCTTGCGTTCATATTCGGAACATAATTATATTCCTCTATAATTGAATTGATTTTATCCCTTGTTTTCTGTGAAACACGGCTTGTCTTTCCGTTGATTACGTTTGAGACGGTCATTGTGCTCACACCTGCCATTTCGGCAATATCCTTAAGCGTCATATTAAACTCCATTTTATTCAGTGCTATGATTTTTTTACTATAAAGTTT
>ERZ1035014.346-NODE-346-length-22085-cov-7.174081_pt1 | contig 22085 bp, 27 predicted proteins | sample MGYA00520620_ERZ1035014 | MGnify/ENA primary metagenome ERZ1035014 (study PRJEB33766, sample SAMN09781744) | gut metagenome | biome: gut microbiome | host: Homo sapiens | place: Madagascar | study: EMG produced TPA metagenomics assembly of the PRJNA485056 data set...
TGCGTGGTTGGCGCGCTTGGGCGCGCCTCGCGCGGCACTTCTGCCGCGCGTCCTTGGGGGAGATGGGAGGAGAGGGTAGTGCGTGGCCACTATGCAGTGGGCTTCAGAAGTAGGGAGGAAAGGGTAGTGCGTGGTTGGCGCGCTTGGGCGCGCCTCGCGCGGCACTTCTGCCGCTCGTCCTTGGGGGAGATGGGAGGAGAGGGTAGTGCGTGGTTGGCGCGCTTGGGCGCGCCTCGCGCGGCACTTCTGCCGCGCGTCCTTACAATCCATCCAGTCATCTGGGGCGGAAGGACAACCACCCCCATCCGTTACGGGGCGCATGTGGCAAACCGCGAATTCGCCCTTCTATTCGGCGCAGCTTTTTGCGACGATTTCGAGGAGTTCAGTGATATTCAGGTGTTGTGGGCAGATATGTTCGCACTGTCGGCATTTGACACACTTGTCAGGTGTTGCCGCCTGTGCGGCGAGCCTTGAATAGAGGACTTTCGGCATCCATGTTGACGCGCCTTCCTTCTCCCTGAGTTTCAGCATGTTATAGATTGAGAAGTATTGTGGGATGGGGATTTTCCTTGGGCATCCCCCCGTGCAGTATCCGCATGCGGTGCACGGGATTTCCTGTGTGTCCCTGAGGAGGTCGAGTGCCTGTTGAATGACCTTGTTTTCCTGGTAGGAGAGTGGTTTGAAGTGTTGCATACAGGAGGTGTTGTCCTCCATTTGTGCCATATTGCTCATTCCGCTGAGGACCATCTTGACATTGTCGTGGCTGGCGGCGAACCTGATTGCCCACGAGGGGACGGATGCCTCCGGATTAGCCTTGTGGAAGAGTTCCGCGACCGAGTCCGGGACATTTGCCAGGGAGCCGCCCCGCACGGGTTCCATCACGATTACGGGCTTGCCGTGGCGGAGGCAGGTCTCGTAGCACTTTCGGGATTGGACGATTGGATTCTCCCAGTCGAGATAATTCAGCTGCAGCTGGACGAATTCCACTTCGGGGTGTTCCGTCAGGATTCTGTCGAGGGTTTCCGCGTTGTCATGGAAGGAGAATCCCATGTGCTTGACGAGTCCCTTCTCCTTCTTGTCGCGCAGCCAGTTGAAGCAGTCGAACCTTTCGTATATCGGGTAGTGGTCCGAGTTCACATCGTGGATGAGATAGTAGTCGAAGAACTCGACCCCCGTGCTTTCGAGCTGGTTATCGAAGACCTCGTCCCGTTCCTTGAGCGAATGGAAGAATCCGCAGTGGAGTTTAGTCGCGAGGGTGAACCTGTCCCGCGGATACCTTGATGTGAGCGCCTCCTTGACAGCGTTTTGGCTTTTCATGCCGCAATACATGATTGCGGTATCGAAGTATGTGAATCCCCTTTCGATGAAGAGGTCTACCATCCTCTTGAACTCCTCGATGTCGATGCTTGCGGGGTCTTCGCTGTCCAGCAGGGGCAGCCTCATAAGCCCGAAGCCCAGTTTCTTGGCGTTCCCGAAGATGTCCATTGCGTATGCGGCAGCCTTAGATTTCGTTGGTGACCGTGAAGAGCTCCTCGTGCCTGATTCCGATTTCGAGGTCATCCTTCATGTCGTTCTGCATGCTGTCCTGGAGGGCCTTTGCGTCCAGCCCAGGGGGCAGCTGCAGTTGCCATATCATCGTGTAGTCTCCGTCGTGGTATCTGCTGGAGAGGTCCACGATGTTGACTCCATGTTCCTTCAGATATCTTGAGACTGTTGCGACCAGTCCCGGCTTGTCGGCTCCGGATGCGGTCAGCACGTATGTATTGACCGCGTCGACGGACTGTTCCAGCGGCCCGTCGTAGGGCAGCACGCCGAAGCATGCGCCCTTGAGTTCCGGAAGCGCCTCAAGCGCCTTGATGATCTCCTCCTTGCTGACGGTCTTGGGCATGTCGGCCAGCAGAAGCATGGAGAAATATCCCTGGAGGACAGTCTGGGTGACGTCGTGGAGATTTCCCCCCAGCTTCTGCATGGCGGCGGAGACGGATGCGACGATGCCGACCTGGTCGCGGAACATAACCGAGACCGCGAAGACATTTGATTCAGCCTGAGTCATTCTCGTGTGCTTGAGGCGTGCCTGTTCGTGTGAGTTGTGTTAGCGCTTGCGTGCGACCTTCCGGTCGTAGTCCATCAGGTCGTTGATCCAGGCATTTCCGACGGTGGTCTTGTTAATGCGGCAGAATTCGTCATAGACGGCTTCCCATGGCGCGCCCTTGAGTTCCTCGAGGAGTGCGAGCTTCATTGCGTTGTCTCCGTCCTTTTCGAACTTCCTGAGGATCTGCGTTGGTTCGAGGAGCGCGTAGAGGAGTCCCTTTTGCGCGGCCCTTGTTCCGACGACCCATGCACCGATTCTGTCGATGGAGCCGTCGAAGAAGTCCAGAGCGATATAGGTCTTGGCGAGGAAGTTGCAGCGGACGAGCTGGAGGAAGAGATTCCGGAGGTCGTCATTGAAGTTGACGACATGGTCGGAGTCCCATCTGATTCCCCTGGAGACGTGCAGGAGGAGTTCCTTCTGGAACGGTGCGATGGAGGCGATTTTGTCGTGGATTGTCTCCGTTGGGTGGAAGTGTCCCATGTCGAATGTGAGCATGACATCCTTTTCGGGTCTGCTTGCGACGTATGTCATGTAGAACTCATGGGAGCCGACCGTGTAGTCTTCCGCCCCGATGCCGAAGAGTTTGCTTTCGACCCCGTCCCGGATGTACTTTGGGCTGTACTTCACGCTGAAGATTTCATCGTATGCGTCCTTGAGGTGTTTTCTCGGGGTAAGCCTGTCGATGGGCTGGTCCTTTGCGCCGTCCGGAATCCAGTGGTTTACGATGCATGGCGTGCCCTGTGCCTTTCCCATTGCCGCGGCGATTTCGCGGCACTGCTTTCCGTGGCGGATCCAGAACTCCCGGATCTTCTTGTCGCTGGAGGAGAGCGTGTATCCGCTGTTTGCGAGCGGGTGTGCGAAGAAGGTCGGGTTGAAGTCGAGTGCGAGCCCCTGCTTTTTCGCCCACTTCATCCAGTTCTTGAAGTGTTCCGGGGTGATTTCATCGCGTTCGACGGGCTTGCCGTTGGTTTCGGCGTAGATTGCGTGGAGGTTGAAGCGCTTTTTGCCTGGGATGAGAGCCAGTGCGACTTCGGCGTCGCTGCGGAGCTGGTCTGCGTTGGTTGCGCAACCGGGGTAGTTTCCGGTGCTCATGATGCCGCCGCCGGTGACTGCGGTGTCGTGGACTTCGAATCCGTGGACGTCGTCCCCCTGCCAGCAGTGGAGCGAGATTGGGGTGGCCGCCAGCGTCTTGAGTGCCGCATCCGTGTCAACGCCGAGTTCGGCGAAGTACTTTTTGGCGATGTCGTAGCGTTGTTTGATTTCCTTGTCGGAGAGGGTCGCGAATTGCATCTGTTGCTCCTTGTTGGATTTGAGGTTTGGGAATCGGGAAAGGGGTGTTTTCAGTGGACGACTGGGAATGTGAGTGGGATTCGGTGTTTTGGGACGCTCCAGCTGTCCGAGAACCTGATTTCGAGGGAGGCCTTTGCGGCGAGTTCCTCCTCCTCGACTCTGACGAGCCTGGTGAAGGAGACTGTCTGCCCTGGCTTCACCCCCCCGAAGTAGAAGAGCTTTCCATTGAGTCCCCTGACCCTCGAGAATGTCCTTGCGATGAGGCACGAAGTCTGGGCGGTGCCGTCGTTCTTGACCTGGATTGTCAGCGGGAAGAACTTTCCTGCCTCCGCGAATGCGAAGTCCATGGGGAGGAACGCCTTGCATTCGAGCGCGTCCTGTTCTGGCTTCCGTCTGGTGAGATTGAAGTCCAGGCCGTAGAGCAGCAGGATTTCGTTCTTTTCGTCCTCCTCGATGCGTTTTTCATCGCTTTGCCGTCTCATTGGCATAGTCCTTGTGACATTGACATGGACGGGGTCGTATCCATCGATTTCGAGGTCCAGGGACGCGTTTCTATTGCCGAGTTCATCGAACTTTCCGAGGAGGTCCACCTTGTTTTCCGGGTCTGAGACGAGTCCGTCGGAGTCTGTCACGAGTTCGAATCCGTTGAGTTTCACCTTTTCGTTTGCGAAGGCTCCATCGTATGACGTGACGACCCTGGAGTTTGTCTCCCCCTCCCATGTTTCGGACGGGAGGCTTTCGTATTCGTAGGTTCCCCGATTATTGTCCTCCCCTGGGATGAATGTCCTCAGGAGCGTCTCATAGATTCGGACTTCCGTGATGGTTTCGTCCTTGAAGCGTTTTACCTTGAGTGTGGGCTGCCGGTATGGCGTATCGACGGAGAGTTCCGCTTCGATTCTATATGCGGTGTCCCTGCTTCGGAGTTCCGTTCGGAGGAATGGTCCCTTGACCTTTGTGGTGCGTGGCGGTGGCGTGCGTGGCGACTCCAGGCTGTCGATGACTGCCTGTGAGAGTCCGATGCCTCCGCTGTTCGTCGTCGGCAGCTGGGGCTGGTTCTGCTGTGCCCTGAGGGGGAGTGACGCGGCCAGGAGAGCCGTCAATGCGATAAGAGTCAGTCTCATTGTGGGTCCTCCTGGGATTGCGTGGCTTCGGCGGGCTCCTCCGTCCTTGTCATGGGGGCTGGGGCGTTGTCGGGCGTTTTTCTTGCTGCCTCGTCTTCGGCGACCATGCTTTCCTCGATTTTTTCGAGGAACGTCTTTCTTCCGGCCTGGACATTTGCGACGAGGATGCACCCGAGTTCGGGGTATGATGCCCATGGGAGTTCGCTGGAGACATCACCGATTCCGCTGGTTTTCCTGCGCAGGAGTCCCCTCGGGTCCCAGATTCTTCCCATCTTCATGTCGAATCGTTGGAGTGCTTCCCTTTCGTGTGGCTGGAGTTGTGGCTTTCCGCCGATCCAGACTGCCTTGTCGAGGGTGGGCGCGTATCCCTTGAGGAGTTGGAGTTGGGCTTCTTCCGGGAGTGTGCACTCGAATCCCGCCAGCTTTGTCGCAGTTGCGGCGATTGCGGTCACGTCAAGCAGGTTGCATCCATCCTTCTTGAGGTTTTCCCGTGCCTGTTTGAGCGCATTCTCGTCGGCATTTGGGTTAGCCGCCCTCCAGAATGCGATGGTCTGGTCTTCCGTGAGGGCGGTTGCCGTCACATAGAGGGGTGTCTTTCCTGGTGCTCCGACGAGGACGAATTCGATTCCCGGGGCGACGGTGAACCTTGGCGGGGGCTGGGTGCTGGCGAGAACCTGGGTGAGCGTCTTCGTCGCATTTTGGAGGAACCTCATTGCATCGGTCTGTTCGGCCCCGAATTTCTGGAGTTCATCCAGGTAGTGGGTCAGATAGCTCTGCTCCTGCCTGAGGAGCTGTCGCGTCGCGGCGTAGTTGGTGAGCGCGTTCTTGAAGGCGACCTGCCTCTCCTGGTTTCGTTCGATTGACTGCATCAGCTCCGCAGTCCTCCGCCGGATACGGATTGCCTGCTTGATTGACTCCTCGGAGTTTGGGGACTTGAAGAGCTTGCCCAGGTCAACGTCAATGCTGGCGAAGGTCGCTCGGTTTGTGTCGTGCATCTCCTGTATCATGGCGAAGTCGCCTATGAGTTCCTGGAAGGAGTTTCGCTCCTGCGTGGACGATGTCTGGGCGAGGAGGGCTGTGCACGACAGCAGTAGGATGGCTATGCAGTGTCGCATCATGGGCACTTTGTGTGGGTTTCTGCGTATAAGTCCTTGCGGTTGAGGATGTTAGCCGATAGATGTGCTTTTTTCGCAGATTTTGAGGTATTTGGCGTATGCCTCTTCCCAGGCTGCGGCGTCAGTGGGTTCGTAGCGGTCTGTGGGTGTGGAGCGTCGGACGATTGCGCGTGCGGCGTTGAGTCCGTCGATGGTTCCTGTTGCGATGCCCTGTCCGAGGATGTTTCCGAAGGCGGTTGCCTCGACGGGGCCCGTGACGACCGTCGCCTGGATTGCGTTGCAGGTGAATTCATTGAGGAGGACATTCTGGCATCCTCCTCCGACGAGGTGTAGTATTGAGAGCCTTGTCTTTGTGAGCGTTTCCAGTTCCTTCCAGGTCTGCCTGTATTTGAGTGCGAGTGATTCGAGTGCTATCCTGACGATTTGCGCGGGCGTTTCGGGGACTTTTTGTCCTGTCTGCTGGCAGAACTGCCTGATTCTTGCCGGCATGTCTCCTGGTGCTTCGAAGAGGCTGTCGTTAGGATTGATGATGGCGTAGAATGGTTCCGCGTTCCTTGCCATGTCTGCGAGTTCGGCGAAGGAGTATTTGCTTCCTTCCCTGATCCATTGGTTTCTGCACTCCTGGATGATCCATAGTCCCATGATGTTCTTGAGGAACCGGATGGTATTACCGACGCCGCCCTCGTTGGTGTAGTTTGCCTTTTGCGCGGCCTCGTCGATGCATGGGTGTTGGAGTTCGACTCCCATGAGGCTCCATGTTCCGCTGGAGAGGTATGCCCACCCGGTTTCATCGTTTGCGGGCACAGCCGCGACCGCGCTTGCGGTGTCGTGGCTTCCGATGAGGATTACCGGGATTGGCCCGCAGGAGAATTCCTTTTGGATTTCCTCGGAGAGTGGGCCTGCCACCGTGCACGAGGGGGTGATTTTCGGGAAGATGCTTCGCTTGAGTCCGATGGCGTCGATGATCTTCCAGGACCAGTCTCCCGTGGTTGGGTTGAAGAGCTGGGATGTTGTGGCGATGGAGTATTCGGCGGCGACCGACCCGCAGAGGAGATAGGTGAGTGCGTTCGGGATGAAGAGGAGCTTGTCGGCCTTCTTGAGCGCCTCCTCGTCGTCCCGGACTGACGCGGAGAGCTGGAAGATGGTGTTCAGGTTCATGAACTGGATGCCCGTCTCCCGGTAGATTTCATCCTTTGAGATCCGTGCGAAAGTCCACGGCATGACATCGCTTGTCCTTGGGTCCCTGTAGTGGTGTGGCAGTCCGATGAGCTTTCCGTCGCTTCCGAGGTAGCACACATCCACTCCCCATGTGTCGATGCCGATTCCGTCGATTTGGGGGCACGCGGCGATGGCCTTCCGGAGTCCCTCCTTGATTTCCGCGAAGAGGGTGTTGATATCCCAGAAGAGCTGTCCATTGACCTCGTGTGGTCCGTTGGCGAAGCGGTGGAGTTCTTCCAGTTCGATGGTTTCGCCGTTGTAGTGTCCGATGATTGCCCGTCCGCTGGATGCACCGAGGTCGAATGCGAGATAGTTTTTCATGGCTGTTCCTTGAAGTAGAGTGTGTATGGGGTGATTGTCCCGGTGTTTTTGCAGACGTCTACGATTGCGAAGGAGTTGTTGATTGAGATTGAGCCTGCGTCGACCTGGTGGAATCCCGCGGTTTCCGGGGTGAGGTTGAAGGGCTTGTGAATATGGCCGCAGAGGAGTGCCTGGAATCGCCCGTCCCTTCCCCATTTTGCGAGTCTTTCCCAGCCAGCCATCCTGGTTCTGAGCCCCAGTGGCGCGGCGTTTCCTTTGAGGAGCGGGAAGTGTGTCAGAAGCAGCCTTGCGCCACCCTGGGTTGGACGCGAGAGAATATACTCCAGTTTTGCCCAGTCGCTAGGTGTGAGTTCGCCGTTGGAGTACCATGGCAGGGTTGGCCTTGCGGGGGAGACGAGGACCAGCTCCAGGTTGTCCAGGGTGATGGTCGCGGGCAGTTCGTCCAGCCCCTGCTTGAGGAGCGGGTTGAAGCTTCTGAACGCCTCCGCCAGGGCATGGGAATTTGCCTTGACGTATGCGTCGTGGTTTCCCGGTACATAGACGAAGCTGTTGCCGACTGCCTTTGCCAGCGGGTCGAGCAGCTGGCGTGCGTGGAGGAACTCCTCCCGGGAACCGATTGACGTGACGTCTCCCGTGCAGACCACGAGGTCCACCCCCCATGCGGGGGCGGCGTCGGCGAGGGACTGGAGGTTTTCGAGGTGGAGTCTCCCCTGTCGTGTGAGGAATTGGTTGAGCCTTCCGAACAGCCTTTTGTCGAGGAGATACTTCCAGCGCCATTCGCCGAGTCCTGCGTGGACGTCCGAGAGATGCAGGATTCGGAGCGTGTCCCTTGGCTTTTCCCGCGGTGCTTGGTATTTCATTCTTCGGGCGTCTTGTCGAGTTCGGGATATTTCAGCAGTTTTCTCTGGAGTGTCCTTCTGCTGATGCCGAGGATTTCGGCGGCCTTCGTGCGGTTTCCTCCCGCCTCTTCGAGTGCCCGCCTCATGGTGGCCAGCTCGTTTGTCTTGATGTCGAGGGAGGGCGGCTCGGCGGTGGCCTTCGGGGTCGCGGAGCCGCCCTGGGGCTCCTGGGGCGAGCCGGAGAGCGCGTCCACGATGTCCTCAGGGATGTCGCTGACCGTGAGAATGCTTCCCCTTGCCATGACGACCATTCTTTCGACGCAGTTTCTGAGTTCGCGGATGTTCCCTGGCCACGAGTAGGAGTTCAGCGCGGCCGCGGCTTCCTGTGTGATTCCGGTGACATTCCGCCCGTTGTCGTGCGCCGCCAGCGTGAGGAAGTGTTCTATGAGCTGGGGGATGTCTTCGGGATGTTCCCGCAGCGGCGGGATTTTGAGATTGACGACGTTCAGCCTGTAGAAGAGGTCTTCCCGGAAGGTGCCCTCGTGGACCATTGCCTTGAGGTCGCGGTTGGTTGCGGCGACGAGCCTGACGTCCACGGGGATTGTCATGGAGCCGCCGACCCTTTCCAGGTTTCTGGTTTCCAGGACGCGGAGTAGCTTCACCTGGGTGGCGAGTGAGATTTCGCCTATTTCATCCAGGAAGAGGGTTCCCCTGTCCGCCCGTTCGAAGCGACCGATGAAGCGCTCGTCCGCCCCTGTGTATGCCCCCTTTTCGTGTCCGAAGAGCTCGCTTTCGAGGAGGTTTTCGTTGAGTGCGGCGCAGTGGACTGCGACGAATGGAGCCCGTGCCCTGGGGCTCCATGCGTGGAGTGCGTGCGCGAAGAGCTCCTTTCCCGTGCCCGACTCGCCGGTGATGAGGACGGTCGAGCGGGAGGAGGCGACCTGGCGCGCCTCCTCGATGAGAGCCTTCATCGCGGGTGAGGAGCCGATGATCCCCTCCGGGGCGTCGTCGGCGCCCTTCCTGTCGGCGGCGCGCCGTTCGTCAAGCACCTGGAGCCCTCTGTCTATCATCATCTCCAGGTCGTCGAGATTGACAGGTTTTGTCAGGTAGTCGTAGGCTCCGGCCCTCATTGCGGCCATTGCGGTCTGGACGGAGCCGTATGCGGTGAGTATGATGATCAGCGGGGGACTTTGCCATGAGACGACCTCCCTTGTGAACGCCATTCCGTCCATCCCCGGCATTCTGAGGTCTGTGAGGACGATGTCGACCTTGTGTGCCTTCAGGGTTGCGATTCCCTTTTCGGCGGAGTCTGCGAGGAGGACGTTGTACTTGTCGTCGAAGGCGTCCCTGAGTCCTTCGCGCGTATTCTTCTCGTCGTCGATTACTAGGATAGTTGGTTTTTGGGGCATTTACTTTTCTGGTGCGGCGAGTTGCCTGATGATTCTTGCGTGTCTTGGGAGGCTGATCGTGAATGCCGCCCCGGCTCCTGGTTTTCCGTCGATGGCGAAGTCTCCTCCGTGGGAGCGGACGATTCGGTCCACGATGAGCAGTCCCAGCCCATGTCCATTCTCCTTTGTGGTGTAGTATGGCTCCATGAACCTTGCGAGCTGTTCCTTGGTGAATCCGGGGCCGTTGTCGGCGAACCTGAGATGGACGAATACGTCGTCCACGGTGCAGGTGATTTTGATTTTGCCTCCGTTGGGCATGGCCTGCATTGCGTTCTTGAGGAGATTGAAGAACGCCTGTGTGAGCTGTCCTGCGTCTCCGGAGATTGCGGGGACCAGGTCTGGGAAATCCACGTCTACGGAGATGTCCTTTGCCTGGAGTTCAGGTTCCAGGAATCCCAGGGTTCCGACCAGCAGGTCCTTGAGGTTTACCGGTGCGAGCGAGAGCTGTGTTGGCCTGATGGCGTTCAGGAAGTTTTTCACGATTCCGTCCAGCCTCTGGAGTTCCTGTTCCGCGACATCGACGAACTGTGCGGTTGCCTCCCGGAGTATGTCTGGGTTTTCCTGTTTGAGTTTTCTGTTGAGGATTTGCAGTCTGATTCCCAGTGCGTTGAGCGGGTTTCCCAGTTCGTGTGCGACTCCTGCGGCGAGTTGTGTGATTGCGGTCACCCTTTGTGCCTCGAGTGTTTTCTCGTTGTCGTTCCGATGTTCCGTGACATCGTGGAAGATCAGGGTGGCCAGGAGCTGGTCTTCGTTTGAGAGTTCAGGCGGTTCCGGGGCAGGGATGAGATAGAACGAGAGGAATCTTCGTTCGGGGTAGAAGATTTCCATTTCCTGGCGGCTGAACCGCCCCCATTCGTCAGCTGGCACATTGAGCAGTTGCGCCCAGTCGAATTGCCTGAAATACCTTGCGATTGGCTGTCCGATTGCGCTGTCGGGGATGCCGAAGAGCCGCATTGCGGCGGGATTTGCGATTCGGATGCGCAGCGCGTTGTCAAGGACGATTATCCCCTCGCGGAGGGTGTCGAAGATGTCCTCGAAGAAGTCCTTTTCGTTCAGGGCAATGTTGAGATACTTTCGGAGGCTGGCCGCGTCAAGCTTCCCCATACGTTCCTGAAGCCTGTCGCGGAATGTGTTTCTTCTTGAGGAGGACATGGTGTGGAATAACCTGGGTTTTGAATCGTTGACTTGCGAAACCCTTTCCCGCCTGGGTCCCATCCACCCCTTTTGCAGGGGAAAGCGAAAAGCCGACGGGGACCGGCGCCTGGGCGTCGGCGGAGCCGCCGGCTTTTTGCTTTTTACGGATGGAGTCCGTGTCGTGTGTTCGTATGCGGGGCTGTCAGTCGTCGTCCCGCGTGACGGCTCCTCGTTCTATCCTAGTAGCGCTTGTGGAAGGAGGGCTTGTAGACCTTCCATGTGGTGGACTGGTCGGTGTCGTTGATGACGTATGCGGGTTCGATGATCGGTTCCCATCCGAACGGGAATGTGACCAGTTCGACTACGCCGACGCACTCGCGGACGAGGAATCTCCACAGTCCGAGTCCGACTCCCTTGGAGGCTCCCGCCAGGTCTCCCTCCGTGGAGGTGACCCTGAAGATGTTGTTCGGGACTTCGACGATTCCGAAGAGGATGTTGCAGATTCCGCGTCCGAACTGGTCTGCGGGCCTGCGGTCGATGACGGGGTTGAGCTGCATGTCGTCGAGGCAGAAGTCGTATCCGACGAATCCGGTGAAGAAGTCGATGATTTCGACGGGGCGGATTGCGACGTAGAGGTGGACGAGGAGGAGGTCCAGCTGGACTCTGATGTCCCACTTGTCTCTACGGAAGTGCATTGATTCGACGTATGGGCTTTCCGCGCTGGTCTCCGCGCGCCATGGTCCGAATGCCGCCGTGGCGTACTTTCCCTTGTGGAACTCGAAGGCGTTGGCGTTGTTTTCGTACTTGTCGACGAGCCAGAACGGGGGGATGAAGTGCGGGAATGCGACGCCTGTCTCCGCGTTTGCGTAGAGTGAGAGCTGTGCGTATTCGGTGATTGCGACCTCTGCTCCGATGCCGGGGCCGAATGCGATTCCGCACCTGACGATATCCAGGATGTCAGAGAATCTGTTCCAGACGTAGAGTTCCGACTTGACCAGGAATCCGTTTGGGTTGAGCAGATCATTGGAGTTCTGGAACTCCTGTGCCTGGACGGGGGTGAAGTTTACGGCGGCGACCAGTGCCAGGACTCCGAACAGCAGTTTAACTTGGCTCTTGAGCATTTGGGGTGGTTCCTTGTTGGGAAATTATTGGTCGGGTGGGTGTGCAACAAAAGATTCTCACAAATTTAGCCCGTAATCGCCAGTTTTAAAGCAGAATCGGAGCAAAATGTGGAAATAGGGTGGTTTTGAGGGTGTTATTTTCGGGGAAACCCGAGTTTGAGCGGGGTTGCGTTGCATAGTGCCGCGAATCTAGGGATGTGGGTGACGAGGAGCATTGCGGCGCCCGGGTTGTCGTTTTTCCATCTGAGGACGGCATTTGCGGCGAGTGTGGCGGAGTCTTCATCGAGTCCGTTGAATGGTTCGTCGAGCAGCAGCAGTTCCGGGTCGTTGAGCAGTGCCCGCGCGAGATTCACCCGCTGTGCCTCTCCGCCAGAGAGCCTGTGTGCCGGGGCGTTTGCCAGTGGTGCGATGCCCAGCGCCTCCAGCAATTCCTGGATTCTCCGGCCGTCGTCGTCTTTTTGGACGAGCCGTAGGTTTTGCATGACGGTCATCCAGGGCAGGAGCCTGTGGTCCTGGAATGCGAATCCGATTTGCCTGGTTGTTCTTCTGGCTGTTCCCGAAGTTGGTTTCAGGAGTCCTGCGGCGAGTCTGAGGAACGTGGTCTTTCCGCTGCCGGATGGTGTGTCCAGGACCCGTGCCTCCCCTGGCATCAGGCTCCATGTGAAGGAGTCGATGATTGGGCGCGGTGCGTCCCTCCACTGGAAGGTCGCGTCCTGGAAGATGAGGAGTGGCCTGGTCATTTTCCCCTGAACCTCCTGGCGAGCAGCATTTCGACCGTCACACCCATTGTGGCGAGGAGAATCGTCCACGCGAAGAGTTCGGGGAGGTCCAGCTGCCTGTAGCTTTGGAAGATTCTGCTTCCGATTCCGTCCTGTGATCCGAAGAATTCCGCAGTTGCGGTCACCTTCCATGTGATTCCCAGCGCGTATGAGAATCCGGCCGCGAGCGCCTTTGAGATTCCCGGCAGGGTGATATTTGCGAGTGTCTTCAGCCGTGGTATCCGGTAGACCTTTGCGAGTTCGAAGTATTTTGCGTCCAGGGAATGGACTGCGTTTGCCACATTGAAGAAGAAGACCGGGAAGACCGAGAGGAAGGCCACCGTCATTGGGAGGAGTCCTCCGATGGAGAGCCATACGAGGAGGATGGAGATCCAGACGATTGGCGGGCAGCTCTGCGCGACAGTCACGACCGGGGATGCGGCGTCGTAGAGTCTCCTTCGTTGTCCGCAGAGGATTCCGGCCGCGATGGCGAGGATGCTTCCGGCCGCCAGCCCTGCGCCGCCCCGGAGGATTGTCCTTGCGATGTCCAGCCAAGTATCGGGCCTGGCGAGGAGCTTCGCCAGGGCGGTTGCGGTTTCAGGGGGGGACGGGACGACCCGTCGGTGGTTGAGGTATGATATGAACCACCAGGCGGCGACGCAGCCCGCCAGCGGCAGTATGCGCCACAGGAGGGATTTTGCCTGCGAGTCTGTGTCCCGTGCCTTTGTCATGACTGCGGGGTGCCGGATGCCCCTGCGGGCCATTGTCCGCGCACCAGTTCGTCCTTGTCGGATTCTGCGAGGATTGTAATCATTCCCTTTGGCAGCCCGACGAATGCGACCCAGCGTATGCCCGAGTTGCATCTGCGTGCGTCCAGTTCCCCGTATCCCCGTCTGGCCAGGCTTCTTGCGACGACACGGAGTTCTGTCTGCAGGAGTCCAGCCCTGACTAGCGGCTCCCACAGTCCAAGTTCCCTGAGGTGGGATTCCAGCTCAGCCTCGTCGGTCTGGACATTGTGGAACCTTCCCAGTTCGCTGGGGGGCAGGACGCTTGGGTACATTCCTGCGAGTGGGCGGTTCGGTGGAAGGTATTCCTTGCTCACGCATCCGGCCAGGAGAAGCGCAGTTGCCAGCGCCATGGCGAAGAGTGTGGATTGTCTCACGTCATATCCTCCCTGTCGGTGTGTCGTAGATGTGTGCCGTAAGGCCGGATGGGGGTGCGGGCTCTCGTCTTGGCGTCATTTGCCATGCGTAATAACTAGTGACTTTGAAGGGTGGTGGACTTCCGGCGACGGCGAGTTCCTCGATATGCCGCTTGCCGCCGCCACCCATCTCGCCAATGGTGGAAGGACAGAGCGCCCGATGGACTGGGGCGCCGCGCTGGCGCAACTGTCCAGTGTAGGCTAGTGGGTAATAAGAGACCAGACAAAGAAGACAAAGAGGAACAGGAAAAACAACGGAAATGGCAACCATAAAGCATTCAATGTCTGTTCCAATTTGAATCTGTCCCCTTCCTTCTGCATCTCCCGGTCGGCCACCCATATCATACGGAACATCCAAATTGCCAGGGTGCCGGTGACTATTGCGCCCACCAATTGAAAAGAATGCTTATAGACCCAAATAATCAATTCAAAATCACTCAACATGGCAGACCAGAATATTACAGCTGATTTGGACGCAAATGCGGAACCTCTTGTCAACGCGCAGGATAACGTAAGTCAGACTGCGGATTCTGCCTGTTCGTCTGCCCCGTCGACACCCTTTTCTGGGGGCCGCTGCCATACGTCACCCACCAGATTTTCCCGCGCTTGAAAAGCCTCATCCGAGCCTCCTTTTCATTGTGTTGTTTTTGTGTTATCCGTGTCAGCCACCGACTAGATGACACCTAGGGACACGGCGTTTTTTTAATAACACAAAAATAACACAATGGCGGTTTTTCCTGGTTTTCCGGGCTGTTGTATTTCCTGCGTAAGTTGTTGATTTTCAAGCTGGTACCGGAGGTGGGAATCGAACCCACAAGGGATTTCTCCCGCCAGATTTTGAGCAAGGAGATTTTACGCAGGAAAACAGGGGTATTGTGTTTTTTTTGTGTTACTTGCATGTACAGGGGCGGACAACCGCCCAAAAGTGCCTTGTCACCAGGGAAACTCTGTAGTCGTGGTGGTTCGCTTGCTAAGCGGGATATGGATGCGCGTGCAGTTTGCGTATAGCAACAGGACAATGATAGTCAGCAAGGCCAGGTCAAGGCCGAACCAAGCCCTGCGGGTGTATGACGTGTCCTGATGGATGCCTCGCAATTCCTTCTTGATGTCCTCCAGCGCGCCCGACACATCCGGCTGGTCCTTGTGCTGGATTGACGACACGGGGATGGCGGCGGGCGCAGGCGGCTTCTCAGCGCTTTTCTCGATGTTCTCCCCTGGCACAAAGGGCTTGTTGCAGACAGGGCAAGCCGTCGTGGCATTGAGGTCACCCACGCCGTCGCATTCCATCGTCGTGTGGCAATTTGGGCAGGTAATCAGCATCATTCTCCTTCTCCCTGTTATTGCAGTGTCTTACTCAGGACTCTCAAAACCTTTGTGCGGATGTCATCGGGAATGTCCAAGTTGATGATCTCGTCGATTGCCGCCTGGCGACAATCCTTCAGGCGATCCCCATCCCCGGCGATGGCAACCGCCGACGGCGAGGCAATGTTGGTTGCCGAAGCGGAGCCGTTGTTCCCGTTCGCTATCTGCGTGACCTGGGATTGCCCCTGGCAGACGGCAACAATTGGAGCGTCCAGATCAGGGAACAGCTTCAGAAGAAAGTCGACGGAGACACCGGATATATCTCGCTTCCCATTTCGGAGGTTATTCATGTGGGTAGTTGAGCAGTCTGCCATTTTTGCCAGCTGCGCATCCGTCTTTCCGCTCAAGTAGAGCTCTCTCAATCTTCCCTTGATTGCATCGATCGCTTTCATTTCCTTATCCTCCGCTTTTTTCATAATCTACAAAAAATATTGGTTTTTTATGCATGAGATGTTTGTAAATCCTCAATAGAGGACTACTTTATCTCAAAAGAGTATATCAAAGGAGAAAAAATGACAAACTCAAAAGCTTTCAATCTGATACTGAGTCCTGAGGAGCAGGGGCTGCTGACTGCCTGTAAGCAGGCGCTGTTTACTCGCAACTCGTCCTATGCATTCAGGTATCTCCTCCACAACTGGGAAAAAATTTTACCCAAAGCATCCTCAAAAGAGGATTATGTTGCCGCAGATGAACGTCACACCCCCAAGGAGGACTGAAGAAATGGACGACTACAGAGACGAGCCCCTTGGCTGGGGTGCGCGGGTTTTGATAGGGATAGGCATGGGCCTTCTCCTGCTTCTCCTCGCGTGGGGATTTGCGGAGGCCCTGTCCTACGACGACTACTCAGCGGACTACTGGGATCCGGCGGGGCGCTATCGCCAGATAGACGAGGAGCGTCGGCTTGACCGCGAGGCAGTGGAGAGGGACTGGGCAAGAAGAGAAAACACCAACAACAAGGAGGGAAGATGAAAAAGACAGAGTACTACTGCGATGCATGCGGTGCGCTAATCCCGCAGCCCAAGAAGGTTGCTGAGATGCGTGCCAGGAAATTCAACTACCGGGTCATCATCTCGAGGCGTGACAACAGCAAGATAAAGGGGGCATACGTGCCACCCTACAGGACATGCAGCGTATGCGAGAAGTGCCTTGCATTCAAAATCGTCGGCTTATTCAACAAGGAGGAGGAGTAGAGATGGCGAAGACATCCACAGGAAGAAAGAGCAAGGGGCGTACCGGCGTCACGCCGGCGAAGGGTCGCGACCGCATCCAGGACGACCCGGTCAGCCATCCGTCGCACTATGCGTCCGACGGGCAGTTTTCCTTTCCGGATCCCGAATGCATCATGCTGACCCGGCTTCTCGACTTCAATGCCGGAAACGCCGTCAAGTATATCTGGCGTGCCGGTTTCAAGGGGTCGGTGGCAGAAGACCTTCGGAAGGCGCTCTGGTACATGGATGACGCCATTAAAACGGACTGGAGGAGGAGGAAGTGCACAACATCCACCAGCATCGCCCTGACGCTGGTGAAGATGCTTCGGCCAGCCCCGGGCAATGCCTTCGCCCAGAAGAAGCTCACCGCCATCCAGTTCCTCTGCGCGGGCTTTCCGTCCTACGCCAAGGGCCTCGTCGAGAAGATGATCAAGGAGGTGGAGTAGAAATGGCGAAGACACGTACGCTTGTGGTCGAACTCGACGGAGTGAGGCACACCAAGAAGACATCCTGCGACTACCACTACTTCTGGATCTGCGATGCGATCCTGCCGTCCGCCGTCATCAAGAAGGACGTGGCCTGTGGGTGGAGCTACAAGCCGGTCAACAAGGACGGGCAGCATCCGTCGTGGAGCGCCACCTGGTTTTTCACAAATACCCGGTGCGTGCCCATTGCAGCAGAGCAGAAAGATGCAGCCGTTGAAAAGACGGTGAATCAGAACAAGGCGGAAGAGTCCATCGCCGTCATCGAGCGCGTCCTGCCCTGTGACATAGACAAGCTATGCCCCGTCACCGGCGAGCCCGCATACGTGGACTTCTATGGTGACGGCCGGGCAAGATACATGATGCTTACGTCAATATCGCCCTGCTACCTCAGCTTCGTCGACTTCGACAAGCGTGGCTGGGTCGAGATAAAAGTCCACAGGACACGGAAGAGCGACTACGGGCAGTGGCTTTGCTGGAGGAGCGGCCTGGGTGTTCTGCGCTGCGAGTTCGTGTGGAAGAAGAAGTGACTGCTGGCAGGAGGGAGGAATGAACGCAATCGCCCAATACAAGCTGAACGCCATCTGCGAGCTATTGCAGAGCGACTTCTGCTGCCCCGTGGATCCGGAGGCGGTCCGCATGGCGCTGGAACCCCTCAGGAGGAAGTCCACCATTACCCTTCGCGATGCTGCGAAGCTATACAACATCCCCGTGCAGCGCTTGCAGAAGCGTGTGCACAGGGCTTGCCTATCCCCCGTTGCGAAGGACAAGGGGAAAGGCAAGTGCAATCTGTACCGGATAGCGGATGTCATTCCGCTTGCTCAGTAGAAAAGAAACAGGAGGATGAAAATGACCGAAGAGAAATCAAGGGACGGGCTGACGGACGCGAACCACGCACTGGGGGAAGTCCTCCAGGCGTTTGGAGAGGCATTGCTTGCCAGCACCGACATCACGATCGAGCACATGCAGGAACTGCGCCGCGCTTGCAAGCGTGGCGCCGAGGCATGCCGCCGCGCCATCGAAATGCGCGAGGCCGAGCTTTCCGCAGTCAAAGCCGACGCCAGCGACAAGGAGGAGTAGGGAATGGAAAACGAGAACGAGAGCGTAAGCCCCGAGTTGGTCAGGCAGCTGACCGAACGGGCGGCGGCGGAGATGGGCAACGAAGTCGCGAGCCTGATCCCGTTGCTTATTTCCGACATCGTGAGGGAATTCCACGCAATGGACCTCAATACCATGCAGGTGAAGACCGTGAAGATACCGCTGACGGTGCATCTCCTTTCCCCGACCGCTGGCAAGGTCTACATCGGCGAATGCTCCTGGGACTTGCGGGCGAGGCGCAAGCAGCCGGGCTTCCCCCCCATCGAGGTTGACTTGGCGCAGCCCGAGCTTGAGTTCGCACCGGATGAAGTTGCCGAGGAGAGTGCGTTGAAGGCGCTGCCCCCCGCATCCCGGGCATTGGGCTACGAGGAGCCATATCCGGCTGCGACGTGGATCGATCTGGAGTCCTTCGCCATCCGCAACGGCTTCAGCATCACCCGCCCCGCCGATCCGGAGGCTGGCCTTCCTGACGCATCCACATACATCGAAGTATACAAGCCCGATCGCCAGCGGTGGGAGCGCTTCTGCCTGGGCAGTTCGGCGGCCGTCGCCTCCGCGCTGGAATACGCAGAATCTCCGGACGTGAACAACATCGTGCTTGCCGAAGGCGACTGGCACGGCTATCCCGAGCCTGCCTGCAACCTGCCGGGGTGTCCTCCGCGGCGCATGGTCGTCACCATCACCGACGAGAGCGTCCGGAAGCTTCTGAAGCGTGGGGAAAGCGTCGTCGACGTCATGCCCTGCTTCGAGGAGCCTGGGATGTCCTGCTATGTGAGCAATGGCGTGGAGTGCGAACTGGGCGAGGACGGGAATATCCGGCGCGTGACAACACCCAGTCCCGGCTCCGCCGTGACCGTCAACACCCACTGGAACCAGCTGATGGGCCCCGGCGCCCTTCCGCTGACCCTTCCGTGGCCGCCGCCGCAGAAGAACAAGGTGCGTGTCTGACCGATGACGGCAGTGCCTGTCCAGTCCGAGGCGACGCGTCTTGCCATGCTTGCCCGCGTGGGCTTGCTGTCCCATGCCGATTTCGAGCTGCTTGGGGAGATCACGCTTCGCCACTGCCGCATCGAGGCCGCAAAGCAGGTGCGCAGCGGCGTCCTGCCAGTCTATGACTACGAGCTTTGCGCCATCGAGGCGGCGGCGAAGTGCTTTTGCGACGGCCTGGCGAAGTTCGACTCCGCAAAGTCGCAGTGGGGCACCTATTGCCAGCGCATCTGCGCGAACTTCGCCGTAGACCTTGCCCGTGACCGGACACGCCAGGCACTGCTGAAGATCCGTCTGCTAAATGAGGAGGCCGAAGTGGACAACCCCGGCGGGCTGGACTACTCCCTGCTCGTCCCTCCGCTGAAGATAAGCCGCAACCCGGACGCGATGTACGACTGGGACGAGCAACTCGGCAAATGGCAGTGCGACGGCATCGTCCCATCATACTCTGACCTCCAGGCGCTCAAGAAGCGCATCCAGCAGGAATACAACCTATGAACGAGTCGGAATTACTGTCCCACTTCACTGGCGTGGTCAAGCGTGCCCAGAACTGCTGGAGCGCAAGATGCCCCGCGCACGACGACAAGAACGCCAGCCTGGGAATCAGCCACAAGGACGGCAAGTGGCTCATGAAGTGCTTCGCCGGGTGCGAAACCCCCTCCATCATATCGTCGGCAGGGCTTGAGATGAAAGACCTCTTCGACGAACCCCTCCGGCGCAAGGAGCCCGTCCTGCCCCGCGGCCTCACCATGGAGGAGTATGCAGCCGCAAAGAAGCTCGACCTTGCGCTTCTCAAGGAGTGCGGATGCGCAAACGGCGCGAGGGTGCTGAAGCACCATGCACCGCCGACGAGCAAGGTGGACATGCCGTACTTTGACGAGACGGGGCGGCGGGTGGCGATGCGCGAGCGCTATGCCATCTCCGGAGACGGCAAGTTCAAATGGGCGAAGGGCGAGAACCGCCTTTGCCTCTACGGGCTATGGAGGCAGCCCCAGGACAAGACGTGGACATGCCTTGTCGAAGGCGAAAGCGATGCGCAGACCCTTTGGCAGGGCGGGTTCCCGGCGCTTGGGCTTCCGGGCGCCAATACCGTGCTGAAGCGTCCGGACACCCTGGCGGCGCTGATGCAGTACGGGAGCGTCTATGTCAACATCGAGGCGGATGACGGCGGGATGCACCTGATGGACTGGCTGAAGGAGCAGGATTCGCAGTTCCAGGGTCGGCTTCGCCTCTACTCCATTCCGCTTCCGGCGAAGGATCCCTCCGGGCTTCTGGCGCAGTGCGGGACTCAGGAGGAGTTCGTGGCCAGGATGCGGGAAGCGCTGGGGCGTGCCGTCCCCTTCGGGCAGTTCCAGGAGCCATCCGAAATCGTCGAGCTACGCCGCCGGAAGGAGGAGAAGGCGAAGGAGGCCGCGCCGGAGTCCCAGGGGGGGCGTCCCCAGGCGGATTACGCCGGATGCGCCGGTGCGTACTTCCGGACGCTTGCGGGGGCGGGCGGTCTGCCGGAGGTCCGCTACTACAAGGGCATGTGGTACGAGTACTGGGAACACCACTACGAGCGCATGCCGGACGCCATGCTCCGGGGGCGTCTCCAGGGCTTTCTCCAGGATCGCGGCGTCGAGTTCCATGTCCGTCCCGGCCTGAAGTCTGCGAACGAAGTCCTGGCCAACTTGCAGAGCGTCAATTTCTGTTCCTTCCACCGCGACCCTCCGCTGCCCTTCTGGGTCGGCACCGGCGGTTCTGCGCTTGGCTGGATGCCCTTCCGCAACAAGGCCGTCAACATCGAGATGGCCGCCCGGGCGCGGTGGGCTGAAATCTGCGGCGAGGCGGCGCCGCCGGAGTCGGAGTTCGTGCGTGACAACGCGCCCGATCTTTTCACCACCAACGCCCTCTGCTACGACTTTGACCCCTCAGCGACCTGTCCAACCTTCGACCGCTTCCTTGTGGAGGTCCAGCCCGACCCGGAGACGCGCCGGATGCTTCTGATGTATACCGCGCTCCTGCTGGTGCCCGTCACAAGATACAATGTCTTCGCCTGGCTCTTCGGCGGCGCCGGATGCGGCAAGTCCACATACATCCAGGTCGTGCAGTTCCTCCTGGCAGACTTCAACCGATGTGCCCTGCGGCTGGAGGAGTTCGACGACAAGTTTGCGCTCTGGCAGCTGACCGAACGCCTGGCCAACATCGTGGGAGACCAGAACACCAACGACCCCTTCGGCAAGATCTGGTACATCCTTGACGGCCAGTTCAAGGACACTGTCTCCGGCGGCGTGGTCCAGGTCCAGCGCAAGCACCAGGACGTAGTGACCGCCCCGTGCATAGCCCGCCACCTCTTCGCGGCAAACGCGCTTCCGTCATTTTCCGCGGCTTCGGAGGCGATCTGGGACCGCCTCCGCGCCATCCCCTTCCGGCAGCGCTTCCGGGACACCGACCGGGAAGACAAGCTGATGCCGGAGAAGCTCAAGGCGGAGTGCCCGGGAATCGTCAACCGGCTCCTTCCAGCACTTGGGGAGCTGCTTACTCTCAACCGCTTCCCGGAATCGCAGGAGGCATTGGACGCAAAGGGCGTCCACAGGCAGGCATGCGACCCAGACCAGCAGTGGCTGCTTGACAACTACGAGCTCCAGCAGGGCGGATGGACTTCCTGCGACGACATGTATAAGAAGTACTCGACCTATATGTTCGAGCATGGCTACCGCAAGCGCAGCGTGGCGGCGTTCAACCAGCATGTGCTGCGGATATTCGGCAGGAGGCCGATGCAAATAATGTCCTCAGGCAAGCGCATCTATGTCTTCGAGGACATCTGCCGGAGATTCGACGCAGACGCCGACCCGATCTTCTAGACCCTGCCAGCCATCTCCGAACGACCACGCGACCGGTTCCATGCCGGTCGCTTTTTTTATGATTACTTAAACTCCTTAAACTCCTTAAGCGTTTTTTTGTTACCTATATAAAACCCTCCAAAAATATGTAACATCCTCCATTCAAGCATCTTATAAATTTTTCGGCGTTAAAAATATGTAAAAACCGCATTTCCAGATATTTACAAGCGAACTAACAAATATAAATTTGCTATAAAAGTAGCGAATTCGCCATATTTTTTCAAAACTACCAAATATTTACATTTGGCCTTTTTGCCCTGTTTTCGGTCTTTTTCGGGCTGGTTCCCACGCGCGTGCGAACATCCGCGCGCGCCGACATTAGAGACTAGGTATCTATTTTTCTTTTCGTACACGGAACGTGGGGCTCCGCTCCCCTCCCGGCCGCCGCCCCCCCCATAGGTTCTTTCC
>ERZ1035014.347-NODE-347-length-21961-cov-12.538939_pt1 | contig 21961 bp, 15 predicted proteins | sample MGYA00520620_ERZ1035014 | MGnify/ENA primary metagenome ERZ1035014 (study PRJEB33766, sample SAMN09781744) | gut metagenome | biome: gut microbiome | host: Homo sapiens | place: Madagascar | study: EMG produced TPA metagenomics assembly of the PRJNA485056 data...
TCAACCCCATGTCCGCCGTTATGCGGTCGTCAGCGAGCACCAGCGTGAATTTGCTTGTGCCGTTGATAAAGTACGCTGTCTTGACATAACCGTCCCAGTCGCGCCCCGCGAAGTGGAACTCCGCTTCAAGATATTTGATGCTGTCTGCGGCAATTTCCGGAGTGCTTATTCTCAGCTCCTGCCCGCGTATATATCCAGTCAGCATATTATCCTCCTGTGTAGCGGAGGCCGAAGCCTCCGGTCGTAGTCATAAGCCATCCGCCGCCGATCTGGAGTTTGTCCTCAACGACGATATTCGCAACGTGTAGCATCCCGTCCTCGCTGTCGAACCAACCCCGCTTAGAGCCGTTTATCCAGAACTGCCAGCCGGTCGCGGTGTACAGGCCGAGCGTCTGCCCCGGCGCAAGCTTATAATATGTCAGGCCGTTTTCTTCCTCGGTCTCGCCCGTGAACGTGAGGTTTTCGCTTATTGCGATGCCCATCTGCGTTTCGCCGGTTTCGGGGTCGGTGATAAGCCCGCGCCGTATCTCCCCGCGTATGGTCGTCACAGATCTGTCCGTGCTGTCCGCGCGGGAATTCACCGCGTCGATCTGGCTCTGAAAATCATAGCTCTCGACGGTCTGCTTCGCCGTCTGCTGTATCGTTGTGTTTACCGTCTCCTGATACGTGCCAAACTCGCTTTTCGCAACGTATACAGAGGACAGATTCTGCGTTATCTCGTCGACGTAGCTGTAAATGCTGTCAGCCGTCTTTATGATGAGCTGCCGCAGGTTCTGCGCGTTCTTGTCGATCTCCGCTTTTGCCGCGCTGCCGGTTCCTGCTGCTGCGGCGGTTGTTGCCTGTTTTACCGCCTCGCTGATCTTGTCGTCGTCAAACTCGGTCTGCAAGGTGTCCGCAAGCCGCACCAGGAAGTTCCGCAGCGCTGAGATTTGCTGTTCCGGCGTCCCCTGCAAGATCGGGGGCATATCAAAAACGCTCATCTGTAGTCGCTCCCTATCTCCAAGATTCGGGCGATTGAGAACACTCGGCTCTCTCCGGTGCCGCACAGCTTGAGCCGCATATGGTCGCAGCGGCGCGGACGTATCGGGAACATGTAGCTTGTCGTGCCCTCTCTGTACGCTGTCACGCTTCCGCCGCGCTGCCAGACGCCTGTGCTGTCGTATTCGATGTAGACCTCAAACTTTGCTCCCTTCGCCATGTTCAGTCGGATGTCATAGCGTGATATGTATTTATTGCCGGGGTACTCATAGTACATAATCCCGCTGACCGCTTCCCAGCTGACGACCGCCTCACGCGTTCCGCCGTAGCCCAGCAGGCCGACAAGCTTCCCGCCAGCAATGCAGTACAGCTCGTCATCCACGCGCGCGAAAGCTTCGCCGTGCAGCTCGTCTTCGTGCATCCACAGCGTTTTCGAGATGTCGAAGCAGAACAGATGCCAGTCTCCGGCCTTGTCCTTCATGGAAATGTAGTACTTGCTGCCCACGGCTCCGGCCGCCGCATCGCTGTACAGCTCCTGCCCAAGCGCCTCGCTTACGCCCGTGGGGAAGCCGCCCTGATACGCGCATATGTCCTCGCGGGACTTGTAGTACAGCGTCTCGTTGACGACCGCAAGGCTCCGGCCGCTCCCGCGCTGGACGCCTCGCGCTACCGTCTCCGCTACTCTGTGCGCCCCCGTTGAAGACACGGTTATGCGGTGTATTCGGTTTTCCTTGAAAAATAGTGGGCTGCCCAGATAGTTGACGCATCCCGTCCATACTCCGTCCGAGCCGACGGAAGCCGTCCAGCTGTCTGTGCTGAGGCCGAGATACTGCCGCCAGTTTTTGAAGTCGCCGAGTGCGCAGCAGTAAAGCTCGTTGAGGTTCTGCGTGCCGTCGTTGCCGTAATAGCATCCCCATAGCCGGTTCTGGCATTCGCAGACATAGTCCATCTGCGGCACACTGCGCTTGATCGTGATATTGCTTGTCTCGTCGCTGTACGCCTGCTCCAGCAGCCCCACGACGACGATATAGTCCGCCGCCTTGTCTGCCTCGCCGCCGACGGCATAGATAATCTTGTCCCCGTTCGCGTCGGCGAAGCTCGCGCCGCTGATGGTCACGCCGTCGTATTTCGCAAACAGCGCCGGTATCTGCCCCTGCGTGGAGAACGACAGCTTGGTGTACACCGTCACGATCTCCGCCCACGTTCCCGCCGCGCTGCCATACTGCCGCAGCACGTGCGGCGTGGAGCTTGTGTCTATCCACAGGTCAAGATTCTGCGGGTTGTCCGGCTCCGTTGCCGATACCGTCGGTGTGGTATACTCGTCGCCGTCGGCGCGGCACAGCGCATAACTTACGCTTCCGGTCGTGCTGAACGTCGCCTCTATGCTGCCGTAGTCTGCGCCGTCTGCGGTATTGTAGTAGACCTTGTCCGGAAATATGATTATATATGCCCCCATGCTTACGAGCTGCTTAGAGCCGCTTGCAAGTCCCGTCACGGGCGTTGCAGTGCCGTTGTAGTAGAGCGTTCCGCCCGCAACGTACGCGAGCGCGTCTTTCTCTATTATCCCCTGCAGCTCCCCGCTCACTTCAGTAATCCCGCGCGGCCTGCGCGGCGCAAGCATCGGCGTGTGGTCTGTGCTCAGGTTCCGGGTCTCGTAGAATTCGCCTTTGCCTATCTTCGTCTGGTGATTGTAGCCGTAAAACGAATCTGTCGTGTCGCGCTGTGTGGTCTGCGCGTCCAAATATGGGAATGTCGGCATACTATTACCTCAGAACACGAAGCGTTTACTTTTCGGCAGCGGCCTGTGCGTCCGGTTGTACCAGTTGAACCACTGCCCGTAGTTCGCGTTGTACATCGCTATCTGCTGATTATATCGGCTCGCCTCAGAGTTTCCCGCCGCGATCATCGCCGCGATGTAATGGGTGTACACGTCCTCGCCGTACGGCTCTGCGAGCAGCAACTCCTCGTCGCCTGTGCTGTACGGGGTGAAGCTCTCTGCGCCGCCCTCGTGGGTCTTTATGACCTCCTCGAAGATTTTCCCGTCGAGGTTTGACAGCCAGCGTATTTTCTCGTCCGCCGAATATGCGTTCGGCTCAAGCGTGTCCGCCCTATTTATTATTTCAAGTACGGTCATGTGTATCTCCTAAAACAGGCGGGTTTGCCGCCCGCCTGTTAGAATTTCGGAAGTTCCTGTTTCAGATCGTCTCTGGTCTCATAGAACTTGTCTTCTGCTTCCTGGCTGCGCTTTATCTCGTCCGCGACGAACTTCGGGACGGTGCTTTTCTTGCCGCGCGGCAGGATATAATTGACGCCGTTGACAGCTACGAAGAGGTTCGGATCGCCCCTGTCGCTGCCTCTCGGTATGGTTACTTCAACCATGTCGGTGTTCTTTGCCATGTTAAACTCCTTTCAGGTTCCGGCGGGGAATGTCCCCGCCGGTTTGTTGTCAGTTGGCCGCGTCAGTTGCGGAGAAGGTTGACACGCTCATCACGCGGAGCATGCGCTCCTGATAGAGGATAGTCGCGCCGTTCGTCTCGAACTTGTAGCCGATGGTGCTGAACTGGTTCAGCGGCCCGCCGATCTCGTCCTTGTCGTGGACTATCATCTCCAGCGCGCCGCCCTCCGGGTCGATGATGCCGAAGGAGTCCTTGCCGAAGAAGTAGGTCGCGTAGGTCACGCCCTCGGACTTGTTCTTATAGGTGGTGCCACCGAGAACAGGGGCGAACGCATCCTCGATGAAGCGGACGCCGTGCAGTTCGCCGATCTCGCCGTTGAACAGCTCCTCGGGAGCTGCGTACTTGTGCGCCTCGATCCAGCCGTCGCTCTCGCGCAGGTCATGCGCAACGGACGGGTGAATGACGGCGTAGTAGCGCCCGTTGATGCGCGGGACGCGGTTCTTCTTCATTATGGTCACGGCCTTGTTGATCATCGCGGGGGTAAGCAGCGCCCAGCCGTCAGGAGTGGAGCTGCCGCCGCTGGCAGAGCTGCCGCCTGCGCCCATAGTCGCACAGCTGGTCGGAGTGCCGATGACCGCGCCGGTATCCTTGTCGACGTTGTCGCAGTAGAGGACGTTGGTGCCGACGAGCAGCGCGTCGCGGATCAGCTTCTCCTGCGTCTCCGCGGCGGAAGCGCCCATCTCCTCGGTCGCGCCGAGGATGACGTCGTCGTAGGCGCGAAGCTCAAGCTTGTCGGTGATGGAGGTGTAGGTACCGTACTGGTCGATGCTGCCGGTCAGCGAGCTGACGCCAAACTTCTGGCCGGTGGGGATGACGCCCTCGGTCAGCTTCGATGCCTTCTCGAAGGTGTTCCACTTGCGCCACTCAACCTGCCCCTTGTGGTTCTTGGGGAGCGGCTGCTTCTTGCCGAACTGCGCGTAGAACTGTTCTACGCGGGCGTTTTCGAGAAGCTCAGTGTCGTAGAACGCCTTGAGTTCGGGTGCGAGGGTGTTGGTGCCGTCGAACGCAGTGATCGTGCCGGTGCCCGCGTTGACATAGTTGCCGGTAGCGTTTACAAGCGTACCCGCGTCGGCGAAAAACTGAAGGTTAAAAAACTTGTTCATATATTTCCTTTCATCTCATAGGGTCAGCCTCCTAACGGGAGCTTTTCCCCGTTGTAGGCGGCGGCGTAAATTCTCTTACGCAGTGCCGCGCGTTCCTCTTTCGTCATGTTTCTGGGGTCGTTTGTCGCAAGCGTGGCGGCCTGACTGCCGTTTTCCCTCGGCCTCGCCCTGTTGGCGGCGACCGAAGCGGAAACAGCCTCCGTTGCCTTTGCTGCCGCCTGCTGTACGCGCTGCTCCTGCACCTCCGGATGCAGTGCCAGATACGCCGCGCGTACGCTTATGTTGCTCCCCGGCTGCGTGAATTTCACGAACGCTTCGTCGCTCATCGCTGCCGCAAGGTCGAAGTCCGAAAACTCTTTCTTCAGCTCCTCGCCCTGCCTGCGCAGCTCGTCGAAATGGCTGGAAGCCTGCTGACGCTTGAATGCGTCCTCCAGCTCCTTCTGCCGTGCCTGCCGGTTGGCTTCATCTTCGCGCGCCTTGCGCTTGCCGTCCTGTTCGGCCAGAATCATTTTCTTGGCCGTGCCTGCGTCTGTCCCCAGTCTCGCCGCGTCCTCCTCGAACATGGCGTCGTCCTCGCGGAACTTCTGTATAAGCTCCTCCACGTTCAGGTTAGCGGCGTCGAGTCCGTAGCGGCTGGCCAGATAGTCATACAGCGGCGCGGCCGCGGCTTCCTTCGCGCGCAGTGTCTCAAGCTCTGCGTCGCTGTTCTTCAGCCGTCTTTTGATCGTGCCCTGCATCTCTGCGTCAAATTCCGCCTTGTACTCTGCCTTGACCTCATCCCAGCTCTTGCGGACGGCGGCTCCGCTTTCTTCCTGCTCCGGCTCCTTCTCGTGCGGCTTCTCCTGCTGTGCAGGCGCTGCGGGCGTCGGTGCATTCTTGTATGCGCCCTTTCTTATCTTGCTTTTGGGTACGTTCAAGGCCTCAAGTCTTGCTTCAAAACTCTGCCCGGCGTCGGCAGTACTTTCGCCCGTTGCTTCTCCTCCGCCCTCGCCTGCGGGTGCGCCGCCCTCGGCAAAAAGCTGGAGCTCGAAGTCAAATTTTGTGTGCATAGGATGCCTCCTTGTTTATTCTCTGGGTTAAGCCCACGACTCTTAGCTTTATGATAACAAATCCCGCTCTCATTTCTCTAACCCCAAAACGCGAAAATTTTTCAAAAAATATAAAAACACACTGGGATTTCTCCCAGTGTGTCCGCGTATTAGTGCCACGGGGTTCGCCGCAGGTTCCGCGCGGTATAGAACGCGCAGAACATCGCGTCCTTCTGCGCATTGGTCAGGTTCAGACTGTCGATGTACGCCGCAATCTTGTAAAGCTTTGAGTAGCTTATCGGCTTGCCGTTTTCGTCATAGTCCGATTCGGTGCGGTTGTACATCTGCCACGATGTGTAATAATCCTTCCCGCTTATGCCTGCCGCCGCTACGGACTCGTTGTACTTCTGCACCGCCGCATCGGATATGTCCTCGGTTCCGGGGTTTGCGATGGTGAAGTCGTATTTCTCGCGTCTGGCAGCGGCGTCGTCCTTGCTCTTGCCGCCGTACTTCATCAGCATGTTTTCAACGGCCTCGCCGGAGACGCGTTTCTCCTCGTACGCCTTGCGGATATCCGAGTATTCAATGCCGGTGTCCTTGACACACTGCCACTGCAGCACGGTTGACTTTGCGTCGTCCTCTGAGGCTCCGCCGTATTTGCTCCGCAGCGCCGCCGCGCGATCCGCCGATATTGTCCCCGCAACATACAGATCCTTCAGCTCGCTGTACTTGAAGCCCGTGTCCTTCTCGCACTGCCACTGCTGAACCGTCGCTTCCGCGTCCGCCCTGTATGTTTTGCCGTACTTGACGAGGTAGTTCACCGCATCGCTCCGCGAGATATCCCCGCTCACGTATGCGTCAGACATATCGTCGTAGGCTATGCCGGTGTCCTTCTCAAACTTCCACTGCAGCGTCTTGGCGTCCGCCTCCATGTCCGTCGCCCCGGCTCCCATAAGCACGCGCTTCGCCTTGTCTATGGTTATGTTGCCGTTAAGGTACTCATCTTTGGTGTCGCCGTACTCGAAGCCATACGCCAGAGAGACCGTCCACTTGGCTACCTGCTTTTCTGCCTCCTGCTTGCTCATTCCGGCGTAGTCCTGCAACTGCTTTATAGCGGTCTGCTTGTCTATGCTCTGCTTCCCGCCGTCTGTCGGCGCGTATTTCTCGCGGATGACCTTCTTCACCGCGGTCTGAGCGGCGCTCTCGTCCTCAAACCGCGCCTTTACCCTGTCTGCCTGTTTCACGTTCCCGCTCACCAGCGCGTCGTAAAGCTGCTCAGAGTTTGAGGGGCTTTCTCCTGTCCATCCCTCGGCAACCGCCTGAAGCGCCCCCTGCCACGTCGTCTCTTCGCCGTTTGCGATGGTGTCGTATGTGTAGTAGGCCGCCCGCATATCTCGCATCACGTTTTTGAGCGGAAGGCCGAATATCTGCGCAATGCGCCCCGCGAAGTCCTCAATTTTTCTGTACGTGGACTTCTTGTCGCTCTTCAGCGAGGTGTACGCATTCCAGAGGTCGGCAATCATGGTCATGTCGTTGCGCTCCACGTCGTACCCCTGAACTATCGACACAACGTCCTTGATATAGGGGATATACGTCAGCGGGTTGAATCCGTCTTTCAGCTCCCCGGTCAGCGCAGCTATATATTTTTCGATGTAGCTCTTGTCGTCATCGTCGTTGCGCGCCGCATAAACGAACGACACGAGTATGCTGTTGAGAAGCATGGAAGCAACAACAGAACCTAGCTTTCGCGCTCCGAGTGCCTTACGCCCGTTTCGGAAGTCGTCTATCGCGTCAACTACCATGTTGACGTTCGTCAGCGGCTCCGCCATGAACGCCGTCGCCATCTTGACGCCGACATCCTTCGACCTCATCATCGCGCTTCGGGAGAACACGGAGTCGTAGACCTGCGTCTCCGTTATGATCTGCGTGAACCTGTCACCGACTCGCTTGTTGAATTCCTCGCTTCTGGTTTTGAGGTTTGTCGTGTCCGCTACTTCGCGCTCAACCGCCTGCCAGATGGAGCACCATGTCAATTCGTCCATCAGCCCCGGAAGCGCCATAATAACGTCGCTCCTGTAGTTGCTGTCAGTCACGAGGCCTTTCGCCTTTTCCGCAAGTCCGTCATATTCCCGCGCGGTCATCCACTCGCGGGCGCTTCTGCCCAATCCCTGATCAAAATAGCCTATTTCCTTTATGGCGGCCACGGGGGCGTACTTCTTCATGTGCTCCCACAGCTCCTTGTGCTTCTCGGCGGTTATCTTCTCCCCGGCGAAATACTTCGGGTCGATATATGCCGTTGCTCTGGCTATTGCCGAGGGCTGCTGAATTGATACCGACAACGAACCGGCGACCGCGTACTTCTTCATAAATGCAAGCCCCTTGTTCATCAGCTCCGTCGTGGGGTCAGACCGCGCGCTGCCGTTCACATCCTTGAGCAGGAGTTCTATTTGCTGCACCGGCGCTTCCGAGCCGAACGCGTTTGTAAGCATCGCCTTGACAGAGTTCGCGCCGTTTTCTATGTCGCTCGCGCTGGTCGCGTAGTTGAATATTCTCGTGAAGTCCTCAAGCGGCAGCGTGAAGCCGTGATACGTCGCCATCTCATATACGTGCTGGCTCCATGTGTCCACAAAGCCGCCTATGTATATCGGGTTGTTGGCTTTCTCGACCGTGCTGCGCGTAAAGCCGCTGTTCTTGATTTTCACATTGTCGCTGTCGCCGCTCCGGCTTTGCAGGTACTCCGACGCGCTCTTGATAGGCCAGTAGACCTTCTCCTTGAACAGGTTTATACCGTACAGCTCGCGCGATACCTCGTTGCCCCATTCGGCAGGCTTCGTGGAAAGCCAGTTTTCCATCTCCTCTACGAAAGCCTTTTGCTCCGGCGTGAGCTTGCCTATGATCTCGTCGAGCACCTGTTCGTCGAGCGTGTATGCCCGCGCCTTGATCTGCGACATTGTCAGCGTGACGCCCTTTTTCTTGACCTTTATCTTTCCGTTCTTGCCGAACACTATGCCGCCCGCCTCAAGATGTTTCTTGCCCTGCTCGCGCCGGCTGGTAGCGTAAACGGACATCATGTCATCAAGCGACAGGCTGAACGGTCTGCCCTGAGCCGAGACGAAATCATGCTTTTCCTCAAGCGCCCAAGAGAAGTATCCGTGCTTTTCGGCCGCCTGCAGGAAGAACGAGCGCGCCGTTACAACGTCCCGTGCTCTGACGTCTTCGCCCTTGCGTACCTCGTTGTAAGCCTGCTCAAGCTCGCCGCCCACTTTGTGGAATATTTCGCCGGGCTTGAGCATTGACCAGAACTGTCTCTTCGCAAACTGCACTGGCTTGAGCCCGAGGTCTGCCCCCTCTGTTGCGGAGAGCCTGTCGATCTCTGCCTGCGCCCTCTCCTCAATGCCCGCTTTCTGATTCAGCACAAACGCCTTGTTCGCTTTCGATACGACGGTATAGGTCATCTTGAGCAGATCGTGCACCGCGTCGAGCTGTTCCTGCGTCATTTTCGCAAGCGGCGTGTCGCCTACAAGCTGTGAGACCTCCTGCATCTTCGCGGCTATGTTCTCGTCGTAGCCGTTCGCCACCGTCGGGTCGGCAGAGTTTGCGATTGCCTGATAAGCCGTGTGCAGCGCATCCAGCCGAGTCTTGAGTCTGTCGCCCTGCGCCTGTATTCTGTCGCGGGTCTCCGCAAGCTCGTGCTTCATCTCCGGGTCTGTCGTCTTTGCTATGGCCGCGTCGTATTTGGCGACGCGCTCCGCCGCGTTGACGGTGTCGAGGTTGAGCATGTCCAGAACCTCAGCCACAGGCTTCTGAAGCTCAAGCAGTACGTGTTTCTCTTTCGATTCCTTGAGGAGCAGGTCGCTGAGCTTCTTCGCCATATCGCGCACTTTTGCCCTTGTGTCGGTTTTGCTCTGCGTTGCCTTGATAGTCTCGCGCATATCTGCCCTTGCGCGGGAAAGCATGTCTTTCACTGGGTTCATCGCGCGCAGTTTGAGAAGCTTTCTGTCTTGCGCGTCTACCTCTTTCAGCAGCTTGTCGCGCGCCTCCCGTGTCTCCTGCTGCGTTGCCTTGAGCGCACCTATTCTTCCGCGCCATGCGCTTTCTGTTCTGCGGCGTTCCTCTGCGGTGAGCTTGCTGCGCTTGGCCTGAGCGTATGCGTCGTCTACCGCCCGCCGCGCCGCGCTGTATTCTATCTGCGCATCGTCCAACTTGTCGTATAGCTCCTGATACCGGTCAAATTCGGTGCGGTACTGCGCAAGAAGCTTTCTTTCGCTTTCCGTCGCCGCTACGCTGTCAAGCGCCCTTGCGAGAAGTTCCCTGTCGGTCATGGCATCGTCGCGCATGGAATACCTGAACTGCTCATACTGCTTGCCCGTCAGCTCCGCCACGCGTTTTCTCGCCTGCTGCCGCTCTATATAGCGCTGCGTGTCGCTGGTGAACGACGGGTCATATACGCCGTTGCCTATCCAGCCGCCGCTCTTGAGGTCGTCAACGTCAATGCGGTTCGCTTCTATGAATGAAACGTGCGTCGGGTATCTGCCGTCGCGCTCGGTTATCGGCAGAACGCTGCCGTCGGTAAGCTCTATTGCGGGTACGCCGTCAAGCTCCGATATGTCCTCGTTGAGGTTGAGCTGCGGATACTTCGCAGTCAGGTCAACATCTCTCTCAGATTTTTTAATTTTGGTATTGCTATTTTCGGAAGATGAGCGTATACTAGTATCAGAAACACCGTTGCGCGAGGCGGCATCTTTGCCGCCCCTTCTGGACTCCCTTTGCTGGAGTTCAATCGCGTATGCGGTGTTTTTCTTTATGTTGACTATGTCATACAGATACTTTTTCCCGTCCGAAGCGTTGCGTATCAGCAGCTCAACGTCATAGGCATGAACATTCGGAGTGCCATTTCCGCCATTCACTGCAAACGCAAACCGTGAATTGTAACGGTACATCCCGAACTTTGCGTCTTTGTTGTGGGTATGCTTGGTCTTTTCCCATCTCCGGTCGCTAGCGATCTCTATCATGTCACCGAGCGCGTCTGATGCACGGTTCTTCGCTTTTAACGTTGCCGGATTGTTCTTCAGCAGCCGTTTGGTGTATTCCGACTGTGTGTATTCCGAGGGCAAGTCCTCGCCGATATACACGCGCTGCCCGCTCTCAATGATGGTATAGACTTTGCCGATATGCCGCCCGATATACTCGGCAATTTTCTTGTGGTCGCGCAGGTCTTTATTGCTGAGACTACTGTTCTCTATCCACGCTATCTGCTGCCCGTCAACCTCACGTACAGAGAACTTCGCCCCGTCGCCGTTTTCGGCGGCGTTTTTGTTTGCCCTGTTCCGCACGGCCTCGGAGAGCGCGTCGTCCCACATTGCCCGCAGCTCGTTCATGTAGTCGGTCATTGCCTTGGCCTCGTCGTGGACGGCCTCAAGCCCCGCAAACGCGCTTTTGATTTTCCTGAAGAAATCATTCAGCCACTTGCGTATCTTCTTTGCCAGAGGCATATTATCGCTTGCAAGCTGCCTTATTGCCGTCGGCTCCGTCAGAACCGTCTCGCAAGCGTCGGCTATTACCTCCTCCACGGCCTCGTCATAGCTCAGCTCGCGGCTCTCTCTTGCGCGCTTCTGCGTGACAAGCTCTTCGATATCCAGACCCTGCTGCATGAGCCTGTCGGTTATGAACTCGCGCAGCGCTATATATCCGGCCTCGCTGTTCTCGCGGATGAAGTGCGTCATTTCGTGCGCCGCCGTCAGAACTATCGTCCGCTGCCCGCTCTCCACGCTGTTCATGCCTGCGTTCACATCGAGGTAAACCGTGCCGTTGTAGTACATGCCCTGCGCGCCGCTGTATCTGCCCTCGGCATTTGCCTCGCTCTCGTAGAACACAACGTTCACGCCCGTAGCCGTCAGCGCCTCCGCGAGGGTCTTCTCGGCGTCGCTCATGCGGTCTATCGCTTCCTTGCTTGGGGCTTTGAGCTTGCGTCCGTCGGCCTCGCCGCCGTCGTAGGACACCTTGCCCTGTTTGACCTCGCCCTTGCTCTCGCCGGTGCGCTCCGCCGCCGCTTTCCGCTGATCCGCGAGCTTGCGCCCTGCCTGCATCAGCGCGTCGAGCTGGGCGTCGCTCAGCATCCGGAAGGTCGCCTTGCCGAAACTGCGCGCCTGCTCAAGTGTTGCTTTGGTCTGCGCGCCGTAGAGGTTCATCGCAGTGTCCGCCGCCTGCACGTATGCTTCTATGTCCTGCCCCGGCATATACGCCGCGTACATTGCCGCCTGCGTGTCGCCGTCATAGCGGGATATCTCGTCAAACAGCCTGCGCGTCTGCCTGGGGAGCTGCTGCACGTCATCGGGCTTTACCTCCCGGATGGTACTCTTGCCGTTCTCCGTGACCTCGACGCGCGCCATGCCGTCCTTGAAGCCGACGACCTTTCCGCTCTCGTCGCCGACCTTCACGTCAGCCCGCTTCTCCTCTGCGGTCACGGTGTTGGTGCTGCGTACACCGTATTCGCCGGGTGCAATGATGCGTGTGCCGATATCCCGTGCCCACTCGTTAGAGCGCTGATACTGGCTGCCGTCATGCCCGCTCAGCTCCGCCGCGGTCTCCATGCGTATGTTGCCGATGTCCATCTCGGAAAGCACGCTCTTTGCCGCCTTGCTGTTTTGGATCAGGCCGCGCTGCTTCCCCGTGACCTTCGGGACGCTGATGTCCGCCGCCTTTGCCTCCTGCTGCACCGCCTGCCGCACAACGGCTTCCGTGAGCGCGGAGCTGTTTTCGCCGAGCGCGGAGAGCCGCTTGCCGACGGCCTCGCGGATGTTATCGAGGTCTTTCGAGACCACGGCCTCCTGCGCAAGCTCCGTGAGCGTCCCCGCCTGATAGTTCGTCATGCGCTTTCCGCTCTGTACGCGCTTCTCGTATTTCTGCGCACGTTTGCCCGCCGCGGTGTCCGCGCCCTCGCTCTTGGCGTAGTCGATGAGCTCCTGCGCGTCGCCCTTGTATGTCATGCTGCCCTGCACACCGCTCTGTATGGTGCCGCTCACAGTGCCGCTGACGAAGCCGCCGAGCGCGTCGTACATTATGCCCTGCGTCCAGTCGGATATGGCCAGCTGCGAGGCTTCCTCGGAGCTGTAACCCGCCTGAATCAGCGCGTAGTAGTTGCTCGCAAGCTCGCTCTTGTCGCCGTTTATTATCGCGTCCGATATCGTGTTCATCAGCGTCGTGGCCGACTCTTCGCTTGCCTCGATGCCGCCCTGCACAAAGATGTTCTTGATAATGCCCTTGAGCGAGCTGGGGTTCTTCATTTTTATCAGGTGCTCAATTGAGAATATCTCGCCCGCGACCTCGGCGACGCCGCTTGCGTAGCCGTAGGTCAGCGCCTTGTCTACGCTGAGTCCGCGCTGTATGCCCTCCTCGTAGGCCGTTTTGCTCGCCTGCCCGAAGAAGTTGGCGTACGTGCCCACGCCGCCCAGCATGTATACAGATGCGAGGGAGTTAAGGATGCTTACCCCCGTCTCGTATAGGTCGCCCAAGCCCTTGCCGCCGATGACCCACACATTGTCGTTGATAGTCCCGCTTTTCTCGTTCAGCGTTGAGGCGATTGCGGACGTCATCGCCATACCTATGTCCGCGGGAGTGAGGTTGGATTTGGCCGAGACATCTCCGGTCGCCGCGTATTCCCTCGCCCTGTCGAGCGTGTCGGCGAGAGACGTCATGGTCATCCCCACGGAAGCCACCGTGCCTGCAGCGCCCGTCCAGAAATTCTGACTTGCCCATTCGCCGACCTTTTCCTTCTTCGCCTGCGCGTCCGAATAAGCGTATCTGTCATTGATGCGCCGCGCATAAGCCTGCGCCTCGTCTTTATTGCCGTTGTAGAGGTAGTAGAAGTTGTCGCGTTCCTCGCGCGTCCATCTGTCGGAAAGATTGTTTCTCGCGCTCGTGGTATAGTCCGCCTGCTGCGCGTTCTTGTAGCCCGCGCCGAGAGATTCCAACTCCTGCTGGATGGCGTTCCGCTCACGCTCGATCTCGTCCGACTGCTCCACCGTGCTCGCCCAGCCGCTGTTCTGGTTCAGAGCGACCAGCCGCTGTTCAAGCTCGCCGATGCGCTTTCGCGCAGTCGCAGCGTCGGCACTCTCATACGTGGCCTTGCCCCTGGCGCTGCCGGCCTTGTAGCCTGCCTCGTCGCGCAGTCCGGCCTCGGCAAAGTAGTCTGCCCATTCCTTTTCCTTGCGCAGCTCCGCTATGCGCTTGTCGTAGTCGGCAAGGCTTACGGCAGGGCGCTGCTTTGCCCTGCGCGCCTCCTCCTGTCTGCGAGCCTCTGGCAGTGCGTCGTACTGCTCCGTCGTAGTCACCCACAGTCCCGGATCGCCTATAGCGTCCGCGCCCTGTCTGCGCCGTTCCGCCTGCTGTGCCGCTCTCTGCTGCTGTGTAAGCTCCTCAAGCCGCCGCGCCGTGTCAGCCGCCCACTGCCGCCCGGTCATGCCCTGTTTGAGCTGGTTCTGATACTGTGTGCCGTACTTTGCGTATTCCTGCGCCATCTGCTGATACGCTTTGCCCTCGTCGGTGTACTGTGGATTGTTCAATATGCCGTGCTGCTCCGCGTCGCTCTGCCAGTTGCGCATCACGCGCTCTCTGTCGCTTCTGTCCGCGCTGGTCTGCCGGAACGGATTCACTCGCCCGGTCTGCGTGCTCTGCGTCTGCTTGCCGTCTCGGAAAGGATTGTAAGCCATGCTCCGCCTCCGTTTTCAACTTATTGCCGCCGTGCTCTGTCTGCCGGAGCCGCCGCTGCCGCCGCTCTTCTTTTTCTGCCCCGGCTTTTTTATTGTCGGGGTTTCCTTTGCCTGCCCCGCGTCGTTCATCAGCTCTTCCGCCAGACGCGCGACCTGCGCATACTGAGCATCATTGAGGCGCAGCGCATACTCATCGAGCATGTCTGCGGCCGCTTCACTCCCGTGGTACTTATACAGATTGTATATTGTCTGCCTCATTCTGGCGAGCTGCTGGGAATCGACGTCAGGCCGGTCATTGCTGCTCGTACCGCCTGTATTTCTGCTGCCGCCCCCGCCGCTGCCGGAACCGCTTGTACCCGCGTTCTGCAGCTGCCACATATAGAGCAGCTTGTCCGCCTGATCGCGTGTCAGCCCCGCCGCCGTCAGCTCGTCGTCGGTGGGGGAGTAGCCGGTGTTGTTGATGAGGTACAGCAGCTTGTTGTATGCGTCCTGCTGCCTGCCGTATGCCGTCTCCTCGTCCTGCCGCCTGAGCGCCTCGCCGTACTGCCAGTCGCCGAGCTGGTCGCGGTAGCGGTTGTAGTCGGTCGTCGCCATATCGTTGAGCATCGCATACTGGTTCGTCAGCGCATCGCCCTCGGCGTTGTACTGGTCGAGCGCCATGCTGTACGTCTCCGGCAGCACCTCGCCAAGCCGCTGAAGGTACGCGTCATACTGCTGCTGCCCCACGGCCTGCCCGTAGCTGCTGCCGTAGCCTCCGGTGAGCGCCGCCGCCTGCCCCATCGTATCTCGCATCGCCTGCTGCCCCTGCTGCGTGTACTGCTGCTTGTACTGCTGGTAAAGCGGGTCTGCCGCCGCGTCATAGCTGAACTTTTTGCGGTTGACGATCTGCTGGTATATATCCTGTATCTGCTGGTCATACTGCCCGCCGTACACGGGAGCCTGCGTCTTCGCGCCTTCAAGCGCCTGCATGGTCGCCTGATACTGCGTGTTGTCCGGCTGCTGTGCGGGCTGCTGCGTATTCTGCTGCTGTGTGCCGCCCATCGCGGCCTGCTCCTGTTTCTTGCGTTCTTCGTCGTATGTAGCCATATTATCTCCTTTCAGGCCGTTCGCAGCCAACAGTAGGCCGCCTTATACGGCATCATGTTATTGTGAGCGGTGCCCCCGCCGACATAGCTTGTATTAGCATTGCCAGCCCAGCCGATCGCACCGGCATCATGCAGCACGACAGAGCTTTTTGTCCAAGCGCTGTAATCATAACCGCCAGTATTACCGTTGACCATTTGGTGCTGGTGGCTAGGCATCTCGGCAACTGTCAGTGTGTGCGTCGCCTCGCCGCCGGTGGAGTTCAGCGGGTACTTGTCGCCCGCCGATACCAGCGTCAGCCCCTCGGGCTGCCTTACCCATGTGCCGCCCCAGAGCGTCGCCGGGTCCGTCTCCGCCGCCAGCCACACATACATTCCGACCGGGTGCGTTATGTCCGCCGTCAGGCTCGCAAGCAGCTCCGCCGTCAAGGTGTTGCTGCCTATTCTAAATGTCCAATCCGCCGGGATCTCTAGCGCCTTGTCCGTCTCCGCCGCCTTGCCAAATGCCGCGCCCTGCCCGTTCGGGCGGAACTTGAGCGCCCACTGCCGGGTGGGCAAGGACGCCACCGATATTGTTGTATTGCCGAGCGCGTCCGTCGCCGTTATCCGCACCTGATACGTGCTGTCGGGGGATATCGTGCCGATGATTGCCGTCTCACCGGACGTGAGCGGCGTCTCTGTGCCGTATACGCCGCCCTGTATCTTGTGCGCCGCCGTCAGCGTCAGAGTGTTCTGCCCGCCGAGCGAGCTGAATATCGCCGTCGCCTTTGCGCTGTAATGGTTGCCATCCTCGGCCTCCACGCCCGCCGCCGTGCAGCGGAGTATCTGCACCTGACTCAGCGTAGGCGGCGCATATGCCATCGGCTCGATGCGGATCGTCTGCGTCGCTGTCCGGCCTCTGCTGTCTGTCGCCGCACACACTACGTCAGCCGCGTTAAGGAGAATGGGCGTCCTGTAAGGTGCCGCAGTGGCCACGGCGCCGCTGCACGTCACCGTAACGCTTGCAAGCGCAGCCCCCGCCGCCTGTGTCAGCTTGGCGGCGTTGAAGCTTATCTCGACCTGCGAATAGCCCGCGATGTAACCCGTCAGCCCTGCCACTGCGCCGATGTTGTACGGTGCAGCCGTTGCCCAGCCCTCGGATATCTGCGGCCTCATGCCGTCGTCTGCCGTTACCGTCACTGCTGCGCTCGCCGTGCCCACTGCCGTGTCGCCGTTGTACGTCGTCACCGTAGCCGTGGCAGATATCGTCGTGACGTTTGGGAAGCTGTCAAACCACGATCTCGGCACAGTCACGCTGTGCGAGGCGTCGAACAGCTCTGACGTGTACAGCGTCTTGTTGTCCGCCGTCACCGTCAGCCTGTGGCGGAACGCGTCCACTGCCTTGTTAAGGCTCACCGTCAGCGTCCCCAGCGTTTCGACCGTCTGCGTTATCGCCGCGATCGTCGAGCTGCCCGCCGCCGTCGTGATGCTCAGGCTCGTGACGTTCACGAAATTCCACAAAAAGTAGTTTGTGTTATTGGGGAATATGTATATGTACGCCTCAGTGTTTGCGGGGAGGTTTACCGCCGCCTCGCCCGTAGAAATATCGTAGTCCTTGCCGTTACCGGCTATGATCAGCGTCCCTTGACTCACCGATCCTGCCCCTGCATTGACGTGCGACGTCGGCGACGTGGTGACATACCAGTTTAGCCCACTCCACGAGTATGATGCGCCATGTGCCAGATGCGCCCCCGTAAAGCTCAGCTTGCTCACTCCGTCCGCGGGCGTCGTAAAGGAGTATCGGATTACCCGGCTCATGCCGGTTGACGCCTCGTAGCCTATCTGATAGCTGTTGTTGCTCGCGCCCCCACGGTACATAGTGCGCCCTGTCGTTGTAACCGTCATATTACCTCCACAAATTCCGGGTACGCGTCGGCCAGCAGCTTATATCCGCGTTTTGCGAAGAGTATCGCCGCGGGTTCTCCATGCTCGATGCTGATGTGCCCGTCCTCGCGCCTGATCTCCGCGTCCTCGCAGATGTCCAGCAGCGTCATGGCCAGTATCGACGCTGCCGCGCAAACAATGTCTTCGCCCTGCGGCGCATAGTGCGCGTGTCCTTTGATGTCTATCCCCGTCAGCCCCGCGTGTACGCTTATCATTCCGCACCTCCCGGCTGTGACGCCTGTCTGCTCCGCGCCCGCGCGTTTTGTACGCGCGTCTGTTCCTGCGGCTGTCCCGCGTCGAGGTTGACGTCTGCCGGTGCCTGCCGCTGCTGCGGCTGTTCGCCGGTTATCGCCGTCATGAGTCCGGCCGCGAGGTTTGGCTCGTATTTTTGCGCCAGCGTCAGCGCCATCTGCTGGTACATGATGAGCTGCTGATACATCCCGCCCATCTGCGATATCTTTTGCATCAGCGCGTCTTTGCCGTCAAACTCCATCATGTCAAGGCACATCAGGCTCGTGTCCGCCTGCGCGGGGTTGAAGAAGCCCAACGAGTAAAACTGCAGCGCCAGCTCGTTTTGGCTCATCTTGGTGTACGCCGCGGCCTTTTGCGCCTTAACCTCGATATCAAATACCGGCAGTCTCATGCCCATGTCCTGTCCGCCCAGCATGCCGAGCGGCTGCCCGCGCAAGCCCGCGTTACCGTACTGCACAAACTGCTCTTCGCCGAGGCTGCCCGTGATCCTAAACTGCCGCGGCACATCGTAAAACTGCCGTATCAGCTCAATTACCAGCGTTACCACTTGGCTGTACGCCCTGTAACTGGTCTTCGTGCTGTCGCGGCTGCCCTTGCCGCTCGCCTCCTGCAGCGCCGCAATAGCGCTTGCCGCCGTCACGCCCTGCGAGGTCGACCCCGTGGCCGTCTCGGTATTGCCGGAAATCTCGCGCAGCTCGTTAACTTTTCCGGCCTGAAACTCCATATAATTGCCGCTCAAAGGCCGGTAATCTATAATTTTGAGCGCATCATCGCCGAGGTTGCCGTCCACCGTCACCAGCGGCGTCGACAGATCCAAAAACTCGTCCTCATGTACGCCGCCGTCGTTGCGCCGGAAGTATCGCGGCATTGCGCCCACCATCGTGTTTTTAACAAACGCCGTGTCCATCAGATCTATCGCCGTCTGCGCGTTGCTGCACAGGTCGACAAAGCCGTAGCCGCACGGACTGCCCTCGACCGGGAACAGCGAGTCGAACACGAAGGGATAAAGCCCGTGATCATACAGCGGTTTGCCCTCGTCCTCCGTCGCGTAAAGCACCGTGTCGCCGACGTATTTGACGTAGTGAAGCACCGTGCGCCCGTCCTGCCACAGCTTGTAGTAGCAGTCGATAACCGTCGTCTTGCCGCTTGTATCTACCGCATCATCATATAAAAACTTGGTAGCTGTAAATGGGCTGCCCTTGAGCTTGCCCTCCAGCTGCGGGTATCTCTGCTCCAGGATATCGTTATCATGCAGCGCCGTGTGGTAAAAATACCGGCTGTCCTGTATATCGGCGATGCCCGGTTCCCAGAAGAGATTCAGCAGGTCGACGCGCTCTATCGAGATGTCGCCGAGGCCGCCGAGCTTGTCCGCGTCCCACGTTACCTTATATACGCCCGTGCCTGTCTTGAGCTTTTGCCACATCGCATCGCAGTAGGTATCCTCAAAAAGGTTTTGCTCCATCACCACCGGCACGATGCTGCTGAGCATCCGCGCCTCTTCGCGGTCGTTCGGCTCGCGCGGCAGTATGTTGGGTTCGGGGTACGCCTCCATCGCGTCGGCGTGCTTTGATACAATGACGTTGTGCAGCCAGCCGGAGCGGCTGCGGAAACCGCCGTCGTCGAGCGACGTAGTCTTCATTTCCTCGCTGCTGTTGCGCAGCTTCCACCAGTTTTCCGCGCTCACTACCCGGCGCTCAAGGTGCGCTTTGCCGGTCTTGTATTTTTGCAGTATCCGCGTCAGCTCCTGCAATCTTTCGGGGGTGATGGCGCTGCGTGATTTTTCGTCCATTTATTTTCTCCTTTTCATCTGGTTCAGCGGGTCGTTTATGATGTTCGGCTGTTCGACCGGCCTCATCGGCTTTATCGGGCGTGACATGCAAAAATATCTCCACTCGTCGGCCACATGATCCTCCATGTCGCTGTCTACGTCCTCAACGTGCGTCTGGCTGTACATCAGCAGGGGGATCGTGCGTATAAACGCCTTGCACGAGTCAAATACGTACATCCTCGGATATCCGCGCTCATCAAACTGCAGCCGGTAGTGGCACTGCATCCAGCCGGGTATGCGCTCATTGTCGCCGGGGTCGAAGTATATCCCGTACTTGATCGCCGTCTCCGCAATGCTCACGCCGCCCTTGTTCGCCCATATCGAGGGGTCGGCCACGCCCTGTATTTTCTTGCCCTTGAGCCACGGGTGCGTCCGCTCGATCTCCGCGATCTTGGCAAACTGCTCTTCGTTCGACCACTTCACGCCCTCGTTCGGCGTCCGCGTGCAGCCGTACAGCTCCATGATCCTGTATATCGTTCCGTCGTAGTCAACCGCCCACCACGCGCAGGAGAAGGGTTTGGCATAGCCCCAGTCATAGCTCCGGTATATGCGCCAGCCGCGGCTCTCGCCGTGCGAAATATCAAAGGCCGGTATAACGTGCGTAAATCGTCTTTCGGCTTTAGCGTCCTCCACGCTTATTCCGGCCGCCGCGCACTTCTCCACATCGGGCGAGGCTCGGAACTCCGTGAAGTACTGCCCCTCAAAGGTGTCCCATTTGCCGTACAGCAGCGCCTCGCGCTCCTTTTCGGGGAGCAGTGCCAGCGCCGCCAGATATTCAGGGTCAGTCTCCAGCAGCGCTTTGTTGTCAAATACCGTCGCCGGCACGAATATCCTGTCCCGGTGCATCTCGATGAGCTTACCCTCCGGCGTCGTTATCTCCACCCGCTCGGTTATCGGAGTCAACGGGGGAGCGGCATCTATAAACCTGTCCTTCACCCAGCCGTGACCGATGCCGCCGGGGTTTGTCGTTGCGCGTATGTATACGCGGGTTTTCTTCGTGCTCCTCGGCTTCCGGCTCGGACGGTTGCGGGAGAACATGTAGCTGTACTCCTCCCATGTAAAATGCGTCAGCTCGTCAAAGCCTATAAAATCGTAGCTCTTGCCCTGATAGTTTAGCTTGTCCTTGCTGTGCTGCATCGAGCCGAAATATATCTTCGCGCCCGAAGGAAACCTCCAGACGTGTTTGCCGTCGTTATACTTTGCCCGTGGGAAAGCCAGCGGGTATATCGCCATGCTGCGGTCTAACAGCTCCGCCAGCTGCGGGTACGTCTTTCGCAGGATCAGCCCGCGGTAGTCGGGGTTATCCACCTGCCGCAGCGCTTCGACGAGCAGCGCATCGCTCTTGCCCCCGCCCGCCGCTCCGCCGTATAAGACCTCATATTCAGGGCGCTCCATAAAGGCGATCTGCTTTTCCTGCGGCGTCCATATCACCTCAGGCATGCAGCACCTCCGGCAGGATGATCACGCCGGTCTCGCCGGTGTCCTCGGCTTCAGGGCTTGCCGCTTTCTCAAGATTCTTGATTCGCGCCTGTTGCTCTCGTATATCAAGAGCAGACTTGATCATCTGTATCTCCTTTATATCCATCAGCGCCGCCGTCAGGCTTCGCAGGTCGCGCGGGGCTATGCCCTCCATGTCGCACATCTTCTCGCAGAGGTCAAGCAGCTTGTCCGATACCTGCATTACCCGCAGAGCCCTGTCTGACTGTTCGTCAGCTTCCGCCGAGGCGAGTCGTGCGCCCACTTTGTCCGCTATCGCGTTTTCGTGCGCCTTGCGCTTGGCTACCCAGCCGCGCTCGCGTGAGTGCCGGTTCATGGAGCTCATGCCCACGCCGTACTTTGCCGCCAGCTGGCGGAGGCTCGCCTCGGTCGTCACGTATTCTTTTTCGATTTTTGTCCAGTTCGGTGACTTCTTTCCCATCGGCTCACCTCCTCCTGCTTATTTTACTAAATCCGCCCGCCCTTTCTCTAACCCTAAAACAAAAAAACTTGGGGCTTTCACCCCAAGTTTTCATATTTCTTGTCGTCCAGCTTGCGTATAACGCATGGAGACGCGATCTGCTCACAGTTCGTCGCTATGTGGTTCGCCATGTCCTTCCTGCGGCGGAACTTTGTACTCAGGGTCGTCCGATCCAGGATGCCCTCGCAGATTATAAGCCGTCTGTTGTCGTCGCAGTTTTTGTAGTACGGGCATTTTATGTCCGCCGCCCGCCAAGATTCCATCGCTACACCTCCTGTATCAATATACCGTATCTGTCTGCCATCAGCTTCTTCTTGAGCTGATATACCGCCGTCTTCACGCCCTTCGCGTCCTCCACTACTTCTTCACCGCCGCAGGTGTATACAAAGTCGGCAATGTAATACGATGGGCGTATCGTCTTGCCCTTTATCTTTCGCCCCTGCACCAGCTCATACGGCACTTGCAAGCGCAGGTTGGATATTAACCCGCTCTTCTCCATGCTCCGCAGTACAATGTACCTCTCGGCCTCGTGGCGGCTGTCAAAGGTATGGCCGGAGATCGTCGTCTTGACGTTGTGGTACTTACTCATCGCCGCGGCTCCCTCCGATAATGACGGCCATTATCAAGGCGCCAAGCGAGCCGCCGA
>ERZ1035014.354-NODE-354-length-21560-cov-14.997535_pt1 | contig 21560 bp, 13 predicted proteins | sample MGYA00520620_ERZ1035014 | MGnify/ENA primary metagenome ERZ1035014 (study PRJEB33766, sample SAMN09781744) | gut metagenome | biome: gut microbiome | host: Homo sapiens | place: Madagascar | study: EMG produced TPA metagenomics assembly of the PRJNA485056 data...
AGGCAGCGCGCCGTCGAGATCCTCCAAGAGGGGGTCGGTCATCGCGCCCTCGCCGCGGAGCTTGGCATTCCCCAGGCCACGGCTCGTCAGTGGGCCCGCGCGTATGCCGTAGGCGGTGCCGACGCCGTTCTCAACGCCGGTTCGCATCATCACACCTATTCGTACGAAGTTAAGCTCGCCGTGGTCAAGGACCGCTTGGAAAACGGCTTAACGGTTCGCGAGGCCATGATCAAGCACAAGATTCCCAGCGAGTCTTCGGTCAAGGCTTGGTGCCGCCAGTATCGCGAGAGCGGTGAGTCCGCGCTGGTTGATAAGCCGCGCGGTCGCAAGCCGCGCGTTAAAAAGGCGGAATAGCGAACGGGATGGTGCGCCCACAGGGGCGCATTTTTCTTGCCGCGCCAACTTTTTGGACCGTCGTGAGCCTACTGGAACATCCTCCAAAGTGGTTAATAAACCGCGCGCAGTGGCCCGTGCGCCCGCCGCCGCGATAGGGGGAGCGTCGCCTCTCTGCTCCAAAGCGGACAGACTCGTTACCCCGTACGCCTAAAACTCCCCAGTTGACCGAAAACCCGCCGCCGCTACTCCTCAACTGAGCTATAACGTTAAACAATTGCAGCGTTTTTGCATGGGGGAGTGATGGTATGACGCTACTGTATTTCCTTACCCTGTTTCCGCTGGTACCGGCGCTGGGCATGCTGCTCGCGCGCGGTGACCGCGCTCGCGATGCGGTAGGGCTTGTAGGCTCCGGCATCATTATGGCGGTGACGGTTGTAGTCTCCGTCATGTTTTTTGGCGCGGGACCGCAGAGCTTCGAGGTGGCACCGGGCACCTCGCACGCGCTCTCCATCATCAGCTCCGCCATCGATGCCATCCTGTGCGCCATCATCCTGTACAACGCGCGTAAATATAAGAGCACGCTCACCACGGTGCTCGGCGTGGTGCAGCTGGTGGGCTCGGTCGCCTTCGCGGCCATGACGCTGCCCGCGGCCGAGGCCGTCACCGCCACGCCGCTCTACCTGGACTACATGAGCGTGATCATGGTGCTTGCCGTCGGCATTGTCGGCAGCCTTATCTGCGTGTACGCCCTGGGCTACATGAAGGACTTCCAGGCCCACGACGAGCACGAGGCAGCGCTGCGCGGGCAGACCACGCCCGACCGTCGCCCGCAGTTCCTGGCGCTCATGTTCCTGTTCCTCTCGGCCATGTTCGTCATCGTGACGAGCGATAACCTGGAGTGGCTGTTCTGCGGTTGGGAAATCACCACCGTGTGCTCGTTCCTTATGATTGGCTACACGCGCACGTCCGAAGCCATTAAAAACGCCTTTACCCAGATCATCCTCAACATGCTGGGCGGCATCGCGTTTTTGGCCGGACTCATGTACCTGCACGTTAACGGCATGCCGCTGACCATCTCGGGCATGATTGAGCTTTCCGGCGCCGGAACCGCGCAATCCGCGCTGCTGGTGATGCCGGTCGTTCTGCTGTCGCTCGCCGCACTCACCAAGGCCGCACAGATGCCGTTCCACACTTGGCTATTGGGTGCCATGGTTGCCCCCACGCCCACGAGCGCCCTGCTGCACTCGTCAACCATGGTCAAGGCCGGCGTGTTCCTGATGGTCAAGCTCAGCCCACTCTATGCCATCTATCCCGTGACTGGCTTTATGGTCACGAGTGTGGGTGCCGTCACGTTTTTGCTCGCTGCCCTCATGGCCATCTCGCAGAGCAACGCCAAACGCGTGCTCGCGTACTCCACCATTTCCAACTTGGGCCTTATCAGCGCCTGCCTGGGCGTCGGCGCGCCCGAGGCCGTGTGGGCCGCGATCTTCCTGATCCTGTTCCACACGGTGGCCAAGTCGCTGCTGTTCCTGTGCGTGGGCACCGCCGAGCATCATATCGGCAGCCGCAATATCGAGGACATGGACGGCATGTTCAGCCGCATGCCGCACCTGACGCGCCTGATGATGCTGGGCATTATGGGCATGTTCGTGGCACCGTTTGGCATGCTCGTGTCCAAGTGGGGCGCCCTGGTGGCGTTTGCCCAGACCGGCAACGTGCTCATGATCATGGTGCTTGCCTTTGGCTCGGCCGCGACGTTCTTCTTCTGGGGCAAGTGGCTTGCCAAGCTTTCGGGCGTCGACCCCACGGCTCAAAACGTTGAGGTCAATGTCCATAAGACCGAATGGATGGCCCTCAACACCATCGCCGCGCTGCTGATTCTGTGCTGCGTGGCGTTCCCGGTTATCTCGAGCGGTCTGGTGTCGCCTTACTTGGCCATGGTGTTTGGCCGCGTGCCGTACGTTATTGGCAAGGATGCCATGTATCTGATGGTGGTTATCGTGGCTTTTATCGCCGTGGTGCTGCTGACTTCATTCCGCGTGAGCAACAAACCGCACGTAAACGTATATCTTTCGGGTGTGGGAACCGACAATTACCGCCATTTCCGCGGCTCGATGGGACGCGAGGTGAAGGCCGAAAAGCGCAACTGGTACCTGGAGGATGCCCTTGGCGAAAAGCGCCTTGGCCCCGCCGGCAGCGTCGTGTGCTGCGCGATTATCCTGTTTGCGCTGCTGTGTTGCGCGTGGATTGGGCCCGAGCGGCTTGCCATGAGCGCGCCCTCGGTGCTGCGCGGCAAGTATTTCGAAGGCTCGGGCGTCGTGGGCATTTTTATTGGCACCGTGGCGTTTGCTTTGCTGGCGCCGCTTGTGGGCGGCCTGATCGACGGCCTTGACCGTAAGCTTTCGGCTCGCATGCAGGGCCGCGTGGGTCCGCGTCTGCTGCAGCCCTTCTACGACGTTGCCAAACTGCTGCGCAAGGCCCCTGCCAGCGTAAACACCATGGACGATACCTATATGGCATGTGCGCTCATCTTTACTGTGGTGGGCGGCGGCATCTTTGTGTCGGGTTCCAACACGCTGCTGTGCGCCTTTATGGTTACGCTCGCCGCGATCTTTGTGGTGCTGGCGTCCGCCTCGACGCAAAGCCCGTTTGCGCAGGTCGGCGCTGACCGCGAGCTGCTGCAGGTTATGAGCTACGAGCCCGCCGTTCTGCTGATGAGCGTGGGCCTGTATCTCGCCACCGATAGCTTCGATTCCATTGCCGTGACCGGGCAGTCGGTCCCCATCATCGTGTACAGTGCGCCCATTTTCCTCGCGCTGCTTGCGGTGCTCACCATCAAGCTGCGCAAGTCGCCGTTCGACCTTTCGTACTCGCATCACGCGCATCAGGAGATCGTCCAGGGTATCGCCACCGAGATGAGCGGCGGCACGCTGGCCAAGATGACCCTTATGCACTGGTGCGAGACCGTGCTGTTTTTGATGTGGGTGGGCATGTTCTTTGTTTGGGATAACCCGGTGAGCTGGGTGGTCGCCCTGGTCGTGATGGCCGCGACGTACTTTGTCGAGGTGCTGATCGACAACACCTTCGCACGCAGCACCTGGCGCAGCTGCTTTAAGCTCGGCTGGGGCGTGGCGCTGGTGTTTGGCCTGCTCAACCTTATGCCCATCCTCGTCGACGTGTTTATTTAGGAGGCGGCATCCATGGATCATAAAATGTCGCGCTCGCCGTGGGTTATTCATTACGACGGCTCGAGCTGCAACGGATGCGATATCGAGGTGCTGGCCTCGCTTACCCCGCTGTTTGATGCGGAGCGGTTTGGCGTGGTCAATACCGGCAACCCCAAGCATGCGGATATCTTTTTGGTGACGGGCTCGGTCAACGCTCAGAACCTGCCCGTCGTGCGCCAGATTTACAACCAGATGCTCGAGCCCAAGTGCGTGGTGGCGTGCGGTATCTGCGCGTGCTCGGGCGGCGTGTTCCGCGATGCCTACAACGTGATTGGCGGCGTGGACCGCGCGATTCCCGTGGACGTGTACGCGCCCGGGTGCGCCATTCGCCCCGAGACCGTGATCGATGCCATCGTGGAGGCGTGCGGCATCCTGGATCAGAAGGAGGCCGTGATGCGTGCCGGTGGCGATCCGCTTACCGTGGGCGGTGCCGCTGCCTGGGATGGTGGCGTTGAGCTGGGCGAGGACGGGTTTGTGGCCGCGGGGGCAGGGGCTGATGGCGCCGGTGGCGGCGACACGGCCGCTGGGACGCCCGCCGCGCCCGTCGCTGCAAAGGAGGCCGAGTAATGCAAAAGGCAATCTATACCACCGTCGGGATCGACGAGCTCCTGTCGCATGTCCAGGCGCTCAAGGGCGTTGGCGCGCGCTTTGTGCAAATGCACGCCGAGCGCAACGTCGACGACGGCTCGTATCGCTTGGTCTATACGTTTATCAACGTTCGTGCTGCTCAGGAGCATATTGCGCAGGACGGCAGCTATGCGATCGAGAACCTGGTGGCTGAGGGCATCGACCAGTACCAGGAGATTCCGTCCATCAGCTCGTATTACCCCGCGGTGTTCCCGTTTGAAAATGAGGCCCACGACCTGTTTGGTCTTGCCATCACTGATATGCAGATCGACTTTAAGGGCTTTTTCTACCAGGTCTCGACCGCCGAGCCCATGAGCGTTATCACGCCCGAGGTGAAGGCTGCGCGCGAGAAGGCCATGAAGGTTCGCGCCGCTGCCGAGGCCAAGGCGCGCAAGGCCGCTGCCGAGAAGGCTGCCGCGGCTGCGGCTGCTGCAGGGGAGGGCGTTGCGGGCGCCGGCGATGCCGCGGGCGCCGCTGCTCAGCCCGCTGCGGCTGCCGGCTCCGATACTCAGCACGATGAGGCTGCTGCGAAGGCCGCGCTCAAGGCCGCCGAGATGGAGGCAAAGCTCGCCGCCATGGATCCCGAGAAAGCGGCCAAGGTCCGCGCGGCGCTTGCCGCCAAGGCCGCCCGCGACAAGCAGAAAAAGGAGGCGTAAGGTCCATGGCACATCGCTCCGTTATTCCGTTTGGCCCGCAGCACCCGGTGCTGCCCGAGCCGCTTCATCTGGACCTGGTGATCGAGGACGACCGCGTCATCGAGGCAATTCCGCAGATTGGCTTTGTGCACCGCGGACTCGAGAAGCTCACCGAAAAGCGCGACATGCACCAGTTTGGCTACATCGCCGAGCGCATCTGCGGCATTTGCGCCGTGGGTCACAGCTGCGGCTATGCCAGCGCCTGCGAGCGCATGCTCGACATCGAGGTGCCCGGCCGCGTGCAGTATATCCGCACCATTCTTCATGAGCTTTCGCGTATTCACTCGCATCTGCTGTGGCTGGGCCTGCTCGCCGATGCCTTTGGCTTCGAGGCGCTGTTCTATCGTTCGTGGACCCTGCGCGAGCAGATTCTCAAGATCTTTGAGAGCACGTGTGGCGGGCGCGTGATTCTGTCGATTAACGAGATCGGCGGCCTTAAGCACGACATTGAGGACTCCGAGCTGGCGGGCATTGTCCAGACGCTCGATGCCATGCGTCCCGACTACGAGGCCCTGGTGCATACGTTTTTGGACGACGACAGCTGCGGCGAGCGCCTGCATGGCGTGGGCGTGATCAGCAAGAAGGACGCGCTGGAGCTTTCGATGGTCGGTCCGTTTGGGCGCGCCTCAGGCGTGGACTACGACGTGCGCATGTTTGGCGACGGTGCCTATGCGGACCTGGCTGCGTTTGAGCCGGTTGTCGCTACCGATGGCGATTGTTATGCCCGCTGCCAGGTGCGTTGCGCCGAGGTCACGCAGGCTATGGACATCATCAAGGAGCTTGTGGGCAAGATTCCGCACGACGGTATCGGCGGGCGCACCAAGCTCACGCCGGCCGACGGCGCGCGCGGCGAGGTTGTGATTGAGCAGCCGCGCGGCGAGGCGTATTACTATGTGCGCGGCAACGGCACCAAGAATCTGGACCGTTTTCGCGTGCGCACGCCGACGTCGCAAAACCTGGCGGGTCTGACGCATGCGCTGCAGGGCGTGCTCATTGCCAACGTGCCCATGATTATCCTGACCATCGACCCCTGCATTAGCTGCACGGAAAGGTAGGCGCGGCATGAGCTTACTGACATTTGCCAAGACGGCCTTGGGCTCTATGGTCAAGCAGCCGGTCACGGTGTGCTATCCGCAGGAGAAGCTCGCGGCACCCGAGCGCTTGCGCGGGCACATCGTTAACGACATGGACGTGTGCATTTGCTGCGGCATGTGCGCGCGCCGCTGCCCGGCGGGTGCGCTCGCGGTTGATCGCAAGGGAGGAACGTGGTCGATTGACCCGTATGCCTGCGTGGTATGCGGCGAGTGCATCGAGAGCTGCCCCAAACACTGCCTGACTATGGACACCGCCCGCACTCCAGTCGCGGCGGACAAGACTCCCACGGTAGAAACCAAGCCGGAATAGCACTGGGATGGGGCCGGTGGGGCAAAATTGCCCCACCGGCCCCGCGCTTAAACGCGCGGCTGTGCCGCCGCGAACAAAACTATGCCGGATTACTACGATAAATCGCCTACCCCCAACCGCGCCGCATTTGGCAAAATCAAAACCGCAGGTAGACGGCTTGCGGTTTTGCGAAAAAGTCACGCGTGGTCGGGGATCTTATTTTTATCGTAGTAAACCGGCATAGTTTTGAAATGGCGCCATATCGGTGACGGCCCTTGATCCCCCAAGGACGGAGGAAAACGGGCCCTTTTGCCCCGTCCATCTTGAGTCGCACCTATTTTCCTGCGAAAACGCCGTGTCTCAACTTTGGTGAGACATTTGTCTCACGCCCAAAACAGAATCTGGAACATGTGTCACCTGCCCTAATTGTGTCTCATTCCGTAACTTTAGGCTGATGCAAGGTCTGAGACCGCGAGAAGGGAGACGCGATGAGTAAGTACACGAGGGGTCTCTTGGCGGTGATACTGGCCGTAGTGCTGGTGTTGCCGGCTGCAGCGTTTGCCATGCTGCCCGAGGCCAACGCCAGGTCCAGCACCGGAATGGACGGACCGACGGCGAGCAAAAAGATAGTCGACCCCGACACTACCGGCCGCTGGCAATACTGGGCGTCGGGCGGCGAGCAGGACCAGACGACACGTTATGTAGGCCGAATCTGGACGGACAAGACGGTCGAGCCCGCAGAGGACGAAAAGTCCGACTTTGTGACAACGCTCTCCACGATGTCTTCGACTTCTGACACAACGTCGCTGGTCACTAAACCGCTCGATATCGTGATGGTGCTTGATGCCTCCGGGTCGATGGATGAGAGCATGGGCGGCAACGATCAGACCAAACGCATCACCGCACTTAAGAACGCTGCCAGTTCCTTTATCGACGCCATTGCCGAGCAGAATGCAAAGATCGATGCTTCCAAGCAGCATCAGGTTGCCATCGTAAAGTTTGCGGGAAGTAGGGCTGATTGGGTCGGCAACGACACGTATTGGGAGTCGGGGTATAGGTACAACTACTCGCAGACCATGAAGAAGCTGACGCCCTGCACGGGCGATGACGCGACGAGCCTTAAGAGTACGGTCAACTCCATCAGTCCTAATGGCGCCACGCGCGCCGACTATGGCTTACAGCTGGCTGATGGGGTATTTTCGTCTGGTCGCGCCGACGCCAAGAAGATCGTTGTCTTCTTCGCTGATGGTTCACCTACGAGTTCTAGTGGATTCCAAGCAAGTGTTGCCGATAGCGCCGTCAAAAGCGCCAAGAGTCTCAAGAATAAAGGTGCCGACATTTATACGATCGGCATCTTTAATGGTGCGAATCCCGCTGCCGATCCTACGAACTACTGGACGAGCAACGAAAACAAGTTCATGCACGCCGTGTCGAGCAACTATCCAAACGCCACGTCCTACACAACCAATGAGCTTGGTAAGCGCACGGAGAATTCCGATTTCTACAAGGCTGCGTCGAACGCCGATGAGCTCAAGAAGGTGTTTGATGATATCTCGAGCTCTATCACCTCGGGCAAGGGCTCTCCCACTCAGATCGAGGATGGTTACGACGAGAGCAAGTCCGGCTACATCACCTTTAGTGATGAGCTGGGCGACTTTATGCAGGTCGATACGTTTGTCAGCGCTCAGATTAATGGCGTCCCCTTTGATGAAGTGACCAAGACAACCAAGGGCAATACGGACACGTACGAGTTTTCGGGCGTGGCCAAGGACCTGGTCATCACCGTCGAGCGCTCTGCCAATGCGCAGCAGGGCGATATCGTGACGGTCAAGATTCCCGCATCACTGATTCCGCTGATCCGCTATCACGTGGACATGGAAAACGGGATCTTTGAGCGCACGTCGCTCAATGACATCAAGCCTATTCAGATTAAATACACCTCGAGCGTCAAGGACGCCGCGCGTAACAACCTGTTTACGCCCGATGACGGACTCAAGAAGTATATCGAGAAACATAAGGGTGCCGACAACCAGACGGTCTACTTCCTGGCCAACAAGTGGTCGGGCGGCGAGCTGGGCGATGTTGTCGCCGAGTTTGAGCCCGCCGATACCAACAGCTACTATTACTTCCAAAAAATCACGCCTATCTACACGGACAAGGAATGCACCCAGCGCGCGACGGTAAAGCCGCAGGGCAACGACGTCTATTACTACAAGGACGAGTTTGTGGCGATGGGCGCAAACGGCAAGCCGAAGGACGACTATGCCGTTGTGGAGTTTGAGGGGCACGAGATCGCCAGCTACGACGGCGCTCTGGTCAAAGATGACGGCTATTGGTCCTTTAATAAGGGAACCGCGCGCTTGGCCTATATCGACCAGCTGCATACCACCAAGGACGATGTGGAGGCGAACGGCAACAAGACCGAGACCGCGCGCGACGTGCTTAACCCCAGGTGGAATGACCTTTCCTCCGTTGCGACTTCCACGCACGTGCATTCGCACCTGGGCAACAACGGCAAGATTATCTTTAGCCTTGCAACCAAGCCGACAGCGGTTGATACCAAGACTGACTTTGGTCTGACCAAGGTGCTCGAGGGCCGCAAGTGGGCGGATACGGATGCGTTTGAGTTTGAGCTCTCCGCGACGTCCGACAACAATGCCCCGATGCCCGACCCCGCGACCGTAACTGTGACCAATGCCGATCTCGACAAGGGCAAGGCAGCCATTAACTTTGGCAAGATTACTTATGCCGAGCCGGGCGAGTACACCTATGAGGTCCGCGAGGTCAAGGGCGACGCCGGTGGCATTACCTACAGCAAGAACGTTGCCACGTTCAAGGTGACTGTGACGGTTAACGCCAAGGGCGAGCTTAAGGCCGACGTTGAAAAGATCTCGGGCGAGACCGAGTTCAAGAACACCTATAGCGTGAAGCCTGTCGAGGACCAGATCACCGCGACCAAGGTCCTGACCGGGCGCGACCTCAAGGAGGGCGAGTTCTCCTTCGAGCTCGTCGAGGGTAACAAGGTCGTCGCCAAGGGCACTAACGCTGCCGACGGCACGATTGCCATGGACAAAATCACTTACGATAAGCCTGGCAATCACACCTACACGCTGCGCGAGAAGCTCCCCAACGAGGCGGGGCTGAGCAACGGGATTACGTACGATAAGACGAACTACACCATCAAGACGAGCGTCATCGACAACGGCGACGGCACGCTTAAGGTGACCCATGCGCTCGAGGGCACCAAGCCGGCACGCTTTGAGAACAAGTACAACACTGCCCCGAATAAGTCCAGCGTCACCGACCAGATCACCGCGACCAAGACCCTGACAGGCCGCGACCTCAAGGAAGGCGAGTTCTCCTTCGAGCTCGTCGAGGGTAACAAGGTCGTCGCCAGGGGCACCAATGCGGCCGACGGCAAGATCACGATGGACAAGATCACCTACACTGCGGCTGGCGAGCACACCTACATGCTGCGCGAGACCAAGGTCGACGCCGACAACGGTATCACCTACAGCACCGCGGCCTACACCATCGTGACCACCGTCACCGATGATGGCAATGGCAAGCTCACGGTTAAGCATGAGCTGCAGGACGTCGAGAAGGCTATCTTCGAGAATGCTTACAGCGTTACTCCCGTGAACTCCAGTGTCACCGATCAGATCACCGCGACCAAGTTCCTGACCGGGCGTGACATGACCGCCGGCGAGTTCTCCTTCGAGCTCGTCGAGGACGGCAAGGTCGTCGCCACCGGCAAGAACGATGCCGACGGCAAGATCGTCATGGACAAAATCACCTACGACAAGGCCGGCGAGCATACCTATATCCTGCGTGAGGCCAAGGGCGCCGAAGGCAACGGCATCGCCTACGACGATAAGACCTATACCGTCGTGACTACGATCACCGATAACGGCAAGGGCAAGCTCGTGGCGAAGCACGAGCTGAAGGATGCCAAGACTGCTGAGTTCGAGAATTCCTACAAGCCGAACCCCGGCGAATTTAGCGTCACCGACCAGATCACCGCGACCAAGGTCCTGACCGGGCGCGACCTCAAGGACGGCGAGTTCTCCTTCCAGCTCGTCGAGGGCGACAAGGTCGTCGCCACCGGCAAGAACGCCGCCGACGGCACGATTACGATGAGCCCCGTGAAGTACGAAAAGGCCGGAACGCACACCTACACGCTGCGCGAGGTCAACGGTAGAACCACTAGCAAGGGCATTACCTACAGTGACGCCAAGTTCACCATCGAGACGACCATCACCGATAACGGCGACGGCACGCTCAGCGCCCAGCATGTTCTGAAGAACGCCGAGGCTGCAATCTTCAAGAACACCTACAGCGTGACCCCGCTCGACACTGAGCTCGACTTTGGCCTGAGCAAGGCCATTGACGGCCGCGACTGGACGGACGCCGATAAGTTCAGCTTTACCATCAGCGCAGCCGAGGGTACGGACGCCCCGCTGCCCGACCCCGCAACCGTGACCGTGAGCAAGAAGGACGCGAAGGACGGCATCGCCGCCATCAACTTCGGCGAGATACGCTACACGGCTGCCGGAACCTACAAGTACGAGATTCGCGAGAACGCGGGCAATGCGGCAGGCATGACGTATGACGGACATGTCGCGACCGCCGAAGTGACCGTGACTGATAACGGCAAGGGCGTCCTGACCGCCAACGTCACCAAGAAGGAAAGCGGCCGCTTCACCAACACGTACCGCACTGAGCTCGATTACGCCGCGGCCGGCGGCCTTAAGCTCAGCAAGACCCTCTCCGGCCGTCCCATGACTGAGGGCCAGTTTAGCTTTACCGTGACGCCCGCCGACGAGGCTTCGGCTGGCGCACTTGGCCTGCTGCCTGGGGCCAACACTTTCAAATCCCCTGCGACGGCAGAGGCAACGGTCGGTCTGATTGACATTCTGGCGGGCCATGAGGTCAAGTTTAAGCAGGCTGACGCCGGCAAGACCTTCAAATACACCGTGGCCGAGAAGAACGACGGCAAGCCCGGCTACACCTACGACGATGCCGCGCGCACCGTGACGATCGCTATCGCCGACGATGGTGCCGGCACGCTTACCGCTACGACGACCGTTTCCGGCGGCCCTGAGGGCACGCATGAGACGATCTACAAGAGCGGCGAGAACAAGGTTGAGAGCGCTGTGGTCCCGTTCAAAAACAGCTATAGCGCATCGACCGATAAGCCTGCGCAGATTGTCGCCACCAAGACCCTGACCGGTCGCCCGATGGTCGACGGCGAGTTCTACTTTGGCATCGCCTATGCGGGCGAGACGGAAGCCATCGAGGGTACGTGCGTTACCAACGTTAACGGCCAAGTGAGTTTTGGTGCTCTGCATTACACGACCGAGATGCTCGCCGACCTGGTAAGCGCCAAACGCGCCATCCGCACCGACACGGATGCCAAGCTTGCGTGGACCATCAACTACACGGCCTTCGAGTACACGTCTCCGCTCGCAGCAAAGGGCATCACGGCCGCAACGCCGAGCTTTAGCTTTAAGGTCATCGTCGTCGACAACGGTGACGGGACCCTGACGGCGACGCCCGCCTACGACGGAATTCAGCCCTTGTTCGAGAACGTCTACGGCGCCGAGGCCGCAGATGCCGCACTCGCCGGCACCAAGAAGCTCCAGGCTGCCGAGGGCCTGACCCCGGCCGATATCACGGGCAAGTTCACCTTCACCGTGACTGCCGACGAGGCCGGCGCTCCGATGCCCGAGCGCACGACCGCAACCAACGACGCGGCCGGCAACGTGGACTTTGGCAAGATCCACTTTACGCTCGAGGACCTCAACCGCGCCCTGGGCGTGACGGACGATGCGACCGATAAGGCCGAGGCAGACGAAGCTGACGAGGCCGAGGCCGACGAGGCAGAGGCTGAAGAGGCCGACGCCGACGCTGATGCCAACGCCGACGAGCCCAGCGACGAGTCCGAGCCCGCGGCTCCCATCGCTCCGCGCTCGCACACCTTTATCTACACGGTGACCGAGTCCGGTAGCGCCCCTGGCGTGACTAACGACGCCAACACCGCGCGCAAGGTTTCCTACACAGTGACTGACGACCGTGCCGGACACCTGAGTGTCGTGCGCAACGGCGACGACGGTGCGGCCTTCACATTCACCAACACCTACAGCGTGACGCCCACCGATTCGTCCGTGACCGATCAGGTCAAGACGGTCAAGCGTCTGACCGGACGCGACCTTGCAGCTGGCGAGTTCACGTTTGACCTGCTCGAGGACGGCGTGACTGTCGCTAGTGGCACCAACGACGCCAGCGGCAACGTTACGCTGAGCCCGATCCGCTACGAGGCGCCCGGCACGCACACGTACACGCTGCGCGAGGCTTGCCCCAACGCGCTCGGCCTGTACAAGGGCGTCACCTATGACAGCGCGACCTACGCCATCGTGACCACCGTCAAGGACAACGGCGACGGCACGCTGACCGCGACGCACAAGCTCGAGGGAACCACCGAGTCCGCTGGCTTTACCAACAAGTATCACGCCATGCCCACGCAGGTCTCCATCGGCGCGATCAAGGTGCTCGAGGGACGCGAGCTCAAGAAGGACGAGTTTAGCTTTAAGCTCGTTGGCGAGGACATCGAGTCCACCGTCACCAACGATGCCGACGGCAAGATCAACTTCGACAAGTTTGAGTACGACGAGCCTGGTGCGTACGTCTACACCATCAGCGAGGTCAAGGGCGACGAGGCCGGTATGACCTATGACAAGTCCGTCTTTACCGCGACCGTCAACGTGGTCGACGACGGCGAGGGCAGCCTCAAGGCGAACGTCGCCTTTACCAAGGGCGACAAGAGCGTCGAGGGTATCGTGTTCAACAACACGTACAAGAAGCCCGAGACCCCTACGCCGACGCCCGACCCCGGCACGCCCAAGACCGTGACGAACATCGTCAAGACGGTCAAGGGTTTCCTGCCCACCACGGGTGACCAGCAGGCCGCTGCACTGCTCATGGCATTTGTTATTGCCATGGCTGGCGTCGGAGCCCTGGTCTGGGGTATCCGTAAGCGCTAGGCACGCTGGCAGCGCCCGGGGCCAAAAGGCCCCGGGCGGCCGGCGGGGAGCCAGAACATAGCCCCCACCCCACCCCCAGCCGCCACGGAGACGTCTCCCTTCTCCGTGGCGGCACTTTTGTGCGCAGGGGAGGAAGGGCCGCCACGAAATCGGCCCATCTACTACGTTTATCCCCTTACCCCCAACCATGCCAAAAAACGCGAAAACAAAACCGCAGGTAGAACGCCTGCGATTTTCTGGAAAACGGGGGTATGGTTGGGGGTATCGAGTCAAACGTAGTAGATGGGCCGATTTCGTGGCGAGCGGTTCCGGCTGATCCCCCGGGGACGGAGGAAAACGGATCATTTTTGGCCCCACGCGGCTGGTGGGTGCGTTCGCGCAGGACCGTTCAAACAAAACTATGCCGGTTTACGGGGCTAAACTCAGGACTCCCATCCATACCCGCGTTTTCTGCAAAATGACGGCTCGTCTACCTGCGGTTTTATTTTCACGAATATCGGCATGGTTGGGGACTCGTGACTCAGCTCCGGAAACCGGCATAGTTTTGAAATGGCATTAAATCGATGGCAGCCATTTTGCTATGCCGGAGCGGTCGGCCGTTGGGTAATTACCCTCGCAGGTAGGCGATGGCGATTTGGGTGCGGTTGCGCAGGCCCATTTTGGCCAGGATCGAGCTGATGTGGTTGCGCACCGTGCCTTCTCCCATATAAGCCGTGGCGGCAATCTCCTTGTTATCGAGGCCGCGGGCGATGAGCTCGGCGACTTCGAACTCGCGGTCGGTCAGACCGGCAAAGGCCGCGGGCCGGCGAGTCGCACCGGCCTCAGCGTTCGCCCCATCAAAATCGACATCTTCGATCGCCTTGCCCTCGAGCACGCGGTTGCCATCCATGACCTGCGCCAACGCTGGCGGAATGGCGGCGACATCGGTCTTGATCAGGTAACCGCGGGCGCCCAGCTTGAGCGCCGACACAATGTACTCGTCATCCGAGAATGTCGTCAGAAACACCACGCGTGCCGCGGGGTCGTGCTCAAGGATCTCGCGCGCCGCCGAAAGGCCGTCGCGCCCCGGCATCTGAATGTCGAGCAGCGCGATATCGGGCGCGTGCTCGGCGTAAAGTGCCACCGCGTCGTTGCCGTCGGCTCCGGTGCCCACCACTTCGATCTGCGGCTGGGCGCCCAGGATAATCTTGAGCGAATCGACTACCAAGCGGTCGTCGTCGACAACTATGAGCCTCATCGGGCGTCATCTCCTTGCTGTTTGGGGACGGTGGCAAACACGCGCCAGCCGGGGGCGCCGGCGCGCAGGCCGGCGGTGAAGGTTCCGCCAAGCGCCTCGACGCGCTCGCGCATGGAGACGAGCCCCATGCCTTCTGCGACGTTGCTGCTGCTCGCCGGGGTCGCGTCCGCGCCATCATCGGTAACGATGAGCTGGTAAAACGATGGATGCTCCATGCACCGCACGGTAATGGTTTTGGCATGGGCGTGGCGCATGGCGTTGGAAAGCGCCTCGCGCAGCACCGCCGCAAAGCAGTTGGCGACGTTGGCGGGCGCATGCTCGGCCAAAACCTCAAGCCCAATCTGCGGACCGCTGTCCGAGCGTGCGCCTTCAACGATGCGTTCGAGCTGCACGGAGAGGTTGGTTGCATTGTCGTTGAGCGCGTGGACGCTGGCGCGCACGAGCTGGAGCGCCTCGTCAACGGTGTATTTGACGTCGGCGAAATCGGCGGCAACGCCGGGCTCGTTGGCATGGACCACGCGCAGGGCTTCGGTTTGAAGCGAAGCGCGCGTGAGCTGGTGGCCCACGTTATCGTGGATCTCGCGCGCGATGCGTGCGCGTTCGGCGAGCGTCGCGAGTTCGACCTCGTAGTCCTGGCGGTCGGCAAGGTCGCGGTTGCGTGCCTCGAGCGCGAGGGCTCGTTCCTGCAGTTCGTCACGGGTGCGACGCATGCGCTCCTGCTCACGTTCCAACTGGGCGGTGCGCAACGACAGTGAGGTGGCGGCGACCGAAAGGATGGCGGTCAACAGCAGCGCACGGGTGGGAAGCGCGCCGGCGTGGGCATATGCGACGAGCGCGCAGACAAAGATGGCGCCGGCGCCCAGTGCGCCCCAGACGTGCTCGCGGCGCATGCGTCGCGCGATATCGTAGAGGGCGAGGGGTGCAAACGGAGCAAACGACGGCGCAAAGACGGCCACCATAATGTAAGCGTAGCTCGCGGCCTCGCTGGCGCGGCGGGCACGTTCGCCTTGCGCGATTTCCGCCAGCGAGGCGACTACGACGCCAAGGCAAAACGCTGCGACCAAGCGAGCGCCCACAGCAAGGCCCAAAGCGGCTGCGATGCAGCACGCCAGCACGATCGATTTGTCGAATAGCCTGTTCATACGGGTATTGTACGCGATGGCGCGCACAGGGGAGGCCCCACCGGGAGCAACCGTGACATTTGTCCCAGCAAGGGGGACCGCGACTATATCTCGCCGACAATCATTTCACCTGAACATTTTTGGTAGCTGTATCTATCATTTTTGCTAGATACAGCTACTATTTTTGCTAGATAGATTTATCAAAAGGAGGCTCTAGGTGTATAGGCGCAAGATATCGACCGTGTTACAGCAAAGACTCATGGGGCCGCGTTCCTTTATTCAGGTGGTTATGGGTCCCAGACAAACTGGCAAGACCACGGCAATCAAGCAGGCGGTCAAGGCTTGCGGGCTTCCGTGTCGCGTGGCGAGTGCCGATTCGTCGCGCGAACTCGCGGGGGATTGGATCGACCTTGAGTGGCGCCAGGCTCGGCAGCTGACAAGTAATGGCTCGCGTGCCATCCTTGTGCTCGACGAGATACAAAAGGTTACGGGTTGGTCCGAGACGGTCAAGGCCCTGTGGGACGAAGACTCTTGGAACGACACCGAGCTTCTTGTGGTGCTGTCCGGTTCGTCGAGCTTGCTTCTCGGCAGTGGGCTGACCGAATCGCTTGCGGGGCGATTTGAGCTACTGCGTTCGACGCATTGGAGCCTATCCGAGATGTCCGAGGCGTTTGGATATAGCCTTGAGGATTACCTGATGTTTGGCGGGTATCCGGGCGCCGCAATCCTCAAGAGCGATGTCGACCGCTGGCGCGAGTATATGCGCGATTCGATCGTGGAATCGACAATCTCGCGCGACGTATTGCAGATGGAAGACGTGCGCAAGCCGGCGCTCATGCGAGCCCTCTTTGAGCTGGGCGCGCAGTATTCGGCGCAGGAGATATCGTATCGAAAACTGCTGGGGCAGCTCGACGATAAGGGAAACACTGATACCGTGCGCCATTATCTTGATCTGCTGTCCAAGGCGGGCATGATGAGCGGGTTGCAAAAATACGACGCCAAGCAGGTGAGGTCGAGGGCAAGCTCGCCGCGACTGCTTGTGCATGATCCCTCATTAATGTTCTCGATGTGGCGCGGGACGGGTGACTTGTTGGCTGATTCTGCCCTGCGAGGGCATTTGGTCGAAACTGCGGTGGGCGCCCGGCTCATCGCGCGTGCTCAAACAGAAGGCTTTGAGCTGTATTGGTGGCGTGAGGGTAATCTCGAGGTGGACTTTGTGGCGAAGCGCGGCGATGACGCCCTTGCGGCGATCGAGGTTAAAAGCGGCCGCGTGTCCAAGAGCGGTATGACTGAGTTTTTGGCGCAGAACCCTCAGGCGAAGCCGATGATTGTGGGCGATCGTAACGTTTCGGTTGAGCAGTTCTTGCGGGATGAGGTGGAGCTGTTTTAGCTGGTGATTGCTACGGCGCGGACGGGTCAAAGTGATTGGAAATGCAAGCCCCACTTACTTAAGATTTGGGACAAACGCATCTGATTGCTTTGTCCCGTGGCGATGCCGGTTCTGTTGGCGCCGCACTCGTGACAAAGCTCACTGGCGCGCGCTGCCTGCTCCTGCGATGATGCAATCATACCGGGCCACAAGCAACAGAAGGGCCGCCTCATGACAGACATCGTCCACGTCGAAAACCTCGTTAAGCGCTACGACGACCTTATTGCGCTCGACCACTTTAACCTGAGTATCGCCCCCGGCGAGATCTTTGGCCTGCTGGGCCCCAACGGCTCGGGCAAGACCACGTCCATCAACTGCATCCTGCAGCTGCTCGCCTACGACAAGGGCACCATCGAGCTGTTCGGTGAACCCATGACGCCCACGCGCTACGACCTCAAGCGTCGCATCGGCGTGGTGCCGCAGCAGGTGGCGGTGTTTGACGAGCTCACCGTGCGCGAGAACATCGACTATTTCTGCAGTCTCTACGTCAACGACCGCAAGCGCCGCCGCGCGCTGGTGGACGAGGCGATCGACTTTGTCGGCCTGGGCGACTTTACCAAGTTCCGCCCCGGCAAGCTCTCGGGCGGCCTGGCGCGTCGTCTCAACATTGCCTGCGGTATCGCGCACAAGCCCGAGCTCATCTTTTTTGACGAACCCACGGTGGCGGTCGACCCGCAAAGCCGCAACGCCATCCTGGAGGGCATCTGCCGCCTGCGCGACGAGGGCGCCACGGTGGTGTATACCAGCCATTACATGGAGGAAGTCGAGCAGATCTGCAGCCGCATCATGATCATGGACGGCGGCCGCGTGCTGGCGCAGGGCACTAACGACGAGCTCAAGCGCATGATTCAGATGGGCGAGAAGATTGTAATCGAGGTCGGCGAGGTTCCGAGTGCGGCGCTCGGTGCCGTCGCAAGCCTGCCGCACGTTCTGGACCTTTCGGCAACGGCGGGACAGCTCACGTTTTCGTGCGAAGCGAGCCCGCACAACCTGACGGACATTCTCGATGCGCTGCGCTCGCACGACGTGCCGCTCGGCCGCATCTACTCAGAGCCGCCGACCCTCAACGACGTGTTCCTCGAGATCACCGGCCGCGAGCTGCGCGACTAGGGGGCGGCCATGTTCAACACCATCATCACCACGGTCAAGACGCTGCTGCGCCGGCCGAGCACGTGGGTCTGGGGCGCTCTCTTTCCTATCGCGCTTTCCACGATGTTCATGTTTATGTTTGCGAACCTCAGCTCCGACGGCACGGTCGACCCGGTGCCGGTTGCCGTCGTGGCGGACGAGGCCTGGGATGCCTCGACCTTTAAGGATGTGGCAGCTTCGCTTGCCAAGGCAGGCGACGATCAGCTGCTCGATGTGAGCGAGTACGAAGACTTGGCTGTCGCGCGCAAAGCGCTCAAGGCCGGCGAGGTCGCGGGCATCTATACGGTCGATGCCGCGGGCACGCCCAGGCTCACGCTGCTGTCGAGTTACGACAGCTCGCGCGCCTCGTCGGTGCTCACCGACCGCAGCATCCTTGAAACGGTGGCAAGCTCGTATACGCAAAATGTCGAGCTCATGCGCCAGATTGCCCAGGACAACCCGGCGGCGCTCGCCGACCCGGAGGCGGTTGCGCGCGCTCTGTCGCTCGAGGGCGGAACCCGCCGCGTGAGCCTGACTCGTGCCACGCCCGATGGCACGGTCATCTACTATTACGCGCTTTTTGGCCTGGTCGCGATGATGTCTGCCGAGTTTGCCGCCTTGAGCGTCGTCGATTTGCAGCCTAATCTGTCGGGCCTTGGCGCGCGCCGCTGCGTGGGCGGTCTTTCCAAGACGGCGTCGCTGGCAGGCATCTTTGTCGGCTCGTGGCTGGTTTCCTTTGCCTCGATGGCAGTTGCGATTGGTTACGTGCGCCTGGTCGTTGGCGTCGACTTTGGCGGGCGCGAGGGGCTGTGTCTGGTGGGTGGCGCCGTGTCCGCGCTTGCCGCGACGGGCCTGGGCCTTTTTGTGGGCACGCTGCCCGTTAAGGGTGGCAAGGCGTCCAAGTCGGGCATCCTCACGGGCTTTGCCACCACGTGCGCCCTGTTCGCCGGCCTCTACGGCGAGCCGGCGATGGCGCTTGCCGACGATGTCGCCCGCGCCTGCCCGGCCGAGTGCTGGCTCAACCCCGTCAAGCTCATCTGCGACATGTTCAATCGCCTGTATTTCTTTGAGGACCTGGGGCCCTTCGCCGTCCGCGCCGGCGCGCTCGTCCTGATGGCCCTGGTGTTTGTCGCCGTCGCTACGCTGATCTTTGGAAGGAGCCGCTATGAGCACCTTTAAGACCGCGCTTCGCATGGCGCTGGCGCACCCGTTCTACCTGCTCATCTATACGGTGTTCATCTCGCTCATGGGCGTATTCATCGCGGCATCGGTGAGCTGGAACTCGTCGCAGCTTACCGAGTACGAGCCTTACGACACCAACGTGATCGTGGTCGACCGCGACAATAGCGACCTTTCGCGGGCGCTTACCAAGCACCTGGGCTCACGCTTTGACCTGGTCACGGGCGTCGGCGACGACACATACGACCTTGCCGACGCGCTCTCCAAGAGCAACAGCGCCAAGGGCAGTGCCGATTGCGTGTTCTTTATCCCGGAGGGGTTTGAGGACGATCTTGTTGCAGCCGCCCGTGCGGGGGAGGCCCTGCCCAAGCTCGACGTGACCTATGGTTCCGGCACCATGGCGGCGGCGCTTTCGTCCGCCGAGGCCTCGCGCTGGATCTCGCTCGCGGGCGCTGCGGCGGCGCTTGAACCCGCTGCCTCCAACGGTGACGTCGCAAGGGCCGCCGAGCACGCGGCCGCAAAGCGCGCGGAGGTCCAGATCGAGCAGGTCAAGGTCGACTCGACTGCTGCTACCACGCTCGAGTCGTACTTCAACTTTGGCGCGTACGCGATCATCTCGTCGGTCATCGTGTCGGTGGGACTGGTGTTTTCGGGCATGAACGAGCCCGAGCGCGTGCGCCGCATGGATGCCAGCCCGGTCTCTGAGCGCCAGCGTTCGCTCGCTGTGTTCGCGGCCGCCGCCGTGCTCACCGTCTGCATCTGGCTCGTGTCGAGCATGATGGGCGTCGTGGGCTTTGCCAGCGCGGTTGCCGAGGTCGGCGTGGGTCGCGTGTGCCTGGCGCTGGCGGCAACGTTTGCCCTGGCGTGCACGCCGCTGGCCGTTGGCTTTACGCTGTCGAGCCTGGGCGCGCGCGAGGAGCTGCTCAACGGTGTGGGCAACCTGCTCGGCATGCTCATGACGTTTTTGGGCGGCGCCTGGATGCCATTGTCGCTGATGGGTCCGGCCGTGCAGACGGCGGCGCACTTTGTGCCGACGTTTTGGGTGAACGACGCGATCGGCAAGGCGCTCGCCGCGGACCTGACGTCCACCGTGCTGGGCGACATCGCCTGCGATCTGGGCGTCACGGTGCTCTTCGCCGCCGCCATCGCCGCCGTAGGCCTAGCCCTCGCCCACAACAAATCCCACGCCTAGCCACCTAGTCATTGGGGACAGTCTTTGCCGATTCGCCGGCAGGGCTGGCAGGGACTGTCCCAATGAGTAGGTTGGAAAATAGTTCGCGCACGTCGCTTAAAAATAGTTCGCCCGGGTTTACTATTAGTCTAGAAAAGTAGCAGAAGGCTAACAACGGGGGATAGCATGGCGACAAAGCGTGTCTACGTCCAGGTCAACGGACTCAAGAAACACTACGGCGACGGCGATGCGCGCCTGACGGTACTCGACGGCATCGACACGTCCATCAACCGCGGCGAGATCTGCGTCATGCTGGGGCCCTCGGGCTCGGGTAAGTCGACCTTTCTCAACCTGATCGGCGGCCTGGAGGATGCCGACGGCGGCTCCATCATGGTGGACGGCTGCGATCTCACGGCGCTCAAGCCCGCCGATCTGGGCGAGTACCGACGCCGTGAGCTGGGCTTTGTCTTCCAGTTCTACAACCTGGTGCCCGACCTTACCATCAAGGAAAACATCGAGGTCACGGCGCACCTGTCCAAAAACCCGCTCAACATCGACGATCTGCTGCGTTCGCTGGGCCTCTACGAGCACCGCAACAAGTTCCCACGCCAGGTCTCGGGCGGCCAGCAGCAGCGCTGCGCCATCGGCCGTGCGCTCGTCAAAAATCCGGGCCTGCTGCTGTGCGACGAGCCCACGGGCGCGCTCGACTACAAGACGTCCAAGGAAATCTTGCAGCTCATGGAGGACGTCAACCGCACCTACGGCTGCACCATCATCATTGTCACCCACAATGCCGCCATCGCGCGCATGGCAAATCGCGTGCTGCGCCTGCGCGACGGGCGCATCGTCGAGGATGAGCTCAACGAGTCACCCGTCGCGGCCGCCGAGCTCGATTGGTAGGCGGCGCCATGACACCTCTCGCAAAACGTCTCCCGCGCGAGCTGCGCCGCAATATCGGCAAGTACCTGGGCATCTTTTTGCTTA
>ERZ1035014.357-NODE-357-length-21527-cov-12.308402_pt1 | contig 21527 bp, 19 predicted proteins | sample MGYA00520620_ERZ1035014 | MGnify/ENA primary metagenome ERZ1035014 (study PRJEB33766, sample SAMN09781744) | gut metagenome | biome: gut microbiome | host: Homo sapiens | place: Madagascar | study: EMG produced TPA metagenomics assembly of the PRJNA485056 data...
TCAACCACCACATGCGATGCCACGGACCCGTCGGCATCCACCACGCCGCCCGTGCCAAAGGCCCCGCCCGCAGGCGCCACAAAGCGCGCGGATGCAAGCGACCCGCCCAGGCAGGCGATGCCGCCGTCGACGCCTGACGCATCCAGCCAGGACGCATCGACGGTAAGCTGCCCGGCCGTGCCACCGCCAGCAGCCCCGCCCAGCAGACACACACCATAGGCGCGCACGCCCGCCCCGGGGCCCTCGCCCGCGGCGACAACGCGCCCACCGCCGCGAACGGCAAGACCGTCCGCGATCACGCCGGCCACCCGCGCATCCGCGATGCCGGAACCGTCGGCCCGCGCGTCAACCTTGCAGCCGTCCACCGCGAGCGTCCCCGACACGTAGATTCCGCACTGCGAGCCCGTGGCCACCAGCGACCCGGAGCCGCGGAGCGTCAGATCGCCCCACACCTCCATGCCGCAACGCGAGATGTCCACGTCGGGCGCGCTCGTCTCGACAACAGTGTTCTGTCCGGTCAGCGTCACCACCAGGTCGTCGTCGGCACCGATGGCCTCGCCCGTGTAGCCGTTAAGCTCCAGATGGTCGGCATCGGTCCAGGCCCACCCAGGGCCCGACACGCCCGGCTCGCAGTACGTGGCGCCCGCAATGAACAGGCTCTCCGCGCCCGCGGCATAAGAAGGCCCGCCCAGCAAAACGCATAGGCAGGCCATGGCGGTAAACAGGATGTAGTGACGGCTAGTGTGGAACGCGGCAGCAAACATAACCGCTCCGATCTTCGCTAGAGCCAATGGAAGCTGCTCCAGAAAATTACCTGGTAGCAGCAGTTATTAGTGTAGCGGGATTGGGCGAGTGGCGAACGAATTGCCTGTAAACAAACCCCGAGATTAGGTGTAAATCGTTTTGCCAATCGGTGAAAGGAGAGACCACGTTAGCCTTCCTTGTCTACGACGCTTCATAAAGACGCACCTCATCCTGTTCAATGTTTTTGCGGAAAGCCGGACGCGTGTACTCAGGCGGATTAGTCACAATCTCAACCTCTCGCCCGAGCTCCTCTTCAAGTTCAAGGGAGATTTCGTATAGCGTGCCAAACGTCATGCTGTCTCCGCAAACGAGGCGCAAATCGATATCACTATCTGGCGTCTGCTCACCGCGGGCAAAAGAGCCAAAAAGATACGCCTCACGGACATCGTAGCGAGACAGTACGCGAGAAACAGCGGCAGATATGTCGACAAAAGTAATCATGGCTCAATTCTGCCTTTCGTTTGCATGGAAGGCAATCGCCATGCATTTGCCACATGGGTCGACAGCTAGAGAAAATTAAAATACATTAAATTGGTCTAATGAGCAAAGCAAGTAAAGAAGCTGAACGGCGGCGCACCGGCTAATGTCGATACACCGCTGTTCTCTCTAGACAGATAAGCTAACGAAAGACCGACTCTCGCCCAACACAGTCAGGCTCCGCCCTTGCCAACCCGACCTTAGCTACGACTTAAGAACGATATCGCCGAGGAAGGCCGTCAAATTTGATGAAAAACAAATGGTGCGACCGGCTCAACTAGTTCCCTGCGGATTCAGATTCGTGATTAATCTTGTCAAATTCAGCCCGAACCGTATCACGATTGCTATCGTCGCAAAAACGCTCAATATAGTAGTCAAGATCTTGCTTAATATCCGCTGCTAACCATGAGCCCCAATCCGATTCTGCTAAAGCAATTGGAGCCAGGTCAAATGCAAACAATTCGGGTAGGTTATTAAAGTCGGCGACAGGATGCTCTATGAGCCATATTGCCAATACGCGTTTCCTGTAAGTCCAGTCCTGATCTCCAAGATACCTATAAATTATTTCTCCAGGGCAAATAAGTCCGAATTCATAGAGAACGACCGTGGTCTCTGCATTTCGTCCAAGATTAACGAGCGCTTCAGGGTCAACAGAAATTGGAAATAGGGATTCATAGCAAGATTTCACTGCATTCAATGTATTAATTAATGACGTGCCCCCTAAAGTCGATTTATAGAGAAGTCCCTTCGCTAATTGCTTAGCCTCAATTTCATCAATTTCATTAATCAGTGTTTCATTCTCAAACCACTTATGATCAACGTATTTTGAGAACACGGATAAGCTGCGGTCGATATTATTTAATTCGGCAATTTGCAACAGAATAAATGCATTTTTAGGAGTTCGCTCGACATGATTATTTTTTACCAAATCTTGAATCAAGGCTACGCCCATTGTATTCAAGGTATCCAATGACTGCCCCGACAACAATGCGTCCAAATCAACCGGCGCGATCGTACTGCCAGCATTCTCAATTAGCCTGTTTGCAAGTGGTTCAATTTCCCCAGATGATGAGTTCTCTGCAGTCTGGCATATGTCTTCAAACAGGGCTGGAGTTAACTGCTTAACGGAGACTTCGCCATTTTGCAATGCTTGCAGGTAAGACTCAAGCCCATCAAATGATGAGAGAATCTTTTTATAGACGTCGATATGATTCTCCATGAAAGAATTTAAGTCCAAAATGCCATCAGCTTCAGATGCGAGAGATAAGTTGTGGCGATTGATGATAAAGTTCCCACGTTTTAGAATTGCGCTTCTCAAAAATGGTCCAATGTTTAATAAGTCATGGATTTGAACATTGCAACTATCGAGATACGTGGCCATCGCATTGGCCCAGCTGCCCTCATGATCTATACGGGAGAGATTAATTGTCTCGGTATACTCCGCCACCCAAACTGCAGCAATATCAGCTGTATAGGCCCCACGATAATTTACCCTCTCAAACACGTGAAGCATAAACTCATAGCGTGCGTCAATTTCTGTAATTTTAAACAACGCTTCGAAGAGGTAATCGATTGCATGATCGGTAAGACTCATCATTAAATCTATAAGAGTTAAAACACATCGATCATTAATTCCACGCTCACCCACAAGCCATAGGATTGTGGCTCGCCCAGCGCCATCATAATCGTTTATCAGCCCTTCGACTAGGCTGGAGGCAGTTGCTGAGTCGCGACCTTGTTCCAGTGCGTAGGACAATAGGTTGCGATTTATGCAGCAGGTACGGCTTAAATTAGAAACTGGAATTATGCTTAGAATTTCAGCACACTCATCATGGGTGAGTTTTAAATCGGGTTTTACAAGTCCTCTTCTGTAGCAATGAGAAATGAAATTGACAGCACCAGGCTTTGCTTTTTGAGGGTATTTGCTGACATAAAGGTCAAAATCTTTTTGAATAAAACCTTGCAGCACCATTTCGGCTGCCAGTCCTTCACCGTATATAGATTTAACAATATTTGAAAAAGAGTCGAGCTGACTGAGTCCGTCCGTATTGACCGTAGGGCACTTTAATTCTGGAAACATATAGAAATCTGCCGACCGAAGTTTTTCTATCTCATTCTCCAAGTTGCCTACACCAAAATGCTCATCGCCGTATTCGAGTACGCTTGCAATTCCTTTATCTGGTAAGTTGGGACAAAATAGATTAACTAATTCATATTTTGTAAGCTTGATTAGTATGTTGTTTTGATAAGGGCCGTCACCAATATAAATATGATCATATGACTCTAATTGGAAATAAGAACTCCAAAAGTCAGCTTGATAAATATTATTGTCCGCGTTCTTGCGAACGGAATATGCCGTATCACCAATAGTAATACTGTCAATTGCAGGAATGCGATCATCAAGTGCGCTTAATAGTGCTTTGCCTAATTTATGACTAATGTCGTCCGTACAATCTCCACTCCCTTCTTCCTTAACGCAGAGCTTCTTGGCGGCGACGAACTGATTTAAGCGAGAATTAACACCTTCCTGAAAAATTGAATACAGCTCATTTAGCTTTCCCTTTCCAACACGAAGTTTTTCGAAATCCGAAGGTAGGAGATTTTTATAGATAGACATTCCTAGAAGTCCGCTACAAGTCAGGCCAAGATTTGTTGGATTACCAAATGATGGATTGCCCATTTCGTCGGACATTATCAAATAGTCATTTCGAATATTGATTAATAAACGCATGTCGGCAATATATGGAGACGAAAGCTTAAGAAGGGAGTCGAAACGTCTTCCGTCTTCTGTCTCAAAAGAGTTTTCGAGCTCGGTATTAAAGACTTTCGAAATCATTTCTTTTGCATTGAATTCAGAGATAAAAGGCACTACAGCGATAATCATGTCAAAAAATTTGACCCTCGTTGCACCGAGAACATCTTTAGATTCAGTGCAAGTGTCTTCAAGTGGCGCAAAAATACCGTCTTTGATAGCGTATACAAAATGAACGGTGCTCTTACCTCTGGTCCCTACGATTCCTGGAGCTAAATTTAAAGTTCCGTTTAGATTTCTGAGCTCTTCAAAAATCAGAAGATTATCGAAACGATCGATATCCTCGAATATGACTGTGTCAAACTTATTCTCTTCGAATAGGTAGATGAGCTCATCCCGATATTTATTGAAATAGGTCTCGGTGTCTTCCTTTTTGTCAAGCGATAAATTTAGTGAAGGCATTGAGAATGCCTTCAAGTTGAAGCCACTAAACAGCGACCGAAGCCCATATGCGATGACAAATGAAAAGAAAAAGATACAAAAGATAGCAATTGGGTTAAGCGCGTAGCGGCCTGAAATAACTCTAGAAAAAGAATCGATCCAAAGCGGAAGCTTGTCCTGCCTGCCGTCCATCGAAAATAACATCATTACAATAGCCAGCAAAAAGAGAACAGCTAAAACGAGTGTTTCAAGAATATATTTTACCGTGGAAGTGCGATGCACCTGATTGAAGGAGGATCTAGTCGCCTTAGACGGTTTACCTTGATAGAGTAGTTGCCCCAATATCTCTCTTTCGAGATTATTTGCCACATCAGCAGAGACATTGCTGGTGCTTGAACTACTTTTTACGTCATCAGGAGTACGAGTAATAATTGGACATTCCTGATGGAAGGTCGCGAAACTAATCCTGGCAACCTTATGCCCCTTTTGTTCGGCCTTCATAATAAATCGCTCAAGGATGCTGCTCTTGCCGCACCCATAAGAACCTGTGAGAGCAACATTTTTGCAATCCTGATCATATAAAGCATCAAGAAGTCGGTAAACATATCTCCCGTGCTGTTCTTCTCGGAACTCAGGCTTTGTTGACTTAAGAGGAGTGGGTTTATTTTGAGCATTTTCACACTGCCGCGAAAATTTAACTTTTTGGCGTAGCTGATTAATCGGCTTTCGTAAGCGAGAAAGAATACTTGCTATGAATTTAGGACATTGCATTTGTGCCTCTAGGTCCTTTCGAAATAAACGTAGGCTCAAACTCCAGTTTAGATATTGAACCGTAGTAGAGAGAGTCGTTGATCTTGCCATCAACTGATTTTAGCTATTTATTTGATCACAAGGCTTTATCCCAAATTTTAAGTTAGCAGCAGCATTCAATCTAATCCACTTCCAAGTGTGGAATCAATGAAGTCAGCGATCAGCTATGTTTCTCTAATACCTACAAGCTTTTGTAGTTACGTTGCAATTCAGTGGCATAGTTGCCAAATAGCGCATAGGCGTTTTGGATTCTTAACCGGTGCCGATCAATGATAGCAAGCTCATTGGGCAGATCGACCGGAGGAGTATAGGCTTGGACAGAAACGGCATCGCCCACTGAATAGCCCTGGTTGACGCCAGAAACCAAAGTGGGAGTAAGGTCATGAGCCGAATGGCCATGAAGCTCTCTAAAATGCTTGGCATCTGGATGTTCAAATAGGTCCTCATTAATAATGCCAATGAGTTGGTTTCCAAGAGCGGTATCAGAACAACTCTTTTGCAGCTTTTTAAACCAGTCGCACCGGGGCGCTCCGTCTTTGGCGGTATTAATCTGCACCAAAGAATAATCCCCCTTAGAGATAGTCGCTAGCTTAACGCACGCGCGGACGAGCTGGTCCTTAAAGACATTTGGGATATCTGACAAGAATCTAAAGACGGGATAGATGTAATCCATAATGAGGGTGTTTCTGATGACTTCAGAAACAATGTCTGTGACGATAGTGCTCCAGACAGAAAGAGATTTTTCGTAGCGAATCATCTGGCGAACCGAATCAAATAAAGCAGCGTTATAGGCATTAAAGGTATCGGTAAATGGGTCGCCAAAGAAGCTTTGCATGTCACGATGAGCTGGAATGTGAGAGTTCTCAAGGTGAGCGGAATAGTAAAGCATCGGATGTTTTGAGAGAGCTGCAGCGACCTGAGCAGATAGAGAGTAGGACTCAACAGGTACATTCTCGTTTGAGGCTACAGCCATATTAAGACCTCCAACAACTGTTAGCGACTAAGCGTTCGGCATGCAGAAAAGTCATGATGCGTGCCTATATTGGACAAGATTCGCCCTTATGGAGTCAACGTTATTCAATATATGAAATATCTTGATTATCAACTTCATCCGAACGGCTCCCACATTCATCCGTACACGTACGGATGAATGTGGGAATTCAATACCCTAAGGACCGTATCGGAAGGCAGCAATCATTGATTAAACAGGTTGGAACCCACATGGTCCATAGCTATAAATGAGTCAGACTTATACGAAATGATGCCGTATCGGCGCTAACCGATACGGCATCATTCTTAATATAACGATTATTACGCAAGACTAAAGATCACTGTCGGGAACCCCCTCCCCTAGTCCCTCTTAAACAGATCCCTCGTGTACACCCTGTCCGCCACGTCCGCGAGCTCGCCGTTCCAGCGGTTGCCGACCATCACGTCGCGGCCGGCCTTGAAGGCCCCCAGATCGTGGGTCACCTTGGAGCCGATGAGCTCCGGCACGCCCTTGACATTCAAGCGATTCAAGGCGACCTGTATCGAGCTCGCGAGGAAGTTGTCGAAGCCAGTCGTTGTCAGGCAGCACGCCCCTGACCGGTTCCTTTTTGCCATCGTAGATGCGACAACAAATTATTTACACGTTCTGTTTAATCCACTTGAACAGTTCCGTTTCCTCTAATTCAGACATAGCACATTGGCCTGTTTTAATCTGCTTCCAAAGTTGGCCAAGTTCTTCTTCCGCTTTTCGGCCTAGCTCAACTTCAGTGTCAGCAAGAAGCTTATCGGTCTCAACGCAAACAAAATCTGACGTAATAGAAAACGAAGTAATGAATGAGTTAACGGGAGATAGCTCATGCGATGTATCAAGACTAGCGAGACGACAGATCTCCGCGAGTGGAACGTTGACTCCGCCATGCTGCTCAGCGTAATCACTCATGTCTGAAAGGTGCAGACCGCTTGATGGTCTTGCCGAATTACTAAACGCATCAAGCATGCCGGTTATATGAATGGCAATTACTTTCTCTGAGAATAGCACGGTGAATAGAACAGCTGTAACCTCATATAATGTCAGTTTTTCTAAATCTTCAAGAATGTCTTCTATGTTTGGCAAATCAATGTAGTGCAGGTTTGAGACATTATATGTTGCCTCCTTCAACTGGGGAAATGTTGATTTAATCGCATTCACCCAATTGCGGTAGTAATCCGTTTTGATGTAATGCTCAACAAAATTCCTTCCCAGACAATTATCAATAAAGCTCTGACCGAATTCGAGTGTCATACAATCAGGAAATCTGTATTCGCATTCGGGGTCGCTCAGTAATATGGGGAAAGAATCGACGGCAAGTCGAAAGATTGCACAAACCTTTACAGTAGTTTTGAAATAATCGGTGAAATCCTCTCGAATATGCTTCGCGCTTCCGGGAACCACCTCGTAAGGCTTGGTATAAAAGGATTCGTGACCTTGTTTGTGAATATATTTATTCGCCCTCTTATTGAGCTTGCTGATCAGCTCATCAATTTCGGGCATTTGTTCAAGAAGGTCTCGATATTCAATATCTTTTGAACGCAGCAATTTGGACAGTTCACTAAATGAGGGGAACCTGTCGAGCGAGACCCATTTCTCATATTTAGTCTTACGCTCAGATTCTTCTAAATTCGAAAACAACGTTCCGATAAGGATGATCTCTCCAGCTTGTCTGACTGAATAAAAAGCAGCGTCGAAGTGACCTTGATGAATTAGATCCAGCGAGTTAGCCAAGAACTGGCAGGATTCAAGTAAAAACTGGTTGAAAGATGGCGTAGAGACTAAACCACTAATGGAATCAGCTAATTGTTCTACATAGCCATAAAGACGACTGTAAGCGAGCTCATCCTCCCTTGCCACGTACCGCAGTGGATGATGTCTCCAGCTGACCATCTGACTATTTATGTATTCGTCCTTAAAGTTCACCTGAGTCAGCTTCCGAGTCTAATTCCAACTCTGGTTTCTATTCTAATTGGTAACGTTATAAAACTCGCAGCAATGAAAGCTGGCGGGTCTTGCGCTACTTTAGAGCTTAAGAGTTTTTGCTCATTGGGCTAATGGCATTGAGGCTTGGTGCGGCATCGACCGTCTTAAATACCCAATTTTAGCTCAGCGCCATATAGGGCCTGTTAGTTGTATTTGCCGCTGAATTGCACCCCGATTGTTTTGCTGACATAGAGTCTTGTATGAAGCGGCGAGAGCGCTTTCTTTTTCAAAGAGATCTTTCCGTTGATTGGGCTCATGTAACTTTTCAGAAGCCTGTTCAAGCGTCCATTGATATTCCTTTGTATTCTGGAGCATCTTATTAATTAGAATCTGATACTGATACATTGAAAACAAAAGGGATTGATAAGCTTCTATGAATTCGGCTATTGCATCTCCGCTCTTTCCTTTGAAGCAAAATTTAGCCTCCATGGCGAGTGATCTCATTTCATCAAGCTTTAAATGCAATTTGAGTTGAGGTTCGGCATCTAACACATGATTTATTGAGGCTGAAATTGATTGCAGATACGTGGTGTTAGTTAGCCAAGCGAATAGCAGGTCGATAGCCATTTGCGGTTCGTTATCATGTTCCAAGCTCTTCGCGTTTTTTTCGTAAACACTCATGAGTTTATCGACGATTATCCATATATTTAAACGTCGATTGAATAGAGACTGCTTATTGCTAAGACGAGCTTGGTAACAAGAAATGAGCAACGCGATGATTGCCACAATCGCTGAGATGTACTCAGGTAGATTAATTAGACCCATTGTCTCCTCCGCCCATAAAAACGATACTGAGATTATCGCTCTACTTTCAGGATTTTCTGATTCAGTATCCATGTAGTGGCATGCAAGATGCTGAAGGGGTGCTGCCCGAGGGCTCGAGGAGGCGGAGCCCGACGCGCTCGCGTACCTGGACTTCCCTCCGTCGCACTGGAAGTGCCTGCACACGAACAACGTAAAGGAGCTCGCCAACAGGAAAACGATGCGCCGCTCGCACGTGGTGCAGGTCTTCTCATCGGAGAATTCGCTGCTCAGGCACGTGGGCACCGTCATGTGCGACCAGGCCGAGACGCGGTCCGGCTAGCGTTGCTTCTCGGAGAAGAAGATGGTCGAATCTAGCCTTGATCTTACCGACAGAGTGGAGTCGGCCAAAGATATCGATAGATTCCGGATACTGGATACAGGGGCCAAAGAGTCCATTACATCAACTTTCGCGACACTACACTATGGCAACAGCTAATCATTTTATTTTGTCATCCTTGATGAAAAGCGCCATCAAGCTCGTGGCCGCTGCGAATGCTATTGTAAGTAGCGAGAGTAATAGTGCACGGGGTGTATCGGCTGGCGCCGATACACCCCGTGCTCAACTTAATTTCAGTATTTCGATTGCGGGAGACCCGCTAAAGCCGCTCTCCCCTAGTCCCTCTTAAACAGATCCCTCGTGTGCACCTTGTTCGCCACGTCCGCGAGCTCGTCGCTCCAGCGGTTGGTCGCGTTCACGTCGCAGCCGGTACTAAAGCCCCTTCTCCGGTGAGTCATATTTAATTTAGCTATTATTGAGTATGAGAATTTAATCAAACGCAACTCTAGCCTGCTGAACGACAATAGCTAGACTTATCTGGCTTCAAGGAATTTAGCATTTTTATAGCCTTTTTTCGAAGCAACTCAAGAACTAAACAGACCGTGAAAAAAATCAGACTTATGAATATCAAAAGAGGTACGCCTATTAATGTTGGTTTATTTAACATCCAGCTAAGTCTTCCGGAGAGCCATATTCTATAAAACCATTTACTATTGTCTATAGTATAGACTGCAAAGGTTAATGGCGAAACTTGCGTTAGCAGCAGCTTCAATTTCTCTGAGCTGACATTAATTCTTGTAGTGATGATAAAGAAGCAGATGGCACTCATTGCAACGTAAGGGTTGGAATATGAAAGCCATCGACCGGGACTCACCTGTAGTACATGAACGTCGTTCCACTGGTGATACAAAACGACGAGTGGTAATAATAAATAGACAAATAATAGCCGTTTTGTACTCACGACTCTATCTAAGGCTTCTTTGTTTCTTTTAATTGATGCGCCGGTGAGCCAGAGCACAGCAAGCCACATCGTAGAATATCCTTTATTTAGCCCAGTTGATTCAAATAGCGTAGAGGCAATTAACAGGCCTGAAGTGGCGATTCCTAGTTGAATTGATGTCAATGATGTGATTGCACAATTTAGAAAAGGCACCATTAGTTGCAGGAGAAGAAAGCTGTTCAGGTACCAATACTCTGCGGTGGAGACTGGAAATGCCGACTTAAGCAAATCAGTTATACTGAATTGGCCAAGACTGAATCCCGTTAGTCCAGTTGTCATAGACCAAAAACAAGCTGTTGCCCAGATTGAGAAAATGGAGCGTGCTTTAAGCGGTTTACCGGCGGATAGATAACCTGATATCAGTGCAAATACGTTTACGGCGACTATCGCGTAATTCTCGATTCCTAAGTAAGCTAAGTCGCTAACGGAATCTAACGTCCAGTCAAGGATTCCCCCTCGCCCAAGGTTGTGTAGCAACACAACCATAAACATCGCTGTTAGACGAGCAATGTCGATGCCGTAAGCGCGTTGTTGCGACTCTTTCATACATTTGTTTCCTTAGCTATTTCCAGTAATTCGAGATCGCATCGGAAATGCTGTTGTAAGGGCGATGGCCAGCCGTCGAAAATGAAAATATGATTGCTGCCCTGGAATTCAGATGCACAAAAGATTTCTGGAATGGAGGATCGTGTAAAGATTGGAGCGAGAGGTTCGACAGGGACCGCGTATCGATCTTCGCTTAAAAGTGGACCGAATCGCCAAAGAGAATTGAGCACAGTGGTCATTTAGAATTTGGCAGTTCAATCAAGAAGAAGGTCCCACTCAGATACCACCCCAAGCCTTTCACCGTATGTGACTAAGTTTTGGGTAATACCCTTCGGTTGTTGCGTCCACCATGACATAGCTGAAACCACAAGCACGCAAATCAAAGATGTTCACGAACAACCCTTTATACCATGGGCAATCGAATCAAAGTGGACCAGCTTCATGTTATTCCTTACTATTTAACTGCACTTCCCAGTCTCTTCTTAAATGCACAGACACTAAGGCACTTGCCGCAACGAACACAAGTGGCTTCAGCAATCTTGGGGTACAAAAACCCGTAACGGTTCGGCACCATACTGATGGCTCCCTTTGGGCACGCGACAACGCAAGCGCCACAACCACAGCATTCGGAGTCGCCGGCGAACAAAACAGGGATACTTTTTTCCATCATTTGCCGAGCACTCCTTTCAAGATTTTCTTTACAGACCTTTTTACAAGCCACTTTTTGGATGAAAGCCGGGTGGAGCGACGATACTCGTCCTCAAGCACGTCTATGCCCTCCTCCAGCCAACGATCCAACACGATGTCACGCGCCTCGGGCCGAGGCGTCGGGTGCATAAGCTGGTCGTTGCCTCGGATAGCCTCTTCGAGCGGTCGTTCGGCCCAAGCCGTCTCTTCCTTTATGTACGGGATAAGAGCTACGGCCTTTTCAGTATTGGCGAAAATGACGGAAATTCCGTGACTGGGATCAAGACCAGAAGCGTCAACGTCAATCCCCCAGAAATCACCGATGGTAAAGTCCCCAGGACGTTCACCGCCGGCATAAGGGCACCGGTAACAGCTCTCGCGATAAACGTCACCAGAAAGAAAACGCCTGTAATAGAACGAAATCTCTGGGGAAAACGGCCTTTCCCTCGTGACAAGCCTATGAAAAACAGGGGTAGTAGTAGTAGTAGTACCGCCTCCGCAGCCCCAACCCTCACGCTTGTCGCGAAATCTGACACTATCCAACCGACTGCCAGCGAACTCCCACTTAAGACAGTCACTAAAAAATGGCTGGCTCGAAACTCCGTGGCACACGATATCCACCGTAAGCAGCCTATCCTGAGGGCCACCCAAAAACGCAAGCAGCCCATCCACCTGGCAAGGCGTTCCACTAAAGAGAACGTCGCGCCCAGCCTTCAAATCATCCCTAACGAGCGACATGGAGTCACCCATATCGCTCTGAACGTACTTTGACCCTCGAAGGGCCGCAATACCGTCGAGGTTATCAACACGCACGCAGGCAACATGTAAACCCTCGTCGAAAGCATGCCCGTATACAGTGCCCCCGTGCGAAATAACCTTTCTAGCCAAAACGGAAAAGGCGCCACCAGAAGAAGAGAGCATGAGCTCATCCTTGTCCGCATCAACCGCAGCAAGGCAGGTCTTGTCTAGATTCGTCATACACCAGCCCTCGCGGAAACACCGAAAACACCGTCAAGGAAAGCCTTGGCCTCGCCGGAGAATTCTCCCTTTTTAGTCCTGACAGAATCCCAATCAATCGGCTCTGCGGCTATATGCATAGGATCGCAGCCCTCGGCAACGCGCCTGTCGGCAAGGCCAAAGTCAGCTAGCACGTCCTTAAGGCGAACCGAGAATTTTGGCGGGTCAAACACAATCATGGGATGCTCAAATAGGAGCGAGAAGCAAGTACCATGGAAAGAGTCTGTCACCACATACGATGCATCGCGGAACAGGGCAACCCATTCCTCCGGCTTAGGAAGGCAGACGCCCTCCAAACCCTCTGGAGCACGCTTCAGAGGGTTAAACGTCACGATACGGGCTCTTATCCCCTCATGCTTAGCAAGCTTGCGGGCGAAAGCGCACATCTCGGGATTCTCGTTAAGCATATAAACAAGTACATAATTCTCATTCGAGGCCGGTACGCGCGCGGCAAGCTCATGCCATAGTTCCGGCCGGCATAGCAGCACGGGGTCTTTTAACGCAGTACCGCTAAGCCCCATCCCTTCCAAAATGGACACGCTCGAACTCTCGCGAACCGAGATGGCTTCAAACTGAGAAAGCAATGGCTTTGTGATCTCGGATTCCTCTGAGCTGAGACTGGGGCGACCGAAACTCGCCGAGAAGGATATTTTCCTGTAAACCTCTGGAACATTTGCTAAGAAATACACGGGATCGATGCCATAGTTGCACTCGATGTTCCAGGTCTGGTCACTGCCGACGCAGTAAACAGCATTCGGGTCAAGCCCCTCCCCCTTTGAGAGATACGGAGTCGACGAGCAGAGCTCGAGTTCGCGCTCGACGAAAGAGCGAAACAGCTTTGAAGCTTTATGTCGAACGGGAGCGTTTGCGACGAGGCGCGCAAGCCTCTCGGGAACGCTTCGGTTGCCATTACCCATATAAGACATTATCCAACCCTTGGTCGTCCAGTGCGGGCGACAATAATCGATAAATATGGGACGTCCGTAGGGAGAAAGCGCATCTCGAGTGGCCACAGCCTGAAGAACGGTTCCATAATTGTGCGAATCGATAATTGTTGACACATAAATTGCTGTTTGAGATGTAGATGACATTAGGCCTTAAACTCCTTTAGCTTTGCGATGATTGCCCTGCGGCATAGAAGCGCTGTGGCAGCAGCGACGCCAAAAACGGCGTAGCGAATGATGGGATGAGGATAAAGAAGGGGAAGAACGAGGGAGATGCCAACGAAAATGAAGGAAAGGCCCCAAATTGAAATCCCATTGAGCGCGGATGCACCTGTTTTGTCGCGAGTAACACGCTGCGAAAACTCGTAATGTACAGCTCCAAGCGCTATATAGCAAGCCAGTGTCGTATATCCAGCAGCACGATAACCAAACATGGGAATAAACGCAGCATTTAGTCCAAGGTTGAGCACCGCTGCGAGCACGGAAGCAATTGCGGCAAGACCAGTTTTCTCGTAATAAAACTCAATGTTTGAACAATAGGAATACATGAACATAAAGAAAACGCTGGCAGCGATAACAGGAACCAAAGTCATGGCCTCGCTATACTCACCTGGAGCGAGAATCCCCACAACCTCAGGTGCCAGGATATCAACGAAAATCACGGTTAGAGCCAAAGCGCCTAATAGAGAAACGCTCATTCTGTCAATCCTCTTCAACTCCTTTGCTTCCAGCGTTCGATATAGCCACGGTACGACAGTAGAATTAAGAGAATTAGTCAGAAGCGTCATGAGCATGCCCACGGAGTATGCGATGCTGTAGACGCCCGCATCGGCCGCGGAGCACATATTCGCAATCATTATGCGATCGCTGGAACTAAGCACTACCTGCGAAAGATAGTGGGGAAGCAAAGGAATGTTAAATAGGAGAGTAAACTTCCAGTATTCCCATTTATAAAGCATCTTGCTGCGTTTAAGCATGCTACCGCCAAGAACGATGGCGAAAGCGGCCTCAACGAGCACGAAAGACAGGATACGAGCTAAAACTTTGTCGCTAGCCATAACGACGAAGAAAACACCCAGAGCCGGTACGGCAACAGAGAGGACGAGCGATGCGGGAACGAGCTTTCGATATTCGTAGTCGAACTTCATCCTCGACACCCAAATATCGTAAACGCCTTTAACGACGACCTCAACAAACAGCAGCGACACGAGCGTAAGCGGCATGCCCGTAAGTGCGACTACATTGCCAGAAAGAACTCGGGAGAGGATAATCCAAAGAATACCCAACGTGAGTACAAGACCTGTAACGGAAGTAGTATAGCCTTCGCGATCATCCTTAAATTTAATCATTCCGTTATTAAAACCACCGTAGGTAACGCCAAGCGTCGCTAGGTAAGTCGCAACCATTTCCCAGCTCTGATAAACACTTACCGAGCCATAGTCCGCCGTGCTCAAAAGACGAGTGAAAATCGGAACAGTAATGAACGATAGGCCGCGTTGCAAGAAACTGCAGAACGTAATCCAAAGAGTCGCCTTTTTAACTTTCGAGAGATCGTTGTACCTCTCTATTGCACTTTTAATTTGAGTGTCAAAACGAGTTGCCACCAAACCACCACCACTATTCAAATCAACCGAATATCTCTTCAAGACGCTCAATAAAGTCTTCATGTGAAGCAAATTCAGGCTTAAGCTGAATGAATCTCGCAAACTAAGTTCGCGCGTACCTTGCAATTCCATTACAGAATCGAATGAAGAGTCGCTCAGGCCACCCTCTGTCCGCGGCTCGAAAAGCCAGAAGAACTCGGAGAGCATCTCCTTCGGAGGTACCCCTCCCCGATTACACTCTGGCGATATCCTCCTCCAACAGCCATAAAAATTTGCCCCCTCAACGACCTGCGGTATGCGGCGCTTTTCAAGAAAAGCGAAAAGGCGCCAAAGACAATGGGCAACGTCCGACAAACCCTTGAGATTGAAGCACAATCTCCATCTCTCATCTTCTGGTAGAACCTGGGAATGCAACAACAGTTGATGTATGAGGAGAGCATATTCAGAATTGAGGAGACACTGCAGGCAACGCTGTAGAAGGCCTTGAATGAGGCTCCACAGAAGCCGGCAATCATAATCCTGTCGGACGAACTCAAGACTGTCATGGACAGATAATGTGGGATGAGAGCAATGTTCTGAGTTAGCACGTATTCCCCGTATTCAAGGAAACAATCTCATATCTTTTTGCAAAATGCTCGCGTAGATAGTAATGCCGACAAAGACATTGATAAGAGCTAGAAAAACGGCTCAGGCGCAAACCTTATCTTCGAGCATGACGAAGCCAACGACGCCCAAAGTTGACGATGCGGCAGCTGACAAAATTGTGAGGGCGGTAAGGACCACGTAACGATAGAAGAACCGTTCTTTGATCGACCGCAGCGCAAGAGGCTGATTAAAGCAACACTGCACATCCATCACACTGTGCTTTGGAGAGATATCGAGATGCTATCAATAGCCAGAACGTACTTATACATTCTAAGAGCTTCGGGACCTTAAATCACTATTAGAACTATAAGAATGGTTTTTAGCCTAACGTATGCCTAATAAACGAAGGCATACGTTATAGGGCGCTGAGGAAGCCTAAGGATCATAGATTATTCTCTTAGCTAGATTTTAAATAGCATTTCGGGCTCCTCTCTGTCTTTGCCCAAGATCCACCATTGTCCTGATTAACGGTATAGACTTTGTTTTTAGAGCAAGGAAAAACACCGCTTGCTTAATCGACAGCTTCCACCAGGGATAACCGCGGGTTGCGTAAGAAAGATAATCTGAGTTCAGAACCTTAGCAGCCAGACTTGAACTTAACGATGGCTCTAATTCACGGGAATAGATTCCCGACAGCATCCCCCTCGAGCAATCAATCACCCTCCTTCGGAACCTAATATCTGATTCCTCAAACAAGCGCGCATCAGCGACGCCTTTATCTATCTTTAGCCTAGACGCGACGGCATCAAACAACTCGTAATATTCATCAATTGTTCTTGACTTGAAGGTGCTAGTAATAGACGGCTGGTCGTCCTTACGATAGTTATAAAAGATATCCGCAACGCATGCGACGATAGAAGCATGACAAAGATAGTCAAGGTTAAAGACAATGTCTTCAGAACGGACACGCTCAAAGGAAACGCCTTGCTCCCTGAAAATGGAGGCGCGATAAATCGCAGGGCAAACAGAGACCTGCATTGGTTCCATAGGCACTCTTGCCGGTCTCGCTCCATAGAAGGTTGTGCGAAACCAGCTGGTCTCTTTCTTGCCCCTAAAGACTCTGTCTCCGTACGGCACGGGAAACCGATCTGCAACATCACCATGAGTTACGGTTTTCATCCCTGAGAAAACTGCATCCGCTCCGGTTTCTTCCGCTTTCTTATAGAGAACCTCATACATCGTTGAATCGACCCAATCATCGCCGTCAACGAAACCAATGTAGACGCCTAATGAGGCGTCTATGCCGCTATTTCTTGCAGGCCCTAGTCCGCCGTTCCTTCTGTGGACGCAAGTAATATTGGAATGTAGTGCGGCATACTCATCAGCAAGACGCCCAGAACCGTCGGGCGAACCATCGTCTACGAGAACGATTTGCAAGCGCCCGCCTAAAGACTGAGCAAGAAGGCTGTCAACACACTTTGGCATGAATTCAGACACGTTATATAAGGGCACAACTACAGATACGTCATAGAAGGGTTCGTCCGCAATCATCGGAATTTCAGAGCTCCCTTTCCGCAAATCATCGGTAGGGCCAGGCAAACGGCCCACAGAATGGCAGCGTATGAACGAGCGCTGCCATTATAGAAGAGGTTGATCGCAATCATCGCTCCAGCCCCGAGAGAAAAAACGAGCGTCCATGGCCGCACAGAAATCTTGGAATACCTTCGTAAGGCGACACCGATTGGATACATGAGTATAGCCAGATATAAAAAAATGCCAAGATAGCCGTTTTGCAGATATATCACCGCAATTGGAGAGTAATAGTACTTAAGCCAACCGTAAGCAAAATAAAAGGGGCTGCAAAACTGCGGAATCGAAGACATGGTCGCAGAGCCGAAGCCGAAGCCTATGAGTTTATCTGTCGCGTCTCCTGTATTAAAGAAAAGAGAGTCAATCTGGGGAATAGGCGCACTTCTAGAGATGCCGTAGCCACTTGTTGCGACGTTCTCACCGCTATCATAGGCTTCAAGCTCATCTAGATCAAATAGCATTTCGTAAGAATCCGGGAAATAAGTGGCGAGGGCCGAAAGGCCTACAACAAATGCGGCTAAGAAGACGCCAAGTAGAACTAGCGCTTTGAAGTTCTTCTTTCCGCCGAGAAATGAAATTACAAGGATAATAGCAGCTTCGAAATAGAAAAACTTGATCTCGGCAAGCGTCGCGATGAAAAACGAACTGAGCAATGTGAGCATAAGAGATGGAAGAGAAACCCTCTTCTCGGACCCCAAGAACCCACTACAGGCAAACACGCACACCACGACGAGATAGATGTTCAGCATCATATTACTGCCAGCGGTGATACCAAACAGCCCACCGCAGCTGTCGTCGGTAAGATGTAAAAGAAAGTACTCAACGAAGGCAAAAACAAAGTTGAGCGGCTGGAGCCGGAAGAGAAAGCTCAACACTTCATCGACATCTTCATATGTCCAATACGCAAGAGTAAGAACAATGAAAAGGGGGATGCGAAGCTGCTGAAGGAGTTCCCATCCTATACAGAGAGGAGAGGTGAGAGAGCCGACGCCAGTGACGACGGCAAACAACACATAGCACACAAGGAGCATCGCATAGCCATGGTAAGAGCTGAGTCCGGACGATACCTTTCTTAGCCCAAGGACAAGCAGTAGGACGTTGACGACATCCAAGCAATAGACAATCGCAGAAGGCATCAGTCCGGCGTTAGTAAAAAACTGCAAGACAATTAGGGCCACGACTTCAAGTTTAAGTAAGGCGGCCACATCGAGTTTAGTGTATAAAATAGCTGGATAGCGACCGCGACTCGAAAGGTCATTAGCACTTTGCACGGCTGTCTCCTGATTCAAGGCAGTCATCGTATATTTCCGTCAGCTTTTTCATATAAGGCTTCATTGAAAAGCGAGAAACCACGGTATCCCGCCCGGCGGCAGCCAGTCGAAGGGCAAGCCCTTCGTCCTCGACGCATCGGATAATCGCACTCGCGAGACCTTCCTCATCGTCCGGGTCGACCAGAAGCCCATTAACCCCATCATCGATGACGTCAGGTATACCCCCCACTCTCGTGGCAATTACAGCGGAACCGCTTGCCATTGCCTCCAACATTGCCATCGGAAGCCCCTCAGCGCGCGAGGGCAAGACAAACATTAAGCACTCCTTGGCAAGCTTTTCCTTTTGCTCGTCGTTCGCCCAGCCCACAAAAGTGATATGGTTCGCAATGCGAGCATCATCGGCCATTGCGCGATACTTATCGATAAAGTCGCCGCCGCCAGCGATGTACAAGTGGGAATTGGGCAAGTGATCAACAACAGCCGTCATTGCCCTAAGAAGGGTGTCTACACCCTTCTTAGGGCATAAAAGCCCCAAGAAGTATATTTTTAAAACATCTTTAGTGTCAGAAACACGCTTGGGTATGGGAACAGCATTCTCCAACACAGATATATTCGCTCCCGGAAAAAGGCGCGAGAACACCTTCTCCCAATCGTTCGAGAGGGCCACCACACGGGCGGCATGCTCAAATAGCCAAGCAACTTTATCTCTATTGCGTGCAGTCATCCTATCAAGCTGTTCCTCAAAGTCCCCTTCGTGAATATGCAACACATATGGAACCTTGCGCTTATATGCCATCCGACAAATAAGGTACTTGCGAAGATAGCTTGTTCCAAGAGCCATATGGATATGACAGAGGTCATGAGTATCCAGTTCTTTATTTATGACGGCGAGAGACCTTGCAAAGGTCAAGACCTTTAGGGGAGCCGCCTCATCCTTCGTCGTTGCAATGAAATTAATGCAATAGGGAGTGTCGGTCGCCCCATCGAGAATGTTCCTTTCCACGGTTGCTACGCCACCCCAAGCATCGAGCGACGGACCGACCATAAGGATTCTCCGACCCTCTTTACCACACTTGATCGAATCGTTGATCACCAGTAACAACCGCCCTCAACTTTAAAAGCCCCAGCTGGCTTCTCGTTTTCACTTGGACGAGTCCAGCTCTGGTTATAAAGCTCTTTCGAAATCTCCTTGAGATCCCAGCGTTTTCCTTTAATTCCAAATAACATCTGGGTCGCTCCACCAAGATGAATCGCTTGTTTTCCAATTGCTTTGACGAAAGCAGCCAAAGGAAAGCCGTACGCCCCGCAGCCGATTATGCAAACATCGAATGCTTCCGTCGCAATAGTGTTCTTGAGGAAGTCAAGCGCCTCAAACCAATTCTCAAACCTGCCGTCTACAGTGCCGGCAATAGTCTGCGGAGGGATAATCGTTTTTAATTCGAAATCCGGAAGCACATCAGGATTGGCGAATAACTCTCCACGCCTTGCGTACTGCTTCTCGATTGTAGAAGCGAAAGGATGCACAACGAGCACTGTTTTTCCCTCCAGTGCTCTAGACCAAGGCGCCGCCTGGTACCGATACGGTTCCAGGTTCTCGAGATAGGTCGTTATAACCCCGTAGGGGCAAATCTCTTCCAGCAGATACTCCTGCATAAAAGAATCCCAGTACGCTAACGAGTCCAGTGACCCAGCGGACTCGACCATGATATCACCAAAGCGCCTAACGCTCTCATCGTTCGAAGGGAAAAGCCCTGGACCCATCGCCATTCGCTTCTGTACATAACGAGGAATAACTCTGTCGTAACCGCGATCAACACCTAAAGACCAAGCCGTCGCTCGAGCCTCCTGGCTCCCAAAGCGGGCAACCATTAAAGGCTTGCCATCGATTAGCCGATCGAAAAGCCATTTATTGTATACATCGATGGACAGAGACGTGTTGGGAAGATATTCTTTCTTTCCCAGCTTGTAAGCAATGCGACGGCCGCAATAGAGCAGCTGCATCGAACGATATTTTATGAGTCCATTCATGCTTTATCCTTTTAGCCGCGAACCTAGGCAGCGAGCAGGAACCCCCCCCCAGATTGAATATTCAGGCTCAACATTTTTGGTTACGACGGCACCGGCGGCAATAACGGAATGATCAGAGACGTGGACACCCTTTAGAATCGTCACTCCACTGCCCATCCACACGTCATTACCGATAACGACATCCTGGTCGTTATCGGGGAGCTTGTCCTCATCGGAAAGTTCCATCATGGGGCGATCGAGGATGTCGGTGCGGTGATCGCCGGTGATAACGGTAAGGTTGGGTCCGCTCATGACATAGTTGCCGATGCGAATTTTCGCTCGGGTCGTGAGCAGCGTTGTTCCAGGGCCTAGGTACACGTCATGGCCCATGTAGATATTGCCCGCTCCGGCGATCTCGCTGCGGCGGCCGAGAGTCACATTCTCGCCGCATGCAGCAAAGGAGCGGCGCAATGAGGGCATTAGAAGAAGCTTGTTATAGGCACGTGAGACACCGTCGAGAATCTTGTAGACGAGACCCATGGCTAAGCCTTCCTCCACACCATCTTGTCCACGACGCCGGTATAGCTCTGGATGATCTTGACCACCTTGGTGGACACGGTCTCGTCGGCGTAGTCGGGCACGGGGGCCTCGGGAAGCGACCCTTCGGCGTCGAGCTCGACGGCGGTGCGGACGGCCTGCAGCAGGCCGCGCTCGGAGATGCCGGCCAGCGTGAAGCAGGCCTTGTCCAGGGCCTCCGGGCGCTCGGTGGAGGTGCGGATGCACACCGCCGGGAACGGGCGGCCGACGCTCGCGAAGAAGCTGGACTCCTCGGGCAGGGTGCCGGAGTCGGAGACCACGGCGAAGGCGTTCATCTGCAGGCAGTTGTAGTCGTGGAAGCCCATGGGCT
>ERZ1035014.363-NODE-363-length-21334-cov-4.789887_pt1 | contig 21334 bp, 30 predicted proteins | sample MGYA00520620_ERZ1035014 | MGnify/ENA primary metagenome ERZ1035014 (study PRJEB33766, sample SAMN09781744) | gut metagenome | biome: gut microbiome | host: Homo sapiens | place: Madagascar | study: EMG produced TPA metagenomics assembly of the PRJNA485056 data set...
TTGCTTTGCTCCCGTCTCTGAGCGGAGAACAGATAAATTCAATGTTAAACGTTTTTCCCTTGCTCGTTTCGATTTTCATGGTCAACCGCCTCCTTCAGTTCTTTGATGGTTTTTCGTGTGATCTGGATTGCAGCGAGCAGGTTGTTTAGGTTCTTCTCGCCTTTGGTTTCCACCGATTCAAGCAGTAATCCGACGTTGCCAAGCTGCAAAATGATGTCTTCCACGGTCATTTTCCTCACTCCCAAGATACATAGTACATTTTCTCCGTGCTCACGCCGGAACACTCGTAAAATTCAATGCTCGACGTGCCGGACGGGGCTTTTGCATATCGCTTTGTTCGGCTTACACCTGTCACAACGGTCTTTTGTACTAAGGACAACCCGCTCCCGTTGACCGTCAAGTGGCTGCACTCAAAATTTGATGCGCTTAAAGCCCGCACATATAGATTGTCAGATATGCCGCTTTCAAAGTTGGAAAACTCCGTCTTCATCTGGTTGGCCGTAACATATCCATCCAGTGTGATCTTGTCCGCCTTTAGTTCGATTTCGCTGTTTAGTCCGTCGATGCTGATCTCAGCGGCAGAAATTCGGTTTCCCTGCTCATCTGTTACTTCTGCAACCTGCGTAATTTTGCTGTTTGCGCCGTCGATTGCAATTTCAGCGCTGCTAACTCTCTTACCAAGCGCGTCCGTTACGGATGAATCCGCTTTCAGCTCAATTTCGCTGTTCAAGCCGTCGATCTTGACTTCTGCGGACTTGATATCCCCTTCTGCTGTTTCGACGCGCCCGACAAGGCCAATCTGCCCGTCTGCGCCGTTCAGCGTGATCTCCGCCGACGATAGACGTTCTCCTATGTCCGTAACCGTCTTTGCATCGGCTTTCATGTTGATCAGACCGCCCCCGGCGGCGGTTGCAGAGATGGCGGCGTTCACGTCCTCAATCTTGTTGTGCCGACCGACAAGCATTGATACAAGGCCGCCGTTGTCGCTCGATGCGGTAATCAAGGCGTTAATCGTCTCAACGTCTCCCGCCCAATTTCCCGTGATTGCTCGCTTTGTCGCGTACAGGTCGGCGTGATTCGCCTCAATCTTCACGCCTGCTTCCCTTTTCCAAGATTCTGTTGCGGAAGAGAAGTCGTCATAGTCACGTAGCAAGCCAAGCAAAGTGTTTCTTGAAATGCCCGTTCCTTTAGACGTTCCGCCGCCGATATACTTTTTTGTACTGTTCTGTGACGAACCGCCTGTAACGGTATTATCCAGTCGCACGAGGTCTTCCGCTGTGTCGCGGATGTTGCTTGCTAGCGTCAGCCTTACGCCGCGCGGGTCGCCGTAAATGTCGGTGATGCTGCGCACAAGGATTCGCTCTTCCATTTTCACGCCGTAGTCTGGGAGTGCGAGCCGGAAAAGCCGGCCGATTCGGAAGGAATCGAGGCTTTCCCCTGTCGCGGTCGCCAAATCAACGCCGTTAATCTCAATACTGATTCGCGGGTTTTTGTGGTCTTCGAGGTATTGTATAATGTAGCTTTTCAAGCTCTCAGCGGTCACGCCTTCTCCGGCGGTGATCGTCTTCGTGATGATGCCCCATGTGCCGACGGTCGGACCGTCGATGTAGTGCGGCTCTGGGAGGCTCTTGCAGTAAATCCGCGTGCAGAACTCGTCATCGGATATCGAGACGCTGACGCTTTCGAGGTTTCGGCTCAGCCGCCCCTCACAACTCGCGATTGTTTCGACCGATACGACGTTCACCCGCCACGGGAAGCCGTGTGTATCGTCAAATTCGAGCGCGTAGCCGTCTTTCTCGTCGCCGACCACTTCCGTCATTGCCGACAGGATGTTGTTGCAGTCATACGCATATTCGATGCTCGCGCTTTTCGCGCACGCGCCGAGAACCCAAGGCTTTCGACCATTTATGAGCGTCGTCTGGTTTGCCAGCATCGCCGTCAGCACTTCGGCGCATGTTCCGCTGTACTTCCCCTCGCCGGGAATGATCGCATCGCCGAGAATCGCCGCGCTGTGCTCTAGGTCAACGTCGCCTGTGATGACATAGCACTCAGACGCGCCAGAAACTCGGTAGAAGCCCGCGCTTCCGTCGATGGTATAAAGCTCTACCCATGCATGGAAAGGCGCTCCCTCGCCCGGAGGAAGCGTCATGGAAGCATCATGCGGCGGTACAAGCCGCTCATTGATGGACAGCGTAACGGGATGGAGGCGGCACACCTCGCGGAGCTGCGCGTCAAGAAGACGCGGAAGCCTTACGCTCATGTGTAATACCCCCTCACGCAGAATCTCGTCTTTGCTTTTCCGTCCGTGGAGACGGACAGCTTGCCAAACTTCCCGGCTTCAAGCCGCAGTTCGTCGCTTGATTCTGCCGTCCGCTTGCTCAGCACGCTTTCGCCCCCGATTCGCGCATAAAAAACGCCGTGCTCGTCCGTGCCGACTTCCAGCGCCGAGCCGGAAGGGAGCGAAAGCCCGGAGAAGTGCAGCACGGTTTGTCCGGCTTTCAGGTCTACGGCCGTGATCGCGCCCGTTCCGGCGTTTGTCACGCTTGCCCACACGCGGGAATCGTCCGCAAAGCCCGGCGCAATCATTTGAGCCTCGCCGTTCCCGTCAACCGTTGCGTTTCGCGGGTATTCGCTTTCCCAGAAGGGGATTTCAAAAGCCGTGAACGTCGCCGTCAGGCTGTTTGTCCAGCGCAATGCGGAGAAGTTCGGCAGGGTCTCGCAGATGACGTGCAGCCGCCTTTCAGGCCGGTCATTCGTCGTCAGAACGCCGCCGAGAATCGCCCACTCCGTCACTTTCTCCGCGATGAGGGCGCGGCGAACGGTGTTCTGCTCGTGGATTTCAAATTTCACCTCGACGCTCAGGCTGTTCGTCGTGCGCTTCGTGATTCGCTGCCCGCTTCGCCCTGCAAGCGGTGTCGTCACAAGATCGCGCACAGGCGAAACGGTGCTCACGTCAAGCACATAGATTGCCGGGTCGATGCTCGACAAATCAATGCCGTTCAGTCGGCAGGCGTATCTCGTCATCATACGTTTGCATACCTCATAGCTCTTGCGCCCTTTGCGATGTTGCGGCTCACGCGCTGCGTCACAAGATCGCCCACTCTGTCCGCGCCCATGTACACGCCCACGCCGTCAAGCGCTTCGCGCACAGCGACGGCGACGGCTTGGCTGATGCTTTCCGCGCTGATACCACCGACGTTTCCGGCGCGGTAGGCCGTCGCGTCTGCGCGGTTCAGGACGGCTTCACCTGCATGTAGGATTGCCGGAAAGTCATTATATGGCACATAGTTAAGGCCGGTTGCCTTGCGCGGAGTTCCCGTATTGTGCCAGTTATTCCCGTATGGATTATTGGGGTTGCTGTCTCTCTTTTCGGTGTCCAGTCCCAAAAAGGTCTGAACCTTTTCGATGGCCGTTCCGGCCTTGGAAATCACGTTGTCAAACCATCCCGAAATACTCTCAAGGATTCCGCTGATCGGGTCAGAGAAGGTAGCGTTAAAGAAATTGGCTGCGTTATTCAGCGCATCGTGCGCCCAGTCATAAACAGATTTAAAAGCGTCAGCCACGCTTTGGACGATATCCGTAAGGCTAACGTCAAACTGTTTCTTGAAGAAATCGTCAACTGCCGTCAGCGCGTTGCTCGCCATGGTTTGAATGGATTCAAACCATCCGGCAATCCCGGACACGATATTTGTCAGCGCGTCGGCAACCTCCGTCCCGAAGAAGTCCTTTACCGCTTCCAGCGCTTTTCCGGCCCATTCTTTAATATCTTTCCAGTGAGTGACAATCGCTCCAACCGCCAAGCCAACAAGGACAAGAGGCGATTTCATGGCAATCCACGCAGTAACAATGCCGCCGAGAACAACCGCCGCCGTTTGAAAGAGGGGATCATCAACAAAGGCGCTGAAATCCTTAAGAAATTCCTCTACGTTTTCGGCCGTCTCCTTGTCAAAGCCATTGAAAAGCAGCGTCAAGAAGTCCAAAACGCCCGTGAAAACCATGCCTGCAATGTTGCCAAACGAGCTGGCAATATCAAAGAGCGCCTGCGCGGTGTCGCTCGGCTCTACTTCGCCGCTGCTCCACGCCAGAATCTCGTCTAGCAGATCAATAACGCCGTCAAAGCCATATCCGGCCATATCGCCGAGGCTTGATGCAAGCATACCAAGACGCATCTGCACGGTTTCATCAGATAGAAACTCGCTTAGCTTTTTCACGACTGGCGTTAGCGATTCGTAAAACGGAGCGCCAATAACGGACAGAACGTCTTTCCAGACGCGCTGCAAGTTTCCGACGACGTTCACCCAGCCGTCCATTTCACGTGCTGCTTGGCCGGTTGCGCCGCTCTGGTCATAGATTTCTTGCGCAACGTTGAGCATGAGGTTCTGTTTCTGTGCTTCGGTCAGATTCGTCCATTTTTTGCCGTACAGCTCGACAGCTTTAGAGTTTCGCTGGCTTTCCGATGTGAATAGACCAATGGCGTCGCCCGCCTCGGTATTGCCACGCAGGAAAGAGCGCAAGCGCACGTCGGCGTCCTCAAGGCTGATGTCGTAGTACGCCGCCGCGTCAGCAGCGATGCGGGTATACTCGTCCATCATCGAGAGCGCCCCCGCCGCGTCAATGCCTGCACCCTTGAACTGGCTGAACGCCTTGGTGCCGACCTGCTGCAAGCGCGTTGCAAGGATGCCCGTGTCATTGCTGACGCTGGCGAGAACGCCGTTCGCGGCTTCCTCGATGCCTTCAAAGGTCGCTGAAAACTGTGCCTTTTCTGCCGCCACATCGGCGGCGGCTGTGACCGCATCCTTTGCAAAGTCCGCAATCGTCGAGAATGCGCGCTTTACGCCGTCCGCAATCAACTGCGCCTTTGCAACCATCCACGTATCGAGCTTTTCAAAGCCCTGCTTTGCGCCCTTGATGCCCTGCTCGTACTCCTTCGAATCCAGCCCGATCTTGGCCACAAGCGTAAATAAATCCATGCTTTACCCCTCCCCTCTTGCTTTTTTCCTTCTCTCGTGCTCGGCAATCAAGTCATCAATGATCTCTTGACCCGTTCGGTTGTCCTGCTCCACCAGCCCGACAAACTCCTCATAGCTCACGGGTTCGCTTCCCATCGCCTGACAGATGGCGGAAAGCATCTTCGCGCTGTACACGTCTCCCAGCCACTTTTGGCGATCATCTGCCAAAAGATCGGAGAGTGCTGCGATTGTCGGCGGTGCTCCGTGCCTGTAAATCGCCGCCGTTACAGCTTTCCGACCGTATGCACGGACGACGTAAAAAAATCCATCAGGTCGGGGTCTGCGAGTGCGTTTTTCAGTTCCTTGATCGTCTGTACGCCCTTCTGACTGCGGATTTCATCAACGGTTTTGTCGTTGATTGCCGCCAGAATGGCGAACGTGTCCTCCCGATGATCGCCCAGCAGCAGAGGAACGAACTTGCCGATCATCATAGAGGCCTGCTGGATGTTGTTCATGCTGTTTTTGCTCAAATTGGCGATTTCCTGAAAAGCCGCCGTCGTCTTCTCGTCAAAGCCGATCCTCTCAAGCGGTTCTGCGATTTTGCAAAGACAGACAGACAGCTCTTCGCCGTTCATTTCCGAAATTTTCATCTTTTCACCTCAAAAAAAAGAAAAACGCCGAAAGCAAAGCCCCCGGCGTGTTGTTACTGCGCCGCTTCGTCGAAGAAGTAGATCGCGCAAGGCGCGTACTCGTTGTTCTCCACGGTGTCCTGATAAGCGTGGAACTCGACCGGGAGTGTACCTTCGCCCTTGTCGCTGAAAGTCAGCGTCACGCCCGTGTTGTTCAGCGCGTTGTCAAGCGCGATGGCGACAAGTCCCTTGGACGTGTTGCCGAACCAGACGAGATTCTGAATATAGTCGCCGTCTTCGATGTTGGTTCGCAGTTTGATTGTGGTCTTTTTTCCGGTCGTGAAAGACTTATCCTCGGTCTTCTCAGCCGTGCCAAGCGCAAGCGTGAAGTTATCCGGCGTGATCTCCATAAGCGTCGCGGTCAGCTTGATATCCCAGGTATCAATAACCGTGCTGCCCTTGAACTCATACCGCTTGCCGTCCGCTTCGATGCTGCGCATGGTTGGCGTTGCGGTAAATGTGCCGCCGCCTCGCGTCGCACCCAGCGCCTTTGTGCCGTCCTTAACGGCGGCGAAAAGTGCTTCTTCGAGCGCGCTGTATTCGGTATAGGTGCTCAGGTCAAAATTTTTGAGAAAAGCGCCCGCGTTGAGCTGCAACCGCTCAAACGTCTGCGGTCTGACAGCCGTTACAGGTTTGCCCATTTATATCACCTCGATTGATACGAATTGATTTGAAAATTGAGATACGCGACTTTGATTTCCGGGTTTGCGATGGGCTGATACTGCACCAGCGGGTCAGCGGGGCGAATGGCAACGTAGCCGTTTAAGGTTGGAAGCATAACCAGCTCACCCACCGCCTTTGTGATCTCGTCAACCTTGGCGCATATGCCCTTGTAGCTCTCCGACCGATACCACACACGCGCCTGATGGCTTGCGGCGTTTCGCCAGTCCGGCTCAATGACGGTATAGGTGATGTATGGGAGTGCCGCGTTCTCCGGCACGTTGCTTTCCGGGTATGCGTCAAGGCCGAATCCGGAATAAAAGCTGTATAGCGCCTTTGCCGTCTCGGTCATGTCGGAAGCTCCCACCTCTCAGCCGTCACTTGCTCAAAGTCGAACGTCGCCACATCGGGCGGTCTGCTGTCGGTGTAGTCGCTTGTCACGCGGAAGATTGCCCCGTCAGAGACGCGGCGGAAAACCTCGTGATACTCAAGCGCAACGCCCCGCGCCGTCGTGATGGTGTAGACGCTGGAAACGCCCTGCTTCTCAGCGGTACGCGCTTGCAAGCTCTGATCTTTGACAATCGCCGCGTCGAACTCGTCACCGTCCGCCCAGCTCGTTTCAAAGCCACCCAGCCCGTCAGGGACGCGCTTTTTTTCCAGCATCACGCACGGCTGGGAAAATTTCTCGATCAGCTCTGCGTTAATCATCGCTTATCCTCCGATAAGGGGCAAGGCGGGAGGCGAAAGCCCCCTGCCAGCCCGTCGGCGCACCAGTCGTGCCGGATGCGCGGGAGTAACTGTAACCGCCAAAACTCTCGGAAATCTTGTCTGTCACCGGGTTCTTTTCCGTGTACGCGGCGATTTCTTCCGAAAGCTCTTTGACGCTTTTCGGGATTGCCAGCGCCCAGATTTCGCCCTCGAAGGTCTCATCTGCCAGCGTCTCGCCGTCCCGGTAGACGTGCAACCCGTCGGAAAACACACTGCCCCTGATGCGGTAATACTGTCCCGGTCTCAGAAAGTCAACGTCAGGGATGCCGGAAGCGATGGTGAACGTCCCAGCGTCACGCCTGACTGGAAACCAGTTATGCAGATACGTCAAAACCGCTTCAAGCATTGGCTTGCTCCGTTTCTGCGGCTTTGATCGCCGCCACGATATCCGCCTTGTTCATCGAGCTGCCGACACCCTCAACGCCCCTCTCGGCGGCATACGCCAGCAATTCAGCCTTTGTCATGCCGCCAAGATTGGCACTTTGAAGCGTAGGCGTTTCGGACAGCTCCGTTATTCCCCCGTCACAGACGCGATATACAGGCTGTTCGGATTGTAAAGCACCGGCATAAAGAGCGCGCTTGCCTTCGTCCACAGCACCGCCGGGTCCTGCTCCATCCACTGTGAAACGTAGACATACGGGCTTGCGCCGCTCGCACCGACCTGCATAAACGCGCCCGCGTCAGTCTCCGGCGGGTCACCCCACAGACCTTCGCCCAGACGGCCAGCAGGATTTGCCGCGAAGAGCGTGATCTTATCTTTCGGGTAGTAGCGCTTCGTCGTTCTGTTTGGGCGGCCATTCGTGCCGACGCCATTTTCGACCGCATAGGTCAAATCGTTTGCGATAACGCGCTGAATGCCAAACTCCTCATTGAGATAGGCATTGAAAGCGTCCGCGCGGACAAGCGCGCCAGCGCCAACGTTGCCGTTCACAGCCTTCTGAATCGCCGCATTGCTGCGCATTTTGGTGATGTTCGCCTTGCTGGTGTAAATGCCAGTCAGCGTCACACCATTGTCGGTTGCCTCATCGATCAGCGCTTGCAGCAGCTTCGGCACATTAGCGCTCTCGGACAGATCAAGCGTCTTGGAGGTCTGCCCGGACGGCACACCGTAATCAACGGTCAGGTCGAGGTTATTCTCCTTGATCGTTACCTTACCCGTTGCCAGCATCTCGTTCTTGGCAACCTTCGTGCGCGTCACGACCTGCTCCGACAGGTTGATGCCATCGCGGATGACATAATCGTACATGTCATTCTGTTGCACACCGCTTCGCAGAAGAGCGCGCATGCGCTCGGACTGATTGATTTTGACTTTAATCAGACCTTTTTCGATGTTGTGCGTATCGACCGGAACGCGGAAGGTCGTTCGTGCTTCGGTATCAAAGCCGTGGAACTGTGCCATGACGGGGATCTGATACTGCGCCGCGATGCTCTGCCAGTAGGCTACCAGATTTGCAGTTCGCGTGTCGCCGAACAGACCGTCAATCGGGTCGTTCGGGCGGGTAACCTGGAACGGGATGTTCAGCCAGTCTTTCTGCGGGATAAAACCCAGGATATTGTTTTCAAACATTTCAGCCATTTTCTTCACCTCTTTCAGTACGGGCGCGTGATCGCCGGGGCAGTGGCAACAAAGGTGATGCCTTTCAGCGCCGTCTTTGCAGCCGTATCAACCGCCGGAGAAATCTTGTCCTCATAGACAGCTCCGCGCGTAACGACAGACCCCGGCATGTCGCCGCTGGACACGTCCACATCCTCATACAGGATGCCGACCGCCGTTGTGTCATTCGCCGGGATGACAGACCCTGCCGGAACATACTTGCCGCCGTTTGTGGCGGTTTTGACGTTCTCGTGGTCTGCCTTGACCGTGCGAGTCTCCCGCGTTACGTCTTCGGGATGAACCAGAAAATAACCAGGCGCGTAAACCGCGCCGTTTTCAGCTTTGATAAAGCTCATTTTTTCGCTCCTTCTGCCGCGCCATAAATCGCGGCGTAATAATCCTTGGCAACCTGTGCCGCACGGCTGGATGCCCCGCCGCCGCCGTTGTTTTCGGGCGGATTATCCACATTCGCGCCGTGCGTATTGGTGTTTGGGATGAAATCCGCATAGTCGGTCTGGATGCCCTTCTTCACGCCGTCAGCGTCTTCCAGCTTGCCATCTTTGACCTTCACGGTGGAAAGATCAGTCAGACGAACGATGCTGTCAGCTCGCTTTCCAGTGATGCCCAGCGCGTTAAGCTGCTCCCGGTACAGTCGCTCGGCCAGTGCCGCCGATTCTTTGGCGTTCTGATCGTTCTTGTACTTCTCGAAAGCCGCATGCTCGCTGTCATACTTGCTTTTGTAGTCCTCTCCGCCGCCCTTTGCTTTCAGATCGTCCAACTCCCTCTGAACGCCTTCCAGCTTCTCAGCGTCGGCTTTGTAGCCCGCCATCTGGCTTTTCAGCCCGTCAACGGTTTCCGTGTGCGCCTCAACCACGCTGTCAACCTGTTCCTCGGTCAAACCAAGCGCCTTGAGAAATTTTCTCGTGAATGCCATGTTTACGCTCCTTTACTTCGGGGGCTGTTCTTCGCCCTTCGCTTTATATGCAAACGGCGGTACTTTGCCGTTTTTGCCAAAAGAAAAACCGCTGCTCTCAGCGGTGCTTGTCAATTTCTTTGTTTGCCTTTGCCCTGATTTTCTCGATCTTCCGCGCCAGTGCGCGTTGACCTTGCCTTGTGCCGGGCGCGGCTTCTCGCGCATGTTTGATCTCTTTTCGCGCTCCCCTGCGGATTTTCTCGCGCCTAAACCACTTGATAAGCCCCATTTTAACCTCCTGACAGCTCGTCTCGCATGATTTCCTTGTATTCTTCTCGGTGATCCTCGATTGCGGGTCTGATGTACGGTCTGGGTCTGACGTAGGATTTGCCAACGCCGCTTCCTCGCGTCGTTGTGAACTGCTCCCATTCAGGCGGTGCTTCAAAATACGGCCCGGTGCCCAGCTCGACATATGGGGCATATTCGACGTTGCTTCCCACGCTTACCGCGTCATCGTCAACCCTGTGCGTGATGCTGTTTCTTAAAGTTCCACCGATGTACCCTTTCTTTCCCGTGCTTTCAACCGTTCCGACGGGACACTTGTCTTTTGCGTATCGCTCGGCTTGCTGGCCGATGGTCTCAAGCGCCCGCGCCTTTGCGCGTTCCAGCTCTGCCAAAAACGCCGCGCTGTTGTCGATCAGATTTCCCGCCATTGTGCGCCTCCTTCCATCCCGCCCACTCCGCGTAGGTTTTAAACGGTATTGTTTCGCGGGTGATGTTATCGAGCCGCGTCGCATTTCGCGGCGGATACTTGGGATTGTACGACACGAGCGCACACCGGCAGTTGTACACGTTCGCGGGTCTTGCGTTCGGGTCGCCCGGACACATGATCTCGCCCAGCTCGCTTTGAAACGGCTTGTCTACGTCTACTCGCTGCCCGTCAAGCATGGCGTGAGAATGACGCGTATGGTTGTCCAGCGTCGCCCGCCACTCCTTTTGCAGCTTGATACCCAGCTTCGCCGCCTGATGATAGCTTTCGATTCTCCCCGCGTTCTGCGCGTAGGTCATCGCAGTTCTCGCATGTCGCCTTGCGCTGACCTCGTTCGCCGTCGTCACGCGCTGCAATCGCTTCACAACCGTCTCAAGCGGTTCGCCTTGGATGATGCCCTGCGTGATCTGCTGCGTGATCTGCGTATGATTCCATCGCTTGTCTACTGGTATATCCACCTTTGACGGCGGCAGAAGGTCGGGCTGGTCGCGGATAAGCTGCTTGACGGTCGATACGTCGTACAGCTCAAAGCCCATGTTTATCCGTGCGCCCTTTTCAAGCATATAGCTCGACCAGTTGGCATTATAGGCAAACGCTTCCGGGGCCGTGTCGTTGATGATCTGCATAGCAAGCTCGTTGCTATGCGTCAGCGTCTCCGTCAGGTTGGCGAGCATCTGCCGCCAGCGCTTCCCCTGAAACACTTGCCCCGCCAGCCAATCGCGGTAGGTTTCCGGCGTGATCTCTCCCGCTTCGAGCTGCGCACGGTACTTTTTGTCGTCCCTGCGGAACTTCGCAATGAACTTGTCAAGTTTGCGTTGAATATCGCTCGCCGCGTCGGTGTATACGTCACGGATGCGCCGCTCTAGCTCTTCGATCTGCTTGTCAGTCCATCGAACCGCCTGATCTGTCATTCATCATCACCAGCACCTTCTCCATCCTCGCGCACGAACCGCCCTTCCGTTTCCTCATCCAGCCGCGCCATGATCTCCGGCACTTTGTCGATGTAGATGTTCGGCAGATTTTCGAGGATCGTCTGTCTGTCAAGATACGTCGCTTCCAGCATCAGCATTTGTACCTGCTCAAGCTGGTTACTGATGCGGTTTCGCTTAAAAACGGGAACATCATCAATGCCGATCAGCCCCAGAATCGACCGAATGCAGGATTCGAGCTGATTTTCAAAGTCATCCGCGTTCTCGTCAAGTGGTTGATACGCGGAGTTGATCGCCGTCGCAGTCTGGTTAGACGCGGAAATCGCTTTGGTGTCAAACCCTCCGAAATCCTCGTAGATATCCTGCCTGATGGTCTGCAAATACGCCGTCCGCGCAGCATACGGTACGTCTTGCGTATACGGCTTGATACCGCCGCCATCGTGCGTATCTGCGACTGCGATATGCTGTAAGAGGATTTGGTCGCGGAATTTCTGCAAACTCTCGTCATCCATACCGCCGTAGTTTTCAAGAATCCAATAGATTTGCGCGCAGTCTTGCAAATCGTTTGCAAATCCAGACCGAATCAGATCATAGCTGTCAATGCTCTGCTGCAAACCGACAAGCGTCGATTGATGCAATCGACTTCCCCACAGCGGGACAATCGGCAAGCGACTGTAATTTTCCTCGGCGATAACCTCAGGCTCTGCATCGGCAGGCGCTTTCGAGACGGTCTGCTTGTACGCGCGCAGATCTCCATCTTTCTCAAATCGTGCATGCCCGGATTTTGATTTAAACCGCCTGTAACCGTCTTCGGTGTACAGCACGGCAATCGTCGGCTTAGTGTCGTCAATGCGCCAGTACCGCAGACCGGCGCGCAGCGTGCCGTCATTCTCGTCCCACAACGGCACAAACTCAGTCAGCGGGAAGACGTGGATGTGGTCAAAGTTGAAAAACACGAAACTGACGCCATGAATCAGTGCCAGATATCCAGCTCTGTATAACTCAGTATCAAACGTCTTGCCCAGCTTTGCTTTAGTCCCGCCGCCCTGCTTCGCTTTTCCATTGGTGTCTTTGTCGCTTGCAAAGGTCACGCCGTTGCCCAGCGAGTAGGCACAGCGTTGCGTATTCAACCTCCGGAAGAAATTCGACGCGATCTTGTTGTTTGACGCAACATAGTTTTGCACCGATACTCCGGTAGACGAATAGATTTTCTGCACATATTCATTAACGGTTTTGTTTTTTTGATGGTCGTACAGGTCGGCAGTCCGCGCCATTTCAACCGCTTCATTTTGTTTGTGCTCCGCAATCATCTGCGAGATGAAATCTGGAATTTTATCCTCGTCTGTTTGGAAATCCTGCCACGTCAGCAATGCCATCACCTCCCTTGTTTAAAAAATGGGCTTTTATACTCTTCCTTCGGCTTGACAAGCCGCATTGTGCGTACTCCGTAGCGCAGTGCGTCCATCAGGTGGTCATTTACCTTGATCGGCTTGTCATCTGCTTTATCGTCCCAAACATAGCCGTCAAACTCCTTCCGCAGCTCCGGCAGATTGTCGAAAATCCGCACGTCGCCGCGCTGCAAGCAAACCGCAACGTCGCGGATGCCGTCCAGCACGTCGTTGTCTGCCTTGCGAACGCGGAAAGCAAGTCGCGAGCGCCTGAGCGCCGCGATGAACGATGCAGCAGAAGGGTCAATGATCGTCATCACGCCGCGCTGCTGGTCTTCCGGCAGACTCTCGCTGACGAACCGCTCCATGTCGCGCACATAGTCCTCATCAGTCTTTTGCGCCTGCGTGTCACGCCCTGAGTAGCGATATTCCCGGAAAATATGCCAAACGCCCTCGCTTTTGCCCCATAGCAGGGCAGCGAAGGCGTTTTGTGTGCCGTAGTCAATGGAAATGAAAACGTCACGCCAGCGTGGCGGCGTGAACGGTGTTTCGAGCGCTGAGGAATAGCCGGGGTAGATCATGCCTTCGGCAGATACGCGCTTTCCCTCAATGTCCCGCTTATACCATACGGATTGCGGGTCGTACTGCGCGACAATTTCCGCAAATCTCTCGTCGGATATTGTCGCATTGTCGCGCATCAGAAACAGCTCGTAATTGCAGCCACCCGGCAATTCTCCGCGCTCCTGCTTTATGCGGTACAGGTCGATATATTTTTCATAGATCGGAGAATTGGGTGCGCTTGGGTTCAAGTCCCAGAAGAACTTTCTCAGTTTTGCCGCAGCGGTTCGGTTGAACGCCTCCTGAATAAAAGATTCGTGGTGAAGGTTGACCTCCGTTGCAATCCACATGCCGTAACTGTTTCCTCGGATTCGCTTGAAGCTGTCTGCCTTTCCAGCTCCGGCAAAGATTACAATCTTCTCTCCCGTCTTCGTCCTGACGCGGATGCAGTCGTTCCCTCTATATTTGCCCCACGTGCAACGTCCACGGAACTGGGCTTCAATGCCCATCCCGTTACAGTCCCCGATATTCAGTTTTGCCGTTGGAGATGTCGAAGCGCTCGCGAGGTGTATCTTGTCCGGGCAAGTTTCAAGCTCGGTGCAGAAGGCAAAAACATTATCAACTGTCTTTCCGGCGCGAACAGCTCCCTCGGCGATGTTATACATATTTTTCCGACAGGCGCGGATATACGAGAGGTGCTTCGGGCTGAAAACAGGGACATATTTACGTGTCTTCATCGCCATATACCTCTTCGCGTGTCGCGTCAATGTCTTCAGTGTCAACATCCGCCAAGTCCATGTCTGCCGTCAAATCTTTATAAGCCGCCGTCAGATCGCGAAGCCGCCAACGCTTCGACATGACCTCGCGTCTCCCGCCGCCCTTCTCCAACTTGATGATGTCCTTTGCGCTCTCTGTTCCGATGCTGCCGGGCAGAGCATCTATCTCGCTTTCCAGTCGGAGAAGCAGCTTTGACCGAATTCTCGCGGCAATAACAGCGTTATTTGCGGCCTCGTCCGCTTTCTGCGCGACAATGCGCTCATTTGTCCTTTGTCGCACTTTTGTCGCGGTTTTGTCGCGGGTCTCTTTCCACTTTTCCGCTTTCGCTCTTCGTCCGACCGCGTCCTTGGAAATCCCGTACTTGTCAGCCAGATTGCGTATGGATGCGCCGCCTGCTATATACTCGGCTCTTATCCGCTCCCAGTCCACCGTCGGCACATCTTCGCACTCCCCTTTTTAGCGATTAAATGCAAAAACAGGACGTCACTTCTGCGCCCTGTTCTTTTATCATTTCTTTCATTTGTTATCTCATAAAGGCAGCGAAGGAAAACATCTTCGCCCTGACACCGAATTTCTTAGCCATTTGCTTGCTTTTTTCATTGAACGCATCTTCAAATGGTTTGACCATGGCCTTCGCCTCGGTCTTCTGAATTTTGCCGTTGGCATACAGGAATTTAGCTTTATAAGCCCGTTCACGAGCTTCTTCGATGCTCATTGTAACGCCCTCCCCGTCATCTGTTTTCTTGCTTGTATCTTAAGGCAAGGAGGCGGAAATGTCGAGGAGTTTTTTAATTATTCTTCCGTTTCTTCATCAAAGACAAAATCGTAAGGTTCGAGATTTATATTTTTGTTATTGCCTCTGATGAAAACAAGAACATTCTGATGCGTTCTAACGACCTTTCTCCCGTTTTTGAATTGAAGATCGGCTCGCAAGGCCGCTGTTGCAACGGGATCAATTTTTACAATGTCATTGTAAAGCGAACATCCAGCATCGTTAAACGCTTTGATTGTGTCCGAATAGAACCCTTGATACATTCCCTTTTTGTCCCTTATGTCGCTGATTACAACCGCGCAATAAGCATCGTTTTTCAGCAAGGAAACTGTTCTGCTAATGATTCTCGAATATGCCGAAATGAAATTTTCATACGTCATATTTGAAATATCTTTGGGATCGTCAGAATATTTTTCGAGGTCTCCGTATGGCGGGCACATCAGAAGAAAGTCAAATCCACTTTGATTTACAATCTCCTTTATATCCATGCTGTCTCCACAATACCACGTCGGCTTGTTTTCCGTTTGGCAAGCAGACGGGTCTATGCGGATCAGCTTTTCGAGCGCTTTGTTATTTTTGTCAATCTGCTCCTGCCGCAGATCAACGCCGGTATAATAATCTCCAAGGTACATACTGACGAGGCCGCGCACATTTCCGCCAGCAAACGGGTCAATAATCCGCCCCCCCTTTGGGCAAAACCAACGAATCATGAGCTCACATAATACAGGATCAAATTCGCTTGTTCCATTAAGGGAGGAACATCCAGCTTTTTCTGCGAGGTCTTTAAACCCGCCGATCAGGTCTTCATTTCGTCCATCTCGAGAATCCGCTCCAAAGATATCATGCCAGAGCTTTTTTCTTTTTTGCCATGCCCCAGATCGACCGTCAAGAATGCTAAACGGCGGAAACACATATTTTTCTGATAGCGTCGGTCTGTCGCCGTCCAATTCGCGCCACTGAGATTCCGAATTTAGAGAATCGCCCAAATCGTCATCGAACCCAAACTGCCCCATGTCGAAATCTTGGAGATCAAGCAATTCCTCGGAGAGCAGATCAGCGTCCCATTCCGCAAGCTCGCTTGTCTTATTGTCCGCCAGCCTGTACGCCTTGACCTGTTCTTCGGTCAGGTTGTCCGCGTATACAACAGGGACTTCCTTGCATTTCAGCTTTTTCGCGGCTTTGTACCGGGTATGCCCGGCAATGATAACTCCGTCCTTGTCAACGACGATGGGCTGCTGCCAGCCGAACTCTTTAATTGACGCGGCGACAGCATCAACCGCGCTATCGTTCCTGCGCGGGTTCTTCTCATATGGCCGGATTTCCGACAGCTTGACGCGCTTGATCTCCATGATTCCGCCTCCATGCACATCCTCCCGAATCAGCATAAGCAACGCCGCTCCCACTCTGCGCCGCTCCCATTCTGCGTCCTGTTGCGTTGCCTCCCGATTTGCGCCGGAGGTAAAGCACAAATCACCCCAAAACAAAAGCCGTGACATTCGCCGCGGCTTTGCTGCTGATTATTAGCCAGCGTCCCGCGCTTTGCGCTTTCCGCTGATTTTAATGTTATCACACGGTCGCACTCTATGTGTAGCTCCAACCGCTCTATAAGTCTACTGCAAGTCGCCTATAATCTCCCTCTTGTACGCCCAGCCCGTGCTCTCGGCCAGCCCTTGGCGCGCCGTCGCCTCAGTGACGGACAGTCCCTCGATAAAATATGCCTTGCAAAACTCTCGCACTCGGCTGACCTTCTCAAGTGTTTCGATTTGCAACACAATCTTGTCGATCACCTCAAGCGCCGCTGAAATTGCCGTAAGATAGGCCGTGCTTGCGGCTTGCAGCGCCTCGAAAGCCTTGTCACGCCGTATGACATAGGCTTCAAGCCCTGCACCACTGGATGAGCCGGACGGCATGCCCGTGAGCTTCTGCGCCGTCAGATAGGCAGCTTTCTCTTCCTCGTAGGCTTCTTCCGTCCTCATGTACGCCTTGCGCTTTTTCCGCGTATCAAGCAGCGTTCGCTTGTCCGCTTCTGTCAACTGCATTATTAACCTCCTTTTTTCGCCTTTTTCTGAAATTTTTCCCAGCGCTCATGACTACGCTTTTTGCTCGTGCCCTCCAAGCAAGCCGTGTAGCGGTTTTCCAGCGCCGTCTTCCGTCCGTCGGCATACGCCTTGTATCTCTCGCATCCTGCGTGACAGCCGACCTCGCGGCTCGCGCAGTCGCGGCACGGCGCGTCATTCATGACCCTTTCGCCTCCATGTACTCCGGCAATCCCTGCCGCCAGTCTTCAACTCGCATCATTCGGGATGTACAGCGCATCGAATCCACGGAAATCCGCTGGATGTCGCGCAGAAATGCGCTCATCCTCTCGTGATCGTCCACCAGCACGCGCACCTCTTCAAATAGCCTTGGAAGCTCGTTCCAGACGGACGCGATGTTGTCTATCGCCTGCTCGTGCGTAATTCCCTTGTCAGTGGCCAGCAACGTATTACCGTTCTCAGTTGTAATCCGCAGATTGCCGACATTTTGCCAGTCTTTGACCATCTCGTTCAGTTCTTCATAAGTCATTGTGTGTTCGCCTCCCCGCGTTTCTCTTTCTGCATTTCATCTCTGCCGCATCAAGCGCTTATCCTTCACGATCCATAATGTCCTTCAAATCTTTTGCGCAACTGTCTGTAAAACTTATACCGCGACACTTTGCACCACAATATATGCATGTTCCATATATAAACCACTTTCCATCTTCATGGCGCCATGCATCAAATTCAAGCCTTGTGTGGCGGCATAACTTCTGCCGAATTTTAGTCATCAGCTTTCCCACGGTGTTTCCCGCCTTTCCTCTTCCGTCGGCTTGCGCAGCCAGCAGCGCCATTTCTTACCGTATTGATTTTTGAACAGATAGTAGTCTGTCACATAGGCAGGTGAATATATGACATCATCTGATTCATCATCAAAATACATCGAAACTGCAAAAATGGCGCATGTGGTTTCTTCATCCTCGCATTTGTACGGCTCGAATTTCAATTCGAGCCAGTGGATCGTGAAATCGAATGCATCCTTTTCGGCATTTCTGACCTCTTCCATCGTCAGCACGCGGTTCTTCGGCTCGGCGCGACGCATCGCCATTCGGAACGCCGATTCAGAATCAATGCCGATTGGAGAATCCCAGCCGCATTTCGTGCAGGCGTAGCAAAATGCGGCTTTACACAAATGCATCAACTCCATGTCAGCCCCGCATCCGGGGGCATTTAGGCGTTTCGCTCATCGCTTCCCGGCTGATGTAATCACTCATGTTCAACCCTCCCATAAAATTCCTCCAAGTCATCCTGCGCCTTGTCGACAAAATCAGGGCAAGCCAAGCATTCCGGTAGCGGGTAATCCGTCATCAGGTCAACCCGTCCGAGACAGTAGATGCGGTCTTTCTTGCCGTCGTTCCATTCGTGAGACGAGCGCCCTCGCTTGCCAAGCGCACACTTAACCGTTGCCATTGTCAGCCCTCCGGTTCCATGCTTCAGCAGCTTGTTCTTCCGTGTCGTAAATATACACACCGCCCAAAATCCCACCATCGCACTCATAGCTCGCAATCGGGCATTCCGGGTTTTCCTCGTGAGCGTGGTGAAGCATAAAGCCAAGCCCACTATAGGGATGTTCTCTATATGCCTCATCATGCAGATTCCCTTCGTCATCGCACAGAACAAGGCTAACTTTACCCCCGCAAAACGGGCAGGGCTTCAATTTGATCTCATCAGGCGTTTTCATCGCTCTTCCCTCCGTTTCCGCTCCTTCTCGATCTTCGTATCTCCCGATTTAAGTTGCAAAACCATTCTCACAAGCTCATCATTTGTCACGTTTTCCTTTTCAAATAAGGATTTTTTAAGTTGACGGCAAGTTTCAATCGCCGAAATCGCCGTTCGTTGCCGTTCAATCCACTCGTCATAGGCGGCGGTTCGATTGGCGTTAATCGGGCTTGCCCGGTATCTAGTAAAAAAGTCAATGTTGTCATTTAGCCATTTGAGCGTACGCTCCTCGGTGGTGCTCATCGCTTTCCCTCCTGCGTCGAAACTTCCATCGCGTCCTCATGCTGCCGTAACCTGTCGCGTAGATGCCCATATCCGCTGAGCGCCGCGTATACCGTTGCAACAGGGCAGTTATCAAAGACACAATCAACGAGAAACTCGTCCTTTTCCTCGTCGGTCATGGCCTGGTCTGCAAATACCGAACATCCAAACTCCGGACAAAGCTTTTTGAAGCAGAAATCCGTAATAGGCATACCATCCGTGCCATCTTCACTGTAACGGATGTAGCTCCACCCATCTTTTCCGTAGACTAAATTGAGCATCACCTCGAAATTGCCTTTCGGGTCATCTGTTACCATTTTCGGCAAATCGAAAACGGATTTCTTTTGATTCTCACTCATGACTTTCTTCCTCCGTAAAACGCGGACACTTATATGTTGGACATTCATTGACCGCAATGCAGCATCCGGCAGAATCATATTTGCATTTCAAGCAAATGCGCCCCGGCTCATATTTCAAACAGTGTTCGCTATGCTCAACATCAAATGTGATTTCCTCACCCTTGAAATAATTCCCGTTCAGCGCACTGGCGAGGTTCAAAGCATTAAGGAAATCGCGCGTCGCCTGCAAATCCTTCACGGCCTCGAACATGGAGGATGCCCAGTTCTCCGGCAGCTCGCTAAATTCGCGGTTGTCCGCCTCTTCCTCTTTCAGCAGGAAAAGAATGTCGTTCTCGTTGAAAAGCACATGAAACCCGGCTGCAATCCACGCGCGGAAAGGCTTTTCCTGCCCAAACTGAATATAACACTTCGGTCTCGGCACGACCGCCGGATTATCCGCGTCCATCTGCACCAGCAGCATGTTGTCCCACTTCAAATCACTGAACTTTTTCATGATATCTCCTTCTCCGCCGCCAGCTTTTCCAGCATGTCGGCGGCTTGCGGATTTATGATGCTGCCGCAGTCGTAAAACCCATAAAGTGCGCAACCTGTGCAACTCGCGCTACCGCAGAGCCTCAGCGACTTGACCAGCTCTTCCACGCTTAACTGCGGAATTTCGGGCTTATTTTCTGCGTGTTTGCACACCTCCGGATACTCGCTCGTCGGGCATGTATCGCCGCGATACGGACACTCGCCATTGGTGCAGACGCCTTCAAAATAGGCGTACCATTTACATTTCATCGGTCATTTCCTCCCCACTGTTCCGCCATTGCCGCAGCGATGCCCGAAAACGTCTTGCTCCTGATCCTTTTTGTCTCCGGGTCACACCATCTCAATGACTTACCATCTTTTTTGGCAAAATTTGCGCTCGCGCCCTCGCTGTAACCACCAGGAAGTATATTCCCTGGGGATACAACATTCGTCGGATTCAATCTAGGCAGATTTTTGAGCCACAGACACGTTTTTTTGCGTGCGTTGTGGCCAAATTGCCACGGCTGTATAATACAGTCAGGCTTGCGATAGTGTGTGGACATGTAACCGACCGGATTTTCCACGGCTATTTTGTCGATGTCTGAGTTCATAAGCGCCATGAAAAATTCAGCAGCCTTTATCCGCAATTCAGTTCTTAAAGCGGCTTTATCTCCGTATTTCGCGGAAAACCACCGATTACCCGAAACCGTCAGATATGTACATGGCGGATGCGCGATCAGCAAGTCCCACTTGCCTACCTCATGCGTTTGTCCATCCATCGTCACCACTTGTCCGCCCTCGACAGCTTTTAGCGCGTCGCCGAGGATGTGCCATTCAGGATGACCGCCGGACGGCTCTTGGATGTCGCAAGAGTACGCCACATGTCCTCTGGCGCGGAACGCCTTGCAGACCTCCTGCGATTCCTCACAGGCTACAAGCACCTTCATCTTTCCCTCCATCAAAACGGCAATTCTTCGTCGTCCACCTGCGTGAACCCGCCAAAATCATTGTGCGGTTGCGGCGCATAGGCCGTCCCGCTGTCTTTGCTCGCCGCCGTCGTGTATGCCCCCGGCGCGCTCTGTGTGCTGCTCTGCTGGTTCTGCGGCGACAGGAACTCCACCTCGTCGACGACGATATCCCACGCCGTCCGCTTGCTTCCGTCCTTCGCCTCGTAGGTTCGGGTCTGGATGCTTCCCGTCACGGCCACTTTGCGCCCTTTGGCAAGATACTTGCCGCACAGCTCGGCCAACTGCCGCCACGCGATGACGTTCAGAAAATCCGTTTCCTGTTCTCCGTTCGCGTTTTTAAAGCGCCGATTGACTGCAATCGAAAAGTTGCAGACCGCAACGCCGGACTGCGTGGATCGCATCTCCGGGTCGCGTGTCAGATTGCCGATCAGAAAAACCTTATTCACAGCCATTCCCCTTTTCTTCTCCGTATTTTTGATTTTTTTCAAGGTTTGCAATTCTGCCAATCTGATTCAGGATCGTTTTTCGCATTTTTTGATTTTCCACAACAACCTTGTTCATGGAACCGAATAATCCATAACACGACGAAGCAACGTCTCTGATAAATTGGGCATTGCATTCAATTTCCTTGTCGGACATTTCTTGGATTGATTCAAGCCCTCGAATAATTTCATAC